>Ga0315310_10001548_pt1 | contig 14617 bp, 13 predicted proteins | sample TDP5_MG_FD_203630 | JGI IMG/M metagenome (GOLD analysis project Ga0315310, IMG submission 203630) | Freshwater sediment microbial communities from Lake Towuti, South Sulawesi, Indonesia - TDP5 | ecosystem: Environmental > Aquatic > Freshwater > Lake > Sediment | place: Indonesia: South Sulawesi... | reverse complement strand
TCTGGGATCCCGGAACCTTTGTTGAGGCAAGGGAGGCATTGATTTCACTTTCTGAATATGCTACACCTTTGTTAATCGAAACGCTCAAGGATGCGGATGATCGTTCAATAAGGATGAAGATTATTGATATCATAATTAGAATTGGGAAGAAGGCAGTCCCTGAGGTTTTAAAATTGCTTTCGGCAACGGAGTGGTATATTCGCCGGAATGGTATCTTTATGTTGAAAGAATTGGGGGCAACCAATGTTATTAGCGACATTGGCCGGTTAGTTGAAGACGAGGATGAGCGGGTGCAATTAGAGGCTATTGAATGTCTTAATAAAATTGGTAACGAGAAAGGTAAAGAATATATTAAAAAGGCATTGGGTAGCAAATATAAAGGTGTTGTTTTAATGGCAATGAGAAATTTAGATAAAGAGGATGTAAAAACAAAAATTCCTGAAGTTACTCAATGGTTAAAATATCGTAAAACTATTCCTGATGAAAAAGAAGAGAAATTCAGATGTGATGTTATCAATCTTCTGGCAACGGTTGGGGATGATTCCGTGATTAATACATTGATAGGGGTTTTGAATGAGAGGGCATTGTTTAAAGGCGATCTACTTTACCCGACAAAAGAGTCCGCACTAAATGCCCTTTTAAAGATGGGCAGTGAAAAGGCAATGCAGACCCTACACGAGGCAACAAATTATCGAGACCAGTTCGTAGCTGGCACCGCCCGAGAAATCCTTAAACGGATAGAGGCAAGGCATTGATGTAATGTAGGAGTAAGTGTTCAACTGTTCAAATTTTCTAACTACCCATCACCCGTAAAAAGTTTTCACTGAATATTGCTTCAATTTCAGCCGTTGAATAGTTTTTGTTGCGCAACTCTTTTTCTAATCCTTTTATTTTGTAAGGGTCAGCAATTACGGCATCGTTAATGCCATCAAAATCACTTCCTATCCCAATAGAATTGATACCAAAATTGTCTTTCAGATAGTCAATATGCTCGGAAATGGTGTAATCCCCCAGGTGTTTCTTTGAAAAATTTATGCCTACTATACCACCCTTATTGATAATTGCCTTGAGCGCCTGGTCATCAATATTTCTTAAATATGAATTTAATGCACGCAGACAGGAATGGGAGGCGATAACTTTAGTATTAATTATTTCGCAGACATCGAGCACGGTTCTTGTTGATGCATGAGAAATATCGAGTATCACATCAAGATTTGAGAGTTCTTTTATAAATTCCCTCCCTTTTCGGGTAAGACCCTTCTTATCCGCCTCCAGTGCTGAATGGGCGAGTCTATTTGAATTATTCCAGGTTAAGGTGAATACCCTTATCCCTAATTCGTAAAGTACCTCAACCTGCTTCAATGTATTATCGAATATATGACCCCCTTCAATACCCAAGATTATGTTTACCTTATCTTTTTTGAATTCTCTAAAAGACCGGATGATATGTAAATTTTTTGACCCATTAATATAGTTAATGGTTGAGCTAATCAGTTTAATTGCCTCAACAAAAGGGTATTTTGATACGGGATAAACAAAATGGGCAAAGACCGCCCCGAGATATTTTGCTTCGCTAAGTTTTTCAGGCACAATATGGTTGAATCTTCTTTTATAAATATTTATCGGTGTATCGCAATGGAGGTCAAAGACCAGTGGCATAGACTATTTGGTCAAGAGCAGAGAATCAATTACGATATTCTCTGGGGTGATTGTTTTTAGGTTTAATTTTTTACCAATAATATTTATAAGACAAAAATGGTAAGCCTTTGCCGAATAGGCAGTCCAGCTACTTTTCCCTACATCGTATAAAGGCGCGCCACCGCCGCCGGTTACAATGTAAATAACACCATTGATTTTTTCTGTCCTTTCATAACAATGGTCATGGCCAGCAAAGACAATGTCTACGCCATATTCTTCGAATATCAGACACCAGGCATTACGCACATCCATCTCACTGCCATGATTCCCTGAGGAATAGGGAGGACGGTGTAGATTGACAAAAATCCAGGCTGTCGTGGTGTCAGCCCTGGCATCCTTCAGGTCATTGATGAGCCAGTTCTGCTGGGGTCCGGATAAATCCATCTGTGTATTGAGCATAATAAAGTGTGCATTACCATAATTTGCTGAGTAAAAATATTCAGCACCAGGAAGGGCAAAGAGTGTGTCATAGGTGTAATAAGGTTTTTCGTGGTTTCCGATTGTAGGTAGAAAATGGATATTTTGTAAAAGGGTATCCTCAATATTAAAGAATGTTTGCCAGTCTACAGAATTGCTACCATCCATAACCAAGTCACCAGAATGGATAATTAGATTACATCCAAATTGAGCCATTCTGTTTATGATTGATTGGTGCATCGCCGAATCGCTTCGTGTATCACCAAAGGTAATAAATGTGAAAGAATCAATGTGTGCTGGAAAGGTTTTAAACCTTTTGATATTTCCATCCGGTAATATTTTATAGAAATATTCTGTTGCCGGGGATAGATTGTTCAATCTCACATGGTGATAATTTCGCACACCATTGATTTCTATTGTGTCTTCAAGTAATGAGGTCAAGCCGTATGCTACAATCGTGGATTTTAATTTTTCCGTATTCCAGTTAACATTTATCGAGTTCGTTGGTGCTGACGCGGGCGTCAAATAAGGACTGCTGTTGAAAGGTGCAAAATTCAAATTTAATAGACTTGGCTTCTGGGCCAAGGTTAAACCAACGAGGATAAGTATAATTAAGTATTTCATATCAGTAATTGGATATCTGATATTTTGTTATCTAACCATTAACTTCCATAAAATATAGACGAGCACGGCCATAATAATAATTCCAATGCCGACATAGCGCATTGGTCTTGGATATTTTCTCCTTGGAATTAAACGACGCTCGCCAAAAGTAGTTCCTTTTCTTTTAAATACCATTTATACCCCTTTCAGCCCTTAGTTATTAATGCCGCTCATTCAGATATGTTGTTAGGCCGGCCAATATTTCTTCCTGAATCTTGGTTATACTTTTGAGCGGACAGTTAAAATTATTGAACATGAGTGAAAAACAATAGTCAACACCATCAACCTTTAAATACCCACTGAGGCATGAGACGGCATGGAGTGCGCCAGTTTTTGCCCGCAGAGAATCTTTAAAATCATTGAACCGTTCTTCCAATGTTCCCTCGCCGGGTTTGGGAAATGACTCGTAGAATTTTTTAAATGATTTATGAGTATACATATATTTTAAAACTGTGACTAAGGCGTGAGGCGAAATCAAGTTGTGTTTTGATAATCCCGAACCGTCCCAGAGCGAGACATTCGCGGTATCCGCACCGCACATTGCTAAAAAAACTTTTAATGCCGAGCATCCGGCCTGGAAACTTCCCTCATTATACTTTTGGGCACCAAGTGTCTTCAGCAATATTTCAGCATAGAGATTCATACTTTCGGTATTGGTTTCTTTAATAATATCTTCAAGGGTTACAGAAATAACAGAATCTATGAAAATTAATGAAGGTATCGTATCGCTTGCGAAAAATTGAATATCGCGCCCCTTGATAACCCGACCCAATAATTTTATATTTTCATTAGTAATCCTTTCTTTAAAGTATTCACCGATAAAAAGTGGCGGTTCCTTTACGGCGACCTCAATATTTTTGGTGTGTCCTTTTTTAACCCATCCATCAACATAAATTATATTTGCCTCAGGCTTGCGGTAGATTATGATGCTATCCGTATCGCCGCTCGTTTTCATGGTGCTTATAAGTTTAACATATTTAGTCTCGGGTTCGATTGATACCCTTGCATAATTGCCGACATCGCACGCCTCAATTTTTACATTCACACAGTTATTATTCATAGAGAGTGCCGAAATTTCCGGTGCATAACGCGCATCAAGATAATGCCATGCCCAGCCAACAGGTAGTTTCTCATCGGTAAAATAGGAATCATCAACAATGATATCACCACTGATTTCCTTAATTTTAAATTTTTTTATTGTTGTGATAAACTGCTCCAGATCTACAAGGCTAAATTTAGGATTACCTTCACCAATAATTACTACATCCCCTGACAATCTATTTTTCTTTAATTTACCTCTCAATGCGAGTCGTGTCTTATAGCAGAAGTCAGGACCGAGAAGACACAAAACGGCAGCCGTAGTTAGAATCTTCATATTTGATGCGGGCACAAAAAGTTTCTCACCATTGTAGTTGTAGATTATATTATTATTGTCGAGTCTCAAGATATAAAGACCATAGTATGAAGGGTTGATTTCAGGTTTGTTAAGAATTGAATCTAAAGATAGGGTTGTGAAGATAAGAAGTATAATCATTAAGATTTTGTTGGTTGTTTTGATTTGTTAGCGTCTGGTTTGAAGAATCCAATTGTCTCAGGTTTGCAACCGCACCTTCCTTTATTCAAATTCTTACCACAAATTGGGCATAGGCCAAGACAATCACCTCTACATAAAAGGACAATCGGAATAGAAAGAATAATAGCCTCCCGTATGCCAATACTGACATCAATTGTGGCTCCAGTATAATAGACCTTATCAATGTCAGATGGTCTCAGTTCACTCTTTTTACTCTTTAATGCAGGGTCCTTTCCCTCAATGTAATTGAGTTGAAGGTTAACATTGAATTCTCTGGTGAAAATCTCTAGACAGCGAAAACAGACAATATCAGCAACAAAATAGACATTGAAGTCAGTGCCTATTCCTGTGGCGTTTCGGTAGAGTTTTACTATGCCTTCAATCCTTTTAAAATGAATCTCTTCTCGCTGTTTTAAATCTATTTCTTCAGGGCTTAATTGATTAAACTGGAGGAGAATTTCACCATCCAGATCGGATACGGGAATCTGAAACCTTGACCCCTTTATGTCTTTAACTCCTTCTTTTTTGCGGCAGGAAAGAGAACATTGTTGAGGATGAGACGATAGCCGGGGGAATTTTTGTAATTCCTCAAGTCGGTTGGCGGGTCACCGATAAAGTGTTGATAATCTTCAGGGTCGTGGCCAGCAAGATAGGTGAATGTTCCTTTACCATAATTACCATGAATATATTTAACCTCTTCAGTCCCGCTCACCTCACTGAGGATAACAATTGATGATTTTAGTGTTGTTCTTCTAAAACCTGAACATTGACCAAGAAATTCCTTTACCAATGCAGTGTGGTCTTGAACGAGCATACAGGGCACCGGGTCAAATTTCGCAGAAAAGTCGAAGAGCGAGAAGTATGTATTTGGTCCTCTCGTCTGTGCCTCGAGAGAGACATCAATGGTTGAATGTTCATAGATCAATGGATCAAGTATCAATTGAAAATTTTCAAAAGCCAAACATTGTAAAAAGTCTAATTTGGCAGACGCATTCGGGTCAAAGGGATCGCCATCAAAGACATTGTGGCAGATATCGGTATTTTGTGCAGCAAGACCAATTTCATATGTATCGCAGGCTGAGCACATCGAAAAAATGAAACCACCCTGTTTAATGTAGTCTCTAATCGCCAAGGCGACCGCCAATTTAAGTCTCGAGACCTTACTAAATCCCAATTTCTTTGCCAATTCCTCATTCATCTTCACTTCCTGTTTATACCAATCAGCGTTGCGATAACTTCCATAGAACTTGCCATATTGACCCGTAAAATCCTCATGATGGAGATGAAGCCAGTCGTATTTAGCCAGTTTACCTTTAAGAACACCCTCGTCCCAGACCTGGTCATATGGAATACCAGCATATTCCAATGCCAGGGTTACTGCATCGTCCCATGGTTCAAAATTCTCTGGAATATAGACCGCAATCTTAGGTGCCTTCTCGAGAAGCACGGTTTCCATGTTATTATCCTCGATAGTTTTATAGATTTCAAACACCTCGGATGATTTCACAATCTCCCAGCACACACTGCTCATCGCACATTCTTTTTCTATTTTCTGGTTATAATCCATCAAAAATGAACCGCCTCGATAATTTAACAGCCATTCAACATTTTCACCTGTTTGAAGGGAGTGATAAGCAATACCATATGCCTTTAAGTGATCGGTCTGGGTTAAATCCATAGGGATTAAAATCTTATCGGCGAAGAGTAGCATAATGATGACAAATAGAATGGTCAGTGACCTATACCCTACGCTATACACCATATGCCTTATGTTTCTTACTCTTCGTTCTTCTTTATGATCTCCAGAATTTCCTTGGGATTTGTTGCATTACGTAGTTGTCCACGCACGATGGCACGACGTAAAAGCCTCGAGAGCTTTGCCAGTGCAATGATATATTCAGATTTTTTATTTTCGGGCGAGGCAATGAGAAAGATAATGTAGGAAGGTTTGCCGTCGAAAGCAGAAAAATCTACACCTGCCGATGACCGTGCAAACACCAAAACCAAATCTTTGACGGCATCGGTTCGGGCATGTGGAATTGCTATGCCATCACCGATGCCTGTGGATTCGAGATTTTCTCTTTTTGCCAAGGCATTGAATAGTTCCTCACGGTTGTTGGCAATCTTATTAGCCACCATATGGTCAACCAATTCCCCGATGGCATCCAGTTTCTCCTTTGCATTCAATTCCATAATGATTGCCCCGGGCTTGAGAAAATCGTGAATTCTTAATTCCATCACACCTCCTTAAATATCGTTAATAGTTATACGACAACATATACTTTTATTATCATAAGCCCATCACTGGCACCGAGGAGGAGACGAAGATTTTTTTTGTCTCATCCCTTTTTCTCACAAGAAGAAGACTGATTTTATAGTTATCAATATATTTTTTGATAACATTTGTTGCCAGGCCATCTTCTAAATGGAGTGATGTCCTTACACCGCTATCAACCGCTTCATCTTCAACCAGATAGAGCATCTCCCAGCCTTCTTCCTCAATCCTTTGACGGATGGTATCGGTTTTTTGACGGGTGATGCTTGCCAGTTTAGAAATTCTGTGGTCTTCGATAACAAATAGTACAAAAAGTTGACTATTGAATGATTTGCATAATTGTATTGCTGGAGTAAAAGTCTTCTGGTCCGTAGTATCAATTAGATACAACAATGCCTTTGAAAATTCCATGCCAGCCCAATCCCTTAATCGCCCTCTTATAAGATGTATCTCGACATATCCACATCACGAACAATATTGCTCAGTTTATTGTTAATATACCGGTCGGTAATCTTAACTTTTTTGAGTACGGGTTGGGGTCCGACATAAAGTAGTTCTTCAAGAAGTTTCGTCATCACAGTATGAAGCCTGCGGGCTCCAATGTTTTCGGTAGACTCGTTAACCTTTGCCGCAATTTCAGCGATCGCATCAATTGCATCATTAGTAAACTCGAGCTGAATCTTTTCTGTAGCCAGCAGGGCAACATATTGCTTGATTAACGAATTTTCAGGTTCCACCAGGATTCTTTGGAAATCTTCCCTCGTTAACGGTGACAACTCAACCCTTATCGGAAAACGTCCCTGCAATTCAGGTATCAAATCTGAGGGTTTTTTATTGTGAAAGGCACCCGCAGCAATGAAAAGAATATGGTCGCTCTCAATCATTCCATACTTGGTCATAACGCTAGTTCCTTCAACGATCGGTAAAAGGTCACGCTGGACACCCTCGCGTGAAACATCAGGACCACTCGTTATTCCACCACCAACTATCTTGTCAATCTCATCAATGAATATGATGCCTGAATCTTTAGCACGGCGCCGTGCTTCATTGATTACCTCATCCATATCGATAAGTTTCTCAATCTCTTCATTTTGGAGATAGCGAAGTCCTTCCTTAACCGGCATTTTTCTCTTCTTCTTCCCTTTTGGCAATTTGGCACCAAATGCCTCTTCAAGTGCCACACTGAATTCCTCAATGCCTGCTTGACTAAAAATTTCGACAAACGGCACGATCTGACGGGAGGCCTCCATTTCCACAATTCGCTCATCGAGTTTTCCCTGACGCAGAAGTCCTTTCATCTTTTCCCTTGTCGCTTCATAAGTGTCCGAATTTGGACGACTCGATTTCGCTGGAAGGGGTAGAAGAATATCCAACATACGCTCTTCGGCAAATTGCTGGACTTTCTCCGCCACCTGTTTTGTCTTCTCCCGACGAACCATACTAACTGCGATTTCCATTAAGTCCCTGACCATTGATTCCACATCCCTCCCCACATAACCAACCTCCGTAAATCTTGATGCCTCGACCTTGATGAAAGGTGCCCGAGCAAGTCCAGCCAATCGGCGAGCAATTTCAGTTTTACCAATTCCTGTTGGACCTATGAGGATAATATTGTTGGGATATATTTCGTTCTTTATTTCGTCTTTCACCTGTTGCCTGCGCCATCGGTTACGCAAGGCGATAGCTACTGCCTTCTTCGCCTCATTCTGACCAATTATATATTTATCAAGCCTGGCAACAATCTCTTCGGGCGTTAGAAAGGTATTATCCAAAGAGGATTCTTGTCTTAATGCCCTTTCCTCCATCGTGAATATTATATTGAAATATACTTAATTGTCAAGATATCGATTATTGGCTTAGTATTTATTTCCTGCCCACTCAGATTTGACATACAGTCCTTGTGCAAGTTTAATATTTAATTTAACCCAATACCTTGGGTCAGTAGCAATTCTATTTACCATAATCTGCCAGTGGAGATTAGGCCCGGTGCAAAGTCCTGTCTTTCCCAACAAACCTATTACCTGTCCTTTTTTTACCGTATCGCCCTCTTCTGTATTCATCTTACTTAAATGGAGATAGACTGTATGGATACCTTGTCCATGGGCGATGACAATACTATTGCCATGGACATCTAAATTCTTTGCCATTGCAACAATCCCATTATTTGAGGCAACAACCTTTGTTCCTGGTGCATTACTGATATCTATAGCCTTATGAGACCATTCATCGAGATTTTTATTATAGCGTCGAGGCGTCCCGTAGAGTCCAGTTATGGTCCCGGCACAAGGTAAAATAAATGCACCTTCAAATAGTATAGAATCCGGATTGATATTATAGGCCTTGGCAAAATAGTTACCTTCGTATTTAAGCATTTCCAAGATTTCTTCGGTTAGGATATGGATATCAAAATCAGCGGTGTCCTCTTTGGCAAAATCGCCTTCAATAATCTTGAAGGGCAACTTCAGATTTTTCTGTTCACCGCAATCTTCATATTTTAATGTCATATAATAACTATCTGGTTTTGTATCCATTGGCACTGCCAAGATTGTATTATAGGTATTATTAGATACGGGATAAAGTTTATAGGTTTGACTTAGAAATTTTATTTTTGGATTTCTTAAAGGTAATACTGCGGTAACATTAAGGATGGCGATTTCACCCTGGTAATAAGTGTTCTTATCAAGGGATATTGATTGGATTGATCCATCAATTAAATGATTGTTTAATGTATCAGTGGTCTTTTTTTGCGCCGGTGGGATTATCAATCCCGAATCTCGATATTTTTCACTTAATGGAATCGCCAATTTTTTTACTAATTCTTTCACTGGCAAATCGCGATTGCCTAAATGGAAGAAGGTAGGTTCGGCAAGTTTGGCAGGTTCTCTCCAGATGAACTGTATCGTTTTAGCAACCCGTTCCAATTTCCTGTCTAATGTTATATGCCCACTATATAAGGACACCATTGTTTCTTTCTTTTTATCAGCAGTGGGATTTTGTTCAATGGTTTCTGCGGCAAGTGGTTGATATAAAAAAGCCACCAAATGCCAGATGAGAAAATAACCTACGAACAATATAATAATTATGTGCCTATGGAGTTTTTGCACAGCGGAACCCATAATAACGGTCCTTAATAAAGGGTTTCAGTTTTAATCGGGACGAACATCGCAGATGTTTTGGATTGATACTCAACCATGAGCCACCGCGTATTACCTTGGTGTAACCAGTATCTGGTCCTTGCGGATTCTTTTCTGGACTTCTTTGATAATATGTTGAGTCATAAAAATCATGACACCACTCCCAGACATTCCCCGCCATATCATAAAGCCCATATTTATTGGATTTAAATCTTCCTACCGGCGTAGTAAATTCATAGCCATCCGCCTCTTTTTTACCACCGGGTGCATAGTTGCATCTGGTGAAGGGTGGGTCATTACCCCAGGGATATTCTTTATCATTTAACCCGCCGCGTGCTGCATACTCCCATTCCGCCTCTGTTGGCAGACGCCTACCTACCCAATAGGCATAGGACAGTGCATCATAATAATTCACTCCAACCACCGGTTGATTGGGTTTATTCAGATTAGTATCATTGAAGAACAGTGGTTCAGGATGTCCAGTTGCCTTTATAAATTCTTTGTACTGGCAATTGGTTACCTCATATTTGTCCATAAAAAATGAATCAATCCAAACCTTATGCCTCGGTTTCTCATCGCTCGAATCAGAGCCCATTGTAAAGTAACCACCAGGGATCAGAACCATATCTTCAGGTGGTGGACCGATTACTTTTGTTTCTGTAACTGGTGGCCTTGGTTTACCACAGTTGAATGCCAATAAAACCAATGCCATAAAAAATAAGAAAATTTCTTTCTTGCCTATCATACTCACTCTTAATTGTAATCTAATTTAACGGCGAGTCAAGGGAATAAAATCAAAAGTGGAAAGTTGAAATTAAACATTTAGATTTTTCGTTGTGCCTAGAATGACAAAGTTCAGGGATTTATTAAATCATTATGCCAATCCGATAATTTCGTCGCTGGGAATACCGGTGGCAAATTTTGAGCGGTAACGATCCTTGAGTTCCGCCCGCTTGCCTTTGTTCCAGCCCGATACCTTGCTGAAGTATCCCGTCACCCTTGTGATATGGTCAATATTCTCGCTGCCGCAATAGGAACACACTTTCTGCAGGCCCCGTGAAGTCCGGAAACAGGTATTGCAGGCTGTAAATTCCGGCGAGAAGGCAATTTGTGCATTACGGGAATTTTTAAATGTTTTTACAACAAAGTTGGCGATAGATTCTTTCGGTGGTTGGGTTTCACCAAGCCAGATATGGGTTAGTGCCCCAGCCTCAATTAGATCGTGGAATTTGCCCTCTGTCCTTACACGTTCAATCGGGTCAATAGGTGCACCAACATTCAGATATGTTGAATTTGTATAGTATAGTGAATTGCTCCTAATATCACCTTTTACCACCAGCTTCGCCTCATCTGGATAATGCTCAAGGTCTAATCGGGCAGTACGGTGTGCCGCAGATTCAGCGGGTGTCTGTTCCATCACAAAACGAAGATTATGAATCTTTGATAACTCCTTGATGCGTAGATATAAATATGAAAGGACCTTGAGCCCAAAACGGAGTGCATCATCATCTTCGTGCATTTCTTTACCTTTATGATATTGGACAAGTTCATTCAATCCCAAAAGCCCGATAAGATATGTCGCGCGATACAATCTCAAATATGGCTCACCATCGAGCTCCATCGTCAAAAGTGCCAATGGGCCTTCGCCCTTCAAGGAGATCAACTTCTCAATAAAATTCTTTTTCTGGATATGGGCATTTACCGCGTAGTTCAAAAATTCATCAAGTTTTTTGAAGAGCGCTTCGTCACTACCTTTGGCAAGATACGCAGCCCTTGGTAGATTCAGGGTTACATTCTGTAGGGCAGTGTAACGCATCTTCCATGGTGTTTTTGCATCTGATAAATCTAATTCTTCGAGTTTAAATGATAATCGGCAACATTCAGAGATTTTTGCAGTATCCCCGCGGTCAAAGACATAATAGGTATTGCCACGCTTTGAAGAGGCATCGGCAATATGATTTAGGAAATCCTCCCATCCCGGTGTCTTAAAGAATTCATCAGTTATGTGGACCAGCGGCTTTGGGAAGAAGAAGGGTCGACCTGTGCCGTCGCCATCAAGATATATGTCGAAGAGTGCCCACGCCAGCTTTTGTGCTTCATTCAGATATTCGCCATATTTTTTACCAGTATGCTCACCCCCAGGACCAATTGCTGGAGCATCCTTAAAGTGTTTTGGGATTTCCCAGTATAAATTCAAATCGGAGAATATTGCCTGTCCTCCCCTTGCGACCGATTGCTGTGAATATTCGAACACCATCATCTGTGCCAGTTGATGAATATCTCGGTCAGAAATTCCAACCAAATATGGCGCAAAGAAAATATTTACGGCATCCCAGCCAATGGCACCAGCAAAGTGACCCTGAAGCGCCGCCGAGAACTTAACCATATGTGCCAGAAGCGTATCTGGATGTTTCGCTGGTCTGGCAATGGATAATGCATTGGGCAGGTTCAGACCAAATCGCTTCACATATTCCAATGACTGTCCTGAACAGTAGGGTCGGTCACCAAAACCCAAATCGTGCAAATGGATATCACCTCGGATATGTGCGTCGGCAACCTCGCGACTGAAGACACAGGTAAGCATGTACTGTTTCTTTATCGTTTCCGCAAGGGTCATATTTGTTGCCTCAGGATTATGGGGTATATTGGCATTTTCCCGATTGGCATAGAGGATAATCTTTTCTGCATCATAGAGCGGGACACCCAATCGTGTATGGCGTAATCGCTGTTTCTCCAGACCATGTTCAATAAGTTTCATATTTACAATCTCGCGGATGAGCGATGATGAAATGACCTTAACATTAGAATTGAGGATTGTCTCTTCAGTTTCATTTGCAATCTTTTCGGCATGCCTTTCATCGAGATTTGCTTCATTCTTTAATGCCTGAACGATTCTCGTTCGGTCCCATGAAACGAAATCGTCGTCTGAGGTTCGGACAAAGAGGGCATAATCGGTCGTCTCGCGCTCTTCTGGTCTTTTCTCCAATAACCTCTTTTTTCTCAATATCTCCCGTTGCCTTCTATATAATATATATGCCTTGGCCGTGCGGGCATGGCCGCTTTCGATCAAAATTTTCTCGACGGCATCTTGAATCTCTTCAACATCTGGTGTTTTATCTCCTTTTAATGTATATAAAAATAAGACAACTTCATCAGCCAATGCCTCAGCAAGTTTTACATCATCACCACCAACTGCCTTGGCGGCTAAAAATATCGCATTGGAAATCTTCGTTTTATCAAATGGGACAATCTTTCCGTCCCTCTTTCTTACACACTGGAAAATTTTTTCCTTAGGGATTTCTTCCTTAATCCCAATCCTTACCGAGATTTTTTCTTCCATCTTCGCTCCTTTTTCAGTTTTGTCAATTCTTTTGCAAAGTTATCAATGTTTGTAAACTTACGATAGACTGAGGCGAATCTGACATAACTCACCTCGTCTATCTTCAGCAGTTGGTCCAAGACCATCTGTCCAAGCTCGGACGATTTTATCTCTGTTTGATAATGGTCAGATAAAATATCTTCAATTTCATTGACAATCAACTCAATCTTTTTTGCCGGAACCGGGCGTTTTCGACATGCCGTGGCAATACCATTCAAAAGCTTTGCACGGTCATAAGGCTCTCTTGTGCCATCCCTTTTTATCACAACCAAAGGCATTCTCTCGATTGTTTCATAGGTTGTAAATCGAAAACGACATTTAATACATTCCCTCCGCCTTCTTACCACAGAGCCAGCTTGAGAAGTCCTCGTTTCTAAAACCCGGTCGCCATCTTTACCGCATCTCGGACACTTCATAACGGCTCGCTAAATGTTATTGGATATAGATGCTCGTAGCGTTGTTGATTTATAGATTCTTGTTTTTTGACCTTATAACCATGCATTTTGACGATACAGTCGGCAATGTCCTTAAACGAATGACCGCACTTATAAAACACTATATATAGAGTCACGGGGCAATTATATCCACAATTCAAAGTTTGTCAAGGGGGGAGTGACTGAGTGATTGTTCTTGAGAAATCAATTACCTATAATATTGACACACATCAATAAGGGTATATAATAAAAAAATTACAGAACGGAGGTCATCATGCGGAAATTGGCAAGTGCCGTTATAATAGCGGCAATTTTAGGTTTTATCGTCTATTTATTATTACACATCCCTGTAGGGGTCAAAAGACCTGTCCAGATTTCGGCCACCAAAGCGGATATCCTGACCAAAGTTGGCCATTGATGCGGCAATACGTAAACCCTTAAATCCAGTATTGTAGTGGATGCCAAAATCTGTTGCGATACCGCTGGCAACCATATCCCATATCATCTCCTGGACTGCCTTGATTGCAAGGCCGGCGGCAAGACGGTCTGTAAACATCCTGCCAAAGGAGAAACCGAGGGCAAAATCTGCGGCATTAAAATAAGTTCCTGTCCCAGTATCCTCGCGCACCATGGCAGTGTTCGGGTCATCAACCTGCAGGATTTCCATCTTGCCCATTGTCAGTGCAGTTAAACTTATTCCCATTGTACCAAAGGTCCCTAATGGCAGGACAGCGGCAATATAATCGTGCTTAATATCGGCAATCCACTCGTTATGTTGTAGGGTAATCTCCCGACTGGTTAATGTCCCGAGACCCGAAGGATTCCAGAATGTTGCCGAGGCATCGTCCGATATTGCCACAAAAGCCTCGCCCATTGCGGCACCACGACCAACACCAATCTTCAAGAACTGAGCGCCCGATGTCCCCAATTTTGCAAAATCGGCAAAAAGGGGCAGGATAAATATAAGTAGTAGGCTAATGTATTTTTTCATTGTGCCTCCTATCGAATAACGACAAACTTGCCAACCTGTTCACCCACATTAGA
>Ga0315310_10001547_pt1 | contig 14625 bp, 13 predicted proteins | sample TDP5_MG_FD_203630 | JGI IMG/M metagenome (GOLD analysis project Ga0315310, IMG submission 203630) | Freshwater sediment microbial communities from Lake Towuti, South Sulawesi, Indonesia - TDP5 | ecosystem: Environmental > Aquatic > Freshwater > Lake > Sediment | place: Indonesia: South Sulawesi... | reverse complement strand
GCAGGGTTATAAGAAGTTCGGCAATGCTGCTTTCATCCTTCGCATAGAGGAAATGTATTTGAAAGAGGAAGAACCGGAAACCCTGGTCAATTTTTACATTCGCCTGGTGGCTGAGAGGCCAGACGATCTCACGGCGCGGTTGTTTTTCGGAAAGCTCTGCCTCAGGCTGGAGATGGTAGAGGAGGCAAGGGAGCAGCTTTCCTTTATTGAATCGCACGGCAGGACGACTCCCTATCTCCACCATCTTCTCGGTGAGCTTCACATGCGAAGGCAGCGCTATGCGGACGCAGCAGAGGAATTTAAAAAGGCTGCGGGTGCCGGCAGGACCCTGCTTATCCCATTTGTCTGCTCAAATTGCCTTGAGGAGTTCAGCCGTTATTCCCCTCAGTGTCCTTCCTGCCAGGAGTGGAACACCATTGCAAGCAAAGCACAGAAAGAGAGCTTTGCAAAAACAGAGTCCAGCCGGAAAGCTTCGGGAGAGCGGCCCTCTCCTCCGGGCAAGAGCCGGATTGCCGGTATAACATGAGTCTGGTGAAAGAATGAAACACTCTGAATCTTTAGAGGGCTTCGGCCTCATCAGGAATCTTGCCCAGGATGCCGGAACAAGGATTGTGCTCCTGGTGCTGGATGGGGTTGGCGGTATCCCGGATCCCCTGACCGGGAAGACCGCCCTTGAGACTGCAAAAAAGCCAAACATAGATTCACTTGCGCATGCTTCGGCTTGCGGAAGGGGAGTGCCGGTTCTCCCCGGGATCACTCCGGGGAGCGGCCCTGGCCACCTTGCTCTGTTCGGGTATGACCCACTCCAATATTCAATTGGGCGTGGGGTACTGGAGGCCCTGGGTGTTGGTATGGAGCTTGCTAAGGGAGATGTGGCAGCGCGCGCCAACTTTTGCACGATGGATGACAAAGGCATTGTCACAGATAGAAGGGCAGGAAGGATCCCTGATGAGAAGTGCGCTGAGCTGTGCAAGATCTTGAGTGAGAAGGTGAAGACTGTTGACGGGGTGAAGGTTTTAATACGGCCCGGGAAATCACATCGCTTTGTTGCGCTTTTCAGGGGGCCGGGGCTTTCGGACCGTCTCACGGATGCAGACCCCCAGAAGGAGGGGAAGAAGGTCCCTCCGGTCAGGCCTCTGGACAAGAAGGCAGGCAAATCAGCAAAGCTTGCCAATGCATTCATGGACAAGGTAGCCAAGGCCCTCCAGGGGCTCAAGCCGGCAAATGGCGTGCTCCTCAGGGGCTTTTCCATGAGACCGGATATTCCCACATTTGAAGAGGCTTACGGACTGAATGCCGCTGCCATTGCGACATACCCAATGTATAAAGGGCTTGCAAGGCTTGTGGGCATGGAGGTCATAGAGGGGGCGAACAGCATTGAGGACGAGATCTCAATCCTGGAGAAGAATTTCAAGGCGTTCACATTCTTCTATATCCATATTAAGGCCACTGATACGGCAGGGGAGGACGGGAACCTTGAGAAAAAGGTAAAGGCAATAGAAGAGGTGGATTCCCTGATTCCCAGGATCACGGCGCTTTCCCCTGATGTGCTTGCTATTACAGGAGACCACTCCACGCCCACTCCTTTGAAGAGTCATAGCTGGCATCCTGTGCCGGTCCTCATATATTCAAAGGTGTGCGGTGCTGATGGCATAGAGGCATTCACAGAGAAAGAGTGCAACCACGGAAGCCTCGGCATCTTCCCAATGAAGCACCTCATGCCCCTTCTCCTTGCCAATGCAGGGAGGCTTGCCAAGTACGGCGCCTGAATTTATTTGGTTGTTTTTTTAATTGGGATCGTCTGCCTATTGACAAAAACAAGCCTATAGAACAGATTTGAATAGGATAGGAATCTTGCCAGGGAGGGAGATATATGAAAAATATAATTCTTGTTTTATCGGTGGTTATGCTGTCTATTCCTTCAGAAATAAGGGCCCAGGTAGGAAATGAACACAAACGAGACACATGGTACATTGGTTTTGGTATTGGGTCTGGAGATGGGGGAACGACACTCCAACACGGCGAATACATATCATTAAAGAATAATTTTCCAGGGATTAAAACTGGTAGAGTTACAGCAAACTTCAAATTTGGAACCACAGTGACTTCCAAGCTTTTGGCCGGATTCGATCTTACAGCAATTAGAGCGCAAGGAAAAGAGAATGATGTGGAATGTATAACGCAGATAACCAACTATAACGGAATGGTCACTTATTTCCCAAAAGAATTAGGATTCTTTGTAAGAGGTGGAATGGGAATGGCAGAACATTATGCGGAGATAAAGGACCAAGATATAAGTCGGGGCACGATGTATACGGGTTTTGATGTTTTGATGGGCGCAGGTTATGCTTTTTGGCTTTTAAAGAGCTTTAACCTTAGTTTGAATGCGGACTATTCAAAACAATTTTATGGGAAAAGCGAACATCGATCGAGAGAATCAAACTTTTTCAATATTTACTTGAGTTTTGATTGGTTTTGAAGGTTATATTAAAGGTGGGCTCCAAGGTAGATGTGAATAACTCATAGCATCGAGAATTACTGTTCTTCTAATTCCTCTCAAAATGCTAAAAGTAAAGACCTGACCCCGGTATTCGGTATTGCCAATGAGGGGTCAATAGATTAACATAAGCTATCATGCCCAATAAGAAAATCCTCATTATTGATGTAGATGGGCCCCTTTCAAGTATGCTTTCAAAGGCTCTGGAGCAGAACAAGTATCAGGCGGTTGTTTCAAGCGATGGGCAGGGGGCAGTTAAGCTTATCGGCAAAGAAAAACCCTCTTTGATCCTTCTGTCCGTTGAGCTCGGCGAGGCAAACGGGTATCTCATCTGCAAAGAGATCAAGGAAGACAAGGAGTTAAAAACGATTCCTTTGATCCTCATGTCTTCCAAGGCTACACAAGAGGATTTCGACAAGCATCGAAAGCTCAAGGTGAGGGCAGAAGATTACCTCATCAAACCCTTCAGCGACGAGGACCTGCTTAAGAAGGTGGAAAATCTTATCGGCTTTCATATCAGCGAGGAGGAATATAATTCCCTTCAGGAGAAAGTCGCCCAGTTTCTTGAGGAAAAGACCGCCCTTGAGTCAAAGCTCAGCGAAAGAGAGGAGGAGCTGGGTTCTGTCAGGGAAAAGCTCAGGTCTTCTGTGAAAAGTGCAGATCTTCTTCAAGAGAAACTCGAGGCCGCAGAGAGAAGGCTCAAGGACATGACAGCGAAGGAGAAGAAAGCCGAGGAACGGATCTCCGAACAAAATGATCGGATACATGAGCTTGATTCTGAGAAGAGGAGGCTGGAAGACGAGAAGAAAAAACTGAAAGATCTCATCTCAAGAGCCAGGGGCATCCTTGAGGGTGAAAAGTAATGGTTGGCTCGTGAAGAAGACAACCGTTGCAATTGGGTGCGGAGAGTACAGGATAGAGGCCCTCTACAAAGCCTTTAAGGCCCTGGGCGGCATTGGAAAGTGGGTGAAGCCTGGGATGAAGGTCCTGCTCAAGCCAAATGTGATGACTGCCATAGGAACCCCTGGTGTAACCCATATAGACATGCTGAAGGGCCTTGCGCAGCTGTGCAAGGAAGCGGGGGCTAAAGAGGTCATGGTTGGTGAGAACCCGGTCTGCGGAATGCCTGCGAGGAAACACTTTGAACTGTCCGGCTATGATACTGCACTTGAATCCATCGGCTGCAAGGTGGTTTATTTTGACGAAGAGCCCTGGGTATATAAAGTCCAGCTTGACAATTTCTGTCTGAAAGACATGCATGTGCCAAAATCGCTGGCAGATGCAGATGTCTGGATCACAGTGCCAGTTGCCAAGACCCATATTGCATGTGTGACAACCCTTGGGCTCAAGAACAGCCACGGGATACTTCCCGATGAGGACAAGGCAAGGCACCACAGGGGAAGGGCTCATGCAGGGACGAGCCTGTGGGAGAAGTTCGTGGATATAACACATGCCTGCCCCCCGCATCTCTGCGTTACAGACATGTTTCATGCAATGGAAGGGCAGGGCCCTGCCTTCGGTGATTTGGTGGAGATGAAGCTCGTGGTTGCAGGTGAGGATGTTGTGGCATGCGATGCGGTAGTCGAAGAGCTAATGGGGATCGATTCCATTAGGGAGTCTCCCCTTGTCGGCATCGCCCACAGGAGAGGGGTCGGGGTGGGCGACATTTCGGGAATAGATGTTGTTGGCGAGAAGATAGAAAATCACCGGAAAAAATTCCGCAGGGCAATATGGCGGCCGGACGAACACGCTCCCCAGGGCCTGGTAATGCTTGTCGGGGATGTGTGTTACGGGGGATGCCAGATGATCCTGAGCTACCTCATTGATGTGAGCCGCTTTACAGCACAGAAGGATGCCAGGGAGTTCGGCCCGGTCTATGTCATGTGCGGCGAGAATCCCCCTCCACCCCCTGAGAGCAGGTTTGTCCTTGTGTTCGGGGACTGCGCCATATATTCAACCTGGCATTATGATTACAGGAAGAAAGGGAAGAAGATCGGGCCCTGGTGGGCGAAAAGGCCGGGTTATGTGGATGTCCCAGGGTGCTGTCCTGTCCAGCTCGCTTGGTTCAGAGGATATGGGAAGCTTCTGACAGGTTATGCCACTGTGCCAAGCCTGATGAATGGGGTAGAGATTGTTGAGGCAGAGGAATACACTTTTGCCGAGGGTGTTCCACTGGAGAAAAATCCCAGGCGCTGGACATGGGACGAGGTGTTTGCCGCAAGATATGCGAAGGAGATAGCCGAGTCCAATCAGCCGAAATACATCTATGAAAATGAATCGCTCAAGGGTGACAGGCTCCAGGGCCGCAATCCATTGACCATTGACAGGGTAGACCCGGCTGATTTCAGCAGCATATATACGGTTGAAAGCTACGGAAAAGTGATGTATCGCCGCCATGCACCCTGAGCTTCAAGCCATAACATCTCCCCACCCCTCAGAACCGAAGCTGCCATCAGACGACGAGCTTCTCCGCTGGTCAAGAGAGAATGTAAGGATCCCCTGGCTCAGAATATGTCAGTGCTGGGACAGGATGTCCAAAGGGGAAACAGTTGAGCGCAGAGATGCAGATTTGCCAATTCCCCTTACACCCTTCAGGGCGGACATGCGCGCCCTTTTCTACATCATGAGGGACCTAAATCCTCTCATGATCTTTGAGCCGGCAAACCTCTTCACAATAATCCTTGACTCTTCGGGCTCCAGGATTCTAAGGGCATACATGGAGAGGACGAGGATGAACGCCTACATCTCCCTGGATGATGTGGATCCCTCAGGCAAATGGGCGAGCAGGGCGCTTGAGATCATTGCCTCCGGCAATCTTTCTCCACTCAAGGACTATCTCAATGAATTCATGCTCAAAGAGAGAGGCATCAATGTGAACTGGGTGAAGATCGCCAACATACAGTTCTTCGGAGCGCTAAAAGACGCCCTTGAGGAATTTCAGAAGGATGGGAGCCCGAAAGCGTTCATTGATTCGGCATATAAGGCGGTAAAAAAAATCTACAACAACAAGTGGATCGCATTTTCGCCAAAACCAAAGGCATTTGCCAGGCTGGAGGAGCTTGTGGGCGGGGACAAAGGGATCATCCGCTATGAACCCTCGGATCTTGGAAAGGGCTTGCCGGATCCTGAGCTTCAAAGCCTGCTGAATGATTTGTATCTTGTTGTCCTCAGGGGCCGCGATTTCACGATTGCCCTGAAATTCAGCATGAAAAAGCCGTTCTCCCTTTTACTTGACCAGGATGTGGCAGGTGCTTATCACAAAGTCCCTTTTCACAGGCTGGCAAGGGAGGTTTCAAGGGGCACAGGAGCGCGCATGGTCCTTGCCCTTCAGGCCGATGCTCTGTTTAGTGTCCTCCACGAATGTTTCCTAAGGCCGTTTCCCCTTAAAAAGAACGATGCCGAGCTTGTCCTGGGGAAACTTCTTTATTTGGTAAGGGGTTACAGGTCACAATGGGCAATCCATCCGGTCCCAATCGGGCTTAGATGGTCTAACATCTCCAGGCTCTCTTATTGGTTCCTTCCGAAATTCATAGTTGAGGGCGCAATGGTGACCCTGGGACTTCTTCACAAGTTTGCCTTCATCTTCCTGGAGCAATCCACTGTCATCTCTGCCTTTGTCATAGAGATGTATGATGGAGGAGTGAGGATGTTGAAGACATTTCCGGCCAATGAATTGTCGCAATTTTTCCATGATGGTTCCTTAAGGGAAAATCTCATAAAGGCGAAGCACCACATCTGGCATAAGGACGGCTGGGTCAATTTTGCCATTGCCATGCAGGCGTCTCTTGTCAAGGAGGTTCTGAAACTCAATCTCAGCGGGACCCTGACTTCCATTTGGAGGCTTCCGGGAGCCATTCCGCGATTGATGAGGATGTGGAAGATTATCCGCAATGATGGTATTGCGGTCTATCCGGACAGGGGGCTTGTGGAGCTTGAGAGATGGGTGAAGAAGACAGGAAGGATCAATGTCTGGCTCACAGCGCTGCAGATCCCGTTTGACAGGTCGAGGCCCAAGCGAAGGGGGGTCTTGTATGTCCGCGAGACCATAGCTGCCCTCCTCGCACTCGGAGTCATTGTCCTGTTTATTATTTGGGGTGTAGGATAATATTATGAAAAGGGCTTTCCTTATCATTGTTGCTCTCGGAATCTTTGGGTGTCCACCAAAAGACGGGGACCATTTTCGTCCTCCCGGCGAGAAGCCTCCGAATATATGGGTTGATTGCAATGCAGCCAAGTGGAACCCCTTAGCGGGTTCGTTCCAATTAACAATTACTTACAGCGACGAGAAGGGTCTGGATCTCAATTCCCTGATTGTTACTTTGAACGGCGCTGATGTGAAGGCGAGCCTGTCAATAGGTAGTGAGGGCGCATCCGGCAGCATCACCAGCATACCTGCTTGCAGCGGGGTCCATGTTGCTGCCTCAATAAAAAACATTGGGGGCCTAAGTTCATCGGCTTACTGCGATCTTGATGCCCTGAAAATTGCCTCTCCCCAGACAGGGACAACGATCTTTGATCCACTTCCTGATTTCGTCTTTGAACACGACTCAAGGACAGATTCTGCGACCTTTTCTGTGATCTATGATGGGGCAGACATCTCTTCGCGATGCGCAGATAGCCCGACATCCACCACTTGCGTCCTCGGGTCTTATGTCACTCCCACTGGCACACATGGGTTTCAGGCCACTCGCTGTTTCTCAGGAGGGGGGCCGTGCTGTTCAGTATCATCTCAATTTGATTTCAAACCGCCTGTTCCAAGGGTGACCATCAGGTCTCCGAAAAGATTTAACGCAACACTAAGTGTCCCTATTGACCTGTTCTATGAAGATACCTCAAGGGTCCTGGGATTGAGCTCTACAACAGCGACCCTGGACGGACCATCCATTCTTCCATCCCTCGGATACATTGTGAGTTCAACCGTGCTTGGCTATCCTGAGAGCCCAACATCCTTTACAGCAACAGGCGTTTCTTCGCTGCTAACCGAAGGCTCTGGGCATATCATCGCTGTCTCTGCAACAAACCGCATCTATTCCCAGACCGGCTCTGCAAGCCTTTCTTTTACTGTGGATACAAATCCTCCTTCAATATCCATCACATCGCCACTTGACGGAATGACCTCAGGCCAGGGAGGTGTTCCTTATTCAATCATCAAGGATGTAACGGTTCCGTTGAGCATTTCCTATAGTGATGCCTTGAGCGGTATTGACATTGCGAGCATTGGGGTTTCTTTAACTGGAAGCGGCACGGTGAGCTTTAGCGCTGGACCGTCAGGGGCAACAGGCAACCTTTTCCTGAGCATTCCCACCACGGCTGGAAGCGATGGGAGCGGCAATTTTATTGTTCAGGCAAGTATCAAGGACAAGGCAGGAAACCAGGCACAGGCAGGCTCCTCTATCACACTGACATTGGCCCATCTCGGCGCAGGCAATGCAACAGTTGCTTCAGGCTCATACTTTTCAATACCCATCAATGTATATCTTGACCCAAGCTCGTCATATGGGCTGGGGAGTTATGATATCCAGGTTTCGTTTACCAGTTCTACTATTAGCTATAATTCCGTGTCTGGGAGCGATCCGGCCAATCCTGCCTATGCCTATGAGTTCGGACTTACACCAAGTAATATCGGCTTTCCCTACCCTGAAATTGTCTCATCCAACTCCCAGGGCTCAGGTGCTACTTCTCCGAAGGGCCTTTTAAATATTGCAAATCTTAGGTTTCAAGCACTGAGCCCGGGGTCAACAACTGTTATCCTAACAATCATATATCTGCGTGACTCAATGGGTGATCCGATTCCTTCGTTAAGAATCCAATCCGGCATTGTCACTGTTTACTGAAAAAAGGAGGTTCAATTCATGAAGGCCACGGTTTTTCATAAACACGGGGGTCTTGAGGTTCTCTCCTACGAAGATATGCCTGATCCGATCCCCTCGGCAACCGAGGTTCTCGTCAAGGTCAACGCCTGTTCCATTAACCACCTGGACATCTGGATAAGGAATGGAATGCCAGGGGTTGGTCCTTTCCCACATATTTTGGGTGCTGACATTGCAGGCGAGGTGGCAGGGTTTGGGGTTGCAGTGAAAGGTCTTACCCAGGGGCAGAAGGTGCTGCTTGCGCCGGCGACGAGCTGCGGGAAATGCCAGGCCTGCCTTTCAGGAGAGGACAATGCCTGCGCATCCTATAATATACATGGAAACCGCTCTCAGGGCGGTTACGCCGAATATATCGTTGTTCCCGATGTCAATGTTCTTCCTTTCCCCCAAAACCTGAGCACTGAGGAGGCGGCCTCAGTGCCCCTTGTTTTCCTGACCGCATGGCACATGCTCATCACCCGTGCAGTGCTCAAGCCGGGCGAGGAGGTGCTCGTCCTGGGGGCTGGAAGCGGTGTGGGGATTGCAGCCATCCAGATAGCAAAGCTCTGGGGAGCAAGGGTCATTGCCACGGCTGGCTCAGCGGAGAAGCTTGAGAAAGCCAGGGCCCTGGGTGCTGATGAGGTCATTGACCACAGCAAGCAGGACATTGTTGGAGAGGTGAAGAAACTCACGGTCAAGAGGGGGGTGGATATTGTATTTGAACATGTTGGGCCAGCCACATGGGAGAAGAGCATTCTGAGCATGGCCAGGAAGGGCAGGCTTGTTACATGCGGTGCTACAACCGGGCCAAAGGTGGAATTCGATCTGAGGTATGTCTTCTCACGCCATCTCAGCATATTGGGGTCTTATATGGGCACAAAAGGGGAGCTTATAGAGGCGCTGAAGTATATTGCCATGGGCAAGCTAAAACCTGTTGTGGACAAGGTATTTCCTTTGAAGGAAGCAGCAGCCGGCCAGAAGCGCATAGAGGACAGGGTCCAGTTCGGAAAGGTTGTCCTTGTCCCCTGATATGGATTGAAATGTCCTGTATTTTGGTATAGTAAGTGGATATGTCTCTTGAAAAGGATATAGATACCGCAGCAGAGATCATCTCCAGGGCAAAGAGGCTTGTAGCCTTCACAGGCTCTGGTGTCTCCGCAGAGAGCGGCATTGCTACCTTCAGGGACCCTGGAGGACTGTGGGACAGGTTCAATCCCGACGAGGTGGGCACAGGGGGCGGGCTTCTTTCCTTTGTAATGCAAAAACCCTCGGTTGCCAGGGAGTTCCTGCTGGAGGTTGCAGACTCTTTTGATAAGGCTGCACCCAATCCCGGCCACCTTGCTCTTGCCGATCTTGAAAAAATGGGGATCCTGCACACCGTAATCACCCAGAATGTGGACGACCTTCACTGGCAGGCAGGCAATACCAGGGTGATCGAGGTCCACGGGAATCTTATGCGATTCCGCTGCCTTGCCTGTTACTCGAAGAAGAAATTCAAGAAGGAGGAGGTTGTCTCTTTGGGCAGAAATATAGCAGCATCCCTGGGCAAGGGGGAATTGCAGGGCCTTCTTCCTATCCTGCCCAAATGCACCTGCGGCAGCCCTATGAGACCAGATGTTGTCATGTTTGGGGAGGCTGTCCAGGATCTTCATCTGGCTATGGATGAGGCGAGCAAATGCGATGTCCTTCTTATCCTCGGAACATCAGGGGTTGTATATCCTGCTGCTACTGTCCCCCTCGTGGCAAGGCGGGCCAATGCCCGTGTGATAGACATCAATCCAGGTGAATCTGCCTTCTCTTCTATTATTGATGTGCAGATCAGAGGGAACAGCGGCAAGAGCCTTCCGCGAGTTTTGGAGTCAATCAAGAGCAAATTATCATGATAGAGAGACAGTTTGCAGGGACGGTTGCATGTCTTTTAATAGTGCTCCTTTCTGCTTCAGGGAGGGCGTATGGAGTTGAAGCAGAGGGGAAAGGGCTTATTGTTAACGATGACACGGCAAGGGCGAGGCAGGAGGCCCTAAAGGATGCCTTGGAGAATGCCATTCAACAGGGTGCAAGCTCTTTCCTTCCCCGCGAATCCATGGAAGAGAACTTTGAGCTTCTTGATGCCAGGATCTATTCCAGGGCTTCAGAGTTTGTCAATTCCTATAGGATCCTTGAGGAAAAAGACGAGGAGGGCCTCTATAAGATAAAAATTGAGGCAGATGTTGAGGAAGAAGAGCTTGAAAAAGAGATCGCTGCTCTTGGACTCCTCCGTTCACCCAAGCAGCTCCCGATGATTGTAGTTATTGTGCCGGAACAGAATATCACAGATGAACTTGTGTCGTATATCAGGGGTGAGCCGTCAATATCCGAGTCTGTGCTGATCGAAAGGTTCAAGGAAGAAGGATTCACAGTTGTTGATCCCGGCCTGGTGGCTGAAAAGATAACAGGAGATCAATCGTTTAAATCGGCGCCGCTGGATGATACAACCTCCAGGAGGATTGCAGAGCTTGTTCGTTCCGACATTACAGTCTACGGAAAGGCGTCTGCCCGCTCCGTTTCTGGTGAATTGTCCGGCATGTCCACGGTCCGCGCTGACATTTCTCTCAGGGCAGTCCCAGTTGAGCTTGGAAAGAGTATTGTAACGAGCACTGGTCACGGCATGGCAGTCCACGGGATAGAGATAAAGGCAGGCGTCGAGGCTTTGAGAAGGGCTGCAGTAGAGGTTGGGCAGGGCATGACATCAAAGATTCTTACTGCCTGGGGGAGCGTTGGTATTGAGACGACATCTGTCAGGATCACTGCATTGGGTGTCACCAGGTATGCCCAGCTGGATAAGCTTCTAAAGTTCCTCAGAAAGGAGATTAAAGAGGTGAAATCGGCGAGCCTCAGGAGCCTGTCTGCCGGAAAGGCCGAGGTGGATGTTGAGTATAAGGGTTCGGTTAAGGAGCTTTCTTCGCGCATCTCAAAGGCAGACCTTGTGGGAATGCAGATTGAATGCGAAGAGCTGGCCCGATGAACCTTGCCAATATTGCCTCATTTGTCCGCATCCTCCTTATCCCGTTTTTCGTATATTGTCTTCTTGAGGAAGAAAATGCCATTGCCTTTGGAATCTTTCTCCTCGCAGGAATCACTGACTACCTTGACGGGTATTTTGCAAGGGCATTCAAGGAAAGGACAAAGTTGGGTTCGTATCTTGACCCTGCTGCAGACAAGCTCCTTGTTGCTGCAAGCTTTATCACGCTGACCATTTTGAAAGACATCCCTCTCTGGCTGACGATCCTTGTTTTTACAAGGGATCTCGTTATATCACTCAGCTCCATATTGGCTTTGTTGATAATTGGTGCAGTAGAAATCAGGCCCACACTGGCCGGGAAGGGGGCTGTATTCTTCCAACTCGCACTCGTGCTTACCATACTTGTTTTCAAACAGCCATTCCCGCCATTTCTCAGCCGTCTTGGAAGTTCAGATGTAGTCAGGGAGATCATCTTCCAGCTCTGTATTGGAACAGCGTTTTTTACGGCGCTGTCTGGCGTCCAGTATCTTTACAGGGGTGGTAAGGAGCTCATTCGGAGGTCAAAATGAAGAAACCGCTGCCAAGAAGGATTGCGTTTTTTGCCTCAGTCTTCCTTGCTATTATTCTTATCCTGATCTTTATAAGGGGGGCGCTGTTCCCCATAGCACTCTCTCTTTTCCTCGCCTACCTTCTTGACCCTGGGGCGGATTTCCTTGAATCTAAGAAGGTCCCGAGAACTCTTGCCGCACTTTTACTCCTGCTTGTTGCGGGCAGCCTGATTTTCCTGGCCATCCTTGTCCTTGTCCCAATTCTCCAGAAGGAATTCCAGAAGCTAATTGAGAGCATCCCGCAGATCATCACTGCCGTTGAGAAGAATATCTTCCCGCTGGTGGAGAAATACATTGGGAGGAAGATCCCTGGGACCTTTCAGGGTGTGTTCAATGAGGCAGTGAGGGCGGCATCTGGCATAGACATTGAGGATGTCAAGCCTGTGGCAAAGATCATAGCCGGGGCTTTCTCAGGACTTCTTGGCGTTTTCACCGCCCTCTTTGCCCTCATCCTGATTCCAGTGCTTACATTCTTCTTCCTGAGGGATTTCGATACAATTATCCCAAGGATCGTAGCTCTTTTCCCAAGGGATGCCAAGCCCTGGCTTGTAGCCCGTTTCCGCGAGGTGGACGAGGTTCTTGGCGGATTTGTCCGGGGCCAGCTCACGGTGTGTCTGATCATGGGGATCCTATACAGCATAGGACTCTCAGTCATAGGTGTGGATCTGGCTGTCCTCATCGGGACTATTGGGGGACTTGGCCTGATTGTTCCATTTGTTGGGGCTGCCATTGCCTGTTTTACTGCAATATTGATGTCCCTGGCGAACTTTGGCCTCGACATCCATATCCTTTATATCCTCGGCTGGTGGGGGTTTGTGCATCTATGGGAGGCATATTTGATTACACCGACAATAGTTGGACACAGGGTTGGATTGAGCCCCCTTGGTGTGATCCTCTCCCTTTATATCGGCGGAGAGGCGTTGGGGGGAATCGGGCTTCTGTTGGCCATTCCGACCGTTGCCGTGCTCAAGGTGTTCCTCAAGGCAGGACTTGAGTATTACCTAAGCTCATCGTATTATCTCGGCCGCTAACATTAATATAAAAATTTGGGTGAGGATTGTAGTTGTCTTCTCCTTGGAAAGGAGAGGGTAGGGTGAGGATTGTCCGGGGTGAGAGGTAGATATTGTATTGAAATATAAAGCGATTTTCGTTTATTAACGATCGTTTAATAAGAATTTGATTATTAAACAATAATGCGTTAAAATTTAATAACAGCAATGATTGAAAATTTAACTAAAAAAGTCACTCGTGCAGGTCGTTGGGAAACACAGCCTATCAGTCCAGAGCCATTCTCCTGTTTCATTCCTGCTCCCCTTCCCCCGAATCCGCCTATCCGTTACGACAGCAGATTGCAGGAGCTTGAAGAGAGAGCAAGCCGCGCAATTGGACTCCTTGAAGGTGTTTCAATGCTGCTTCCAGATCCAGATCTCTTCCTCTACATGTATATTCGAAAAGAAGCCGTATTATCATCCCAAATTGAAGGCACCCAGTCCTCCCTTGTTGACCTCCTGCTTTTTGAGCACAAGGCTGCACCCGGCGTTCCAATAGATGAAGTCAAAGAAGTGTCAAATTATGTATCAGCCATGGAATATGGATTGAAGCGCTTAGGAGAAGGTTTTCCCTTGAGCCTGCGCCTTCTCAAAGAGATCCATGCACTTCTCCTTAAAGGCACAAGGGGAGACGAGAAGGAACCAGGCGAATTCCGCCGCTCACAGAACTGGATTGGCGGAAGCAGGCCAGGAAATGCGATCTATGTGCCTCCTCCGGCCTATGAGATCATACCTGCCATGGGCGATCTTGAAAAATTTCTCCATGGTGATCCTGTCCAGACTCCTACACTTATTAAAGCAGGGTTGGCCCATGCACAGTTCGAATCTATACATCCGTTTCTGGATGGCAACGGCCGGATCGGTCGCCTTCTCATCACGCTCATCCTGTGCGCTGAAAAAGTTCTATCTATGCCCCTTCTCTATCTCAGCCTCTATTTCAAACAGAAACGGACAGAATATTATGATACTCTTCAGCGCGTACGGACAAAGGGCGACTGGGAAGAGTGGCTGGCTTTCTACCTTACTGCCATAGAGGATGTGTCCCGAGAGGCCAGCGAGACAGCAAAAAAAATCGTCACGATGTTTGAACAGCATCGGGTTCAAATACAATCGCAATTGGGGAAGGCAGCGGCAACCGCGTTAAAGGTTCATGATCTCCTTAAAAAAGAAGGTATTATCTCTATTCCCAAGGCGCAGGAAACCCTTCGGTTGACTTTTCCGGCATTAAGCAGAGCAGTATTACATCTTCAGAGAATGAAGATAGTTCGTGAATTTACGGGCAAAAAAAGACATCGTCTTTTCTCGTATAATCCATATTTGACTATCATCATGAAAGGCACGGAAACATGATCTGTCCCTTGTGGAAGCAGCTGATGAAGAACGGGATGACTGAGGATCATGTTTCCCTCTATACCAAGCTCCTCAAGAAAGGAAAGTAGAATTACAAGGATTTTCCTCTCCTTGAAAAGGAGAGGGACAGGGTGAGGATTAAATGTAGTTCACCCAGATAGGGCTTGACCAGGCCATCTCATTGTCTTGCTGCGTTACCCTCAAATAATAATAACTCTCTCCCATTGTTATTGGCTCGTCAATATATTCAAATGATTCTGAGCGCTCCGTG
>Ga0315310_10001546_pt1 | contig 14630 bp, 11 predicted proteins | sample TDP5_MG_FD_203630 | JGI IMG/M metagenome (GOLD analysis project Ga0315310, IMG submission 203630) | Freshwater sediment microbial communities from Lake Towuti, South Sulawesi, Indonesia - TDP5 | ecosystem: Environmental > Aquatic > Freshwater > Lake > Sediment | place: Indonesia: South Sulawesi... | reverse complement strand
TGATTCGTTATGCTGTGCAGAAGCTTGATGGGGTCGCTGGGTGGCTTACTCTGTTTGGCACGAGATGTCGTGATAGGCGCAACTGCTCTGTTGAGGTGGCTGATGAAGTGGTTTCTGAGGGTGGGAAGCTGGCTAGGTCGGAGGCTCTCAAGCTTGCGGTGGTGTCTAGGCGTTATGGCATTATCCTTAATTTTCTGGCTAAGGTTGGTTCGGCGAGTTGGAGTCAGGTCAAAGCCGTGATTGAGGCGAAGGAGAAGCATTCATTGACGCATTCTGCAGTTTCGAATTTGCTTAACACTCTGGTCAAAGCGAGTGTTGTATCGAAGACAAGTGGCCAGTACAAGATTGCGGATGCTCTTTTGGTTGAGGGAATCAGAGAAGAGGTCCTTCCAGAGTAAGGGATGGGGCAAGAATCTAGGGCCAAGCATATGTATGGGCACCTCTACTTAGTATGGGTGGCTATACCCAGCGGTTCTGCTCAGTGTTTGCTTTACAGTTGTCTTTTGCGTTGAGATGCATTATGCGGTGTTGGTGAGGTTTTTGTGGCTCGGGTTTTTGGTGGTGGTAAGGTTACTATTCCGTTGTTGGTGCGTGAGGTGTTGAAGATCAGGGAAGGCGACTACGTACGCGTAAGCATCAGCGAAGTCATCAAACAGAAACAGCAGCAACAACAGCAGAAGGAAAGAACCAGAGAGAAGAGCTAAAGGTAGAGTGGCTCTTTCGTTCGGGAATGTGCCCGTAAAGCTTGCAAACTGGGCGTTTTGACGAGAGAAGACAATTACAAGAGAAACGTCAAAGGGTGCCAGCCAATAATGTATTCAATGGGGTTTTGAGGAGACCCCTACGATTTATATAGTGTTTACTAGCAAATTAGGAAAGATCCGCAAGAAATATGAAAATGCGGTCTCATGCACAAATGACGCCGAAATTCGAAGGTGACGATTTTGGAGATTGAGATAAACGGGTTTGATGAAAGTGGAGTCATCGGAAAGCACCTAAGGTTCATTCGCGTGGGAGTGGAGATAAACAACGCGCTTAGACCATTCGTGTATAACCTACTTCACTTCCGCTCAGTTGGAGTTACAAAGAGATTTCTTCGTGGGATTTCTGATGACATTAAAGTTGATTATGTCAGAAAGATTCTAAGCGATCCTTCGATCTCAGTTAGCCAGTACACGTTCTCTCCGGATCACCAGCTTGATGTTTTGAGGCAGTTCACTTTGCTTGAAGAGAAAACGTTGTTTCATCAAAGAGGGATACTTCTATCTGGTCTTCAGTATGACAACGCAAAGGGAGTACTAGAGGATCACATTCAATATCTGAGGCGGTATGAAAGGGCACCTTATTGGATGGAGGCTTTCATTAAATCATATGGTTTCAGAATGACTATTCAAGACCTGGCCAATACGTCGAAGGTTCTCTCAAATCCTAGAGCTGTGGATTACAAGGTTGTGTCGTATGTTGATGGCGGTTTCCCGTTTGTTTTCTGGTGGAGATCCTTCTTATCGACGCAGTTGCCCCCATCACGATTTAGTCTTGGACAAACACCGATATATGGCGTCACCAAGGGTGATGAATACTATCCAGTGACGTCGATGGCAGGTAACATTGCTTTCATTATGTCGAACATTCCTGGAATGATTTATCCTCACACTATTCTCGAACTGCCAAAAATGAGTTTTCCAGATCTTCGAGGATTCTATTCGGAGTTTTCCGAAAGAGTTGGCACACCCAAATTTCAGAAAAGGGTCCTTTTTGCTGGATATTTGCCCCGAGATTTCCAGTACACCCTCCCTTACATTCTCCACGTAAAAGACTCTTATCTGAATGTCTACGAGCCGTTCAGACTCAACTGGGAACCTCAAGGAACTCTAAAATCGTTTTATCGCACATTTGGGTGCTACCCTGAGAATGATCTTGTGATTCTTGGTCCAGCACAGAGTGACGAAGACAAGCAGATCGTGCAGGAATGCAAAGATTACGGGCTGAAGTGTCATGACTGCGGTGAGTTCTTTAAGGATTACATAGGTCTCTTGAGTGACATAGAAGTCGAAAGCACAGTCTCGAATCTTAATCAAGAACAAATAAGCAGGATTAAAAGCGTGATAGAGAAGTCAAAGGATTATATTAAGAAGATGCAATGATGGAGACGGACAGCGATATGCGGGTGCATACCCTGTCCGCCTTACCATCTCTACAGTATGCATTGTATAAGATGCCTAAAAAATTTTCTGTTCTATCTTCTAGATTGTTGTTCCATTTTGAGTGGAGATGACTGGTAAGTGATTATTAGATAAGCGCAAAGGTTAAATGCTTATCTATTTCCGTTAATCTGGGGCGTCTTGTGTGGGTTCTGAGTTGCCCAAGTGGCTTGAGATTCGGTATTCGGTTCTATGGGATGTTTTCAGGGATGGGGAGTTTAGGTTTGAGGATGCTGCGAAAGTGCTGATGGAGCGGAATAAGGATGCTTGGGAGCAGGTGCCGGTGTTCCTATCTGAGTTGCGTAAGGCTGGTTGGTTATTGGTTGAGTCTGATTCCAAAGATGCTCGGGTGAAGGTGTATCGTTTGAAGAGTGAGGTTGAGGGTGTTGGTGAGCGTTTGTCTCGGGGTGATGTTGATGCGTTGTTGAAGCGGGCTGCGGATTTGATTCGGACGCGGGTGGATTACAAGTTTATTTTGATTCTGTTGTTTTTGAAGCGGATCAGTGATAAGTGGGATGTGGAGTTTCAGGAGGCGTTCAAGGAGGCTTTGGCTGATGGCCTGAGTGAGGATGAGGCTCGGGCTGAGGCTATGCGTGACGAGTATCATTGGTTTAATTTGCCTGAGGAGTTTCATTGGGAGAGTTTGCGGAAGGATGTGAGTGGGCTTACTGAGCGGCTTTCTAAGGGTTTGAAGGTCATTGCTGAGCGGAATCCTGAGTTGAAGGATGTTGTGGACAGTGTGGATTTTATTCAGTTTGCTGGTAGCAGGGAGAATGCGGAGATTTTGCGGCAGTTGGTTGAGTTGTTTAGTGAGCGGAAGTTGAATCATGTTTCGGCTGATGTGCTTGGGGATGCGTATGAGTGGATTTTGAAGTATTTTGCGCCGACCAAGGCGAAGGAAGGCGAGATTTACACGCCTCGAGAAGTGATTAAGTTGCTAATTGAGATTCTGGACCCGAAACCGTTGGAGAGCGTTTATGATCCTGCTGCTGGGTCTGGTGGCATGTTGATTTCTGCATATAAGCACGTCGAAGAGAAGCTCGGCAAAGAGGAGGCTGGAAAGGTGTTTTTGTTTGGGCAGGAGGCGAATCAGGGGATTTTGGCTTTGGCTAAGATGAATATGTATATTCATGATATTCGGGATTGTCATCTGGAGTTTGGGGATACTTTTCTTTATCCAAAGTTCAAGGAAGGCGAAGGCTTGAAGCAGTTTCATGTGGTTGTGGCTAACCCACCATGGAACCAAGATGGCTATGACGAAAGCGTTTTGAAGAAAGGAGAGTTTTGGCGTGAACGGTTTGGGCTTGGCTTTGTTCCTAAGCAGAGTGCAGATTGGGCTTGGATTCAACACATGCTTGCTTCAGCGAAGGATGACACGGGCAGGCTCGGAGTTGTTATTGATAATGGATGTTTGTTCAGAGGTGGAAAGGAGAAGGCGATTCGTTCGGCGGTCTTAGAGAAGGATTGGGTTGAATGCGTTATACTGTTGCCTGAGAAGCTGTTCTACAATACGGGTGCGCCTGGCGCGATCTTGGTGTTAAGAAAGAATAAACCTGCAGAGAGAAAGCGTAAGGTGCTTTTCCTCAATGCTTCTAAGGAATTTGAGCAGCATCCAGAAGTGCGTAAGTTAAACATTCTTGGGAAGAGTCATATTGAGAAGATTGCTGGTGCTTACAGCAGTTTTAGCGAGGAGAAGGGTTTTTCGCGAGTTGTCGGTTTGGATGAAGTTAAGCAGAATGATTACAGCTTGAATGTGACGCTCTACGTTATGGCCGAGGATGAAAGCGAACAGATAGATATAACAAAGGAACACGCTGCCCTTAAAGATCTAGAAAAAGAAAAACAAGTTGTTGCTGAGAGGTTGGAACAGTACCTTTCAGAAATGACCCGGGCACTCGGTGGTTAGCGTTATGTTTTGCGAAGAAGTTGAGTTTCAGGAAACTCCAATAGGGCAAATCCCAAGGACATGGGAAGCTGTGAGTTTGGAAGATGTTATTCTTGATATTGCAGATGGCGGAACCCCTTCCACAAAAATCAAAGAATATTTCAACGGTGATGTTCCTTGGGTAAACATTGAGGATATCAAGAAAGACATATACAATACAAGGAGAATGCTCTCCGATCTAGGCCTTAAGCATTCATCTGCGAAGTTGTGGAACGCGGGCACTGTTATCTTTTCTTTTGGTGCTTCGATAGGAAAAGTTGGAATCGCCCGAGTGGACTTGTGTACCAAGCAGGGAATTGCCGGAATTGTGCCTAGAACTGACAGAATTTCAACTGAATTCCTTTATTACATTCTATTGAAAAATGGAGAGAAGATAGAACGCATTGGCCGAAGCATGGGCAGTACAATCAGAGAAGTGCGTCCTCCAAAACTGAAAAAGCTTGTGGTCTTTCCCTTACCTCCAGTGGGCGAGCAAAAGAAAATCGTCGAAATCCTTTCAGTTGTTGATTTGGTTATTGAAAAGACTGATGAGGTTGTTGCTAAGACTGAGCGTTTGAAGAAGGGTTTGATGCAGGAGCTTTTGACAAAAGGAATACGACACAAAGAATACAAACAAACACCAATAGGAAAAATCCCAAAAGCATGGGATATTGTGAGACTTGGTGATGTCGCTCGGGTTAATGTCGGGTATGTGGGTCCAATAAGCGAGTTCTATACAGATGAAGACAGCGGGGTACCACTCTTAAGCACAACTAACGTGACAGAGAACGGCATACGACTAGAAGACATGAAGTATGTTACACATGAGTTCCATGAAAGAAACAAAAAATCACAAGTCGCCCCAGGGGTAGTGTTAATAGCAAGACACGGGGTCAGTGGGTCTGCTTCAGTAGTTCCTGAAGGCCTTAAGAAGGCCCAATGTTTGAACGTTGTTATTGTCCGTCCAAATGAAAGAATACGCTCAAAATTTGCTGAGTATCTATTCAACTTCCGTTCAAACAGAGAAAGACTTCTTGGATGGAAGTCTGGTTCTGTTCAGGGCGTTGTGAACACAAAAGTGCTGGAAAGATTCATCATTCCTGTCCCGCCTGTAGATGAACAGCAAAGGATTATGGAGATTCTTTCAACAGTTGACAAGAAACTCGATCTTGAAAAAAGAGAAAAATCAAGATTAGAACGATCTAAGCGGGGTCTGATGGATTTGCTTCTCACTGGAAAGATTAGGGTTAAGGCGGACTGATTATGCTCGAAAAAGAAGAATTTGAGAGCTGGATAAAAGCCTTGCACACATTGTTTGAAATTTTCGAAGCACGCTATGACGCTTATCCTTTAAGTGTGATCTGGATAAAGGAGTGGTATGATTCAAACACTTTCACAGTTACCAAAGAGCACATACACCGAATTTCGCTACTGGTCGAGGACTTCAATTATGATGTCTTCGACGTAAGAGGAGAACTAAAGGAAAGAATAGATACACAGCTCAAGAGCCTCATAAAAGAACAACTTGGAGTAGGAAAACATGAACAAATCGGTTTTGCTCTTGCTCTTTACCTGATAACTTGGAATTTTCGCAGATTCAAGAATTATTTCAAACAAAGAGATTTCAGCCTAAAACGATATTTCCAGAGTCTGAGCGAGTTTCTCAAGGAGCAAAAAGGAGGCATCGAAAGCTTCAGGAATAAACGATTATTGCAGGGACAAATAGATGCACAGAGAACCCAACGACTCTTCAGTGAAGTGAATAAGAAGCTTGGTGAGTTAGGCATAGGCCACAACGAGCCAGTAGGCACGATAAAATTGATTCATGCATTTGCACCCTACTATTTCCCATTAATAGATGGCAACATAGCTGACGAAATGGGGCTTCTACCTTCTAACTGGAAGAGCCTCACATTTGATTCTTATCTGAAGTGGATGAAAGGGATAAGAAATTGGCTTCTAAACTACACTGAAATAATTGACAAGACTGAAGAAAACTGCAGCTCTTCAATTCTCAAGCTGGTAGATGAGGGACTGTACATGATGATTACAGTACAACACCGAAAAAGAGTTCACGATCTTGGAATAGTCCTTGAGGGTTGACCGATGCCATTATTCAGTGAAAAATCCCTCGTTGAAAATTATTTCATTCAAAGGCTTCAAGATAAAGGCTGGGAATTCACACCAGCTGATAATCTGGAAAGGGAAAGCTTGGAAGAGCCGCTTCTCACTCCAATCTTTATCAGAGCAGTAAAAAGCCTAAATGCAAACATCAGCATAGGCGACGAAGAAATAAAGCAAGTTCTAAACGAGCTAAAACTCAAAACAAGCGGTGCCGAACACTCCAAACAAATCCTTAACTACCTCAAGTATGGCATCCCAACAAAGTTTGAGAAAGAACGAGTAGTCAAATACGTTAGACTGTTCAACTATGAAAGCGTCCAAAACAATGACCTCATCATGTCACGCCAAGTCATCAATCAAAGCGGAGACAAACAAATCCGCAACGACATCCTGCTTTACATAAACGGCATACCAATAGTCAATATCGAATGCAAACATCCCACAAGCCTAACCGAGAATTGGTACACCGCCTACAAGCAAATACAGGAATACGAGAAGACTGTCCCAGAACCATACAAATATGTCCAAATAGGCATAGCAGCAGAACAAACAGCCAAATACTTCCCAACCGCCCCATGGCAACAAGAAGACGTAAAAATCCACCAATGGCGAGAACACTACAAACCAGATCCGTTAGATTCCTCCATTGAAATGCTCGCGCCTGAAACTCTATTGAACATAATCCGTAACTATCTATTCTTCCGCATAGAACACGGCACCACAACAAAAGTCATAACACGCTACATGCAATACCGCGCAGCCGAACAAATCTACAACCGCGTTACTACGTACATACAGGGAAAAGAAACAAAAAACAAGGGCTTAATCTGGCACTGGCAAGGCAGCGGCAAGACACTAACCATGATATTCGCCGCACACAGACTCTACCGCGACCCACTACTCGAAAACCCAACAATATTCTTCATCGTAGACCGCGAAGAACTCCAAGAGCAACTCTACCAAGAATTCACAGCCCTAGACATTACCAAACCCGAAACAATAGACAGCATCCACGCGCTTAGACAAATCATAAAACACGATGAAAACCGAGGAAAACGCGGCATATTCATCACACTAGTCCACAAATTCCGCCCAGAAGAACTACAACAACTCCAAAAAGAACTAGAAAAGCTATCCAAAACCCAACAAACCATCCAGACACGAAAAAACGTCATCCTATTCATAGACGAAGCACACCGAACACAATACGGAACCCTGGCAGGTCAAATGAAACAAATCCTCAAAAACGCCTGCCCATTCGCATTAACAGGCACACCCATAGCAAAGACAGGAAGAGACACCTACAGCGAATTCAGCTACCCACCCGAAGAAAAATACCTCGACAGATACTTCATAATCGACAGCATCCAAGACGGCTTCACACTACCCATCGCTTATCAACCACGCCTCGAAGAAAAAGTCCACCTCAAAAAAGACATGCTAGACACATTCATCCAAGTCGAATTCGACGAAATCCCAGAAGAATACCGAGAGAAAACAGAAAACAAAATCAAACAAAAACTCAACCAAATCAAAGTAATCCTCGAAAACCCAGACCGCATAAAACAAGTAGCCCAAGACATAACAGAACACTACAAAGAAAACATCGACGGCAAATTCAAAGCCCTAGTCGTAGCCGTAAGCCGACGCGCCTGCATACGCTACAAACACGAACTCGACGAACTCCTACCCAAAGAATACAGCGAAATCGTCATGACCTTCACGCCACATGATCCACAAGAAATCCAAGACTACTTCAAAGGACTTACAGCACGTTATCATGGCAAAGAGATAGCAGATATACGAAAAGATATTATTGAGAAATACAAGGAAGAAGAATACCCGAAAATCCTAATCGTAACCGACATGCTCCTAACAGGCTTCGACGTCCCAATTCTCCAAACCATGTACCTTGACAAACCACTCAAAGAACACAGACTACTCCAAGCCATAGCCAGAACAAACCGCCCATACAAAGAACTCAAAGAAGCCGGACTCATAATCGACTACGTAGGCATACTCAAGGAATTCACCAAAGCCTTCGAAAACTACACCAAAGAAGACATCCAAGGCGTCCTCCTCGACTACGAAAAACTCCGCAACGAATTCACCCAACTCCTAGACAAGACCCTAAGCATGTTCGAAGGCATCCCAAAAGACCAAGCAGACCGCCAGACAATGCTCAAAGCCTTCGAAGTCATAACCACAGACGAGAAAAACAGCAAGAAATTCAAAGACAATTTCCGCCACCTCAGAAAACTCTTCGAACTGCTCGGAACCCACGAAATCAAACTCCAACGTCTCAGCGAATACTCATGGCTGGCACAAGTCTACGACTACTACATCCACTGGCTCAGACAAGAACAATACGAAGACTACAAATACGTAGCCAAATACTTCCCGAAAACCCTCAAATACGTATACAAAACCACCCAAATCAGCGACATACAAAAACAATACCCAACAATCCAATTCGACGAAAACTACCTCAAAAACCTCCAAGAAAAAATCAAGTCCAAAGAGGAAAAAGCCGCCAACATCCTCTTCACACTAAACCGCTTCGTCATCATCGACAAACACAGAAACCCAGTCTACGAAACCCTCACACAAAGAGTCGAACGCATCCTCAAACTCTGGACAGAAAAGACCAAAAACTACGGAAAAATCTACAAACAAGCCGCCCAAATCGTCAACGAAATAAACCAACTCCAAGCCCGCCAAAAACAACTAGACTTCACAAACCTCCAATACGCCATGCTCCTAAGACTCGAACAAAAACTCGGAACAGATAAGACTCTCATCCAAGACGTCCAAGAACTCACCAAACAACTACAGCCACAAATGTTCAAAGGCTGGCAAACCCAACAAACCACACGAAAAACCATAGAACGCGAAACCCGCAAATACCTAAGAAAATACATCAAACAACACAAACTAACCCTCGCAGAAATCGACGAACTCCACCAGAAAATAATGGAAAGCGTGAAAACCTATGGATAACAAAACAAACGAAGGCCTCCATTACACTCTTGACTACCGCGACGTAAAACACCCCAGACTCGAATTCAAAACAGGCACACTACTCCTCGTACTACCCAAACACTACAAAGACGAGAAAGAAACCCTCGAAAAATACAGACGCTGGATACAAAGGAAAGAACACATCATAAGAAAAGCCCTAGACAAAGCTCAAACAAAAAACCTCGACCAAACCCGGACAGACCAAGAACTAAGAAACCTAGTCTACACACTCGTCGAGAATTACCAAACCGAACTCAACACAAAAATCAACAACGTCTACTTCAGAAAAATGAAAACAAAATGGGCAAGCAACAGCCACAACGGAAACCTAACCATCAACACACTCATGAAACACCTTCCAGAAGAGACAATCCAATACATCATTTACCACGAAATCGCACACTCCATAGAAAGAAAACACAACGAAAACTTCTGGAACATCATAAACAAGAAGTTCAAAGACGCCGCAAACAAAGAAAAGGACCTGCTTACCTACTGGTTCCTGATCCAGAAAAAATAATGATGGCTAATCTATAGAATATATTTTGTATATTTTATCCGACAACCTTGATATTCTTCCGCAATTGCTCAATCCACTTGCGGTCAGTATCAATATGAGCGCCTTACGACATGGACTGTGGCGCATCGGCTTCATGCTCTGCGACCGCTGCAACATAAACGCAAACTGCGAAAAATCCACCCCCAATCTAACTGCACTGTCGAATATTGTAATCGGTTAAATGGATTAACTCGGTTTCAACGCTCACTTTCTTCAGATGGTTCAAGGCCACTTTGACAGCGTTCGAGGTGTTTCCAAGCCTTCTGGCACTGCACGATAGACCAATAACCCTCATTCTAGACCAGATTATTGTTCAACAAGTTTGACAAATATAGCTTTCTGGAATGCAAAGTTATTGAGAAGACTCAACATAACTGTGCCCTACACACTCAACGTATTCCAATCCTGTTGCCTGAACACCCAACTTAGTCATGGATTCCAGCTGAGAATGGAAACGAGTGGTAAAATGATCCAACGTTTCAGTGCCCAGGTTTCTGAAACTGGCGTCCATGAACCTGTGAATTCCACTTTGCTCTTTAACCACAAGGAAAATGGTGAACGCCTCAAAGTCCGTCTTCTTGAGAACCGCCTGCAAACAATCTGTCGTGTCTGGTGCTCGGCAGTCGAAGAAAACTGCACGTGGCTTTGAGAACCACTCTCTCAACTTGTAGGCTGGGAACTCAAAGCCTCGATATTTCTGCTTCAACAATTCCACGTAATCCTTAGCTGTTATTATCTCAGAACTCATTACAGTGTCCTGCTTGACTTCTGGGAGATTATGATCGTAGTATCTCATAAAACTTGGTTTGTAATGGTTGAATTCATAATTGAGACTAGTGCGTGCGGTTCCGACGTCGCATGAGGTAGGTGATTGGCGCTCGTTGGTAAGCTGACACATGAATCATCGTCAGCTAGACGCATGTTATTTTGCCATTCTGTTTCTTCGTGTCGGACAGTTCTTTCAAGGATTGACATTAAAGATTTGTGTGGCTAAGTGATTTTGAACCAGCATGCTGATGTGGTCAGCTCAAAGCTCTTAGTTGGCTGACCGTCCCCAGGTACGTTCCATCGAGCAAGTGGGTTTCAGCAGTTTCAATGTCAACGCTGCCAGAGCGCAGAATGGGGCCAAGATACTCGATGGATTTTGAGCGTCTCTCAGAACTCCTTCGATTTATGGGTCTGCCACCGAGGAAATCGTTGAAGTAGGGCATGATAAAAAGCTCAGAAGCCCTGAGACGCACGTTAAAACGCTGCCGCAGCAACTTGACCGAGTCATCACTAGCCTTGACCTTCACGCCCAAGCCCTTCAGAAACGCTCTTGCCAACTGCGCTTTGTTCACTCTTGCTTTAAGCCAAACCTGCGCCGTTATCCTGAAACCCAGAGGATCGCGGAACATCACAGTCGGATGCACATGTCCAATGACCAAGCTGCGGCACTCTAGCAGTTCAGGTGTAGGCCACGCGTTGCCGTGGAGAAAGCCGACATCCCACAGCGCAAGTCCAGTAGGTGGATAGATCTTCACAGAAGGGGGCAGGAGAGGTTCCAAGTTGCCGTCGTGATTGCCCAACACTATCTTGATGTCCTTCACTCTGTCGATCAGGGCTTCAAAAAGCTCTGGTATATCACGCCATTCCTGTAGTCCCACAGTTGTGATAGTGTGTTTGACGTCTCCAACGAAAAGCAGGCTAGTCGGCTTGTACGAGTCTATCAGCTTGAGTAGTTTGTCTCTCAACTTCGGCGTCTGAGAAGGAACATGTATACCCTGCTCGGTTAGGGCAACTTCCCAACCGATGTGAAGATCAGCAACAACTAGGACTCGTTCTTTGCCTCTGCGCAGCAACATTGCGGGATTCGGAGGAAGCGGCAAAAGCAAAGAAGAGGCGACACTCCTACTCGTCATGCTTAGTTGTCTTCATAGATTGTCGAATCGCATCGTAGATGGGTCTGTTTCCAGCTGCGACAAAGGAAACTCGCTGCGTTGCAGATAACGGAACGCTTAGCTCTCTGCCCTTCGGTGTGGTTATTATTCCGCCTGCCTCAAGCAGAACGAGATGAGCTGCGGCTACATCGGTGATCCTCAGTTTGCCTCTCAGATCAATGAAAGCGTCTGTTGTTCCGTCGGCAACGTAACAGATTTCCAATGCGTTGGCTCCAAAATGGCGAAGATGCCTAGTGGTCTCCAGTATCCTAATAAGTTGATTCACGACCTCCCGCGCTTTAAAGTTGCTCAGGTCAACTCCAACAACGGCTTCATCAAGCGTTACTGTTTGTGATGGCCTGATCTTCTTCTGGTTCTTGTAGGCGCCCTTACCTTTCTCAGCAGCGTACGTGACGTCATGCAGCACGTCAGCAACCAAGGCAGTTTCAACGCTACCCAGAGTTCGTTTTTTGGAAACCGCAAGTGAAATATCCATAAAGGGCAAACCTCTGACCGCGTTGGTTGTTCCGTCAACTGGGTCGGTAGTGACATAGAATTGAGACGGACGCACGCCGATTTTTTTGATGCCCGACTCCTCGCTTATGACCGTGCATGAGACTTCGTGGTCCCGCAGAGTTTCGAACAGTGCGTCTTCGGCTGCCAAGTCGATCCGCTTCTTGACGTCGCCGCCTGCTCCTCTTCCAAACTCGCTTCTGCCCTCTTTTGAACAGAATAATGGACGGACCTGTTTCTTCATGTTCTCTAAGCATGCTTGTAGTATAGTGGGCCAATCAATCAACCGGAAGCCTCTTTTTAGACGAATGTTTACGTTGGCTTTAAAGAGTGCACTACGCCTTATATACGTTGAACCATCGGAGAGAAGGCAGTGCGCAGCAAGACAGACATCGCAGTCATCGGCGCCGGTGCCGCAGGTCTGTTCTCAGCCTTAACAGCAGCCAAACTCGGCGCCGAAGTTGTCATCTGCGAAGAGCACAAGGAAATTGGACTCCCCAACCACTGCGCCGGACACATCAGCATATCAGGACTGGAACGTCTGGGATTGAGCGTTCCCGCAAAGGCGGTTGAAAACGAGATTAAAGGCGCCGTTTTCTATTCGCCCTCAGGGCACGAGTTCAGAGTCAGACTTCCCGATCCAGTAACATACGTCATCGACCGGGCAGCTTTCGACAAGCATTTAGCCCAGGTGGCTGAAAAGGCAGGAGCAGAGCTTTTGCTCAAGACCAGAGCAGAATCGTTGCTGCTGTCAGATGGAAGCTTCGTTAGAGGAGTTCGGCTTGAAGGCGGTCAAGAGCTGGCTTCCAGTGTTGTTGTTGATGCTGAAGGCTGCGCGTCCGTCCTTCTGAGGCAAAGTGGTCTCGAGACATTCAACAAATCCTTGATTGTGAACGCCGTCAACGGCGTAGCAGACCACATCGAGGGCGTGGAGAGTGATATTGTTGAAGTCTATTTGGGACAACAATACGCTTCAGGCCTCTTCGCTTGGATAATCCCAAGACGAGACGGCTCAGCCAAGGTTGGCTTAGCCACAAGAGTCGGCAATGTCCAAGAACATATGAAGCATTTCGTGAAGGCGCATCCAGTTGCACACAAAAAGTTAGTGCACAGTGCCGTCAGGGATCTCTCCTACCATATAATTCCACTTGGCGGACCAATACCAAAAACATACCACAGGGGGTTTCTCGCGGTAGGCGACGCTGCGTCACAGGTTAAGCCAACCACAGGCGGCGGCGTGATAATGAGTCTTACATGCGGCGAGATAGCAGGTGAAGTTACATACCAAGCCGTGCAGCAAAGGGATTTCTCAGATGATTTCCTCTCCCGATACCAAGACAGATGGATAAAGGCGATTGGTTTCGACATGACTGTTATGCGGCAGATACGATTAATGCTTAATAGACTCTCAGACTCTCAGCTGGATAAGATTATCAGCCTCTGCTCTCAGCTTCATCTGGATGAGAGCCTTAGGGAAGTTGAGGACATTGACTTTCAAGGCAGAGCCATAATGCCTCTATTGAAGAAACCTAGCGCCTGGGCAATAGCGTTTTACTCATTTCTAGTCTCACTCGTCTAACAGCTCCTAGACAAAAGCCTTAACCACGACCGTACAACTCCCTAACAGTGCCGAGAAAATGTCCGAGTTCGAGTACAAGCAAGTCATCGTGCTGCGCTCCGACCTTAAGATGGGCAAGGGGAAAATCGTGGCACAGGCTGGACACGCTGCGGTCTCAGCCGCTGAGGAAGCTAGAAAACGCTTCAAGAAATGGTGGAAGGAATGGCTTAACGAGGGACAATGCAAAATCGCTGTGAAAGTGAGCAATGAAGAGGAGCTTTACAGACTTGAGGCAATGGCAAAGAAAACAGGTCTGCCACACGCACTAATCTCTGATCGAGGCTTGACACAGCTTCCTTCTGGTACGATAACTTGCCTAGCAATCGGTCCTGCGCCCTCTAATGAAGTGGACCAAATCACTGGGAAGTTGGCACTTCTTTGAACGTTCCTGAACTAGAAAGGGAAATCGGCATTGAAGTCTATGCTACACAAGGTCCTGGAATAGGCGGAACACTGCGCCAGTTTCCCGAAGACTTCAGGGTCGAAGAAATTCTAGCAAACGGTTCAAAGGCATTAATTCAACCGCCTGACGGTCCTCGCTTGGCTGGGAGAGGACGGTATCTTATCTGCATACTGGTCAAGCGTAACATTGACACTTTTCTGGCTATTCGGGCAGTGGCGAAGAGACTGGGTATCAGCCAAGAGCGAATTCAGATCGCAGGCATCAAGGATGCAAGGGCCTTGACAGCCCAACACATCAGCATCGGAAGAATGCTCCCAGAGCAGCTAGCAGAATTTGAACCTAATAGTG
>Ga0315310_10001545_pt1 | contig 14636 bp, 8 predicted proteins | sample TDP5_MG_FD_203630 | JGI IMG/M metagenome (GOLD analysis project Ga0315310, IMG submission 203630) | Freshwater sediment microbial communities from Lake Towuti, South Sulawesi, Indonesia - TDP5 | ecosystem: Environmental > Aquatic > Freshwater > Lake > Sediment | place: Indonesia: South Sulawesi... | reverse complement strand
AGACCTAAACGGTGCATTCAACTATCTCAAGATTCTTGATTACGTGATACCGAACCGCATAGGCAGCATAGGCTTCTGCATGGGAGGAGGGCTTTCACTTCTCTTAGCCTGTCGCAACAGCGCAGTCGCAGCAGCTGTAATATTCTACGGCAGAAACCCCACGCCAATCGACCTGGTCAAAAATATTCCATGCCCCATACTCGGCAACTACGCCGGAGCTGACAAAGGCATCACAGAGTCAGACATCAACCTCTTGAAACAGACGCTCACTAAACACGGGAAAGAGTTTGACATCAAAGTCTATCCAGGCGCTCCTCACGCGTTCTTCAACGACGCAAGAGAGAGCTATAGACCTGAAGCAGCCAGAGACGCTTGGGAGAGAACATTAGCATTTTTCAACAAGAACCTAAAAAAAGTAGGACTTTTTCACTGAGGAGAATTGGCACTTTCCTTCTGTTTGAATCTGTTGTCTTCTCGTTCGTGGCATGAAATAGACCACTACAGCAGTTATCACCATAGCAATACAGATCAGGAATATCCCTAGCGACCTTAAGTAACCATTCAGAATGAGTAACGCTATAGCAACCCACACTAGAATGGCTGACACCGTTCTTTTCTGCAATTTTTCCAACCTAATTCTACAAGTTCAGTGACGATCATCCTTACTTGGCTTCGATGGGTTTCAACTGCATTTCATACAACTTGCGGTACAGCCCATCTTTGTGCATGAGTTCATCATGAGTCCCCATGTCTACAATCCGACCATTGTCAACAACCACAATCCTGTCCGCGCTTCTAACTGTGGACAAGCGATGAGCAATGATCAAAGTCGTCCGCTTTTCCAGCAGTTTCTTCAACGCATTCTGAATCAACAGCTCTGTATAAGCATCCACACTGGAAGTAGCCTCATCTAAAATCAGAATCCTTGGATCAGCCAGCAAAGCCCGGGCAAATGAGATGAGTTGCCGCTGTCCCATTGAAAGCCTGATGCCTCTCTCCCCGACAACAGTGTCATAGCCCTGTGTGAAGTTCATTATGAACTCGTGTGCGCCAACAGCCTTCGCTGCCTCCACGATTTCTTGCTCAGTGGCGCTTGGCCTGCCATACGCTATGTTCTCTCGAACCGTGCCGCTGAACAACAAGGGATCCTGCAGCACGATGCCCATTTGACTTCTAAGCGATTTCAAAGAAACCTTGCGAATGTCGTATCCATCAACCGTTATGCTTCCTTTCTGTGGATCATAGAACCGGGCAGCAAGGCTAGCCAGAGAGGTTTTGCCAGCACCTGTTGGACCGACCAGCGCAACCCGCTGGTTTTCTTTAATCTCTAGTTCTATGTTGTTCAGAACGAAATTGCTTGGGTCGTATCCAAAGGATACGGTGTTGTATTTGATCTCTCCTTTAATTCTTGGGAGTTCTATTGCGTCTTTAGCCTCTTCAACTTCAGATTGGGCGTCGAGGATTTCCGTTATTCTTTCTGTGGCGGCTAACGCCGATTGCACGTTGTTGTACAGCATGCTGATCTCGCGGATTGGCATGAAAAACCGCGTAACGTAAGCCATGAAAGCCACCAAGACACCTAACGTCAAAGAACCACCCATCACTGAGGTACCCCCAAACCAGAGAACAAGGCAAGTTCCAACAGTTCCAAGCACATCCACTATCGGGAAGAAAAGCGCCGAAACCCTTGCCGCCTGAATATTCGCTTGAAGGTTTTCCACGTTAACACGGTCAAACTGCTGAGCGTTAGCCATCTCTCTCGAGAAGGACTGTACGACACGCATTCCAGATATGCTCTCGGCAAGGTTGGCTGTGACGCCTGAGATCTTCTTTCTCGTCAGTCTATAAGCTTCTCTGACTCTCTCTCCCAGCAGAATGGTCCCGATCAAGAGAATCGGAATCACCGTGAAGGTCACCAATGCTAGCTGAGCGTTTAGAATAAGCATCATAACCACTATGCCGACTAGGATGAATATGTCACCGATGGCAAGTTCAACGCCTGAAGTCAGGAACTCGTTCAGCGTTTCCACGTCGTTCGTGACCCGTGACATGATTCGTCCAACATGCCGCTTGTCGTAGAAGCTCATTGATAACTTCTGTAAGCGGGAAAACATGTCCATTCTAAGGTCGAAGATTAATCGCTGTCCAAGCCAGAACCTCAAGTAGGTTTGAAGGGAGCTGACTATCCAAAGAATAACGTAAATGCCAACATAGACTGCTGAAATCCAATACAGACCCGTGAGGTTGCCCTGAGCAATGTACTGGTCAATTGCGACAGCCAGTATGTACGGACCAGCCAACCCAAGGCCTGCAGAAACGAAAAGCAGCGAGATGATTACGGCAAAATTCAGCTTGTAACGAGCCATGTACTTGAGCAGTCTTTTGATCAAGACGCGATCAGGGACAGTGCGCTTAGTTTCCTCTTCATCGAGTAGGAAATGTTGGTGGAAACCCATTCAGTGAGCACCTCCAGCGTGTCCTTTTGTTTTCAGCCTGGTATGTTCCTTCGAGACTTGGACCTGAACTTCAGGCTTCGCTTGGGCTGCAAGCTGGGTTTCATAGATGCGTTTGTACATTCCGTTTTTTTCCATCAGTTCGTCGTGCGTTCCGATTTCAATGATTTGTCCTTGGTCTAGCACGATTATTTTGTGGGCGTTTTTTATGGTTGACAGGCGTTGTGTGATTACGAAGGTTGTGCGGTTTTTGAGAAGTGCTTGTAACGCTTTCTGGATTTGGTATTCGGTTTCGATGTCGACGCTTGATGTTGAGTCGTCGAGGATTAGGATCTTGGGGTCCTTCAGCAAGGCTCTGGCTATTGCGATTCTTTGTTTTTGTCCGCCTGAGAGTGTGGATCCTCTTTCGCCGATTATGGTGTCGTAGCCTTGGGGAAATGATGTTATGAAGTCGTGTGCTTCTGCTGATTTTGCAGCGCTGGTGATCTCTTCCATGGTTGCGTGGGGTTTGCTGTATGCTATGTTTTCTCGAATCGAGGATGAGAAGAGGAAGGTTTCTTGATGGACGATGCCTATGTGTTTTCTTAATGATTTGATTTTTGCTTCTCTGATGTCGTAGCCGTCTATGGTTAGTTTTCCTTGGTTGAGGTCGTAGAATCTGGGGATTAGGCTTATGATTGAGCTTTTTCCTGAGCCTGTTGTGCCGAGTAGCGCTATGGTTTCTCCTGGTTTGGCTTCGAATGTTACGTTTTTGAGTACGGGTTCTTGACCGTAGCTGAATGAGACGTTTTCGAATCTGACGTGTCCCTTTATTGGGGGCAGTTCTATGGCGTTGGGTTTGTCTTTGACTTCGGGGACTGCGTCCATGATTTCGAATATTCTTTTTGCTCCTGCGATGGCTCGTTGTATGAATGATGTGATGAAGCCTAGGAAGCGCATGGGCATGAGTAGGAGGAGGAGGTAGCTGTTGAAGGCGATGAGGGTTCCGATGGTTATTTCTCCTGACATTACTTGTATGCCGCCGTAGAGCAGGATGAAAACTGTGCCTAAGCCTGCTATGAATTCAATCGGTGGTATGTGTAGTGCTCTGAGCTTGGCTGCACGGAGGTTGGTGTTGAAGTAGTCCATGCTCTTTTCCATGAATTTGCGTTCTTCGAGGTCTTCCTTTGCGAAGGCTCTGACGACTTTCACGCTTGTGATGTTTTCTTGAAGGACCTCGTTTATCACGCCTAGTTGTTCCTGTCCCTCAGTGAAGACTGGTCTTATTTTTCTCGAGAATCTGTATGTGATTATGAAGGCGATGGGTATGGGTGAGAGTGCGAGTAGGGTTAGTTTCCAGCTCATGGAGGCGGCTATGGCGAATACGCCTGTGAATGTGGCTAGGATGCTGATGAATTGGGGGAAGCCCCAGGCTAGGAATCCTCTTAGTAGGTCGACGTCGCTTGTGACTCTTGACATGAGTTGGCCTGTGGGCGTTTTGTCGTAGAATGTGAATGATTGGCGTTGTAGGGCTTCGTAGATTTGGTTTCGGGCGTCGTAGACTGCTTTTTGTGCTACGTATTCGGTTGTGTATCTTTGTGCGAAGGCTAGGGCTCCTCTTAAGGCTGCGATGGCTAGTATGCCGAGTGCAAAGTAGAGGAGTAGTTGGTAGTTCATTTGGACTAGTAGGTCGTCGATGATTATTCGGATGAGGTATGGGACTATGATGTTTAGGATTGTGACTCCTAGGAGGCTTAGGATGACTATGAGTTCTAGGTTCCAGTACTTGCGTAGGTAGCCTAGTACTCTTATTGCGGCGCTCATCTTAACGCTTTTTCCTTGCTCTCTCAGAGAACCCGTTGATGGCTCTCATGACGCTTCGTGGTTTTGGTTTTCTCAGAGATTAGGGGTAGATGAGAAACGATGATATAATGCTTACTCACGGCTGAATGTTACCACGGGTTCTGTGGGATGAGGGTTAGTATGGGTGCTGGAAAAATTTTTCAAGGTGAAAGTTTTGGTTTTCAGTTTGTTTTTTGAGCGCTGTTTTTGGTTCTGTATGGTGTTTCTGGCGCTGATGATTGGTGTTCTTGCGTGATGTTCTATGTTGCTGTGCTTGACGTTTAATGTTGGCATGCGTGGCGATTAGGTATGTTGAGTAGCCGTGGGTGTGGAAGGGTGTGTGCAAGAAGAAGGAGTGTGTCGCTTAAGCCCGTCTTCTACTGGTGTTGCGGGTTCTGTGCGTGATGAAGTTGTCTTGCGCTATTGTTTCATCATCATCACGTTTGAGTCTGGCTGAAGCTGTGTGGACATCGTCATACGAGTGTTCTCGCTGACATCAACGAGGTATGTGCTGCGGGCAGGTTGGAACAGTTGTACTTGAACATGCGGGCGCAGTCTGTTTGTTCATTGTTGAGGCGGTCAAGCGTTTTGAAGTTGTTGTTGACTCTGGTAGGTCTGCCACAACAACTTCTTTGGATGTTGGGGGCAGTTTCTGTTTCGTGAGTTGTTAACTTCCGCTTAGAAACAGTAATGATGCCGAGCTGGTTTCTGTTTAGAACTAGTTGTGGACGCTAGAGCGTGCTGTTCGTTTGTGCAGAGTGGTATCCTTTTTTTGGGCTAATCCTTGTTAGTAGATGCGGGGTAGTATTTTCTTTGTTTTTCTTTTGTATTCTTGGTATTCTGCGCCGAATCTATTGGTGAGCATTTTTTCTTCTTTTTGTATGCGGAAGAGGAGGAAGATTGTGGCTGCTGCGATGAGTATTAGTCCAATGATGCTTGAGAAAAGCAGGACAAAACCGAGGCTCCTTACTGTTTCGCCTAGGTATATTGGGTGTCGAACGTGTTTGTAGAGTCCATCCTTGACTAATCGATGGTTTTCTACAATTTGGAGTCTTCCGGTTGCAACGAAGCTACTGAATCCCGCTTTCTTCTTCAGCTCCAATCGTGCTCTGTGGCGCAAGTATCCGCCGGTTAGTAACATGGCTAAGCCGGCGAGAGCAAAAATTTGAACCTTGAGGTTTTGGAGAAAGACAAAGTCGAGTATCGCCACGATGAAACCTGCAGATGTGGTTACGAGGAAAGGAAGCAAGGTCCAGTCTTCTTGGAATGATTTCCTCAATGTTGATACCCTGATTTGCATAAATACCTTGATGTCGGACAATAAACATTTACGCTCCTAACCCAGCGGGTTCTTGACCAAGCAAGGCTTAAGTTGAGCAGACAATATTGAAGGCATTAACCAAGCGTGGCGGGGGTACCCGAGCCAGGTCTAAGGGGGAGGACTTAAGATCCTCTGGCGAAGGCCTTCGTGGGTTCAAGTCCCACCCCCCGCATTTTTCAGCAATTTACCGAACTGGTGAATTTTACAATCAGGAAACAACCCTCAATTTTTCCTTTACACTCTCAGGAGATTTGGTTGGAAAACTAGCTGATAGTTACAGATTCAGCTTCAAAGGATGATTGGGTGAATCTGTCTTTTTCTTATGCGTGTTAGCAACTGACGACGAAAAACCAAGCCCACGTTTTTACCGGTAAAGTCATGCGTAGGTCCCACCCCGCTCACCACTGACTGCGCCTAGTCACCACACATGGCTTTTTGGCAGCAAGTTGCGCTAGCACTCATGTATGTCTGCTGCCTGCTCTTGTTGGCGGACTACGTTGTTGGTCAGGTGTGATTCCGCAGCTTCGCAGATTTCTCCAGCGTCTCCCACTTAAATGGAAACGCTGTTATTGACCGCTCCGAAAGCTCCCCAAGCGTCTTTTTCCCTTGTTCAGCAATCTTCTCCAAGAAGTACTCGTATTCTTTTTTTTCTTGTTTCCAACCCAGCAATTTAACTAAATCCGTTGCGTGAGAGACAGAGTCTTCGCCGTCCTTCTTGCCGATGAATGCAAACAGGTTTGACACGTTGCTAATGCCTACCTTCTTCAAGGCTTCGTAGAGATTCTTTACTTCGGCTTTGCTATTCTCTTCCAAAGAGCCACTTGAATCCGCTCTGTTTTCCGCTGCCGCTGGCGATACTGGCTCTTGATGTTTCTGGAAGTTCGTTACGGGCACATTTGCTGTCAATAGCCTAAGAATCGCTTCGTCTTTCCAGTCGAAAAGCATTTTCTGGTTAAACATTGTTCGCCTGCTAAGGTTCTCAGGGTCACTGAATGCAAGGTTTTGGATGTTCATTATGCCCTCTTCGTGGAGTCGCTCTGCGCATTCATAGGTTATGCCTGACACTTCGAAAACGTCTTTTTCACCCGCATCTTCTTTCGCAAACCAGCCCCAATCTGACAGGACTTGTTTGCGTGCTCGCGACAACACCAAGAACGGAACCGACCCTAAAACAACTGCGGTGGGGACCTGCGACGACACTGGGAGACTTGGGAAAGAAGCTGACACGATACTCCCGAGAACCGCTACTGCAATGGGTCCAAGAAACACCCTTAACGCATAGTGCAGATAGGCTCTCGGGGGCATGTCCTTGCGGGTACACCGTTGGAAGAAGGGCAGAAACGAATAGATGTACGCGCCTACGAATCCTCCTGCCGCTCAAACCAAGTTTATTGTGAAGTTGCCCATGTGGATCGTTGTGGTGCCCAAAAGAAGAATTAGCGAGGTAGTTATGAAGCCGAAAGCACCGCTAACATACAGTACGACACAGGCGTCACGTATGAGTAGAGGTCGTAAGTTCTGTCTTCAAGGATCTCCTCTGCGGTCGCAGTGATTAGAGACCTTAAGATGTCTTTCTTGGCTTGCTCAAGCGTTTGCTTTCCGCTCTTAATTCTTTGCTCGATTTTAGATTTGAGTAGGTCCAGAAGCTCCAGCAAGGTCATGTGCAAGTACAAAAAGTCATTGTAGTCACGTTCGTCAGCAGCCATCATCTCCATTATGTTGATCCAGTCTTCATCCTTGCTCTTGGCGAAGCGTTTCTGGAATTCTTGCATACTCTCTTGATATCTTGTGTTTAGCCTATCGACTTCTTCTTCCAAAAAGACTTCTTTCCGGTGATGGAACAACAGAAGCGGATACAGCAGGATCGCAGCAGACAGCAAAACAGAAACTGCTGCCACTAGAAAGATGACCTCGACGGGGCGAACCGCGAGAACGCCCGACATTTCATGCAGTAGTGCCATGTCGAATGTGATGACGGTGATTATGCAGGCTAGGGCAGCAACACCCCAGATTATGTATCGCGCCTGCTGGTCACGTTTTTTCATGAAGAGTGTTGGGGTTATGTGGATCCATACTTCCTCTTGCTTTTCCTGCTTCTTTGAGATTTCTTTCATCGGTGAGGGAAGCGTTTCTGTGCTCATGTATCTCTCCTAGGATTTCCTCCAGCTTGTTTCTTTGTTAGAAACTGCGTCGAGTCAATGCAATAACCCGTTCGTATTGTTATTCATAGTTTATTTGCTTTTAAAGTTTTACATTTACAAAAGCAAACCTTCCTTTTCAGCTAATGGATTGATTCTTGTTTACAACCGGAAAGTCAGAAAAGCCCTTCGTGGCAAGTCTTAATGAAAGCGTCCCGTTACCGCGTACATCCGTATCCACGTTGCAAGTAGCGAAAATCACATTATCACGTCCGTTAGAAACACTCACGTAAGTTGTAAAGCCCTCGAAACTGAGTCTGTGGTCGTGGGTTCAAGTCCCACCCCCGCACTACCTGCGGAAAAGCCCTCGGAGGGTTTGTCCGGGTGATATTAGCGCGCGCGTGATGCTGGTGCCTCTTCAATTATGAGGGACGATAAAGAGCTTTCGAGCCTAAGGTGTTTGTGTCGCCAACCCACCAAGCTTGAATCTCGTAGTATCCCCACTTTTTCGTCTTTTCAGGAATAGACAGGTCATGAGGAAGAGCCTACCAAGGGGCTTCTGTAGAAAATTGCGTGTATGTATAATGGCTTTCCACGGTTTCTATCTCATTGCATTTAATGAATACGTCTGCTTCGTAGTCTGTAATATTCAATCCCATGCTCTCCGAGATTGCCAATTCCAAATCTGTCTCGCCTATGGGAAACATGACCATCGCGGAATCTTCAGGTTGGATTTCTGGCACGAACTGAGAACTCCTGATCTCGGTATTCCAGTCATCGCCTGCAAGAAAATATAGACTCACAAAGATGTTATGTGCTGTTGCGTTTCCATAATTAACCAAGTAAACAATCGTATACCTGTGATAAACCGCCAAATCTCCGATGGATGGCGAGAATTGAGGTTTCAGTTTGCTAGCGAGTTCCTCCATCTCTCTTTCATTTATGCTTCTGAAATAGCTATCAATTGGTTGGGCAATGCTAATTGCTATGGCAGTAATGCCAAGTAATATAGCAATCTTGGATAGATTGGGCTTCATATAGTTTCCTGTCACCCATCGTACAATGTAGGAAAATGTCTAAAAAGAATTTCGATGACAATCTAGGAAAGATGCAATTCTAACACGAATGTTCTAGAGAAGTATTCCATAAGCGTTAAATGCAACAGCAGATCAAACCAAAAAAGCTACCTGAATCACATTTTTCTTGCAGTGCGCTTGCTAGAAAGATGGATGAAGCAAGTAGCGATAATAATGAAAAAAAGGAAATGAGAGAAATGAAAAACTGTCATTTGAAGCGAACATTCGCTCTTTGCTTGACTTTGATCATCTTGGTAGCTTCTTCTGGTATTTGTGCAACGGTAAACGCGAGCACTCCACCATCAACGATCCCAGGTTCATCCACCCAATTCAAGTATTTTTCACCCACGGTAACTCCATTGACACTGGCAACGCAGAACGTAGTTTTCAATGAATTCGCCTCTCCCCCAGGAAGTTTTCCTGAGAATGGTATTGGAGGCAAGGGAGGAAACAGGCTGGGCAACGCTCCAGAAGCACATATGCGTAACCTTGAGAAATTCCTCGCCATGGGTAAACTCCCCCCTCCGAACTACCCCGTGCCTTATGTTCTCTACACGCTGTCAGACGGCGGAGTCGAGAAGTTCACGGACGTGTTTACAAAGCAGCCATATTCAGTAAACGTTGACGACAATTCCGAAACGGGCCAAGGAGCGAAAGACATTCGTGTAAAGACTACTATCAGTGTGAACCCGCTTGTCATGACGACTACAGTAGAAAGATTGGGCAATTCTTACCCGTCATACCTAAAGATTCTGGTCACTTTCCCTGCATACTTCTACAGTGGAGAGAAAGCCGCGAAAGGAGGCGATCCTTATTGGGTATACGGGTATGAAACCCAATCTGGCTACGGGATCCCCGCTGATATAACAATGACCTTTTCCGTAGACAAAAGCGCAGGCTCAGACCATACCTTCCAATTCAACTGGAACTCACTCGCTGGAATACCAAAGCTCGGATTCACTTTCGGCACCTTCCAAGTTCTTTCACGAACCACACCAACAATGAACCTGCCGGCGTTCTCAGACTTCATCGTGTCGTCTCCGCCCTCTGCATTCCTCACATTTGAGACTACGGAAACTGACACCTTGACGCGGAAATGCATGACTTGGAACGCACCTTCATCGTTCCACTTAGAATTCGGCTACGAAGAGACAGAAGAAATTTCGGGTAAGGCAGTCAAGTACAATATGGAAGTCACAGTCGACAAAATCCCGCAGACGTTCCAGATCTGCACCACGGAGGACAGAGCAGCCCACACTTACTCCGTGGATTACACAGCCAGCTCAACTGTTGACGTTCTCAGTCTTGAAACCGAAATTGTCATTGAAACTCTTGCCACAGTGACCATAGACCTCAAGGTTGAAGACATGCCAGCTGAAATTCATGTTGACCTCGGTGACGGAACTCTGGCAGTCGATGTATCAGCAAACGTTGGCTTGCTTCAACTTGAAGCCACAGCCGACTTCGGGCTTGCGGAAATCGCCTCACTCATCAATCTGCGGCTGATTCTGGTTGACATCCCTGACTTCACTGCAACATGGTCCTTCGTTGGCTTTGGCTTCGATGCCGCAACCCCGCTCGGAAGAATAGAACTGGCACTTTCAGACGGGCCACTTGTGGCCCCAGCGCAGCATCTAACTGAACCAGATTCCAACTACTTATATGCCTATTCTATCCCTGACACGACCGCTCTATCATTCCGCCTGCACAAACTTCTACACGTACTCTTCGAACAGGACAACGACAGCGGATTTAACAGCCTAGAGCTTGGAGTTAGTGATAGGCGTGTCACGTACGTCCTCGCTCACACAGAAGTGGGAAGTCAGCTGACCCCTGAACACAACGCGGACTTGGCAATCACCTTCGACACCGTACCAACCGAGATGAGCGTAACATGGACTGTGCCTTTTGCGCTCAATCTTCAAACCAACAACCCCATTGCATCTATAGTAGGCGACCTCACTCTCGAAGAACCAGGTGGCATGCTTGACCTCACAGCACACGCAGAAATACTAGACATTCCTGCCAACATGGCATGGAGCATCAGTCCTGGTGGATCCATAACATTCACCGCAGATGACTCAATAGGCAGCCTAGAATTGAACGCCAAAGACCCCAACGGATTAGCCGACGCCGGATCCTTCTTTGCAGGCGAACCAATACGTCTCCTCAGCCTCACAGCGCATGACATCCCATCTTTCACAGCAGACTGGTCCACTGAAACCGTCACACCGCAGACCCTCATTGAATTCAATACAGCTCCGGGAACCGGTCTTGAAGACCTGACCTTTGCAATTGTCACCTCCGAAACCACATTTGTAACCCTTACAGGAGCAGGAATCGAAAACCGGGCAGTCTTCTACAACGACGATACAATAGATCTGGGAAGTGGACTCGTAATGGAAGCGTCTCTCTGGGTTCATGTAGAGGATATCAGCTCAGTTGAACTCGAATGGGGAGGTTCAGATCCGACTGTCCGAATGGGATTGACCACAACGCAATCTAATGAACTAAAGGTTGGCGTAGCGCTTGATGGTGGCTCTGCGCTGAACCCTGCTTCTCCCAGATTATTGGCTGGAGCCGTGCAAACCTCAGCCCTACCAACCAGCATGGATCTCACAGTGAAACCAAAATCATCATTTGGGTACTCTGCGAGCGGAGAAATTGACCTCGTGACACTCGACTTCACAATTGGAGAATCACCAAGCGACGCTGTCCACGGAGAGATCCATGGAATACCTGCCTCAGCTTCAGCTTCATGGTCTGCCGGGTCTTTTAGCGCCACGCTCAGCGACCGACTAGACCAAGTCGTAGTAACTTTAGACAATGCGGACGGAGTCTTTGGTTCAGCCCTCCAACACGTTGAAATCGAAGCCCTAGACATTCCAGCTGACATCACCGCGAGCTGGAACGTCGACACCAAAGTGGCCACGCTGAACTTCATTGGTGGCACCTATAATGAAGGACTAGGAGAATTCCGTTTCTTGGCAACAACAGGAGAAGAAACCCCGACAGAAGATTACATCAACTCTCTGGGCACCGCACTGCAGTCAATGACGGACTATAGCGACTTCACGAAGGGCATTGATAGTGGCTATTGGCCTTCTGCGGTTCCACCAAATCTTAATTCGTTATACACTCGGCATCCAACGCTTGACACAGGTGCCGATGACTACTTCGTGTATCGCAGTGGAGGCGGCTTTGACGCCTGCGCCGGAAAGCTACGGGAGATCGGTCTCATTAACGCGGATCTCAAAGACCCAGGCTTTGCAGATTTAGAGTTCTCACGCAACCTTGTCCTAGCACGTCCTCTGTATCTCATGATGGACGACTTGGACTCGGACTCGATGACTTTGGCCGAATTGAGTCAATTGCCTGATGGACTTGCAACAAACTCCGTGCATGTCGAGTGGGACAGAACCACACTCGTGTGGGACGGAACCATATCTAAATATTATGCATATGAACTCAGCGAGAGCATCCCATACATCGACATCTACAGCGGCCAACACGATTCAACAAGTCTGACCTCGGAGTACACGAAACTTCTCTTTGCCGACGTTCCCACTTCTGTCTCGATCAACTACGCTTTCCTCGATCGAAAAGGTTTCTTAGACTTCATCGCATCCTCAGTTTGGCAAATGGGATTTCTCAATCAGGATAGCGACGACCGATATGTCGGCTGGTTAAGCTTGCAGAGCCTCCACTTTGACTACTCCTTCGCTTTGCCTGGCGAGGAACCTTCCAGCTTTGAAACAGACTACGACCTAGGGGCCGGCTACCGCATCTTCCGCCTCGATACCACGCTCGACGCGTATCCCGTGAACGCTCAAGGAGTCTTAGGAATCTACAGCTTGGAGTCTGGACTTGAAAGCCTCGACACTGGAGAGGTGCCAATAGATTCGGAGTACATTCCCGAATGGACATTCATCCTGAGCAACTTTGATTACTTTGAGGCTCACATCCTTTGGGATATTGGCATAGGAATTGACTTTGGCAGCATTGACGTGGACTGGAGTAATTGGGATTTCGATATAACGCTAGCTCATTTAGACGTGGGTCTTTTCCCAACCGTCGATATCGACGGAGGCCTTAACCTAATCACGGACTTCTGGTGGAACAGTCAGTGGGCGAAATCACTACCGGCAATCCCCGTCTTTGTAGTCCCAACCCTTCCATACATCTACGTCGACATGGGTGCCAGCCTCACCGCCAACACCGTAAAAGACTACGTGAACAAAGACCCAATCCACCTATGGCCAGTCACCACTCCAGACGCTATTGACTTTGGCTCAAGCCTACCTGAAACTCATCACTGGGATACAATCGAAGTGCTTGGGGTGGAAATCCCAGTAGGACTCCATGTCACGTTGACAGTGACGGTGACTATCGATGTGCCTGGCTTTCACCGAATGTGGGACCACCCAACCCTGTCCTTCTAATGACCATATGATCAAAAAGCTCAGACGACAACTTGGCCTAACCGCAAGTTAGGCATCCCCTATTTTTCTGTGTAACAACACGTGTATGAAGCCAAACGTAACGAAGTAGCGCGCGCTCTCCACTTTTTTACCTATTTCTTGATGCAGATTTTCTGGAAGATTGCTTCATAAGTATATAAATGCAGGTTGAACCCATAGTTACTTTGTCAACCGCACTCGTTCGGCGATGAAATATTCTGAAATGGGAGGGGAGAACAGGTAGAAATGAGGAAGAAAACGGTTTCTAGAATAATGCTGACAATTCTGTTGGTAAACACGTTAACTATAGCGTTTGACGTTAAAGTGATTGGGGCAGAAAACAACAACAATCGAAGCGCAGCATCCCTCATAATTGATGTCCCACAACAGCAGAATCATGGAATAACCCTTGAAAGAAAACCATCTGAAGAACAGGCAAGAATTGTGGAGCATAGAGTATCGGCTCTCGAACTAGCAGACTTGAAACGAGACATCGGAGTGCGGAACGACCAACGGAATTATTGTCCGGTTATCAATGGTCACGGAACAGGATTGCGCCCTCCAACCGAAAAGGAGTGGGCTGAAATGGCAGAGGACGCCCACGTCGTAGAAAGAATTTCCATCGATCCAACGATTCAATCGCAATCTAGTGTGGATAATTCCGCTGAACCATGGTTTCCACCAATAGGAGACCAAGACGGAGAAGACTCCTGCGTTGGCTGGGCAGTAGGATACTACATGAAGACTTTCCAGGAGGCAAAAGAACATGGATGGAATCTATCCAATGCCTCATGGCAAGGAGGACATCCAACTCCAGCATATCAAGAAAGAATAATGAGCCCAGACTTCATCTATCACTTGATCAACTCGGGAGTAGATGAGGGAGCCTCAATCTACAGCGCGATCAGTCTGGTATGTTCGGTTGGAGCAAGTTCTTGGGAAAAAATGCCATACGATCCTGCTGACCATACTACATGGCCTTCAGAAGAAGCCTGGAGAGAAGCTCCACTGTATCGAGGAAATAGCAGTGGCTACGAAATCATACTATTAAACACAGATGCTGGCTTGACAAATCTCAAGAATTGGCTAGCTTCTGGTCATCTCGCGATAATAGGCGTAGATGGCAACAAATTCCCTGGCTTGTCAAGCCAAGACATCTGGACATTGGACAACTATGTAAGCCCTTCTGTAAATCACGCAAACACAATAGTCGGTTACGATGATAATATATCGTATGTGGAACAAGGGCAAACTCGTTACGGAGCATTTAGGATAGCGAATTCTTGGGGCGTAGGTGGATGGGAGAACATTGCTGACGGATTTTACTGGATATCCTATGAAGCCATGAAGCAGCGCATTGGGTACTG
>Ga0315310_10001543_pt1 | contig 14639 bp, 15 predicted proteins | sample TDP5_MG_FD_203630 | JGI IMG/M metagenome (GOLD analysis project Ga0315310, IMG submission 203630) | Freshwater sediment microbial communities from Lake Towuti, South Sulawesi, Indonesia - TDP5 | ecosystem: Environmental > Aquatic > Freshwater > Lake > Sediment | place: Indonesia: South Sulawesi... | reverse complement strand
TGGCTTCGTACTTCTCAGCCTTGACGTCCACGTCCAGTTTGGGGATGAATCGTTCCGGGAGCTCCACGTACTGCCCGAGAAAGAGGCCCAGCTGTATTGCGTGGTGTCCATCTCTTCCTGTGGCCTTGAAGGGTCCGTGTGGGTCCGGTGAGCCTACCACGATTGTGGCGTCCAGTTGGCTGTCTCGGATGTGTGGTGTGAAGAAGGCTCTCACCTTCTCGTCCATGAGTTTTCTCGTTGGGACAGGGACGCTGGCCTTGGATATCTCGAAGCCGAAAGCAGGCACCGTCGGTGCGTAGTACTTCGCTATGGCTCCGCTTATCTCCTCCTCCTTGACGACGCTGATCAGCCCTGCTTGCTTCAGGTTTCTTATGTGGTAGTAGACCCTCTGCTCATGTACCCCAAGCCTCTTGGCTATCTCAGCTGGGTAAAGGGGTTCCTCTGAGACGAGTTTGAGGACGCGCCAGCTCTGCTCATTGACAACCTTCTTGAAACGGGCGGGGTCTTCGAAGATTCCTATCTCCTTGCCCCTGTTCTCTGCGTCTATCAGCAGCTTTCTTCGCATGTTCGAGTGGCTCATGGGCGGCGACCATTATAAATTTTGTGTAAGTGGTTCTCGTCAACCTCTAGAGAATGGTTTCTGTTCGTATGTGCTTGTCAATGGATTGCGATCACCCTGCGTCAGCCCTTTGCGCTGCGGGACATCTCGATCATGTCAGGAAGGGTCATGACAAGGTATTTAGTGGGCCAGCGTTGCCCGTGTCTAGCCTCCTCTGCCGGGGTTGAAGTTGCTAAGTGCTGCTTACGCTGAGGATGGATCTGCACGTTCACACCGACTACTCTGACTCGAAGAACTCGGTCGAACGGGTGATCTGCGAGGCCAGGGCTGCTGGCCTGGACGGCTTGGCCATAACAGACCACGAGACAATCGAGGGCGCGCTGTTGGCTTCTAGGCTAGCCGGGCGGAACCTCCTCGTGATCGTGGGCCAAGAGATCAAGACGACTCAAGGGGAGATACTGGGCTACGGCCTCAGGCACTCTGTTCCCGACGAGCTCGATCTCGAGGAAGCGGTTTCCGAGGTCCACAATCAGGGCGGGGTTGTGGCTGTTCCCCACCCCACGCTCCCACTGCTGGGAATAAAGTCATTGGGCGCGCTGGCGGTGGCGGGTGTGGACGCGGTCGAGGTGATCTCGGCTCTCACGCCGTTCCCTCGACACTACATGGAGAAGAATCAACGGTTGTCGAGGAGGCTTGGTCTCCCCGTTGTGGCCGGCAGCGATTCCCATTATAGAGACACGGTTGGTCAGACCTACACGATTCTGGAGGTGAGGGAGAGATCCTTGGAGGGCGTGCTGGCCTCGATCAAGGATGGGAGAACGTCCGTCGTGTTTCGCCCCAGCTCAAGATCTCAGAAGTTGTACACGGCCCTAAGGGTTCCTGTGAGCGTTGTCAAGGATGCGCTTGGACTTGAGGGCTAGGCGCGATCGATCGCTCCTGCGTTGGTCGGTTGGTCGCACTCTGTTTGGAGCCTCTGCGCTGCTACTCTGCGTGGCGGCTCTCTAGGGCGCCCTCGAGCAACCGCTTCTTATCCTCGAAGGTCTCCTGGTGCTTGCGGTAGTCTTTGAAGTCTCTCAGGTAGGCCATCCCGGTCTCGGTGGTCTTGTATTCACCTTCCCCGGTCTCGTTGTCAAGCAGCCCTCTCCCCAGGAGGACATTCAGGTACTTCTCCAGCTGTTCGAAGCTGAGGTTTGCGCCGTACATGATGTGGGTCTTCCTGGCGCCGGGCACAGCGACCCTAAGGATGTCCGCGACTATCTCCATCTTGTTCCTGTTTCTGCGTCTCCCGCCCTGCATGGACCTCGACCCACACGGTCAACGGCTTTCCCGCAGTGACGTGTGTGCGGGTTTTCTTAACATTTTTCTATAATTGTGACCACAATTTTTGGACGCAATGGCAAATGCCCTGTGACGCAGTTGCGGTTTTCACGGCAAGCTACAAAGCCGGAGGCAAGGGCGTTTCCAATTTCTGGTCATTTACGGTCTGCCTCCGATTGGTCTTACGCGTTTTTCATCAAAATCTGTAAGGTGCTGACCTCTGCTTCTAGAAGCAGGTTTGCAGGTTCTACATCACCGGCAGGCCAACTCTAGCTTGGAACGTCAGCTCTGTTGGTTCCATCGATCAAGACCCGCTCCTCGGATGGGGCTGTTACGCGAGTTGCTTCAGTTCAACCTCATGCTTCGTCGGCAAAGTAACGGTGTGGTCTGCGGCTTCACGGCATTTGTCCCAGTACTCTTTGTTGAAGATGCATCCCACGTCTGGGGCATTCAGATCTCTGAAGTAGGCCCACGCTCTCGCCCTGCAACCGCCGCAGACTTGCTTGTAGCTGCAGACCGCACAGTGTCCCCACAGCTTGTCCCTGCTCCTGAGCCCGTGCATCACGCGTGACTTGCGCCAGATGTCGATGAACTTGTCGTTTCTGATGTTGCCAACGGGTATGGGCATGAAGACGCATGGAGTGACCGTTCCGTCCGGCTGCATTGCGCAGTACATCCTTCCCGCCCCGCATCCACCAACGTATTGAGCAAGGGCTCTGATCCTCCCGCTCGCGCCGGGAACGGATCCGACGTGGGCGAGGCTTATGGGCCCAGTCTCGGACTCCATTATGCAGACTCGTGCGAACTGAGGGGCTGTGGTCATGACCTCGAAGCCCTTGGAGAGACCGCTGAACTCCTGCCTCATCAGCTCCTCTCTGTCCTGGGGGGGTATGTCGAGCCTCATGATCTCTTCTCCCCTGCCAGTTGGGATGAAGTTGTAAATCAGGAGGCGTCTGACCTTCAGCTTCTTGCTCAGCTCCAACATGCTGCGGAACTCGGAGTAGTTGTCCCTCGTTATCGTTGTGGCTATGCTCGTGTAGAACCTCCCGTCCTCCACCGCGTTCTCTATTCCTTGGACCGTCTTGGCCCAGCACCCCGGGGCGCCCCTGAAGGCGTCGTGCACCTTCGGGTCCGCCGCATCCAGGCTTATCTGGAGGTACCCGACGCCAGAGTCCGCCAGCCTGCTCAGGTTCCTCTTGGTCAGAAGGGTTCCGTTGGTCGCCATGGAGACAAATATCTCGCGTTCGGTCGCATACCTCGCCACCTCGTAGAAGTCCTTCCTCAGAAGAGGCTCCCCACCCGAGAAGGCTATCGTCACCACGTAGTTATCGTGGAACTGATCTATTACGTCCAGGCACTCACCTGTTGTGAGCTCGTCCGGCGTGGGCTTTCCCGCGCTCTGGTAGCAGTGCTTGCACCTCAGGTTGCATGCATTGGTGTAGTTCCAGACGACCAGGAACGGGGCGCCGAGTACCTGAGGGCGTGTCACGCCATACTCAGCCATGCCACTGAGCACGTTCACGATTCCCCTCCTACTCGTCGTGTCTTTCAGGAAGTCCTTGAACTCCTTCCTGCCGACGCCGAAGGTGAACCTTCCCAGCTCGAGCAACGCCTGCAGAGGCATGGTCCGCGTCTTCTCTCCAAGTGACAGCTTCCCATCCTCCCCGCAGTAGCTGAGGAACGTGTTCTCCAGCATGCTCCTTCCCCTTGACTTCGTCCTGACATAGCTGCGGATCAGAGCTCTGGATAGACCGTTCCCCAGGAGGCTCTCCGCTAGGCCAAGAGCCATGGCACTCTGATCAGGCATGCTTTGGACCCCACCCATCTGCCGGGCGACGGGAGAACGTGCGCAATCGAGGACTGCGCTGTGGCCCCCTCTCCCGCCTTCCCCTGATCGCTCTCTCAAAACCCATTGGTTTTTATCTCTTTCCGAGGTTAGAGTTCACAGAAAAGAACCCTCGAGATGATGCACGAAAAGGCTTAAGAGCACTTTTTCAAGTCCTTGTGTCGGTGTCCGGATGGTATACTGCACCAGATGCGGGGCCAAGAATGAGGACAGCGCCGCCGATTGCAAGAGCTGCGGAGCACCGCTCAACCTGCCGCCGACCTCAGCGGGTGCGCGCGGAAGATCTCGGTCGGAGGAGGAGATGTGCTTCGGAGCTGAGGGATGCTTCAGGCCTTGGTTCGGCAAAGCAGCGCCCATCGTCGTCGGGGTCGTCATAGTTTTGATCGGCCTGCTCGCTTTTGCCTCGAGCTACCTCAAAGTGGAGATGTGGCCGCTCGTACTGATCGCCATCGGTGTAATAGTGGTAGTAGGTGGCTACCTCTCGTACAGCCGTAGGCAATGATCGCCGCCCCCTATGGTCTGAACTCACAGGAGACGCTGCATGAGGAGCAGATTCTCTCGTGATCCCAGTTTGAGAGTGAGATCCTGGTGTAGAGCCAGAAGACGCTGAACGAGACTGCCAGCAGATCCAGAGTCAAGCTGTGGAGAAGCAAGTCGACGCCGACGAGGATGAGGAAGGTCGCCACGACGAAGAACGCGTTGATCAGGAGACGTGCCGCGGCATGTTGGACGTTGATGACGTGGAACTGGAGAAGAGCGAGGAGAACCCCTAGAATCCCCGGAGCGATGAAGAGTGGGTGGGCCGATCGATCGATCGGCAAGCCTGTGAAAAAATAGACCACAGTCCCGATCAAGACAGCAATAGCCCCGATCAACAGGCCGATGCAGCCGGCGCAGAAGGTCTTTCCAGCCAGATGAAACTCGTGAGCCTCGAAGAGGCGGCAGGGAGGGTGGTGCCCGTGGACCAGCCTAAGTCCCATCAGGTAGGACACGCCGGGCTCACCTCGCCCCGTCTCGGATCTTCGAGCAGTAGTGGATTTCACGCGACCGTGTCCGATCGCTCGAGAACACTCTGTCGGGAAGAGGACAGCGGTGATTCCCAGGACACAGACCAGTGCGAACATCGATCCAACCAGGGTCTCTGCCCATGGAGGGCTTTCCTGGGTGGTCGGAGGGAAGATCGTGAACAATACTATGAGGCACAGCGCAAAGAACGATATCCCCATCAGAAAGGAAACCTGCTGTGTGGTCTTTTGTGACATGGCTTCACCGGGTTAGAAGAGGTCTCTCATCTGCTTGAGGAGGCTCTGGCTCGCCAGGTACCTGTAGGTTCTTCTCTTGAGTTCGTTCTGGGAGAAAATGCCGGTTAGCCTTCGGTTCAGGGATCCGTAGAAGCTCCTGTAGCAGCGGTAGAGTTCCCCCTGGACCTCCTCCCTTGAAAGGGTCTCAGTCGGCATGATGGCGTGGATCATGTCGTAGTTCGCCCAGTTCTTGTCTTCTATCCATCCGTTGCTCTTGGCTGCCTGGTAGATGTCCGTGCCTGGGAACGGTGTGAGGACCATGAAGATCACCAGGTCTGGGTCTAGGTCGTTCGCGAACTCTCGCAGGCTCTCTATCGACTGAGCTGTGTCTCGTCGTTCGCCGATGATGAAGGTTCCTTGGGCAAATATGTCGTTTTGCTTCAGAAGCCTGATGGCTCTGCGGGCGGATTCCGGGCTCAGGTCCTTGTTGTAGCGTTCGAGGGTAAGCCCGCTGTTGCTCTCTATCCCGAGCAGTATCCACCGCACGCCAGCCCTCCTCATCTTGGAGAGGAGACCTTCGTGTTCCACAATGTTGTCGCACCTAGCCTGCAGGAACCACATCACGTCGTCGGCGAGCCCTCTTCGCATGATCTCTTCGCAAAGGTCGTTGGCAGTCTTGCCGAGGAGGAAGTTGTCGTCCGTCAGCCAGAGGAACCTGGTGCCGTAGTTTGTGTAGCAGAACTCCATCTCATCCGCAATCCGCTTCGCAGACCTGGTTCTCCAAGTTCCCTGCCAATGCCTCCACTGGGAGCAGAAGCTGCACCTGTGTGGGCAGCCCCTCGAGCCCTCTATCAACGCATACCTGGTCTTGGAGCCGGCCATCATCTTGAAGTGGTACCTATGAATCAGGTTCTCTATGAAGTGGTAGCCTGGAAGCGGCAGCTCATCCATGTTCTGTATCAATGATCGAGAAGCGTTATGGATGACTTCGCCATCGTGTCTGAAGGAGATTCCCTGGACCTGTGAGAAAGGCTTTCTTTCTCGGTGGGCGCGGACGAGTTGTACAAGAGTCTGCTCTCCTTCGCCCCGAACGATGACGTCGACTTCGGGGTATGTCTCGAGCGTTTCTTGAGCCGTAGCGGTGAAGTGTTGTCCTCCGGTGACGGTGAGTGCCTCGGGCTTGACCTTCTTGGCGGTGGCTAGGGCTCTCACGGTTGTGTAGGCGTTGCAGGTGCCGAAGCCGCTTGAGGCAACGATGTCCGGGTCAAAGGATTCGATCCGCTTCTCGAAGGCCCTCCAGTCCAAGCCCTCCGCCTGGCAGTCTACCACCTCGATCTCCGTTTCCTTGTCCATCTTCTCTAGGAAGGACGCGAGTTGGAGGAGGCCGAGAGGAGGCGGTAGGTACTCGCCCATCACGAACCAGAAGTCCTTGGGCGGCTCGACGAAAAGCACTCGCATGAGGTCCCCCCACCCGGTACCCCGCGATCGATCGAAGAGCTCTTAATAGCTCTCACCTGGCGCGATCGTGAGGGGATTCAACTTAACCTACGGCAAGGCGGCCAAGTTCTACGACCTGTTCGGCGAGAAGCCCGACGTGGAGTTCTACAAGGGGCGATCGATCGATCGACAGGTGAAAGCACACCGTGAGAAGTCCGCGAATGGTGTGTGACTCGCAGGGCTGAACGAGGATCCCAGTGAAGAATGTTGATCGAAAGATTAGGTGCTGGGCGTCAAGAAGCTGTGACCATCAGTATGAGCACGAGCATACCCGCCAGGCCCAGCGCTCTGTGCCACCTAGCCTTGAGCGCCAGCTTGATCATGATGGTGCCTACAGCGATCAAGACGACTGTCCAGAGTACCTCAATCATGAGAAAGCGAGCGGGGACCTCCTCAACCACGAACGTGACGTAGTAGAACGGGCCTGTAACGGGAAAGATGACGTAGAACAAAGAGAACAAGAATGTAAGCACGGCTGAGATCAGGAAGCTGACGGTTAACTCCGCCCTCTCGCGCAGTGCGAGCTTTGCGGACAGATGAATTATGATGGCGGAGGGGGAGACCTGGCCCAGGGTGAGGAGAATCATGGGGAAGAAGAAGAGCGGCCCAGCAGCCCCCTTGTAATCAAGTCCTCCCAATGCCACGTTGAAGTAGTTGAGGTATACCCAGAAGGTGGCCGCTATCAATAACAGGAGCAGCAAGAGCAGAGCGCGCCTTCTTCCTCTTGACAAGGTGAGTCACTCGGGAATTCCAACCGCAGACGGTTGTGACCTGGTGCGGGGTCGTCTAGTAATAAGCCTACTGGCCGCCACGACATGCCAATATTCCGGAACTGGTGAGGCGCTAGGGTCTGCTCTTCCGTTTCCTCGTTACCCTTCGTCTGGCGGGTTTCCTTTGGGGAGCGGGTTTCCCGGCGATGAATTTCTCAACCATGGCCCTTGCCACATCGTCCGGATACTGGATTGGCGGGGACTTCATGAAGTACGCTGAGGGCTCGACAAGGGCTCCCTTCAACCCCCTGTCCAGGCCTATCTTCTCGCAGCGTACAGCGTCGATCACTACTCCGGCGGAGTTGGGGGCGTCCCAGACCTCGAGCTTCAGCTCCAGGTTGAGCGGCGCGTCCCCGAAAGCCTTCCCTTCAAGTCGGAGGTAGGCCCACTTCCTTCCCTCCAGCCAGGGCACGAAGTCGCTTGGCCCTATGTGCACGTTCTCCTTTCCGATGTCGTACGGGATTAGAGACGTTACGGCCTGGGTTTTGGAGATCTTCTTCGAGGCAAGCCGCTCACGCTCAAGCATGTTAAGAAAGTCTGTGTCTCCTCCGACGTTGAGCTGCATGGTGCGCTCCAGCTTGACGCCTCTGTCCAGAAACAGCTTGGTGAGAGCCCTGTGTACGATGGTGGATCCTACGAGCGACTTCACGTCGTCTCCTATGACCGGGAGGCCGCGCCTCTCGAAGACTCGCTGCCACCTCTTCTCGCGGGCTATGAATACTGGTATGCAGTTCACAAAGCCGCACCTGGCCTCGAGAGCCTGCTCCACATACCACTTTGTAGCGAACTCGCTTCCGACAGGTAGGTAGTTCACGACGACATCGGCTTGGTTGGACTTGAGGACGTCGACGACGTCGACCGTCGGCGACGGATGTTTGTGAACCAGGTTTGTCAGGTATTTTCCTATGCTGTCGTGTGTCATGCCGCGCATCACCTGAACACCCAGCCTCGGCACGTTGGCGAACCTGAGCGTGTTGTTGGGCTTCGTGAAGATCGCTTCGCTCAGGTCTTTGCCGACCTTGTTCCTGTCCACGTCGAACGCGGCGACGAACTCGATGTCGCTGACGTGGTACCTGCCCAGGCGCACGTGCATAAGCCCTGGCACGAACTCTTCCTCCGGGGCGTTCTGATAGAAGCTAACTCCTTGCACAAGCGCGGAGGCCGAGTTCCCAACGCCCACAACTGCAACTCTTATCTTCGGCACCGCGAAACACCCTTCTCCGATGCTCTACCACGGCCAGCCGGACGCAGATATAAGTATTCTATGGTCATAGACTAGCTAGAGTGTCTGGCCCAGCTCGTTCAGGTACTGCTTGGCCTTGTCCAGCATCTCGCTGCCCTTCGCTGTGATCTTGTAGTACTTCCTCGGAGGTCCCTCACCGCCTCTCTCGGTCCTCTCCATCGCCACGTATCCCACCTGCCGCAGACTCAGCAGAACGGCATAGCATGTAACCCTCGGAGGGTTGAAACCGAATTTCTCGCGTATCGAGTCTCTTACCTGGTATCCGTAGAGAGGGCTCTCCCGCAGTAGGCTCAGGATGTACAGCCAGAGGTTCTCCTTGGTCAGCTTCCTGACCAGACGCTGGTACGCCACGCCGTTGCGCCAAAGGGGTGAAGCTCGGGAAGTTTATCAAGCTTCCAAATACTGTCGTCGATTGATCGATCGAGGGCGCGTCTTCCTAAAATACCGCCGTTCCTGGCTTGGTCTTCTGAGTGATGCAAGTGGTTCGAGCGAGGAGAGGGCTGTCCAGAATTGCGGCTGACTCCAAAGACCTCTCGCCGACGGAGATCGAGAGGTATTCCAGACAGATAGCGCTGAGAGAGATAGGTCTTCGAGGACAGGTCCGGATCAAGAGGGCCAAGGTCTGCGTCGTCGGGCTGGGTGGCTTGGGGAACCTCGTCTCCATGAAGCTTGCGTCCATGGGGGTTGGGCTCCTTCGCCTGATCGACAGGGACGTGGTGTCGCTGTCCGATCTCCACCGGCAGCCGCTCTACGACACGAGATCCATCGGCTACGCAAAGGCCGAGGCAGCCGCCAAGAGGCTGCACAAGCTGAACCCGGAGGTCGTTCTGGAGCCGAAGCCCCTGGCGCTCACGTGGGCGAATGCGGATGAGCTCCTGAGCGGTGTGGATGTGGTGACCGACGGTCTGGACAGCATCGAGACCAGGTACATAGTGAACAGGTCTTGCGTCAGGTCCGGTACACCCTACGTCTTCGGAGGTGCGATCGAGTCCCTGGGGCTCACCTCGACGATCCTGCCCCATCGATCACCGTGCCTGGAGTGTTTCGTTCCCGACCTGACCGATGAGTCCCTTGAAAAATGCGCGGTGGTGGGTGTTCACCCCTCGATCGTCGGCCTGGTCAGCGACGTTGAGGCTGCAGAGGCAATCCGCATCGTAACGGGGGAAGAGCCGAATCTTCTCGGTAGGATGCTGTACATCGACCTGGCAAACCTGTCGTTCGACGTCATCAAGGTGGTCCGTTCGGACTCGTGCCCCGCCTGCGGAAGCCGCCCTGCGCCGCCGCCGGAAACTGGGGAGGCCGCTTCGATAAGTTTGACCTGCGGCAGAGATGGCAGAGGGATCTTCGTCATCACGCCTAGGAATGCCCTGAGTCTCGACATCAGAAGACTCACCCGCTTCCTGCTTCGAAAGAGGTTCAGGATGAGGGCGAAGGGAAGGCTGGGAGTGACCTTCGACTACGACAAGAATCTCACTGTGACTGTTCTCAGCAGTGGCTCTGCGATTGCGCAGGTCGGCCCGGGCATGGCAGAAAGGTACTCAGAGAGGAAGGTCCTCAAGGTGATACGCTCGATCCTTTCGCAAAGCCTGTCAGTTCCTGAGCAGGTCTTCCCCCCGCCGAGATAGATCGATCGATTGAGGCAAATGGATTTACATCAGGCTCTATCAACACCATCGTCAATGTCCAAGTCAAAGATCGATCGGTTGAAGAAGAGCTCACGGGGAAATGTGTCGAGGAAACTCGACAGGCTGACCCGGTTCATCGAGGAGAGGGGAGCGGGCGGGGTGGCAGTGGCCTTCTCAGGAGGCGTGGACAGCTCAACGCTCGCAGCCCTGTGCCACGACTTGCTCGGAGAAAGAGCCGTAGCGGTAACGGCCAAGTCTCCGACATATCCCCCCGAGGAGTTGGAAGAGGCTCGGAAGATAGCTGGGGAGATAGGCATCAGACACTATGTCGTCGAGACCGATGAGCTGTCGGACGATAATTTTGTCAGAAACCCTGAGAACCGGTGCTACTACTGCAAGAAGGAGCTGCTGGATCGCTTACAGGGCTTGGCTCAGAGGCTTGGGTTTGAGGCGGTCTTCGAGGGCACAAACTCCACCGATTTGGGCGGACACAGACCGGGCTTTCGCGCCATACGTGAACATGACAACGTGTTCAGCCCTTGGGTCGAGACGGGGTTTACAAAGGAGGAGGTTCGGGCACTAGCTCAGGAACTGGGGCTATCCATTCATGACAAGCCCTCGCTGGCGTGTCTGGCCTCAAGAATTCCTTTTGACGAGCGAATCACGAAGGAGAGGCTGGAAAGGATTCGCAGAGCGGAGCAATATGTCAAGAGCATTGGCGGGGTCCGGCAGGTACGAGTCAGGGATCACAACGGATTGGCGAGGATAGAGGTGGGCAGAGATGAAAGAAACCTGGTTCTCAACGTTGAGAGGATGGATGAGATCGCTCGTAAGCTCAGACGACTGGGCTTCACATTCATTGCTCTAGATATGGAGGGATACAGAACCGGAAGCATGACAGCGACAACGGAAAGCCCCGAAAAGAAATGATTCCACAAGTCAAAAGCGTCAATCAGTCGCACCGGTGATGAATCCGGACAGAGCGATGTCAAGGTCGTTCAAGAATCACGCGAAGACGTCAAAAACGGTCAACCCACCAGGGGCGATGCTTGAAGACTTATATATCTATAACAGCGCTATATCTATAACGGTGCTATAAAAGGAAGGTCTTGAGAGGGGTGACTGCTTTTGTCCTTTCTACCAGCCAAGCTAGAGTCGACCTTGTAGAGGTGAGCGAGCTGCGGGAACACGAAGAAGTCGACCCCAGACATCTGGAGGCCCTGAGGGCCAAGATTAAGGCGGACGGCGTACTAAAACGCCCAATAGTCGTCGATAGAACAACCCACGTGATCTTGGATGGAGAACACAGGTTCAATGCTTTGAAGCAACTGGGGTGCACCCGAGTCCCCTTGATTTTCGTGGACTACAATTCACCTTCGATTCATGTGAAGGCCTGGCGTAGGCAGGAACGGTTGACGAAGCAAGACGTCATAGAGGCTGGAGTAACCGATAGGAAGCTACGGCCTAAGACCTCAAGACACGAGATCCTGGTGGGATCCAGGTTGAGGCACATCTCCGCCCTTCAAACACGGGTTGATATCCCTCTGGAACAACTGAGGGGATGAATGAATGGCCGTCGCCAACAGCATAACCGACCTGATCGGAAACACGCCTCTCGTGCGAATAAACAGGCTAACGGGACCAAACGACGCCACGATCTACGCCAAGCTTGAGTGGTACAACATCGGCGGGTCCGTGAAGGACCGCATGGCGCTCTACCTGTTAGAGTATGCGGAGAGTGCAGGCAGGTTGTCTCGGGACAAGACGATCCTCGAGGCAACTTCGGGAAACACCGGCATCGCGCTGGCGATGATCGCGGCGGCAAAAGGATACAGGATCGCCATCGTGATGCCTGAATCAGTCAGCCTGGAGAGACGAAAGATAATCAGCGCCTACGGCGCAGAGCTCATCCTCTCCCCGGGAGCCAAAGGAACCGGAGGCGCCGTAGAGCTCAAACTGCAGCTCCTCAAGGAACACCCCAATGACTACATCGACATCGACCAGTTCAGGGACCCGGCAAACATACAGGCACACTACCAGACCACAGGCAAGGAGATCCTCGAGCAAACCGACGGCAGGGTGGACATGATCGTGGTTGGGATTGGAACCGCAGGCACCGGTGTGGGAACCTCGATGCGGGTCAAACAACACAACCCAAACATCAGAATGGTCGGAGTCACACCCAAGCTCGGGGTCAGCATCCAAGGCCTGCGGAACCCTGGGGAACCCTATCCCACTCAACTCTTCCGAAGGGGGCATTTCGACGAAGTGGTGGAGATATCGAAGGAGGAGGTCCCAGAGACATTCGAGGTGGCCCGGGCGGCGAGCAGAGAAGAGGGGCTGTTCATGGGAATGAGTTCGGGGGCTATCCTGCACGTCGCCCTGAAGAAAGCCAAAGAGCTCGGCAAGGGCAAGACAATCGTCGCGGTGCTACCCGACAACGGCGACAAATATCTAACCACAAACCTCTTTGAAATCCAGACGCCTGCTTCGACCAGAACATAAAGCCGGGGCAACATGGATCGATCGATGAAGTATCATGGACAATCCGCCTAGCGACAAGCTCAGAGAGGTCGAACAGATCGATCGCGCCATCCGACAACTCCCCAGAGGTCGATCCTCTCCGAAAGTTCCTGAACCAGGTCCCGCCAACTGGTCAGCGCAGTCTTGTAAAGGCGCGCATTGTGAATGGCTATAGCAGACTCGGCGGCGATGCCAGACAGGAACTGGATTTCCTCTTCAAATTCGCGCGGCTTATCGTCATAGATTTCAATGGTGCCTATGACCTCGTCCTTGAGCTTCACAGGCACGCCAAGCATAGAGCATATCCCCTCGCTCTTTGCCTCCTCCGGGTATTGTATTCGGGGATCTTTAGTAACATCAGCGACGACTACCGGACTTCCCTCCAACGCTTGTGAGAGGCCCGTCCTTGGCTCGATGGGTCCCTTGCTCAGATATTCCTCCCTCAGGCCGTAGACCGCTGCCAACTCAAGATTGGTCTTTCTCTCGTCCAGAAGGTGAAGCGCGCAACCCTTGACATTCATCGCTCTGGCGGTCTCGACGACGACGGAGTTCAAAACATCGTCAAGCCGGAGTTGAGAAGTGATCGTCCTCGAGACATCGACGAGTGCTCTCAGATCCTCACAGTGTTTCTTCAGGTGCTGGCTGAGCTTCATGTTCTCCACCGCAGAGCCGACATGGCTTGCCATCATGTGTAGGAACTGAGCCTCCTCCTCGTCGAACTCATGGGGTGCTGAGGAGTAGGCCCTGATCGTGCCGATATTGCTCCGCTTGACCGTAATGGGAACACAGAGAACAGACACGATCCCCTCCTTCCTCGCCTCCTCGGGGTACTGCCACCTGGGATCCGTAGTGACATCCAGGATCGCTACAGTCTTGCCTGAAAGCGCCTCCTTGTCCACGAAGCTATTCTCAACCTCGACCGGACCCTTTTCCAGATACTCCCCGCTCAGGCCATAGGCCGCCGCAAGCTTCAACGTCTCCCCGCTGCTATCTAGGAGCCTGACAGAGCACGCCTTGACCTTCAAGGCCGCGGTCGCTCGTCTTACAAGCAGCCCAAGCATTGCAGGGACATCTGGGGCGAGGGTGAGCGCTCGTGCTGTGTTATAGAGGGCACAGCAGAAGCGCTGTGGAGGTAGCCGTAGCGTCTTCATGGGTCATCAAGGGGCTTGCATCTGCCTTTATCTTTTTACTAGAATATACTGGCTTTTACTTCGCCTTGCCTGACCTTCTGTGCCCCCTGTTCAAGGGGCGGTTCTGCCCGTCGATTCATCGAAGATCGCCGGGCTGGGGTGTGTAGGCAAGCCTACGGGGAATGTCTCAGCAAGTGGATTTGGAGTCGTGGGAGATGCCTGATTTATATGGAGGCTGGTTTCGAATGAGCAATGGGCCTAGGCAAGGCGGTGTTTCCGGATGAGGCTGAGGATCAAGTACGCTGGCCCCGTGGCATCTATGTTGGGGAGGAGGGAGGAGGTCATGGACGTGGACGTTGAGTTGACCCTACGAGAGCTGCTTGAAAGGCTTGTTGACATCCATGGGAAAAGTCTTAGGGACGAAGTGTTCGACAACGATGGAGAACGAATAAGGGATGGAGCCCTCGTCGTCGTCAACGGGGTTGCGGTAGACCGGCTTGAGGGCTTGAACACCAAGCTCAAGGAGGGAGACACCGTGTCTTTGCTGCCCTGGTTCCCCGGCGGCGGATAAGCGCTGGTGAGGAATACTGTCCTGTCAAATGATTGGGGGGCTTTGGCTGTTCGGAGGGAGCGCTTGAGCTCCACAAAACTATAAATGCCGTTTCGAGTTCACGCGCGGCCATCAGGCGACAATTCAGGCATTCAGCCGAGGTTGTAGAATTGCATGCTTACTCCGGAAAGATGCTGCATGTTGACCTTGGTGACGGAAAGACCAAGGTCAAGCCTTTTGACGAAGCTTTCGCCAAATCATACATCGGAGGGACAGGATTCGGCATCAAGACCCTGATCGACAATCAACAAACTGGAATAGACCCGTTCGATCCTCAG
>Ga0315310_10001542_pt1 | contig 14640 bp, 16 predicted proteins | sample TDP5_MG_FD_203630 | JGI IMG/M metagenome (GOLD analysis project Ga0315310, IMG submission 203630) | Freshwater sediment microbial communities from Lake Towuti, South Sulawesi, Indonesia - TDP5 | ecosystem: Environmental > Aquatic > Freshwater > Lake > Sediment | place: Indonesia: South Sulawesi... | reverse complement strand
CACAGTAAGGTCTGCATGTTTGTTGATTTGAGGGTTTCTAATGTCTCCTAAGCTATATTTTGGTTTTGGGCTGCGTGTAGTTTGCTTTTATTCACACACACTTATTATCAGCGATCGAGATCAAAGGCGTATCAGGACAGCGATTCGTTATGGAAGTAGAAGACATAATGGTAAACAAGGTAAAAACGGTAGACCCAAACGTCACCGTGAATGACGCAGCTAGACTCATGAACAAGCATGAGATTGGATGCCTCATAGCAATCAAGCAGGGAAAAGCCGTCGGCATAATCACCGAAAGAGACCTACTGAGGAGAATTGTTGAACAGGGCATGAACCCGACGAAAACCAAGGTTCACCAGATAATGTCCAAACGTCTCATCGTCGGCACGCCTCACATGGAAATCGCCGACGCAGTTAGACTGATGCTGCAAAAGAAAATCAAGAAACTACCTATTGTCGAAGAGGGCAAAATGATCGGCTTGATAACGCTCACAGACATTGCAAGAACAACACGCATAGAGCCTCAAATGGTAGGTGTCATTAAGGAACTCCGCAAGACGGGATGGCTTCCGCCCAAGCACATGAAGAAAGTGTTAGACTTCTACGTGGTCTGAAAATCAGGGTTTTTCAAGTCGTCTTACTGTGTCACGAGTGCCCACGTACACCAAGTCCGCTACACCTATGAATAATCCGGTCTCAACGACCCCAGAAATCGACTTTAGCTTGGCGTCAAGCTCTCTTGGATCATTGATTCTTCTCATCCATGCATCCAGAATGAAATTCCCATTGTCAGTGACGACTGGTCCAACCTTGCCTGTTCCCATGCGAATGACAGGCTTGCCTCCGGCTTCTCGAATCTTCGACATGGTTGTAGTCGTAGCGAAAGGTAAGACTTCAACTGGAATCGGATGATTATCTCCGAGTTTCTTGACAAGTTTGGTTTCGTCAGCCACTATCACGTTCTGCTTGGAAGCCAGCGCTACGACCTTTTCTCTTGCTAATGCGCCTCCCATGCCTTTAATCATGTTCAAGTTTGGGTCAATCTGATCGGCACTGTCTATTGTCAGATCAAGCTGCGGATGCTCATCTAACGTTGTTACTTGTATGCCGCAGTCTACAGCTAATAAGAACGCTTGATGCGAGGTTGGAACCCCAAGAAGGCGCCATCTCTTCTGACGAAACAGTTTGCCTATTTCCTGTACGGCGTATGCTGCAGTGCTTCCGCTTCCAAGCCCTATGACCTGATCGTTTTTGACGTGTTTGACTGCTTCTATGGCGGCGCGCTTCTTGGCGTCTTCAATCCACTCAGCGCGGCTATGTTTCGCCTTCAACCTCCATCTGTCCCAGTCTTTCAAGAACCTTCTCTACTTCAGCCCTAATCTCTTCAATCCTCTTTTCAGCGTCAGTTCTAGGCGCGGCCGCGGCTGCAGGTTTCTTCCGAGGCTTTTTCTTCTCCTTCTCTTTTTCCTTCCCTGGTTCCTCAATTTCCTCCAATTCTGGCACAGAGACAGCAACCTTTGAAGTTACTGCCTCTTCTTCAGCGGCTCTTATCTCCAATGTTGTTCTGAGTTCCTCAACTTTTTTGCCCAATTCATCGAAGCGTTCGCTGAATAATTGGATCAGATCTTCTTGCATGGATTCAAGTTCATGCAATGCCACAACTGATTCATCCTTTGATATGCTGTCTCTAATGGTCAACATGCGATCTTTATAGTGCTGAGCAATCTGCTCCCGTTCTTGCTCGGTTATCTTGCCCTCAGCCTGCGCTTCATACAAGCGGCGAATGGCAAAGCTCAGGATTTCTCGCTCAAGGTCGAGGGTCTTGAGCCTTTCTTTGGCCTCCTTGGCTTCTTCAACTGTTACTGTGCGCTGCCCTGCTAACGAGAACCTTCTGGTCCACGCCTCTGATGGAGTAACAGCAGGTTTCTCGGGCACAACTTTTCTCTTGGCTTTTCCCAACCTCGTGACGTAGAGAACGATGAGAGCGGTTGCGATTGCTCCAGCCCCTACCAGAGCAACCAGTAACAACTCAGAATCCGCCACGAGGCTCCCTCAACTAACTAACATCTTGGTTTTTCCTATTAGGTGGTATATAAGTCTGACATCAAGGTTTGAGTATAGCTACAAACAACTCAGCACTGCGACCCGAACTCGAACAGCCGATTCCCGTGAGTTGCCCAATAAAAACTTCTGAAAACACTTTCTTGGCAGCTTTGCGAATTAGGTTGAGATCAAACCCAAGATGCAAGTCGCCCATCTCATCTCTAAACTCCGTAAATGAATGAGAGCATAGGTCGATTATCACCCCTTTCCCAGTAGGTTTCAGAACACTTCGAACACTCTTGAAAACCTTGTCGATATCTGGGCAATGGTGCAACATAAGAGTGGAGAACACTGCGTCAAACTGTTTAGGAACTGCGGCATACTTTTTTGCGTTTTCGATGCTTCCAGCTATATTCTCAGCTATTCCAAAGAATGGAATTATGGCTTCCTTCTTTTTCGCTAGTGCCGACAGCATGGCAGGAGTAGCATCCATAGCATAGAACATTGCAGTTGGCACAAGTTTCCTTGCTTTCGCCGCAATCCTTGCTGTGAAAAAGCCCGATCCAGCGCCCATGTCAAGGATCTTAGCGTTTGGCTTGAGTTTAGGAGTAGAGTTTAGCCGAGTTATGATCGAGTCTGTTATTTTATTGACACCGTCTTCGCCGAAGTAGCCGAGGACTATTTTGTCTCTTTTTTCAGCCTCTTTCATAGTGAAGTGGCTGATCTCTTTAACGAGCAGATCAACATTTTGCGCGCCCAGTTCACGCAGTAATTCTTGTAGGTCAGCTGCTTCCAAATATTTTTCGAGCGACAACTTGGTCAAGCTTGATGATTCACCCAGTCACCTATTCTTCTTTGACTTTCTTTCTGCCTATTCGAATCTTCGCTGTCAGGATTTTTTCAGTGGCGAATAGTCTTGCGGCTATATAGAGTATCACGAGTGTGAAAATCGTGACGTATGCAATGCCTAGGACAGCGGTAGTGTAGTCACCAGTTAATGTGGCTTGAGCGGCTAACATGGGATGCGTAAAGGGCAAGGCTAACAGGAGAATCCTAACGCCAAAGGGTAAAGTGTTGATGTCGGCGAACATGAGGGCAAACATCGGGAGAAGCAACGGCGTGTACACAAACCCAAGTATAGACTGCGCTCCACGCACGTCCTCGGCGAAAACTGAGATCACAACTGCTAATGCCAGAGCTGATAGCAGGGCGACGAAAACCGAAGTTCCAAGGATGGCATAGCTCAGGAGACTGGGAGCTAGGCCAATTGCTGCAGGGTCAACAGATGGTTGTGCTGGTGCCCCGAATGTGATAGAACCCATGTAGTAGATTACACCTAGAATCGTGGCAATGGCACCTATGGCGGCTACTATTGTTGATCCAGCCAATTTTCCAACTAACAAAGTGAATCGACTTAATGGTAGACTCATCAGCGTCTCTAACGTTTTCTCTTCCTTCTCAGTCGCTACAGAAGTGGAGGCAAGCTGCATCGCTAGGATAATCATCATGAAAAGGGCTATAGGTAAACTGATAGACTGCGCTTGAGCGAACAAGAACAAAGCTGCAGGAGTTACAGCTGCGGGTTTTCCCTTGATGATAGCGCTTTCAGAAAAAACGATAGGGTCCAGAACAACTCCAGGATTAGGAAACTTTGTTTGGACCGTTTCGTTTATCACTTGCTGCCTGAATGTTGCCAGCACGCCTTCTGTTATGGAGAAGGTGGCTGACTCTGCTATGCCGCTTCCTCTGAATACTGCGTAAATCTTTAGCTCTGTCCTATTCCCATCGGTTATGTTTTCGCTGAAGCCATCGGGTATTATTATGACTGAAGTTACATTTGATGCTTGAGCAGAGGCTGCGATTTCGTCGATGTTTTGCGTCTCCATGATCTGTACTTTTACGTTTGGCATGGAATTCAGGAAGTTTGTTAGGTTTTGGGCTACAGGCCCTCCGTCAAAGTCCGCAACTGCGATTGGCACAGTTCTCAAACTTTCTTGCACAGCCTGAGTTGAAGTTCGCAGCATGAAACCCATCAGAGGAAAGATTAGCAACGGAGCTACAACCATGCTTAAAAGTATCCGCGGGTCACGAACCATTTCTTTAACTTCTTTTGTGACGATGTTGACTAATGCTTTAGGCAAGACCAGCTACCTCCACGAACACTTCCTCAAGATTCGCCGCTTTGTACTTAGACTTAAGCTCGCTCGGTGCGCCTTCAACAATGATCTTGCCCCTGTTGATCAGCGCAACTTGATCGCAGAGCTGTTCCACTTCGAGCATGTTGTGGCTGGAAAGTAGAACTGTGACTTTATGTCCCTTAGCGTATTGTTTGATGATCTCTCTGACATGGTAGGCATGCAACACGTCGAGCCCGCTGGTCGGCTCGTCCAATATAGCGAGTTTAGGCTTGTTCATTAACGCACGCGCCACCAATAGACGCCGCTTCATACCTTTGCTGTAGCCTTTCACTCTATCTTTTAATCTATTGCCAAGCCCGGATATCTTGGCTGCGTCTTCAACCATCTGTTTCAACTCGGCACCGTTTTGACTGTTGAACCTGCCCATAAACTGCAGGTACTCATAACCCGAAAGATTCTTGTAAGCGCCAGCCTCTTCAGGCAGATAAGTAATGAGCTTTCGAACTTCAGAAGCTTCATGAACAACGTCTCGACCGAAGACTCGAGCTGAGCCCAGCGTTGGCAAGATCAGGGTGGAAATAATTCTCAGCGTCGTTGTTTTCCCAGCGCCGTTGGGTCCAATCAACCCGTATATTCTGCCTTCTTCAATTCCGAAGGACAAGTTATCGAGAGCAAGGATTGCGCCGAAACGCTTCGTCAAGCCAGCTACCTCAACTGCACGTGACATGGACTTGTCTTTCCTTTGAGTCGTAGAAAATCGATTACTAACTTAAAGGGTTTACCTAAAGACTTGTCAACTGAGTGTGCGCAAAGCTATTATTGTTGCACAATGGTGAGAAAGGAGATGTGATCTGAAGATGAAAGTCGTGGGCGTTGTCGGCAGTCCAAGACTTGGAGGAAACACAGAGACAATCACCCGAATCGCACTAGATGAGATAGAAAAGGAAGGGCTCAAAACCGAGCTCATCACGTTGGCTGGAAAGAATATTCAGCCCTGCGACGGTTGTCGAAGCTGCTTGAAATCGGGCAAATGCCACTTCAAAGACGACTTTCAATCCATATACGCAAAGATCAAAAGAGCCGACGGAATAATACTTGCCACCCCAGTTTATTATGGTGCAGCAACACCCCAGATGACAAGCTTCATCAGCAGATTCTACAGCGCAAAAGGAAAACCCTTGAAGAGCAAAGTAGGCGGACCAATCGTTGTCGCACGCCGAGCTGGAAAAAACTTCACCTTCGCTCAACTTATGTTCTTCTTCATGATTCACGAGATGATTGTTCCAGGATCAACCTATTGGAACGTGGCTTTTGGTCGTGGCAAGGGAGAAGTTGAAAAAGACGAGGAAGGAGTCAAAACAATCAAGAACTTCGCTCATAATGTGGCTTGGCTTGTGAAAAAGCTTCGTGCCTAAGGTTTGAACCAGCAGTCAGCTACCTTTTGGTTGCAGCAATTAGAAAATCAGTGGGTATCATGGGAATTCTGCCCGCCTTTTCTTTGATATAATATTCCTCTACGTGGTCAATGTGGAATCCCATGTCAATTGCCGCATTAATTATGTCGCTCAGCTTCCACATGAATTCGATTGATGGAGGCACACCTTTCTCGCGGCGAACTCGAGGCTGCTGATCAAAGTAACTTCGAGCAAATACAACAGACTCTCCATTCTGCTTACTTTCTGTGCACAATGATAGAGGATGAAAATCTGATACGATAAGCCGACCGCCTTTTTTCAACACGCGATATGCATTTTTCATCCAAGCATCAAGGCTTTTTATCCAAATGAATATTCCACACTCGGTGACGGCTATGTCGAAGCTATTTTTGGGAACAGTTTTTGGTAGCCTTTGCCAATCTGCTTCTATAAGAACTACGTCGACTCCGCAGTACCTTGCTCCTTCTTTCGCAAGCCGGATCTGCTCGCTTGAGATGTCAACTCCGGTGACCGAGGCGCCTTTCTTTGCGCAGGCCAATAAAACTAAACCATCACCGAATTGGGGGACGATAATCTTCTTTCGCTCAATTTTTCGAAGGTAGGGTCCGATCTTAGGCTCGACTTGCTCTAAGTAAGGATAGCCAGTTTTGATAAGCTTGAGATACTTTCCCCGCTCTGGATTATAATGTTGGTGCGCACTGTTCCAGTGTTTCTTGTTGACTTGGACGTAGTCTAAATCGCTTTCTGGCTTCACGTGCATCCTTTCCACTAGCATAAGAGCTTAAGAAAGAGATAGTGTTTTGGTGGGGCCGGCAGGAGTTGAACCTGCGACCTACGGGTTTCTCCTAGTTTTGACCGCTCCAGAACTTCTTCATTCTCACGGTCGGTGAGTCCGCAAACCCGTATTTTGTGGCTTGCTTCTGGAGCCCGTCGTCATCCCTGGCTAGACTACGACCCCACCTTTGTCTAGCCATCGGTGAGAACTGGGGTTGTTGGAAATATAACCATTATTATCGCTGGGTCTGTTAGTGTGAGTCTGGAAAATTTTTCAGCGTGAAAGTTCTGCTTTTCTGTTTGTGTTTTGGGTGCTGTTCGGGTTTTTGATTGGTGGCTTGGCTCTATTTACTTTCACTTTGTGGTGCGCTTCTGCATGGTTTGTGGTGTGGTTTCGTGTTGGCTAGCGTATTTTCTTTGGTATGTTGGCTTGTGTTTCTGTTGGTTTTTTGAATGCTCAGAATCTCTCCTGCTTTGGCGTTTTCAGGCTGCTGTTTAGGTTCTGGATTTCATTATGTTTTTCGGGATTGTGATGGCGAAGCGGCATCGCATGTCGCCTTTGAGTGTGCTTTCAAGCAACTCGATTCTTACTGGTTCGCCGAATATCACGTCGAAGGGTAGCTTTTCATAGCCGCCGCTGCAGTAGCAGAATAGGGGTGAGATCTGTGGGTTGCGGTCGCGTATGGCGGTTCTGACGAGTTGGCAGTGGCAGGCGTAGTATCTTTTCATCACTGGGTCCTTCTCAGATAAGTACTGCTTTGGTGCAAACGGTATTTTGCTCACGTAGATTTTGTCGCCTTGTCTGACGCCGTTCTGAATTTCCTGATTGTGCTTTACGAATTCCAAAACTTCTGGGGTGATTTCCTGCTCGTACCATATTTGCCCTCGTTTCATGTAATCAGCCAGCTCTTCCACGAACCTTCTGTGTTCATCTTTCAGGAACTCATCGATGTTGCTGGCTTTCTCGAATCTTTCCTTCTTGTCTTTGAAGGCTTCAACTGGCACCTTATGGTAGTTCCATGTGAGGATTTCTCTGCATGTCTCGTTGGGCAACTCTGCCTCTAATCTGTCCATGATTTTCTTGGTGAGTTTTGGGTAGTCGTCTTGAGGTGAACCCAACGGGGGCAGTTCAAACCCTTCAAAGACTTTGCGCCGAGTTTTTTCTCCGGCGATCGTTTCCAGCCTTTTACCCATGTCTGGCAACACGTTTACGGCCCCAAAGAGTGACACGAGGTAGACGAAGTGATCATTCTTCTTCGTGAAGCTGCAATAACGGGCAAGAGCGAGCAGCCTGTCCAATGAATTCTTGCCTTCTTTAATCAGCAATGAGACATATTCCTTGAGCACATCCAGACCGACGGACTCAAACGATGTTTCCTTGTCGTCAAGATAAGCCTCATACTCTCTGACAGCCTTTACGGCAAAATCAATATTCTTTGCGCTCAGCTGGCGCTTTCGCAGATGCTTCCGGAATTCGTTCTCCATCAATGTACTCACCTTCAGCGTTTGGAAGTGCTTGATGAGAGGTCTTTAAACTCTTCGGCTCTCTTTGGCGTATGGCGTGTGATTTCATTTACTTTTCTCAGTGCGTAAGATTGAGGCAATCCACTGTTTGAGAGGTTCCTTTGCTGGCATCTTGTTGATCCACTGTGGATCCGCGTAGAATCCCTCATGGCGAAAGGTCACCAGTTCTTCTAAGGAGGAGGGACGATGATCGGTGACATCTTGTGCATGCAGGTGCAGGGGGTAATTGTATGTCGGAGGTAGTTCTTGGATTTCGTCAGTCTCTAGCATGGACAGAATTACCCCTGAAAGTACAGCTTGGTGAACAAAAACGGCATAGCGCTCATCCTTCTGATAGAGCTTCTGAAAAGAGGGTTCTTGGTAGACTCTGAAAAAAAGGTCGTGCCAACCTTGAAGCAAACGCCTTTCTGGGCGAGTCACTAACAAGCCAGCATTGAAATAGGGGCGGATTCTTGTTCCATCCACATGCGTCATCATGGGAAAGACGCGAGTCTCGGGAACATTGCAGTAGTGGTATATCAGTGTCCAGAAGGGATCGAGCGGCTCATCATAGCGTGACCCTATAAGAGTATGGTGAACTGGTCTGAAACCCAAGGTCTTGTTGCTCGGAAGAAGCAGTTCCGTTGGTTCCTTAATCACAAGTGTGTTGCCACCTAACCATGCAAGAAGCTGGGCTTGGTTGGAAGCTTTTAACTCGGCTAAGGCGGCAGCGGAAACGTCGGCTGCAAGGGGAAAGCCGAGAATCTCACGATTGACCTTGAAGGGGATAAGAGATACATCTAGAGCAAGCAGCCTCTCTGTAAACGCATTCGAGAGTTGTTTTTCGGTTTCCGGTGTGAACAGCCAAATGGGAGCATGTGAGAGTGATTGTGCAAAGGCGCGGATGCTTTCTGCCATAAGCAAAGCGTTTGTTTCTGACGATTTGCTGGGGAACGCGGTTGAAGCGAATATCAGCTTTTCTTTTCCATTTCGCCGACTAACTGACACCTTGACGGTCTCCGAGTCCAGATATTCTATTCCTTTCGGTTTCTTTCCCATTGAAGATGACGCTCTACGGCGACTTTTGGGTCAGGGTTTTTGCCACGTGCTTTTTCCTTTACCCACGCTGTGGTGCCTATCTTCTTTCGATAGACGAGTTGTCCAGCTTTATAGAAGACTCGCCATGGTCCAAGCTTGGGATTGTATTGCTTAAGGAAGAGAGTACACGGGAATTCAAAGCATTCGCCGCAGTGTTCAACGTTCTTTTCCTTTGAACATGTGTAGGTTCGGCATTTTCCCCATGAAGGTCGACCACCAGAGGGTGAGCAACCTCTGCACTGTTTCTCAAAGTACAAGCATTCACCACAATACAAACCACAGGGTGAAGCTAAGCTAGGGTCTTTTTTGCTTGCCACTCCATCTCGCCTGCGCATGGATCTTTTGCTGAATGCACTTTGCGCTCTTATAACGATTGCATATCGTACAGCCCCCAGAATAGCAAGACTTAAATGCTTGATGTTATGTATATCTAACTTAAAGTGTGTTAAACACAATATAATGTGCGAAATAAATAATGGAGGATCAGAAATGAGAAAGTCTTTGATTCTTGCGCTGGGAGTTGGAGTATGTTTGACGGGAGCTGTATTGATGGCATTCGGAGAGGGACTCCTAGGAGAGAACCACACGGGCATTGCAACCTTGATAGGAATAATCGGAATTGGCCTCATAGGCTGCGCGGGCGCGCTCATAGCTGGATCATCTAGAAGTTCACAATGAGCAAAATCATAAACCGGAGGTGCTTTGAATGACTGATTTCATTTGGCCGATCTTAAGCATTGGAATACTTGCATTGATTATTCTAATCGCCGTTCTAGTGCTTTGGAAGATGCAGAAGATGCGCAAAGAAAAAAAGTCTGGGTTTCCGTTGGCTGATGAGAGGACTCAGAAGCTAAACGGGAAGGCTGCATACTACTCGATGTTCATCTGCCAATACTTCATCTTAGCCTACATGTGGGCTACCTTTGTTGGACATGTGTTCTTCGGCATGCCAGAAATTGAAGCAGGCTACCCTATGATAGCCACGCTTCTGGTATCTGCACTATCCTTTCTTGTGTTTCGGTTGTACTTTGGCAGAAAAGGAGAACCATGACGGCAATGCGAACTAGGATAAAGGAATTGAGGGCAAGATACGACCTCACTCAAGAAGATCTCGCAAGAAAAGTTGGAGTGCGAAGAGAAACCATTCTCTTCATAGAAAAAGGAAACTACAATCCCTCCCTAAAGCTAGCACATGACATAGCAAAAGCCCTGCAGACGACTATTGACGATTTATTTATCTTTGAGGATACTAATGCAGTTTCCGCTAGTCAAAGGAGATAAGCTATGGTCAAGGCGATGCGGATGGGTGAGGAATATTGAAAGTCGTCATACAGACTGAAAAACTGTCAAAGCATTACGGCAGAGGCGGCCAGATCAAGGCTTTAGACGAGCTTGATCTGGAGGTGTATGAAGGAGAAACCTTTGGTCTGCTAGGTCCAAACGGAGCGGGAAAAACAACCACGGTACGTCTACTGAACTGCCTCATAAAACCCACAAGTGGAACAGCTAAAGTCAATGGCTGCGACATTCTCAAAGAAGAGAACAACGTCAAACGCGTCACGGGTATGCTGGCTGAATCGCCCGGCTTATATGAGAAGCTGAGCGCCTACGAGTTTCTTGAGTTCATCGGCGCCCTTTACGACGTTCCAAATGACATACTCAAGGAAAGAATAGACGACCTGTTGAAGCTATTCAGTCTTGAAGACAGGCGCGATGACCTGCTGGAAGGCTACAGCCGAGGCATGAAGCAAAAAGTGCTGATCGCAGCTGCCCTAGTCCACGATCCACCTATACTCTTCTTGGATGAGCCTACATCAGCGCTCGATCCACGCACCTCGCTCATGGTAAAAGACCTGATAAAGAAGCTAGCTGAAACCGCTGGAAGAACCATTTTCATCTGCAGCCACATCTTGCCAATTGTCGAAGAACTCTGCGATCGCATAGGCATAATTAACCAAGGCAGACTAATAGCGGTGGGCACCGTCGATGAGATTCTCGGTCAGACCAAGACCAAAAGCTTGGAACAAGCCTTTATCGCGTTAACGGGCGGCGTTGAGGAAAAAGAGCTCTTAGCGTGGAGGGAACACCGAGCTGCCAGCGCCTAAGTGGTTCATAATTGCCAAGAACGAGTATCGGGTGATCACAAGCGGTATTCGGCAGATTCGGCGATACTTTCCCTACCTTGTGATAGCGCTACTAGCGATCTACGTGCTGTTTCTCGCACCAGCAGTTGCTGGTTTCTTCATCGATGACTTTCTCGCTTTTATCATATCTGTCGCCGCCGTGCCCTTGATCCAAATCATATTGTTCATGTTTTTCTTCTACTTAGTTATCTTCCCAATCAGTGATACGCTGAGGGAAGTCAAGACTGGTCAGATAGAGATCTTTCTTGCCGCTCCGGTGAGGCCAAGTGATGTTCTCTTGGGTGGATTTTTCGGCAGGATGCCCTTCTACGCAATCGTCATCGTTGTGGTAACTGGCACTCTTACGGCTCTTCTTCGTCCATTGGGACTTGGAGTGGCTCAAGATATTGTCATGATCATCGTTTTCGTCGTCACCTTTCTTTCAGCCTTCTGGATCGGCACGGTAATCGCAGCCATCCTAAGGACAAGACTTGGAAGAACTGCCCGTGGGAAGGACATCGGAAGAGCACTTTCCATTGTCATTGCTCTGCCTATGATTGGTGTAATGTACGCCATAATCGGCGGCGGATTAATCGAAGCTCTCGTTAATCCGCAAACGAGTGGCACGGTTAGAACCGTTCTCAGCTTTCTGCCGAGTTCTTGGGGAGCAGAAATCTTTGTCGCGTTCGCCTCAAGTCCAGGCAACATCGCTGCGGTTGGCTTCGAGACAACGACACGATTAGGAGGCCTGATTGTCTTCTTCGCGGCTGCGCTGTGGCTGGGCACGAAGGTAGCTAACCGTGCCTACAGCCTTGAATCAATGACATTCACGGCTTCTAGAGCTAAGCCAGATGGACTCTTCTACAACACTGTTCGACAAGTTGGCGGTGGCGGCTCTTTCGGAACTCTGTTGGTGACAAGCTTCAAAGACTACGGACGAAGGCTTGAGAATCTGTCTTACCTTTTCTACGTTGTGATCCTAGTTGTGCTGTTGACCGTGTTCCTTTCAGACCCGTTTTCGAGCCCAACGCAACCTTTGATCATGATGAGTGAGTTTGCAATTCCTATGCTGACAGCGTTTGCAGTTGGCACCGTTAGCCGAGGAAAGGACACGCTATTCTTGTACAAGAAAACACCGAATGGATTGAGCAGGTTTGTCAGAGCGAAGTTGCTCCAGAACTGGTTGGTAACAACTCCCATTGCAGCAGCAGTCACAGGCGCATTGACATTTTTAGCTCCAGAAGTCACTCCGATTTCCTTGCTTGCTGTTGTCGTAGCTGGATCGTTAAGGGCCATGGGCATGGTGATTCTCCTTCTGGGCTTTGCTCTATTGATCCCAGTTTTCGCTGAAGAGTCACGAGAACGTATGTTCGGCGTCGTCATAAATTTCATGTTAATTCTCTTTGTCACCATAGCACTCGACTTCGGCTTCTCTCGATTCGGTTTGAACTTCAGGACGATTGTACCGTACTTAGACCCGGTTACGGCCACATTGTCAAACAACCTTGCGGTAACTGCGATAATCGCGTGCTCGGGCGCACTGCTTCTTTACCTGGGAAAAAGAAAAATCAACAAAATCGAATAGCAACACAACTCCAAAGAAGTAGTAGTCATCGTACAAGCGAAGCGGACGACTACTTCTGAGCAGAAACCTTCCTCAGCGTTATCATCAATTCCAAGCGAGAGTTAATAACATCTAAAACAGAAACCTACTCTCACAGTCAAGAAGTTGTTGTGGCCACTACACTACGAAAGTCAACAACAACTTTGACCCGCCAACAGATCCATACCCGTCAATATAAAAAAAGTCGTACAGCACAGCACAGTTCAGCATGTACTGTCCAAGCACAGCCTCAACATTTTCGGATGGTGTCTCACCTGGAGCCAGATGGCATACGTGATGATGAAACCTATAGCGCATGTCAACTTCATCACGCACACAAACAGACTAGATTCGCGCGTTCATGGACAACTGTTCCAATCTGCCCGCAACATTGATAGAAGAAGGCGCTAAGCGATTGTTCCCTTCTTCTTTTGAAATTCTTTCTCCCGCTCAAGCGTAGCGAAAACTATATTTGCTTAGTTCAAGCTGCATAGGTGGGGTTGCCGGCCATAGGGCGCGGGACCCACCCGATCCCGTTCCGAACTCGGCAGTTAAACCGCGCTCCGTTTTCGGTTCTAGTGTGGTCTTCGGCCATGCGAAGCCGGGAAAGCTGGCTGCCCCACTTATTTAGGCTAGGGTTCTGGGAATCACGAAACATTTTAATTGCTCTTCACCATCTTTTCAGCATTCGACATAGAAAATTGAGGGAAAATCCTCAAGATTTATAACCAAGCATAAGCAGTTGACATAAAGATGATGATGATACCGCTCGATTCAACAATCCTGCAGAACCCCATTTTTCCATCAGGCGACAACATACTAGGCTGGATTTTTCAAGTTGTTTTCCTAGGCATATTCGTGGTGTTCATGTTCTATGGACAACGCATTCAAATGATGATTATGGTGCGCGAGGTTGAAGGCTCGCTCTTCAAGCTTAAACTCATGCGAGACGAGGCTCGAAAAGCTGCCATAAACAATGTCAAAGAAACAGGAAAACTGGATACAGACCCAACTGAGCAAATTGACAGATTTCTCGAATACTTCGCCCTCGCGCCTGTGGACACTGACCCCTCAGGGGTAATCTGGCGCCTAGAACACCTGCTAGATGTAAGAGACATTCGCTTCAAAGACGACGTAAAGCTGATGGCTCCTAAGGCAGACGAAACACAGATAAACAATCTGGAGCTGATGCTTGAAGCCGCGCTTGCACTGAACCTCATCTACCGAGTAATCCGCCACTATTACCTCCTAGGCAGAAAAACACTCAGCCTCTACGTCATAATGCAGCTACAGATGATACTACCACTCATAATGCGTGAGGCCGAAGCCTACGCCGCTGCTCAAAAAGCCTTCACGCTCGGGCAGCCAATAGGTGACGGTGCAGGCGCCCTAGTCGCAGCCAAACTTATGCAAGGTTACGAAAAGACCAAAGTTGAGAAAGACATGGTTTTGGCGCATGTGCCGATTGAGGGACGAAACGCATACGTGCTGAAGGCTGAGGGACCAGGTGGAAACGTGGGCAAGCCTGGCGAAGCCATTAAACAGGTAATAGAGCAGAACGAGGGAAAGATCAGCTTAGCGATTCTCGTAGACGCAGGAATGAAACTCGAAGGTGAAAAAGTAGGGGAAGTTGCAGAGGGAGTCGGAGTAGCTATTGGCGGTCCTGAAGTAGACAAGTACAAAGTTGAGGAATCCGCGCTCAAGCATAAAGTTCCGGTCAACGCTATATTAATAAGGGAAGATGTTGGCGACGCAGTGTCACCTATGAGAAAAGAAATCGTTGACGCTATTGACAGCGCAATTGAACGTGTAAAACGCCTCCTCCTTGAACGAACCAAGCCTGGTGATTCGGTCATCATCGCGGGAATCGGCAATACAATTGGAATAGGTCAATAAGGATGAGTCAATTATGAATCAAAGTG
>Ga0315310_10001541_pt1 | contig 14651 bp, 13 predicted proteins | sample TDP5_MG_FD_203630 | JGI IMG/M metagenome (GOLD analysis project Ga0315310, IMG submission 203630) | Freshwater sediment microbial communities from Lake Towuti, South Sulawesi, Indonesia - TDP5 | ecosystem: Environmental > Aquatic > Freshwater > Lake > Sediment | place: Indonesia: South Sulawesi... | reverse complement strand
AAATTAAAAAGGGATAAAAAAAGTGAAAAAAGAGTAATGAAACTCACGCGGTGCTACTCATAAAATATAAGTTCTTGTTCCTCTAGTATGTTGTGAAGTTTCTGCACTGCATTGTAAACGTCTTCTTCTTTTTTGGCTCCTGTGCAAACTAACTTCCCGCTTGCAAATAAGAGTATGACTACTTTTGGCTCGTCCATCCTATAGATTAGACCTGGAAACTGTTCCGGCTCATACATCGTTCTTCCAAGGGAGAAAGCTGCCTTTTCCAAATCTATCATTCCCCATAAGCTTGCAGAGGCAACGATATTTTGTATCTTTAGCTCAGGCTTGCTGATGATTATTATCCCGCCCTTTTTCAATTCCTTAATCACTTTCATAACTGCTCTACGTGCTTCCTTCTCCGACTTTGCACCAGTACAAACCATTTTTCCAGAATTAAAAATCAACGTGGCTGTTTTTGGCCTCTTCAGCCTAAACACAAGCCCCGGAAACTGTTCTGGGCGATATTCCACGCCTGGATAGCCCTTCACAACAGCGTTCAAGTCAACCTTCTGATTCAGCGTTGCAGAAGCAACAACATTTTCTATGTTTACCATAGCTTTAACTTTTGGCATGAAATCCCTTCTTATTGATAATGTTCAAATACTGTTTATAAATGCTCTTTATAAATTCATTGGAGTTCAGATGTTTCTTCTACGGCTTTCCCGTTCAAACGTTTCCTTTGCCTTTAAGCACAGGAACAACAAATTCAACAATTATAATCAGAATTATCAGAAGGAGTATTATGGGCAATCCTATAGAATTGTGCATAAAAAGTGTAATATGTCCTACCCAAGGAATTCGAAAAACAACTCTGCCAACCACAAGTTCTTCCGGAACCACCCACGGATCATATTCTGCGGTCTCTGGCTCTTCAGGCCATTTATTGATCCCATTTCCGTCGCCTTTTGTTCTAAAGTATATTTTTCCATCCCGTTCTTCCTTGGCTACTACTCTGTGCACGATTAATTCCTCTGGGTTTATTGGTTTGTGAAAAACGATTATGTCGCTGTCAGGGTAGTCATCATTGATTTTCGCTGAGTTTACTCCTTGAATTACTATCAAGTCTCCAATATGCAGTGTGTGTTCAAATGGATGAGTCCATCCATCACATTGACCACCTTGTACAGTGCACATGCTGCCCGTTACCACTGCCAACATTGGATTCTGTGTGCCCAGAGCCAATTGTGAAGCATACCAAAACCCAAAGACAATTGCTACCATTAACGCAAGCATGATTGCAGTTTGTATGTACTCGTTCTTCCAGAATTTTTTGAATGTAGCTGTCAACGTTTTTCCTTCCGTCAGGCTCTGAAGCGTTCTTTTTGATGTACTCTTCGACATTTTAAAACTTAACGCTTAAAAATAAGGGAAATAAAAGGGGGAAATATGAGTAAGTTTTAACTTCAATGTCATCTGCGGCCAGTTCGGCTTGTTTACGATCCTTTTGAACTCTTCGCTGCATCCTTAGCATTCTTACATGCCGAATATGTTCGATGCAACCCTAATCTTCTGGTCAGAAGTGGACCAGAATATCTCAAGTTTTTATGTTTATTTTATCGGGCCCGCATTCTGCGCAGGCGCTTTCCTTTGTTTTTGGCAAGCAGAATTGCTAGCAACTGTAGACTCTTAAACTTTCTTCTTGCTCAATACTTCTCGGAACGGTTTATGACATTTCGGACAGTCAAAAAGTCCGATTTCCAGTTGCATCCTTTTTCCTGATTTGTCTGGCCGCCCTGCCATGGTCCATGTTTTCTTTGGTTTCGAAACGTCGGTTCCACATTTCGGACATTTAGCCATTTAATTTTCCTCCATGATGTTCAATATTTATGGTTCTAATGATGGCAAATAAATAATTTTCCATTGTGTTTGGATAGAAAATCTGCCTTTGAACATTGGAATTAAACATGTTTTTGTAAAAGGTTTAAGGAAAACGAGTAAAAAATTCTGAGCTCGTGTTCAAAAAGGCCTTAGCAACCAAAGTTAACGGGCTATGAAGGAAAATTTGGCTTTATTCGCGATTTATATGCTCCACGATGGTGCGAACTCCATTAAATTGACGATTCTAAACGTGGCGCGCGCGCTAAGCGCTCTAATTTTAATTTGCATTTTCTTCTTCACAACGTGTTTACGATGTCTCTTTTCCTTTTTAGTCAGCAACATTTCTTTCATTGTCTTAATTCAGAGAATGATGATACAAATTCTTTGAAAAAGTTTCCAAAACCCTTTTACATCCGATTTTCCGCTTAATCTTTCTGGTACTCGAGGTTTAACCAGGGTTGAAAGGATCTTCTAAGGGCTCTTTCGATTTGCTTGTTAAGCCTGTTCGAAGGCTCGTTGAGCAGAGGGGCTTCTCAAGGCCGACTGATCCCCAAGAAAAGATAATTCCAAGAATTCTTGAAGGTAAAAATGTTCTTCTCATTTCGCCGACGGCTACGGGCAAAACTGAGGCTGCGTTTCTTCCAGTTTTAAGCATGCTTCTTCAGGAGCCGCAAAAAGCTCCTGGAATAAAGGTTCTGTACATTACGCCTTTGCGGGCCTTGAACAGGGATATGCTTGAGAGGCTCGAGTGGTGGTGTAACAATCTCGACATAAAATTGGCTGTAAGGCATGGCGACACAGACACTAAAGAGAGAACTAGACAAGCCAGAAGTCCACCGGACATTCTAATCACGACGCCAGAAACACTGCAGGCTATATTGTCTGGCTGGATAATGCGTCAGCATTTGCAGAGCGTCAAATGGGTAATAATAGATGAAGTACACGAGATGGCTGATAGTAAACGTGGAAGCCAACTGAGTTTAGCCCTAGAACGGGTTAGGGACATGATTGGCAGGGGCTTTCAAATGATAGGCTTGTCAGCTACTATCGGTAGCCCTGAGAAAGTAGCTCATTTCCTTGTGGGAAATGACCGTGATGTTGAAATCGTCCGTGTCCCAGTTGCAAGAATGATGCAGTTAAGGGTAGTTTTTCCAAAGCCCGAAGAAGAAGATTTCAGGCTTGCCGGACAGCTTTATACGCACCCTGAAGTTGCCGCTAGACTGCGAATAATCCGCGATTATATAAGTAGGCATAAATCTGTTCTTTTATTCACTAACACCAGAGCGGTTTCAGAGGTTTTGGCAAGCAGGTTCAAAGTTTGGGATATGGACTTTCCAGTCTCAATACACCATGGATCCCTTGCCAAACCATCTCGCATAGCTGCGGAAAGAGGCTTGAAAAACGGCGAGTTAAAAGGGCTTGTCTGCACGAGCAGCCTCGAGCTTGGCATAGATGTAGGCCGAATAGATCTGGTAATACAGTATATGAGCCCAAGGCAGGTGACAAGGCTCATCCAGAGGGTGGGCAGAAGTGGTCACAGAGTTGGGCGCATAGCCGAGGGGATAATAGTTGGAATGGATTCGGACGACACCCTTGAGGCTTTAGCCATAGCCCGCCGAGCTCTAAAAGAAGATCTGGAACCGGTGGAAATTCCGCCTAAACCCTACGACGCCTTGGCCCATCAAATAGCGGGGGTGCTGCTTAAGAACAAAAGACTCACTTTTGAGGAGATTTTGGAAGTTTTCCAAAAAGCTTATCCATATCAAGATCTGACAATTGAAGACGTTGAAAAAATCCTCAAGTACATGCATCAACGTTTTCCCCGCTTGGCATGGGCTTCCTTCGAGGACAAAGTTGTTTTAAAACCACAGAGAACAAAAGCTCTCTTTGAATATTATTTCGACAACCTGTCAATGATACCTGAAGAGAAACAATTCCTAGTGGTTGATGAGTCAAGCGACTCGTCAATAGGAGTTTTAGACGAAGCTTTCATGGCTGAATATGGCAGACCTGGAACAAAATTCATCATAAGAGGAAGCCCATGGCAGATACTGCATGCCACAGAGGAAAGAGTCTACGTGAAACCGGTCGACGACCCTACGGGAGCCATACCAAGTTGGATCGGTGAAGAAATCCCGGTACCGTTTGAAGTAGCGCAAGACGTAGGTGCAATCAGAAGTTTTGCTGAAGAAAAAATGCGAAACGGGCTCGCGCCAGAAGAAATAGGACAACTTCTCTGCGAACAAGGCCCATCAGACAAAGATACTATTTTGCGGGCCTTAGTTGAAACAATAGAGCAAGTCAACGCTGGTTTTCCTGTTCCCACAGACAGACGAATTATAGTCGAGGACTGGGAAGAATTTGTCATCGTCCATGCCAACTTTGGTTCCCTAGCGAACAGAGCCCTAGCCCAGCTGTTAGGTCAAATCCTCTCCGAAAAAATCGGATATAGCATCATAGTTCAACACGATCCATACCGTATCTTCGTACAGACGGTTGGCGCTGCAAACGCAGACCACATACTCACAGTGTTTGATGAATTGCGCAGAATGTCAGACGAAACAATACGGGATACGTTGACCAGATCAACTGTGAAAACAGGACTCTTCAAAAGAAGAATCATCCATGTAGCGAGGCGGTTCGGAGCTTTGCAGAAATGGGCCGACTTTAGCAATGTGAGCCTTCAAAAGTTGATAAAAAGTTTTGAGGAAACTCCAATTTACGAAGAGGCTTTAAAGGAAGTTTTCACAAAAGACCTGGATTTGGAAAGACTTGTTTATGTTTTAAGAAAAGTTCGTGAAGGCGAAATTCAGATAGAAACGGTTGAAACACGGGGCAACGCAACACCTGTTGCTCGTGTCGGTATTGAAAGGGTAAGCATGAAAACTGATTTGATTCCTCCAGAAAGAATGCGGGCTGTACTCGTGGAGTCAGCCAAAGCAAGATTACTGAATGAAACGGGCAACTTCTTATGCACAAACTGCTGGAACTACATGGAAATGATTCGGGTCAAAGATTTGCCAGAAAAACCAAAGTGTCCAAGATGCGGTTCCGCGGCCATAGGATTACTAAAAGTAGAGGAAGAAAAAGCGCTTCCTTTAATTGAGAAGAAGGGCGGAAAATTGAATAAAGCTGAGGAAAAGCTGCAGAGGCAAGCAGTAAAGACAGCACTTTTAGTGGCAAAGTATGGAAAAGCGGCAGCTGTAGCTTTGTGCGCCAGAAAAGTTCAGCCCTCAGACGTGGCTGAAGTTCTTGAGAAGGAACACAAACTGAACGATAGGTTTTATGAACTTATCCTTGAAGCTGAACGCCAAGCAATAAGCAAAAGATTTTGGTAACCCACTAAGAGTTACAACAACTTTAAATGAAAGACTGCCTTATTCTGCGTAAGCGTAAGTTTGTTTGCATAAGGAGACTAAACAGTTTGGAAATAAGCCGAAAGAGACTTCGAGAAGAGGTCCTTGGAAGAATAAAATACGTCAAAACATGCGTCATGGCTAGAGAATTATGCCTTTTGGTTCGCACCAACAGAGCCGTTTTGGAGCCTAAGGACGTACAAGACATTTGCCTTCATATATCAAACCTCTGTAAGGAAGAAGGATGTGCTGAGCCTAGCGAGCTTTGTCAAAAAGCCACCGAGGCCGTCAGTTCTGAGGATGAGGCAAGATATCTAGAATTGTGCGCTCAGAGCTGTATGAAATGCGGGGAAGCAAAAAGACCGACGCCTAAAAAGGAAACTTATGTTGCCTAAAACTGTGCATAAAATCTTTAAAGAGCAGAATTATTGGTTAGACTTATTCAACGAACAGAGTCTATGCTGGAGGCTTAAAACACGTTCATAGCGCCCTACGTTCCAAGTCCATTTCCCGTGATTCGCCAGATGCTAATTCTGGCTGGATTGAAACCTGGAGAGGTCCTATTTGATCTAGGTGCAGGAGACGGGAGAGCCGTAATTATGGCTGCAAAAGATTTCGGCGCGAGAGCGGTCGGCGTTGAATTAAGAGAAGATCTGGCGAAAAAGGCATTAAGTTCCGTTCACGAGAATGGACTTACTGATAGAGTAACAATAGTGAATGGCGACATGTTCAAAGTAGACTTAACATCGGCAGACGTGGTTTTCCTGTACTTAACAACAAGCGCAAACGAGAAGATCAAACCTAAACTGGAGGCTGAACTTAAATCCGGCGTTCGTGTGATTTCCCATGATTACGAAGTTGTCGGATGGAGACCCCTCAGGGTTGATAATTTCTGTGAGAATCAACAGTTAGGTTATCCTTCACACACAATTTATCTCTACAGGAAGGTTTAATTTTTACTCTGGCGAAAATAGGTTTTATTAGTGAGACACAATTTTGGAATTTTAGAGTGACCAAGATGCAGTTGGTTCCATGGCGACGCGTCGCAGACTGGAAGTGCATCGTGTGCGGTGATTGTTGCAAACTCTACAGTGTAGTCTTGAACTTTTCTGAGTGGCTCAAAATTGTTAAGACTTTTGGCGTGGAACAGACTGTTTCAAGCATAGACAAATTGTACATTAAAAGAAGAGCTGACGGTTCCTGCGCCTTTTTATGCAGCTATTCAAACGCGTATTTGTGTAATCTTCAATATATGAAACCTAGGGCCTGCCAGCTCTGGCCTTTTAAAGTCCTCGTCGAACCAAGACATGGAAGCAAGAATGAGGCTGAGTTTAATTATGGTGGAAATAAGTTGTTTGTTTACGCAGATCCTATGTGCCGCGGGCTCAAGTATGGTGTTCCTTCATGGGAGTTCACAAATCAAACCTTGAAAGAGTTTGTAGAAATTGCTTTAGGTATCCTCAGAGAGCAATACAAAACAACTGGAAACATATTTTTCCTCGGACAGCGCGTTCAGCCTAGGCGCTTTTCTATATATTAGATGGTTTGGGCAGGGTATCTTTCGTACTGTAGTTTCTATAACTTGCTAGATTTCTCAACAGTTTCTACGTCGTCAACTGTCTTATCCACTCTGAATCCGACTATTTTCGACGCCAAGATCGACGATTGCGTATCAGAAGATGGAACGTGGCTGTGTGAAAAATATTCGGAGATTCAGTTAAAACTTGAAAGGGCGAAATGATTGGGGGACGAACACTGACATACGTGATTAGGCGAATATGGTGGATGTTTGTGACCGCTAACTTGATAATTGGGCGTTTAACCAAATATAACTATCCTAGTGCCTAGGTTTTCTTTTTATCTGAGCGAGCAATGCATCATAGCGTGCGTTTTCCCTTTGAAGAGAACAGGGAGTTAATTTTTGCGTTAGACTTTTAAGATACAGTAGGATAACTATAAACAAGGTGCAAGACTTATGCGACGTTTTTAAAAACCAGTTGTTGTGCATATCGCTCATTGTCTTTGTTGCTGCTTTGCAGTTTAGCGTGACAAGAGTGTACGCGGCTGGAAACGACGACTCAAACAAAAAAGAAATCGGCGTCTGGGGCGTTGAAGACTACAGCCAAGAGCCTTACTATGGAAACCTCAACTGGGCCCGAGAAGAAGCCATGGGATTTTACAACAAAATGGTGGAAAAAGGCTTCACTGGTTTGAGGCAGCTTTATGACGGCTCAGCATTGGAGAAGCACTTTGAGAAACCGTCCGTTGGAGGCACCGATGCCTCCAACGCGGATGCCTGCGACTTCGTCTACTTCGCAGGCCACGGCTGGACAGACCATTTCGCCTTCGGAACAAACAACGACGGCCAAGGACCAAACGGCGCATACCCCTATGAAGTGCACTGTTCAGAGGTAGACTGGGGCGACCAAGACATGGAGTGGATATTCATCTCCGCATCCCATAGCCTCGAGCAATATCCTTATGAATGGAATTCTGCTTTCCACAGTCCCATAACCCTACACGGCATAACAGGGTTCCACCATGGACCAGACGATACTTGGGAAGCTTCTCATACAGGGGAGTATTTTGTACTGTATGCCACAGAAGGCGGCAAGTCCATATATGAGGCGTGGAGAGACTCCACCATGTATTGGCAGCCTGCCCAGTATTATGGAGCTATGTACTCAGTTTATGTAATATATCCTCCACCTCAGCCCACCATACATTATCGGGATGAACACCTTCCGGGCATAGGAGGCGGAATGTATCCTGACCCGCCTGCTCCTGGTGGAGTATCCATCTACATAGAGTATATTAAGTGGCAGTGCTGGCCGCCATAAAAGGTGATGACAATGAAAAAGTTTTTTGTGATAGCCTTATCTGCATTGCTCATGATGATGGCGATTGGGTTAATATATGTTAATTTCACTTTGCCTCCAGGGATAAAGGAGTATAAGGTTCGCATGTCGTCTTTGGGCCGCGGAACGAGCGGAGACGAATATGTAACAGCAATCCTTAACTGTAGTCTTTCCGAAGTGCCCAATACATTGTCTGCCCTAAAAGTTGTTGGTCACAACTACACGGATGCTGAAGCCAAAGCAATAGCTATGGAAGTTTTCGACATGAAGGGAAAACTCAACATAACTCGGTTCAACTGGACCGCGTATGGACCAGTCTTGGTAGTTAATGGCACCCAAGCACTGGAGTTGTATGTTGACGGGGCTCTATGCTACAGGCCTAACTCTCAAGAAGAGGGATACGATGTTAAACTGCCCGAGCTTTCTCAAGCCAAAGAAGTAGCCGACCAATTCGTTGAAATATTCGTTAAGAAAGCCAAAAGCCACGGCCTCATGCCGAGTTTTCCATCGATAGACTTCTCCAAAGTGGACTATGTGTGTTGGTATGGGATACCGCCACGGTCTACCGTGCCCACAGAAATAGGAGTAGGTTATAAGACTCTGTATAATGGCATACCGCTTATTTTCAAAGGTGGCATAGGTGTAATAATAGGAGATAACGGCAAGATTCTGGAATTCAGGTGTTTCTGGAGAAATGTAGAATTTGCTGAGGCCATGCCCGTAACGGTTTCGCCAGAGCAAGCCATACAAAACATGGGAAACAATAGCTTAGTGGGAAGAGACCCGCACAAAATACAGAAAATCACAATCAACAGCGTCGAACTTGGATACTTCGCTCCACCGCCTCTACTCAGTGTAAATGAGTTCTTGCCAGCCTACGAAATTGAGTTTGTGGCAACTTTCGAAGATGGCTCTCAAAACGTATATGTGACATACGTATCGGCAACAGACACTCCCGTCCCATATTAGGTTACATGTTTTCACTCCCCTTTTTCTCTGACATAAACTCCATAGCGAACAGTATAAGATCACCGCAGATCTTTTTCCTTTGACAACACGCTCAACTCAGGCGTTTCGACGTATATTAGAGGTCTTGATCAGGGTATCTTTCGTATTGTAGTTCATGTAACTTGCTGAGTTTCTCAGCAGTGTCTACGTCGTTAACCGTTTTATCCAATCTGAATCTGACTATTTTAGGGACTCTTAAGGCGTAACCACTCGTGTACTCGTCCGTTTCTTGAATTTCCTGATATGTGACTTCAACAACCATGGAGGGCTTCACAAAAACGCCCTCTTCGTCTTCGCCTGTTCCAGTGTTTTCGATTATTGTCCTTAGGGCGTCCATTGCTTCCTCCGGTAGGTTCGAAACCTTTCCGACAGTGTAGAGTTTCCTTTCTGAGGGGTCGCGGACCGCCAAAAGAAAGGACGAGTACAGGCCTGCGCGTTTGCCCTTCCCGTAAAGGGCCTTCACGATTGTGCAGTCTATTGTATCGCGTTCGGGCTTCAGCTTGAGCCACGTGTACGTGCGTTGCCCAGCCTCATAAGGCGAATTCATGTCTTTGACCACTATCCCCTCAAATTTTTTCTTTAAGGCTTCCTCGTAGAAGCGCATGAGTTCAACCTCGTTTTGGCAGTCAACCCCTTCCGCGATGTATTCGGTCGGAGCAACTTCAAGCAGATATTTTCGCCTTGTAGAAAGCGGCAAATCGACAAGCTCCTGCCCGTTCAAGAATAGTATGTCAAAAGCTTTGATGATCACTTTGATTCTACTTATTCTCTCTTTCAGTTCATTGGGTGCGAGTTCTCTCGGCGCTGTTCTTCCAAGCAACGTCTGAAAAGGCAACGGTTTTCCAGCGTCATCTATTGCTATTATCTCGCCGTCGACAATGCAGCTCTGGGCTTTGAATTTCTCAGCGATCTCCACTATTTCGGGCAGCGTCTGAGATTTTTCAATGCCTCTTCTTGAATAAAGAGAGATTTGCGTGCCCCACTTGTGGATTTGGAGCCTGCTGCCGTCAAGCTTGTATTCAGCTCTAGCCGGATAGACGACTTTATCAGGTTCATAAAGGTGGGCAAGTTGAGGTTTAATAAATTGGCCAGGCCGCATTTTGACTTCTGACAATCTAAGAGTGCCTTCTGATGCTAGGGATATGCCTTCAGTTAAGCCTAGTAGTGCTGAAGCGTTTTCGATCAGTTCAAGCGGCACCTCATAAGCCCGTGCTACAGCTCTGGCGACGGTTGGAGCGTAGTAGCCGAGTTTTAAATCGCCAAGCAAAAGTCTAACAATATATTTCGCTTCTGTTGATGTACTCAGCCGTAACATACTTGAAATGAGAAGCTCTCGCTCCCCTATTCTCTTCAGCTTTGGCAACAGCCTAATAGCCTCGTAAACCTCTTTTGCTGTTAATTCGGAGTTTTTAGGCCTTTGGAGTAGGTAGGCGACCTCACCGTGCTCTCCATAGTCTATGAGAAGTTGCCTAACTTTGCTTATTGACGCGCCTGTTGCTAAGCTTATGCTCCTTTCTATCAAGCCAGGGCCAATTTTCAAGTTTTCTTCTGCGAGGTTGCCTAGAACGAAGCGAACTTTAATCTGTAACGCGAGTTCAGGGTTTTGGAAGAATTTTGCCAGCTCCGTTTCTTTTCCCTTTTTTCCGCGCAGAACTGCTAGGCGCTCGTAGGTTTCCACTATCCTTGAAAAGACAATGCCCGTTTGAGGTTCGATTCCTTCCATGTATAGGCGTATGCGGTGATACGGTATGCCCATTTTCCATTCTATCTGCTCGGGTGTGAAACCAGCCTCTATTAAGTGACGCAGTGCCTTTTCCGGGCTTCCATAATTTTCAACCAGTTCCCTGAACGAAGGTGGCTTTGCTTTTGACATTTTGCTCTTTCACGGCTTCTTATCTCTTAGGATTTTGGCACTGCCTCTACGGCTCTGAGGAAGCCATCGTGGGTTATGTCGATTTTTATTCGCCTCCGTTCAAAATTGCTCATTCTGCAGTCTAGAACTCGTGCGATGCGGGCGAATTCACCTCTGTTTAGAGCTAGATCAACCTGCTGGTCATACCAGTATACACGTCCGTAGTCAACTATTATCGTTCCGTCAAGGTTGTGAGCTAAACCTATGCCGCCTGCCATGTCGTAGCTGTCCCAGACTTCTGCGCTTCTCTGATTGACGTACAAAGCCGTTATACCGTGAATTTGGTTGTATCTGGCTAGTTCCATGACCCGATATTTTAATGCTCCGCGGTAGGCTTCGAGGACCGTAACGGAGTCAATAAGGGCAAGCTCAATCTTTTCTTTTTCAGAAACGTAACGGTAGGTCTCTGCGAAAGTGTTCCAGTCCCGCAGTTCCGGATAAGCCACAGTGTCAAGCACAAAGAGATTTCCACGAATTTTGCTCCAGTCTAAACCTAAAATATCTGCCTTTTGTTTTAGGCGTGATTGCAAATCAAAGCGTGGCGTTGCGCTTCTCCACGTGTCTTCTGCTGTTGCAAAAAGAACTTTTCTGCTTGAAGCTCCTACTCTTACGGCTATCTCTTCGATAAGGATTGATTTTCCAGCGCCAGGCAAACCTGTAATTGCAAATTGTCCGCATATTGGTATGCCATCTAAGGGTTTTCCTTCCGGCGTTAAGAAAAAATAATCTATAAAGGTCCCTGTTGGAAAGCCTAACAGCGGTTTTTTTGCCTCAGGTGCCTCGTCTGGTTTCAATACCAGCGCGTTCAACTTTTTTTCTTCCTGTTCAATTTTCGTGGTCATAGGCTTTGTTGCTAATTCCCATTCATCTGCCGGGGCAGCTGCGCTTTTCATGGCTTCTGCGATGGTTTTTGCCATGGCTTTCATCAGCGTTTCCACGCTTGGCGCGGCAACCTCTTTCTCTATTTTGGGCTGTTCAGGCGCCTTCTCTGCAATCTTTTCTGAGGCTTTTTCAATGAGTTTTGCCTCTTCAACAACCAGCGTCCAAAGCTCACCACGGCGTTCAACAATGTCTTTACTTTTTAGGGATTGTAAACGCGCATAAGCGGAGTTGGGCCCATACTTAGGTATGCCTAAACTTTCTGCAATATCATTTAAGGAGGCCTTTCCTTCTCTGGTTTTGAGAAATTCCACAATGTTTTCTTCTTCAACCATAAGCTTCCCAGAATAAGAAATACGTTTTAGAAAACTATAAAGTTTCGCAGTTCCGCGCTAGATTATGCGTAACAAGAGACGTTTTGCGTGTTTTTATGATTCTTTGCTTCCAATCCGGAAATGTTAACAGACACAGATCGCTTCTAACAGGAAAATTCAAAAGGGAAAGAGAGCTGTAGGGAAATCTATTGTTCCATGCTCAACTACGCTTTAGATTAGGTTATAAGAATGAAGAGTGAGAGAATAAGGCTCAGTTAAAGAATGGTTGGATTCAACAGATGGCGCAGCCTAAAATCGGCCTGTCTATGCTTTACTGCCTAGGAGAACCCTTTAACAGAATGGTTCAGCAGCTTGCCAAAATGAAAATGGTTAACATTGAACTTGTTGATGAAGGTCTTCATGAGTTGAACAAACAGAGAGTTTTTTCCCTGAATGATCTCGGAAATTCCTACGACTTAAAATATTCAGTGCATGCTCCTTTTGCAGACATAAATATTGCCTCTCCGTCGAAGCCTATGCTAAGGGTCATCCTTAGGAGACTGCAAAAATCTATTGCGCACGCTAGCGCTTTGAACGCTCATGTTTGGGTATTTCATCCCGGGACAAAAACGGGCATCAGCATGTTTTATCCAGACATGGAGTGGCTTCAAAACTGTAGAAGCGCTCGATTGCTGTTTAAAATTGCAGAAGATTATGGCGTAAAAATCGCTATAGAAAACATGCCAGAGCCCTACCCGTTTGTAATGAGAAGTGTTGAAGAATTCAAAAAATTTTTTGAAGAAGTTAATGAGCCTATAGGCTTTGCTCTAGATGTGGGTCACGCAAACTTGAATGGGCAAACGGAGTATTTTCTAAGAACATTCACAAACAAGATTACGCACGTGCACGTGAGCGATAACGTTGGAAGAAATGACTTGCATCTAGGCATAGGATATGGTAACGTTGACTGGCAGAGATTTACCAAGAACATGAAAGAAATATCCTATGATCAAATTGTGATCGTTGAATCTGTAGAGCACGTGAAAGAAAGCTTGCAAAAACTAAAGCAATTGCTCACTTAACTTTCGATAAGTGGCAGTTCTACTTCCATAAAGTCTTCTGCAACCTGCGTGTTCTTGAAGATTTTTTGTGCTTGTTCCAAAAGTATATTTGTATCAGCGTATCTTGCGCTTATATGGGTTAGAATTAGCTTTTTCGCCTTTGCTTTTTTGGCAGTTGAAGCTGCCTGGCTTGGTGTTGAGTGCCCGTCTTCCTCAGCTTTTTCAGCGAGCGCGTCTTCGAAGGTGACATCGTGAATGAGCAAATCTGCCCCAACCGCAAACTTCACAAAATCCTTGAATGGTCTTGTATCACCCGTATATACAATCTTTCTTCCAGGTCTAGGTGGTCCTGCTACCTCTTCAGGGCTTATAACTTGCCCATTTTCCAGCTTAATCTTGTGTCCGTGTTGAAGTCTTGACCATAATGGGCCTTGTGGAACACCTAACGTTTTAGCCTTCTCTGGATAGAATCTTCCAGGGCGTCTTTTTTCCAGAAACGCGTATGCAAAGCTTGGAACCACGTGGTTTGACCAGATTGCTTGAACAATGTACTCTTCCTCTTCACATACAACGCTCGTTTCAGTTATTTCGCGAATTTCAACAGGAAAGGTTAAAACAAACTGTACATTTTCCCTGATACCTTCCAAAAAGCGCCTTATCCTTGGTGGACCGTAGACATCCAGTTTCCTTTCTCTATCAAGTAGAGCCATTGTTTGCAGTAGCCCTGGCAAGCCTAAGATGTGGTCGCCGTGCATGTGCGATATGAAAATCTTCATTTTTCTGTGTAAGCCCAGCTTCGCTTTTATCATTTGCCTTTGAACGCCTTCGCCGCAGTCAAACATCAACTGCTCGTTTTTGCGTTGAATAAGTACAGCTGGCAAGCTTCTTTTCGGGGTCGGAACGCTACCTGCTGTCCCTAGGAACATTACCCGCAAGCTCATATTGATTACACCTTTTCAAACACAGCTATTTCTCTTGTGAGGGTTCTGTGAACGTAGGCGAAATGAGACTCTAAGTGCTTGTAGCCCAAATCGACGCCTATACGGGCAATGCTTAATGTTTTCGGCGAAGCTAGACAAATCCGTCGCCCTTTATCTAGTAATTCTTGAATGCATGCTAAAACCCCCTCGACTATTTGCTTAGTGCTAAGCCTCAAAGTGGTGGCAGACCTACCATAAGGAGGGTCAGTTGCTACGCAATCAACTTTCGTTATTGGTGTCTTACGTGCGTCCGCCACCATTAAGCCTTGAGGTTCTATATTAAAATGCTTCAAGTTTTTGAGGCACCCTCTTGCCATGCGTCGCTGAACGTCCAAGCCTAAAACGCGGCAGCCTATTAATGCGGCTTCGATAAGTAAACTTCCAGTTCCACAGAACGGGTCCAGCACTAGTTCGCCAGCTCTA
>Ga0315310_10001540_pt1 | contig 14655 bp, 13 predicted proteins | sample TDP5_MG_FD_203630 | JGI IMG/M metagenome (GOLD analysis project Ga0315310, IMG submission 203630) | Freshwater sediment microbial communities from Lake Towuti, South Sulawesi, Indonesia - TDP5 | ecosystem: Environmental > Aquatic > Freshwater > Lake > Sediment | place: Indonesia: South Sulawesi... | reverse complement strand
CGTTCGGTATAAGGCACTTTCGACAGAGCCGAGCAGCGTGCTCAACGGTCTGGGTGTAGGTTGCCCCAGGTGCCGCTCGAAGTGGCTGTGGAAGGTTAATCGGCCTCTTTCATGCTTGGGCTTGGAGGCGTAGCGGTGCAGGGTTGCCGCCGTGATGCCTCAGACCGCTAAGACCGAACGCCACGCCCTCCTCATCCGACGGATAATGCCTAGGAAAGGTCGAGGGGACAGAGACTGGCAGAGGTATGAGCGTGACTGGAAAGGCTACGAGCGATACAGACGAGACGAGGTCAACCTCTACCTCACCAAAGCCAGAAGCCTCGTCGAATCCAACCCCGCGCCGTGGACGCCTCAGAAGAGTGGACAGCCACCCTACCCGCTCAAAGCCATGGTTACGTTCCTCCTACTCAAGACATGGCTCGGCATGGACTATCGGAGCATCAGCGCCTACCTTCGCGCCTTCCCTGAACAACGCATCAAGATAGGATTGGAGGAGACGCCCAGCCACACAACCATACGAAGCCACATGCTCCGCCTACCCGAAGCATACCTCCGCAGGCTCAACGCGCAGCTCACGAAGCCCTACCAAAAAGGGGGCCTAGCCGCAGATAGCACAGGCTTCGGCGTCCACCGGTACGAGACATGGCTAACGGTCAAAGGGAAGCGGAGACAGCACCGATACCTGAAACTCCACATCCTCACAGCCCTAACCAACCACGCGATCCTCAACCAGAGGCACCCGACACGACTCACCAATCCTCAAACCCATACCCAAAGGCGTGGGAGACCTATGCGCAGACCCAGCCTACCTGTCAAGGCGAAACTGCAACCTCATCAAACCAAAACGGAACACAACCATATGCAAACGCGGAAGCCAACCATGGCGTGACATGCTCACCCTATGGCTGGAAGACCAAGCCACATTCCTCAAACGGTACCACCAACGAAGCAAGGCGGAATCGGTCTACAGCGCCTTGAAGCGATGCTACGGAAACCACCTATCCAGCCGAACAAGAGCAGCCCAGAGACGCGAACTCCACCTAATAACGATCAGAGAGGAAAGCGGACAACTTCCACAGCCGCTCGAAGTCTTTTCAATACGTTTAGCTATAGACTAGTGAAGCACGAGAGGGAACCATCGTTGGAATTGAGAGCAAGAGTCCTTTCCGTCGACGAAATTGGAGAAATCGATGAAGCAACGATTCAAGTTCTTTCGGAGGTCGGAGTTTCAATCGCGAGCGAAAAAGCGTGCCAAATTCTGGATGCAGCGGGTGCTCAGGTCGATCACAAAACCGGAATTGCCAAGATTCCGGAAGATCTCGTCAGAAGATCGATTTCCTCGTCTGTCCGGACGCCTCTCGATCTGTATGACAGATCCGGGGAATCATTCATGAGACTTGAAGGAAAGCGAACTTACAACGTTAGTGGGTTCGACGCAACCTATACACTAGATTCAGATACGGGAGGACGGCGTCCGTCTACTAAGCGCGATGTTGGACAGTTTGCCAAGATCGCGGACGCCCTACCCAACATTCACGTGGTTGGCACGGAGGCAATTCCTCAGGATGTGCCAGCAAGATCCGCCGAGCTTCACGCCGTGGAGGTCATACTGAACAATACCTCGAAGCATTGTCACTTTTCGCCATCGGATGCGGAGGTTGCTCAAGCGGTCTTCAGGATGGTAAGGCTCGCCTGCGGGAGAGATGATCTTACCTCCAAACCGCCAATCACCTCGATGGCTTCCCCCACCAGCCCACTGCGGTGGGAGAAGAGTGCGATCGAGACCTTGATGGAGACGGCAGCGGCAGGGATCCCGCTTCATATAATATCTCAGCCGATCGCAGGAATCACAGCGCCAATCACGCTGGCCGGGGTACTTCTTCTACAGAACGTGGAGACGTTGGCCGGTCTGGTGGTCGCCCAGCTTGTTAGATCGGGGACCCATGTGATCTATGGTTACGTTCCCACTGTTCTCGATATGCGTGAGGCAAATGCGGCTATAGCATCTCCCGAAGGCGCCATCATGAGGATCGCAAGCGCGCAGGTCGCTAAGCACTACGGGCTGCCATGTCTATCGGCGGGGCCGGACACGGACGCGCATGTCCACGATGAACAGACGGCTTGGGAGAAGGCGATGACGGGCTTCGCGATCTACCTAAGCGGCGCAGATCTCCTGCTGAACCCGGGCATGTTCTCAAGCGGGATGATAGTCAGCTTCGAGCAACTGGTAATCGACAATGAGATCCTTGGTTACCTTGAGAGGGTGGTCCGAGGAATGCGGGCAAACAAGGAAACGCTCGCGGTGGATCTTGTTCGAAAGGTGGGTCATGGCGGCCAGTTCCTGAAGGAACTGCACACCTTGAGACAGCTGAAGAGCGAGCACTGGATCCCCAGCATAACTTGCCGTACATCCTTCGGACGGTGGATTAACAAGGGAGGCCATAACATAGTGCAATCGGCAAGAGAGAAAGCGCTCAGAATACTCCGTGAGCATCACCCACGCCAGCTGCCCGAAAGTGCAAGAGAGAAACTCGCGAGAATCGTTAGAGAGTTCGAGGCGGGATCGAAGGCATAGGGTGCACGGGATTTGATTATCCGAGGTACAAGGTCCAGCTTCTAGGAAGCGACGAGTCTCTTAAAGAGCTCAACGGCATCAACAGCGTTGTCGCTGTAGCCTTCTGCTCCTATTTCACGAGCCCACTCAGGTGTCACCGCAGCTCCTCCGACGGCGACCTTCACCGCCTTCCGGATGCCCGCCCTGGCGATCGCGTCTATCGTATTCTTCTGTTCTGGAGTCGTGACAGTGAGCAGGGCTGACATGCCGACGATCTGAGCTTTAGTTTCCTTGGTCTTGTCCACGAAGGTCTCTGGAGCTACGTCCACACCGAGGTCGTTGACCTCGAAACCAGCTGCCTCCAGCATTACCGCGACAATGTTCTTGCCTATGTCGTGTATGTCTCCGCGCACAGTACCAATAACCACGATTCCCGAACTCTTGCGCTGCAGCTTTCTTTCCAGAATCACGGGCCTGAGTACGTCGACTCCCGCCTTCATGGCTTCCCCTGCCATGACAAGCTCCGTCAAGAAAGCTTCACCCGCAGCAAACTTGTCGCCAATCGCACGAACTGCTTCTGACAGGCCCTCGTCGATTGCTTCCACAGGGTCAACCCCGAGTCGAACAGCTTCTTCAGCTACGGCCCTAACCCGATCCACATCCAGTTCGAGTACAGCCGTCCTGAGCCGGTCAAAGATGTCGGAACTCCTTGAGGTCATCTTCGCAACGCCCTACTTCTCGACCCAAAGAGTTCAGACAGTCTCAATATTAGCCTTGGGTCTGCGGGAGCCCGTGCTGGCTGTCGTGTACGTGATTACGGCGAAGACAATCACTGTCGAACCAACCTAGCCAAGATACGCCTGAGGTTGCGGAAGCCTTGATATATGCTCCGCGAGGTTGGAAAACCGAACAGGTGGGCTGCTTGCCTTTTGAACCAAAGGGAATAATCACACCTATCGTCACGCCTTTTGATAGCAAGGACGAAATCAACGAGGTCGTTTACCGACAACTTGTCGATTTTCTTCTCGAGTCAGGCATCCACGGAATCTTCGCAGCGGGCAGCCAGGGGGAGTTCTGGGCTCTCTCCCCACAAGAAAAGAGAAGGTTGTTTCAGGTCACAGTTGATCAAGTGAGTGGGAAGGTCCCCGTTTATGCGGGTACCGGCGCCGAATCAACGAAAGAAGCCATTCGACTGACGAGAATGGCAAAGGATACCGGAGTGGACGCTGTCTCGATCATCACGCCCTATTTTGTCAAGCCTGATGCAGAGGGTCTCGCTCAACATTACAAGGTCGTCGCAAGTGCAGCTGACATACCTGTTCTCATCTACATCAATCCCAGCAGAACGGGAGGAGTGATCCTGAGCGCCGACCACCTTAGGGAACTAAGGGAAGAATGCAGCAATATTGTGGGCATAAAGGACAGTTCGGGAGACATGACCCTGACTCTAGAATACATAACGAGATGTGGTGAAACCATTTCGGTGCTAGCTGGGCGGGACAGTATCATATATCAAACGCTCGCCTGTGGAGGTAAGGGGGCAGTCTCAGCGTGCGCGAACGTGATTCCGAGACCGCTCGTCTCATTGTACGACTCCGTTCAGAAAGGGGACCATGAAGGCGCCCTAGATATTCAGAAAAGGGTCGGTCGCCTAAGAGCAGCGTTCGAACTGGGTGTTTTTCCAGAAGTAATCAAAGAGGCGGTGAACCTCATGGGCTTCAATGTGGGGCACTCTAGGATGCCTGTGACAACCATGAAACCAGAAAAGAGGAAACAGTTGGTCGAGATTCTAAGAGACTTGGGAGCGCTGGGAACCGACTTGAGTAGGCCCTCTGATCAGCAAGGGCGATGACCGGTGTACACGTACTGTGAGGCGCATCCGGTTGATGAGAAACCGAGGATTCGACAGTCAGCGGAATGCCGATCAGCAATCGCCATCACCATTGGTCACATACTCTGGCGGCGTTAGACTTGCAGGAATTGTCCTACGGATATACTGGAAGAGTGCTGAGGGTTGACCTGACAGCGAGTAGGACGCTCGATGAAAAGATCACTCCTCGTCTTCTGGAGAATTTTTTGGGCGGAAGGGGACTCGCCACCAAGATCCTGTTCGATGAGACAAAGGCGCACATCGACCCGTTGGGTTCTTCCAACAAGATCGTGCTCGCCACGGGCCCACTGACCGCCACGATCACTCCAACCACAGGCAGACTCGCTGTGGCATTCAAGTCTCCGCTGACAGGCTTCATTGGGCACTGCAGTGTGGGAGGGTTTTTTGGTTCCTCCCTGAAAATGGCTGGGCTAGACGCCATAATAGTTGACGGCCTCTCACAAGATCCTTGCTACTTGTTCATAGAGAATGATTCATGCGAAATCAGGTCTGCTGAGGATCTTTGGGGGCTCAATTGCTACATGTCCTTGAAAAGGCTGAAACAGAAACATGCTTCCAAGGATTTCCATTTTGCAGTGATTGGAGAAGCCGGAGAACGGAAAGTACCCTTCGCGTGCACGAGCTTCGATGGCAGCAGACAGGCTGGCAGGGGGGGCTGCGGAGCTGTAATGGGATCCAAAGGACTCAAGGCCATTGCTGTCAGAGGCGACGGCAAGGTTCCTGTCGCAAAGCCGGAAGCACTGCAGCCTCTATGTCGAAATATGATCAGACGGATCGTCGAGAGTCTGGTTGACCTTAGGAAATATGGTACGTCGAACGCAATTTCTGCCGTGAACGAGATGAGAGCCTTGCCGGTGAGAAACTACCAAGTGGATTACTTCGACCGCATCGAGCAACTTACTCCTCATCAGATCGAAGAGAGAATCAAGGACGGCGAGATGAAATTAGTTTCGAAGTCCTGCTGGATGTGCCCGGTTGGCTGCGAGAAGTCGATAAGGATCTTACGAGGAAAGCACGCGGGGCAGGAACTCTCGATTGAGTTTGAAAGTCTCGCGATGCTCGGACCGAATCTTGACATCTCCGACCTGCAGTCCGTGCTCCATTTCATGGCGCTCTGCGACGATTTCGGCATCGATACTATTTCGACTGGTGGTGTAGTTGCCTTCGCAATGGAGTGCTTCGAGAAGGGAGCGATCTCCAGGCAACAAGCCGACGGGCTTGAACTGAAATGGGGCAACGAGAGCTCCGTTGAAGAACTCATCCGCAAGATATCACTCAGGGAAGGAATCGGGAGGGTTCTTTCCTGTGGTTCATTGAAGGCCAGCAGAGAACTTGGTGAGGGAACGACAGAGTATGCGATGCAAGTCAAGGGGATGGAACTTCCCGCGTGGAGCCCGAGAGTTTTCAAGGGAATGGGGCTAATGTACGCCATAGGAGACAGAGGCGGCGATCATCTTCAAGGACCCATGATGAGGATTGAGCAGAAACCTTGGGTGCTTCCCGGGATCGGGTCGGTAGTTGTGGACAAGTCCGCGAGTGAGAGTAAGGGAGATGTCGCGACAATGGTGCAGGACGTCAAGACTGTGCTAGATTGCCTAATCGTGTGTTTGCTTCCAAGCAAGCTCGACTTGGAAGAGTACTCACTGATGCTATCAGCTACGCTAGGTGAAGAAATCCTGCCTACGGACCTGCTGAAGATAGGAGAACGCGTGATCAACCTCAGCAGATTGTACAACATCCGCGAGGGACTGAGTCGAAAGGATGATGTGTTGCCGAAAAGGTTTCACGCTGACACGATATGTGAAGGAGAGAGCGAGTCCGAGCGTTTTGATGCGATGGTTGACCAGTACTTCGGGGCAAGAGGTTGGGACAAAGGCGGCAGACCAACTATCAGGAAAATGGTAGACTTGGATCTCGTAGAGGAATACTCCAAGGGCAGTTGCACTAGTTGAAATCACTCTTGTCCATGGAGTAGTTTTGTGCGTTCGCAGATTGCGAGCTTTTCAAGAAAGATGGATGAAAATGCGTCCCAAAGTTCTGCTTGTAGAACCAATCGGCGATCCGGGCACGAGGATGCTCCAAGAACTGACGGACATCGAGATTCTTCCCAAACTATCGCAGCGTCTGCTACTTGCACATATCAGAAACGTGGACGCAGTCATAATAAGGGCGATGTTGCACGTAGACAGGCAAGCGATAGACTCCGCAAGACGACTTAAGGTCATAGGCCGGTTCGGAGTCGGCATAGACAATATCGACGTGAAGAGAGCGACAGAGCTCAGAATACCTATTGTCTGGACGCCTGAAGCAAACTGCGCAGCCGTGGCAGATTTCACCCTAGGACTGATCATCTGTATGGCGAGAAAGATATCTGATGCAGATCGCGCTCTGAGACGACATGCATCATGGCAGAAACGACATGAATTCGTCGGGACAGATGTCTCACAGAAGGTATTGGGGATAATAGGGTTCGGAAGAATTGGTCGTGCTGTCGCAGAAAGAGCAAAAGGATTCCGCATGAAGGTCTTGGTTCACGACCCCTTTGTCGATCATGCAGTCGTCACTGGGCTCGGCGCTAGCCCAGTCAGCTTAGAGGAACTTCTTCGCCAGTCAGATTTTGTCAGCATCCACGTGCCCTTCACGGCCGAGACAAGGAAGCTAATAGGACACAGAGAGATCAGCATGATGAAGACTCAAGCTTTCATAGTAAACACAGCGAGAGGAGGAATCGTGGACTCGGGAGCTCTTCTGGAAGCACTTAGAACGGGGCGGATAGCAGGAGCTGCTCTTGATACCTTTGAGAAAGAGCCGCCAAGCAGACGTAACCGGCTGTTCGGTCTGGACAATATCATTACAACCCCGCACATCGCCGCCTTCAGCAGAGAAACCCTAGAGAGGACTTCAGCGATGGTCGCCGAGGGCGTTCTCAGTGTGCTGAGCAACGAGAGACCACCGTTCGTCTTCAACATGTCGGTATATGAGAGAGAAGGGACGAGAAATGACAACCAGTAATGCTCTTGAGAAAGTGAGGCCTGATTTGGAGTGTGTCAATCAAGGCGAGCGCGCACATTACTTGATGTGGTCGGTGCAAACATGCTCGTGAAACTGCAACAGAAAGCAGGATACCAGACCGTTGTGTCGGCAGAAGACTCTCCGCTGAAGTACCTGAAGATGGATTTTCTCAGACTGAACTCAACATTTCATGAATATGACGGACACACCGGAGAGGAAGAGTTTCTGCTAGACATACTTCAAGGCTATTGTTCGATCCTCATCGAACGTCATGACCTCCAAAGCCAGGCGTATTCCCTTGCGCGCGAGGACGTGTTTGTCGCTCCTGACGCCATGTTTCTTCCTAGACATACGAGATTTCTTCTGACGACTACAGACGCAGTGGAGATCGCGGTTCTACACGCACCGGCTGACAGGGACGGAAAGGTCGAAGTTATTTCTTCGAATCAGATAGTCACAAAAACCGTTGGAAAGGAGAACTGGTCCCGTGATGTGAGACAGGTTTTACCCCCGGAGTCGGATTCGAGTAGACTCATCGTGGGAGAGATAGTTTGCCCTAGAGGCAACTGGTCGGGGTTTCCGGCCCACAAGCATGATACGATTTCGGAGAATGAAAACGCTCTAGAGGAAATATACTTCTACAGACTAGAGCCCCGCCACGGATACGGAATTATGAGGTTGTACGACAGATCCTTCAACGAGCTCCATCTTCTGGAGAACGATACTGCGGTCATAATCACTAGAGGGTATCACAGCGCCGTCGCGGCGCCCCATACGCGACTGTTTGCACTGTGGGCCTTGGCGGGCCGTGTGAAGCAGTATAGCGTCTCATTGGATCCCGAAACGTCGATCTAGACAAGCTGGCACGCCCTGAAAATGATACTCGAAGAATTCAATCTGGACGGAAAAGTCGCCATAGTCACGGGCTCTGCCAAGGGACTTGGAAGGGGCCTGGCCCTTGGTCTCGCGGAGGCCGGTTGCTCCATCATGTTGGTCGACGCTCTGCCAACGGCACAGACAGAGAGAGAAATCGGAGCACTAGGTCGATCCGCAAGATCGATCATTTGTGATTTACGGGAGACTACGTGCATCGCTCAGATTGTCAGAGGCACTTTGGACGCTTACAGGAGGATAGACATACTGGTCAATAATGCGGGTATCACGAAGCGATATCCCGCAATAGAATTTCCAATCGCAGATTGGGATGACGTCATGAACGTAGATCTAAGAGCTTGTTTCTTGCTCTCGCAAGCCGTAGCACGAGAAATGATACGCCAAGACGCAAAAGGGAAGATAATAAACATCGCCTCGATGCAGTCGTTCCAGACAGGGGAACGTATATCGGCCTACACAGTCGCAAAGAGCGGTCTTGTCGGTCTCACAAGAGCTCTGGCCCGTGAGTGGGCCCCCTACGGCATCAACGTCAACGCCATTGCGCCAGGATACTTCACGACGGAGATGACGGAAGCCATCATGAGAGACCCAGCTAGGAATGAGAGGATTCTGAGTAGGATACCCGCGGGGAGATGGGGAACACCTGATGATTTGAAAGGAGCGGTCGTTTTTCTCGCCTCGGAGGCGTCGACTTACGTTCACGGTGCGATCTTGTGCGTTGACGGGGGCTGGCAGGTCACATAGATGTGCCTCTTGCCCTAATCTCAACGTTCGCTAGCCTTTCAAAGAAATTCGCTATGCATGAATGGTCCAAGTCGCCTTTCCCCTCTTTACAAAGCTGCAGTATGGCTTGGTGCGTGACGGCGGTCAGTATCAAAGGAAATCCCAATTCTCTACTCGTCTGCAGAACACTGTCCAACTGTGTCAAATGGTACTTGAGTTTGCCACCGCCTGCGAAATTCCTAGCTAGGATGCGCGGTCCCTTCAGATCCAGCACTGCGCTTCCGGCCAAACCTGCTTTCATGACACGATATGCCACTTCCGGCTCGACGCCTGCCTTCACGGCAAATATCAGTCCTTCAGCCAGCGAGGCAATGTTTATGGCGACTACAATCTGGTTGGCTAGCTTTGCGGCTTGACCCGCCCCCGCGTTTCCAACATAAATCACGGTCCGACCCATCGTAGCGAAGATGTCGCTACATTCATCGAAGGTCGACCTCTCTCCTCCCACTGCTATTACCAGTGTTGCATGAATGGCTCCTTCCTCTCCACCGCTCACGGGCGCGTCAAGGCTCTTCACGTGTCTCTTTGCACTCTCATCAGCGATCTTCCTCGCAAGGGAAGGGCTGCCCGCAGTCATATCAACTATGATTGATCCTTCTTGTGCACTCTTCAGCACACCGTTGTCGCCCAGAATCACCTGTTCTACTTCCGGCGGGCCCGGAAGCATGGTTATGATCACCGCTGAATTTTCTGCCACTTCCTTAGGACAAGACGCGGGAGCGGCTCCCTCCCCTACCAGCTCGTCTACACGAGGTCTGCTGACATCATGAACGGTCAGAGGATATCCTGCTTTCACTAGGTTCTTCGCCATGGGCTTTCCCATTACACCTAGACCGATGAACCCAACCTTCTTCAATGTCGCTCGCTTTCCATTTGTGCGTGACAAGGACTCCTATTAAGAGTTGAGACCTAGATCGTGCAGCAGGGCAAGGCCGTCCGCGGCAGTTGACTCACTCCGGTGTTCCATTGCCTGAGGGACGTGGCCAAACTAGGAGCAGGCATCCGTTCCACAAAGCTCTATGGCTTGTGTTTGAGAAAAAGATCGGGAGTAGCGATCGACACTCTAACGTCACAGATCCTTGTCTAGTCCATAATCGAGTCAGGTAGGCCGCGACACAGGCGCTTCTGCAGCAGCACTGTAGTAGCCCACGACATTTGGCACAACCATGTAATGCGTTGAGGCTGCCTCTTCGCTCAGCTTGGTTGAGGTCTGTTGCATATTTAGCTGATACTTCTCTGGGTTGGGGGGATCGCGGCAAGCTGCAGCTCCGCCTTGTCCACAAGCAACCATAAGCACTCTTGGGTGCATTCTGACAATTTTGGTGGAGGCGGAGCTTCCACATTCACTCGGGAGAGCTCTCGGAGGCTCAGTGCCATATGAGTGGTTAAGCCTGCCGCGTGGTTCCCTGTGATCCTATGCCCGGAGTTCAGCTCACCTCCCAGCTTCTAGAATGCGCGAGGCAGCAATCACTGAACGAGCGTAGATTCTATCGTCTTCATATTGGTGGCGTGCGGCTTCTAGGTGCCACCCGCTCCGAGGCCTTCTAGCATCGGGTTCAGAGCTCAAAGGTCAGCCGTTTGTCAGTGACGTTTCGGCATGCGAAGCAAAGAAATAGGTCCTAGAATGGCTTCTTCCAGAAGGACCTGCATTGTCTGAACAGATTCTTGAAGAGGTTGCCAACGCTGTTGAAGAGATAGATCCTGACAAGGTAATGGCGCTATCGAAGCTCGCCGTCGATTCTGGCATGGACCCCGTTGAGATTGTGGAAAATGGCATCGCGAGAGGACTAAGAAAGGTCGGCGAAAGGTTCGAGAAGGGCGAGGCGTTCCTGACGGACCTAGTTGGTGCCGCAGCCGCAGCAAAGGGACCACTGGATGCAATACTGAAACCTGCTATGGACGAGGCTCGTAAGAGTCAGCCATCGCTAGGAAAGGTAGTCCTAGGAACTGTCGCAGGCGACATACATGACATAGGAAAGAACATTGTAGCTGCGATGTTTTTTGCTGCAGGCTTCGAAGTCGTTGATCTGGGAACCGATGTCCCTGTTGGCAGTTTTGTAGCACGTTCGGGCGATGTCCAGGCCAATATCGTGGCGGCCTCCGCGTTGCTCAGCACCACTCTGCCGGTCCAAAGGGAAATCGTGAAGGAGTTTGTGAAGAGGAAGATACGCGACCGGTACAAAATCCTGGTCGGCGGAGCACCAGCAACCGAGAAGTGGGCCAATGATATCGGGGCAGACGGATACGCTCCCAACGCGGTCGACGCGGTGAAGCTGGCCAAGAGCATATTGGGTCTTGCATAGGTGGTTTTGTGGTCTTGGTGCAGCGTGGAATTCGCGGGGGAAACATCCGCCCGCTCTCACTTTCAGAGATCCAGATGATCGACGGCGCCTCCCTCGAGATCCTACAGCAAGTTGGCCTGAGAGTCAAGTCCGAGCGTATGATCCAGGTATTCGAGGCTGGAGGAGCCGAGGTCGACAGAGCGCAGAACATCGTGAGAATTCCTGAACACATTGTGAAGGACTGCCTCAGCAAGGCGCCTCGGAAGATAGTTCTCGGCGGCCGAACTGATGCAAACGACCTAGCCTTGGAAGACGGCAGGGCGTACTTTGGGCTCGGAGGAACGCCAACCCCCTACACGCTCGATATCGACTCGGAGGATTTCAGGCCCTCGACGAGCGACGATGTTGTCAACACAGCTATCTTAGGCGATGCGTTGCCGAACATGTCCTTTGTGATGTCGCTCGGCGGCGCCTCGGACATGCCGCATGAGACAGCTTGGCTTCACGAGGCTGCGTTGATGCTCAGGAATACGGAGAAGCCGATCATCTATGCTGCGGCGGGCTCAGAGGGCGCGAAGCATCTGCTTGATATTGCGGCAGCTGTCACGGGAGGTTTTGATACTCTCAGACGCCGGCCGATAGTCACCCTCTTCAGTGAACCGCTAACGCCATTGGTAATGCCTTCAATAAACGAAGCAATGATCGAGTTCGCCAAGGCGCGAGTCCCCATAGCATACGCACCCGGCGCCATGCCTGGTGCGTCAACGCCGATAACTCTGGCGGGCGAGCATGCTGTCTGCAACGCAGAGTGTCTAGCAGGCATTGTACTCGCGCAACTCCTCTCTCCGGGAACACCGGTTCTCTACGGGATCCACACGTCGGTCATGGACATGCGCACAGGAAGCATATGCTATGGAGCGCCGGAGTGGAGTCTCGGCTGGCTCATGGTCGGTCAGCTGGCTGACTATTACGGGATTCCAACGTTCGGCTCAGGGGGTGTCACGGACTCGAAGGTTCCAGACGCACAGGCAGGTGCTGAGGCCTTCATGAACGCATACCTAAACGTGGCTGCAGGAATCAACCTCATCCACAACTGTGGAACGATCGCGCATGGCTCCTCCGGGAGCCTCGAGATGGGGGTTATCTGCGACGAGATAATCAACTACATTCGGCGACTGTTCGATCAGATCGAAGTCAACGACGAAACCTTAGCCGTCGACCTTGTCAGAAGACTGGGACCTGGAGGGCACTTCATGGCTGAGAAGCACACTCGCACGCACTTGGGACGAGGCGAGATCCTACATCCCAAACTCTTCAATCGCCAAGCGATAGCTGACTGGAAAGCAAGAGGCGAGCTGAGCGCTCGAGAAGAAGCAAAGTCGAAAGTGAAGGCTATCCTGCAGGAGCACAAGGTCCCGCCTTTGCCAAGGGAAACTATCGAGCAGATTGATGAGATACTGAAGAAGACCTGCGAGACGATGGTGCCGAAGGGGTCCGCTTGAGGTGTAGAAGAAACGAGACATTGAAGTGGGTTGTTAAGCAGTAGCTTCCTCGCTTGGAGCGAGTTGACATGCACTTCCGTCTCCCGTATGGTCACCATCAGAAGGTGGAGTTCGACGTTCCGGATCGCAATCTTGCCTTCTATGTCGAGAGAAGAAAGATGTTGCCCGTGGCGGATGTAAGCCAATCCGTCGCGGAGGCGCTTGAGCACCCTATAGGCACCGGTCCGCTTAGCAGAATCGCGAAGAAAGGTGATAGGGTCATCGTTTTGGTCGACGACCTCACTCGCCCAACTCCCCGGAGTGAGATTCTTCCGACAGTTCTCAATGAGATCTGTTCGAGCGGCGTGCGAGACGATGATGTCGAGATCATAGTGGCGCTGGGCACGCACAGGCAGATGACTGACGCAGAGATGTTGGAACATCTCGGCCCGGAGCCGGTGGAACGCTTCACAGTCTCGAACCATGACTTCAAGGACGATCGGAAGCTCGTGAATTTGGGGAAGACTGACCTCGGAATTCCCGCCCTTGTAAGCAGAACCGTGGTTGACGCGGATGTGATCATCGGCGTGGGGAATGTCGTCCCACACAATGCTGCAGGATGGGGAGGGGGAGGAAAGATCATCCTTCCTGGCGTGTGTGGCGAGGAATCGGTCGGGATGCTTCACATAGCGGCGGGAAAGGTCAAGCCCATCGGGAAGCTGGTGGCGACGGTCGAGAATTCCATGAGGCGAGACATCGAGATAATTGCTCGAAAAGCCGGTCTAAAGGCGATCGTGAACACAGTCCTTAACAATGAGGACAAGGTGGTCCGCGTGGTCGCGGGCGAACTCGGCCAGGCTTTTCGCGAGGGTGTCGGAATGGCTCGTCAAGTGTTCTGTCAAGACGTGCCCGAGGTAGCCGATGTGATCATCTTCTCAACCTACCCCGCAGACATCGACTATTGGCAGGCCATGAAAGCCCTGGATTTCGCCCACGTGGGCGTCAGGAAAGGGGGAACAATCGTTTTCATCACACCGTGCCCTGAGCGTATCTCGCCGACGCACCCTACTTTCAAAGACCGTGCAACAGAGAGCTACTCCAAGCTACTAGACGCGGTAAACAAGAACGAGATCGAGGACCTCCCTGCAGCTGGGGCATTGCTGATGCATTCACAGATGCGTGAACATGCAAACATAATATGCTACTCGACTGGGTTGACAGAAGAGGATAAGCGATCTCTCGCCTTCGAGCATGCCTCGACCGTTGAAGAGGCAGTTCAAATGGCGTTAAAAAGACACGGGGACCATGCAAGAGTCGGTGTTCTCGAGTGCGGAGAAGTGGTGCCCGTAGCTCCGCGCCCGGATCTTTGGGCAAGCTAGAGTTTGCCCATCATCTTGAGTAGGTCTTCTTCAGGTCCAGGCGGAACCAATACCCAGTATGCGTGGAGAGTCTCCTTTCCCGTATTGATTATCTGATGCGTTGATTTGGCCGGGGCGTACGCGATCACGCCGGGCTCAAGATCCGCCTCGCTACCATCCACGGTCACTTTTCCATGACCCATGGTGACTATCCAGAACTCGTCGGTTCGTTCGTGTAGGTGCGGGTCGCTCTTGCTTCCAGGCGGCACTGTGACCGTGCCGATAGAGGCGCAGCTGACTCCTTGAATCTTCGGCGAGAACAGAACTTGCCTGCACCTCTCATAGGGTGCAGATGTGAACAGAAAGTCTGCTTCCCATGATTTCGCAACTAATGGTTTCA
>Ga0315310_10001539_pt1 | contig 14656 bp, 16 predicted proteins | sample TDP5_MG_FD_203630 | JGI IMG/M metagenome (GOLD analysis project Ga0315310, IMG submission 203630) | Freshwater sediment microbial communities from Lake Towuti, South Sulawesi, Indonesia - TDP5 | ecosystem: Environmental > Aquatic > Freshwater > Lake > Sediment | place: Indonesia: South Sulawesi... | reverse complement strand
CTGGAATCGTGTATGTACCCGAACCACAACCAAAATCCAGAACCACCTGCCCCGCCCTAACGCCTACCTCAGCCAAAACCTCAGAAGCATTTCTATCTAACCAACGTTTGAATCGAACCTCACCAAGTTCGAAAATCAATTTATGAAGATGCCCCGCCAGCCACCTCATAATCATCACCTCTTTAGACATGCTTAAATCATTACTCAAGTTTTGCGGTATTTCCATACGCCTATTTATTTTAGAAACAAAAAGTATTAATATGGTTTGTTTATTAAACAGTTGATACTTCATATTCCCCAAGAGGACGATGTTAATGTCGCGAAACGAGTTGGTGCTTGATCGACGAATAGAACGGTTGTGCCCTCAAAAGTGGGGAGAGATGGCTTATGAATGAAAAATGTGACGGGAAATGTGGTTTTTGTTCCGAGGCTGATGAATGCACCGATGCAAGAAAACAAGTCTATGAACAAGAGCAGAGGCTCAAGGCCAGAATTGGTAAAATCAAGCACAAGATTGCTGTGATAAGCGGCAAGGGTGGGGTTGGCAAGAGCACTGTGACAGTGAACCTAGCGATGGCCTTTGCCATGCATGGTCACGCCAACTGCGTAGGCATACTTGACGCAGATATACATGGTCCGTGCGTGCCAAAGATACTTGGGATAAAGGGTCAGAGGCTTCAGGCTATTCCAATAGGCGTGTTTCCGGTGATGGCTCCTTTGGGAATTAAGGTGGTGTCCATGGACTTCCTGCTACCTAACGATGAAGCACCGGTCATTTGGCGTGGACCGTTAAAAATGACAGCAATCAGGCAATTCTTGTCAGACATAGTCTGGGGAGAACTTGACTTTCTCTTTATAGATTTGCCTCCAGGCACGGGCGACGAGCCCTTGAGTGTTATGCAGCTCCTCCCCGACATGGACGGCGTAGTGATAGTGACCATACCCTCGGAGGTTTCGCAGATCGTGGTCAAAAAGGCGGTAACCTTCGCTAGGCAACTTGGTGTCCCTGTCATCGGTATCATCGAAAATATGAGCGGTTTCGTCTGCCCAAAATGCGGAGCAGAAACTAATATCTTCAAGGTCGGAGGGGGACAAAAGATAGCCGAGGATTTGGCTGTTCCTTTCCTTGGAAGCATTCCAATAGACCCTGAGATTTGTCGTGACTCTGACAACGGGATGCCCTTCATAATTGAGCATATGAATTCTCCCGCAACGAAGGCGTTCATGGAAATCGTGAAGAGAATAGAGGCTTTCCTAAAGCACAAGAAGGATGTGCAAGCGCAAATGAAGGTGATTAAATGAGCGCGAGGACAATAACAATAGAACCTATTACCCGTCTTGAAGGCCATGGAAAAATAAACATTTTTTTAAATGAGGAGGGAAATGTAGAAAACGCCTATTTCCAAGTTCCGGAGCTTAGGGGCTTCGAGAGGTTTTGTGAGGGAAGGAAAGCGGAGGATCTGCCTCAGATAACCCCTAGAATTTGCGGTGTGTGCCCAGTTGCGCACCATTTTGCGTCAACTAAGGCATTAGACGCTGCTTTCAATGTTGACCCTCCCTCAGCAGCCAAAAAGCTTCGAGAACTCATGTATAGCGGTTATATGATCTACGACCACACGCTCCACTTCTACTTCTTGGGTGCGCCGGACTTTGTTGTGGGCCCCGATGCCCCACCTGCTGAAAGGAATATTCTTGGAGTGATAAAGAAGGTTGGCTTAGACATCGCTAAAGAAGTGATTAAGCATCGAGCCTATGGACAAAGGATCACCGCCATAATCGGTGGAAAGGCAACTCATCCGGTTTGCGGAATACCTGGGGGCATTTCTAAACCATTGAACGAGGAAGACAGACAAGAGATCGAAAAGATGGCGGACTCTAGTGTTAAGTTCGCGAAGTTTTCATTGAAGTTGTTTGATGACGTGGTGTTGAAGAACAAGAAATATGTTGACATGGTTCTAAGTGATGCTTATACTCTGAAAACGTATTACATGGGTTTGGTGGACGAAAACAACAAGGTCAACTTTTATGATGGAAAGATGCGGGTGGTCGACCCCGCGGGCAAAGAGTTCGTGAAGTTTGCTCCGCACGAATACTTAGACGTGATCGAGGAGCATGTGGAAGAATGGAGCTACGTCAAGTTTCCCTACTTAAAGAAAGTGGGATGGAAAGGCTTTGTCGGCGGACCCGACAGCGGCATCTATCGAGTTGGCCCCCTTGGAAGGTTGAACGCCTCAGAGGGTATGGCAACGCCCTTAGCACAGCAGGAATACGAGCGAATGTACGAGACGCTTGGTGGAAAGCCCGTACACTCGACCCTTGCCTTTCATTGGGCTAGGCTAATAGAATTGTTATACGCGGCTGAAAGATGCTTAGAGCTAAGCCGAGACGAGGAAACAACAAGCAAGGATGTTCGAAATAAACCAGGCAGTCCGGGTGAGGGGGTTGGAATCATTGAAGCGGCGAGAGGTACTCTGATTCATCACTACGTGTTAGACGAAGAAGCTCTGGTAAAGCGAGTTAACCTGATAGTGGCTACGACAAACAATAGCCCAGCCATATGCATGTCCATAAGAGACGCGGCCAAAGCCCTCATACACGGTAACGAAGTGAACGAAGGGTTATTGAACAGGGTTGAGATGGCCTTCAGAGCCTATGACCCCTGCCTTGCATGCGCCACCCACCTCGCCATAGGCCAGATGCCCCTGGAAGTAAACATCTACAACCATAACAAAAAGTTGCTAAAAACTATGAGGAGATGAGTTTTAGTTGTCCAAAAAAGCGGCTCACATAAAAATAAAGGAATTAAAGACTGATATTGGCGTCATAAAGGACCTAGAACTATCCATTGGCAGAATCTTTGAGGAGACATGGGTGGAGCCTATCGGCCCAACCGCCTTCCCCTCCATAACTGGCCTCAGGGAGTGGGACCTCAAGCTTCTGCAAAGGTATCAGCCCTTTTACCTGCCGTTTTGTGATGTTTGCTGTCTCTGCACCTTTGGCAAGTGTGACTTAACGAGAGACAAGCGAGGAGCCTGCGGATTGAACATGTCGGCGCAACAGTCTCGGATCGTTCTGCTCGCCTGCTGCATCGGAGCCGCAACCCACATAGGTCATGCTCGACACCTAGTGGAGCATCTAATAGAAAAGTTTGGTAGAAGGTGTCCCATCGATGTCGGAGGCGTGAACATCGAAGTTGAAGCCCCTGTTACTCGTCTTGTTTGTGGCATTCGACCAAAAACTCTCGGCGACCTAGAAGACGTTTTAGACTATTTAGAAAATCAGGTCACCCATTTGTTATCGGCGACTCACACGGGGCAAGAGGGTAGTAACATCGACTTCGAGTCGAAAGTGCTCCACGCAGGGATGATAGATCAAGTGGGAATGGAGGTTGCGGATATGGCGCAGATAGCAGCTTACGGCTTTCCGAAGGCGGACCCTGAAGCGCCCCTAGCAGAAATAGGCTTTGGAGTCGTAGATTCTGTCAAGCCCGTTATCCTAGTTATTGGCCATAATGTTCCGCCTGCTATCGAAATTGTGGATTATCTTAAGGCAAATGGGCTGTATGGTGAAGTCGAAGTATGTGGTTTGTGCTGCACAGCGCATGATGTTACCCGGTATAACCCTAGAGCTAAGATCGTTGGGCCCATCTCTTGGCAGCTTCGTTTCATCAGAAGCGGCATTCCCGATGTCGTAGTCGTTGACGAGCAGTGCATTCGTGCGGATGCGTTGGTTGAGGCGCAGAAGATAAAGGCGCCAGTGATAGCGTCAAGCGAGAAAAACTGTTTGGGGCTACAAAACCGAACGCATGATCCGGTGGATGAAATCGTGGAAGATCTAGTAACCGGAAAGGTTCCGGGCGTTCTCATTCTTGAGCCATTTAAAGTTGGTGAGGCGGCTGTCAGAACGGCCATGAAAGTGGCTCCTGAACGTAAAAAATTCAAAGTTATCCCAAACATAGAGGATGTAGTTGAGGGAGCTAAGAAGTGCAGAAAATGTGATGATTGTAGAAGATCTTGTCCCAACGATCTTCCCATTCCTGAGGCGATAGAGGAAGCGGCGAAGGGAGACTTAGCGAAACTAGCTAGTCTTTATGAAGCATGCATAGGGTGTGCGCGTTGCGAAGGGGCTTGTCCTCAGGACCTGCCTCTACACAGCTTTATCGTGAAGGCTGCTGAAAGGAAGCTGAAGGAGGAGAAATATAAGATTCGCGTGGGAAGAGGCGCAATACAAGACGTGGAGATAAGAAATGTTGGTGGACCCATAGTTCTGGGTGAGATTCCTGGTGTTGTGGCGCTTGTTGGGTGCGCCAACTATCCCAATGGTGGAAGGGAAATCGCGGAGATGTGTACAGAGTTTGCAAATCGCCGCTATATTGTCATCACATCTGGGTGCGCCGCCATGTCCGCCGCGATGTACAAGAACGAGGAGGGAAAGACGCCCTATGAAATATATTCAGGCGCCTTCGACGCTGGAGGCCTTCTAAACGTAGGATCATGCGTTTCAAACCCCCACATAGCTGGAGCAGCTATTAAGATAGCCAGCATTTTCGCTAAGCGAAGTCTGCGAGCAAACTATGAGGAAATCGCCGACTACGTTCTCAATCGAGTGGGCGCCGTCGGGGTTGCATGGGGAGCGATGTCACAAAAGGCTGCTTCGATTGCGAGCGGCTTCTGGAGGTTAGGAGTGCCGGTGATCGTTGGCCCCCATGGATCTAAGTATAGGCGCATGCTCCTTGGAAGGAAAGAGCATGAGGAGGACTGGTATGTTTATGATGCCCGCACTGGAGATCGGGTTTATGTGGGTCCAACACCGGAACATCTGTTCTTTGCTGCTGAAACCAAAGAGGAGGCTATGGTTATGATTGCGAAGCTTTGCATGAGACCAAACGACACGACGAAGGGGCGGGCGATAAAGCTCACCCACTACGTTGATCTGCATAAACGCCTCTATGGCACCATGCCCGACGACATTCACCTCTTTGTCCGCACCATCGCCGACATCCCGATCACCATGAAGGACGAGATCCTAGAGATCTTAAAGAAAAAGGGATGGAAGGAGGGTAGAATCCCGGATCCAACTCTTTTACCAAGATTGATCAGGAAAAAAGTTGGTTAGATATGAGGAGGTGATGGAATGAAGATATGCGTAACTGCGGTTGCATGTAGCTTAGATGCTCAAGTAGACCCGAGGTTTGGTAGGTGCCCATACTTTGTGATCGTGGACTCTGAAACCATGCAATTTGAGGCAATTCCAAACGTTGCCCTAGGTGCGATGAGTGGGGCTGGAATCCAAGCAGCCCAGACGGTGGCAAGCAGAGGAGTGAAAGTATTGATAACAGGAAACGTCGGGCCAAACGCGTTTCAAGCGTTGTCAGCCGCTGGGATAAAAGTTGTGACAGGCGCTTTCGGAACCGTGAGAGGGGTCATTGAGAAATACAAGAGAGGAGAACTAAAGGAGACGGGGGCACCGACGGTTCGAGGGCATTTTGGAATGGGTATGGGTAGAGGACGCGGCTGGAGATGGTAGCAACGAGGCACTTAGCCTGAAAGGAGGACGATATATGAAGTTCAAATGTTACAATTGTAACAAGGAATGGGTTGTTCCCAAGGAAAAACTTGTCTACATAAGCGACTGGCCTGAAAAGTGTCCATACTGCGAAAGCACAAATATTGGTCGTGAAATCATTGAAGAAGTGATATCGTCTTCTCGCATCCTAGAAAATATAAACGATAAAGAGCTCGAAAAGATAAGACGGAAAAAACTTGAGAGAATGCTTCAAGAATTTAAAAAAGAAGGAGGTGAAAAAGTGAGAGCGAGGATTGTGATTCCTGTAGTAGACGAAAGCGGCTTAAACGCTCGGTTGGCAGAGCATTTTGGAAGGTCGCCATACTTCGCTGTTGTCGACTTGGACGAGAATGGCGAAGTTTCAAGCGTGAGAACCGTACCAAATGTAGCCGAGCACTTTGGAGGCGGAGGACAAACCCACGACCGCATTTTGGAGTTACAACCAAACGCAATCGTAGCTTATGGAATGGGCCCGAGGGGTTTGATCGGCTTTCAAAATGTGGGAGTAGCGGTGTTAAGGGCTAACGCAAACACGGTCAGAGAAGTGATTGCCGCGTACAAAGACGACAAACTTCAAGAGCTTACAGAAGGTTGTCACCACGCACGCCACCCATAGAGAGGCAACTGAAAAGTAGACGACGCAAAGCTTTGGATGTGGGAAAAATGCCAAGGAAGTTAGCGAAAGAGGGACTCAAGTTATTAGAGGAATCGGGATATTCAAGGAAAGCTATCGAACTATACGTAAACAAGGTTAACGTGGGAGTATTAAAGAACCCTGACATAGTTCAGACCTATATTGGCCCATGTGGAGATGTAGTAAAACTATACCTAAAGGTCAACAGAAACGGTATTATAGAAGACGCTAAGTTTTACTACTTGGGTTGTCCCGGCTCAGCATCATCGGCATCCGCGATGATCAAGCTTGTGAAAGGCAAGACCATTGAAGAGGCAAAGAAGATAACAGAAGACGACGTTTTAAAGGAGTTAGGAGGTTTACCAAAACCAAAACTCGATTGTCCCAAGCTAGCCATTACAACATTGCAAAAAGCGATAGCAGAGTATGAAAACAAGAAAGCTCGTTCAAATGCCTAATGGAGAACCGGTAGAAATGGCGGTTTTTCCTCAGTGTGCTAAGTGTTCAGGAGCCTATTGCCGAAGCGTGCCCTTAGAGGAAATCAACAAAGATATACTTCCCGAATACTGCCCTATGAAGACAAGTGAGGAAGTGATTAAGTCAGTGATTGAAAAGTATGGGTTGGATGACCTGAAGAGAATCTATGTTCCTGCTACTATCACGGAGAAAGAGGCATACGAATGGGTTAGAGGCATATGCATGGCTGTACGACCTAGAATCAAAGAACTGATAGAGTTTGGCAAGTTGATTCACGCCCAAAAAATGGGAATAGCTTTTTGCGCCGGAATGCGAGATGAAGCAGCGAGAATTGTAAAGATTCTTGAAAAGTCCGGATTTACAATTGCATCAGTTTTATGTAAATGCGGTGGCATCGATAAGACAAAACTTAATGTGGCGAAAGAATACAAAATTGGTGATCCCTTAAAATTTGAGGCCGGTTGCAATCCGGTTCTCCAAGCCCAGCTTCTCAACAACGCTGGAACGGATATCAACGTTATCGTTGGCCTATGCTTAGGACACGACATGCTGTTCACTATGAACCCCAAAGCGCCAGTCACAACACTCATAGTTAAAGACCGATTGCTAGGCCATAACCCAGTCATAGCACTCTACAGTGACTATCACAAAGACATAGTGGAATCACAGAGAAGAACGTGACGCGGTTTTTAGAAAAGCTAGAAATCTCCAACAGGTCATCTATATGATAGTTTCAATAGCCAGCGGTAAAGGAGGAACAGGAAAAACATCTGTAGCTGTAAACATGGCACTTTCTATAGGTAACGTTCAGTTTCTGGACTGTGATGTGGAAGAGCCGAACGCTCACCTACTTTTACGTCCAAAGATAAACCAAACGGAACCAATTTATGTTTCCGTTCCAGTTGTAAACGAGAGATTATGTGACTATTGTGGAAAATGCGCCGAGTTTTGCCAATACAACGCTCTCTTCGTCAGTTCAGACAAGGTTGTAGTTTTTCCAGAGCTTTGCCACAGCTGTGGCGGATGCGCGCTCGTTTGTCCCAAGGAATCGATTACTGAAGAAAAGCGTAGGATTGGAACATTGAAGCTCGGTTCAGCCGGGAATTTGGAGCTTGTTTATGGAGAGCTTGAAATAGGCGAACCCATGGCTGTTCCTGTCATAAAGGAAGTTAAAAGGCATGCCAAAAACGGCATGAACGTTATTCTTGACTCTCCGCCTGGAACATCCTGTCCCGTTATAGAAACGGTTAATGGAAGCGATTTTTGCGTTCTTGTAACAGAGCCTACACCTTTTGGCTTGCATGATTTGAAAATAACGGTTCAGGTTTTGGAGGAAATGAAAATTCCTTTTGGCGTTGTTGTTAACCGTGCAGATATAGGCGACAGAAAACTCTATGATTATTGCGAAGAAAAGAACATCCCTATTTTGCTTGAGATTCCCTTCCAAAGGATAATAGCTGAACTTTACTCTAGGGGCATCCCCTTCAGCATGGAAATGCCAGAATGGAAGGAAAAGTTTCAGATACTTTTTAATGAAGTAAGGAAGCTTGTTGGCAAATGAAGCAGCTAACGGTTTTAAGCGGTAAAGGCGGCACAGGTAAAACAACGATAACCGCTTCATTTGCGGTTTTATCTAAAAATGCTGTTGTAGCTGACTGTGATGTGGACGCACCAGACCTCCACATGCTCCTACATCCCAGAGTGGTTAAAACACAGAAATTTAAGGGTTCGAAGTTAGCAATCATTGACAGAACAAAATGTGTAGAATGTGGTTTATGCCGAGAAAAATGCAGATTCGACGCTATAACAGAAAATTTTAAGGTTGATCCTTTTGCCTGCGAAGGCTGTGGTGTCTGCGTCATCGTCTGTCCAGTAAACGCCATAATTTTGACTGAACGAATTTCTGGGCATGCCTACATTTCAAAGACAGAATATGGGTTTATGGCCCACGCCATGCTCAGTCCGGGCGAGGCAAACTCAGGAAAACTTGCAACCTTAGTAAGGCAGAACGCTAAAATATTGGCTGAAAGGGAGCACAGCGACCTGATCATAATAGATGGCCCGCCGGGGATAGGTTGCCCTGTTATAGCTTCAGTCACAGGGGTAGATGCTGGCCTGGTGATTACGGAACCAACACTCTCGGGGATTCACGATCTTAAGAGGGCATTAGGGCTGTTAGCGCATTTTGGGGTACCACCATTTGTTTGCGTAAACATGCATGACATAAACAAGGATAACACTGAGAAAATTGTGAGTTTTTGTAAAGAAAACGGCATAGGGGTTGTTAGGAAAATTCCTTTCAATCCGGTGGTTACGAAAGCTATGGTTAATGGGAAGCCTATAGTGGAGTATGCTCCTGAAAGCGACGTCGCCAGAGAAATAGAGAATATGTGGAAGAAAATCCTTTCAGCTTTGAGATATGGAAGTGACTGATGTGAAAGACATGGGGACACTAGCTTTTGGCCCTGTTCCGTCAAGACGTTTAGGCCGAAGTTTGGGAATAAATAATGTTCCAGCAAAAACTTGCTCATACTCGTGCGTTTACTGCCAGTTAGGAAAAACCATAAACATGACAACCGAAAGACAAGCTTTCTATAAGCCGGAAGATATTTTCAAAGAAGTCAAAAGGAAAGTTGAAAAGGCATTTTCAAAGAATGAGAGAATTGATTATCTGACCTTTGTTCCAGACGGAGATCCAACTTTAGACCTCAACCTACATTGGGAGATATCCTTGCTCAAGCAGATTGGGATTCCGATAGCTGTTTTAACCAATGCTTCGCTGATTTGGCAGGATGACGTAAAGGAGGATTTGTTGGAGACAGACTTCGTTTCTTTGAAGGTAGACGCTATCAGCGAAGATTTGTGGAGAGGAATAAACAGACCGCATAAAGACCTAAAGTTAGACGCTGTCTTAGAAGGCATAACTGATTTTGCAATGGAGTTTGAGGGAACAGTTGCTAGCGAAACGATGCTTATTGATGGCATAAATTATGGAGACGAGTTTGAGAAGATAGCAGAGTTTCTGAGATATTTGAAAAAGCTGGATAAGGCCTACATTGCCATTCCAACAAGACCGCCAACAGAAAAGTGGGTCAAACCCGCCAAAGAGGAGACTATAAACGCAGCTTTTCAAGTATTCTCTGAAAAATTAGGTGCAGACAGAGTTGAATATTTGATAGGTTACGAGGGCAACGCCTTCGCCTTTACAGGAAATGTTGAAGAGGACTTGTTGAGCATAACGGCGGTGCATCCTATGCGTAAAGAAGCGGTTGAAGAGTTACTAAAGAGGGCAAATGCGGGTTGGCAAATAATACAAAAGCTGTTGCAAAGAGGCAAACTCGTAGAGCTTGAATATGAAGGGAATACATACTATATGAGAAAACTTCCCACTAGAACAAGCGCGTGCGGGTGATGGAAAAATCAAAGAAAGGGTGACTGAATATGAAAGAGCGGATGAAAGGCGGCTTTTTGTACTATGTTGCAGGACTCATGTTGGTCTTAGTTTGGCTATTGTATTTCCTGCTGCTGCATGATCCTGTTGTCAAGGTATTCACGTATGTCGGATGGGTAATTTTGGCGGTCGGGCTTATCTTGGTATTTCTGCCTATCCTCGTCCTCCAAAAGAAAGGCAAACCGGAGCAAGGAAAAGACTTTGCTCACACTACGACTGTTGTTGACAGTGGAATATATGCTGTTGTTCGGCATCCACTCTATTTAGGTTGGTTGCTTATGTACGTTGCAGCCATCCTCCTTAGCCAACATTGGTTGATCGTGATTATGGGTATTCTCGGCATAGCCTGCATGTACCTAATTTCAAGACAGGAAGATCAGCGCCTCATCGAAAAGTTTGGCGATGACTACAAACGCTATATGCAAAAGGTGCCAAGAATGAATCCCGTGGCTGGAGTCATGCAGTTATTACGACACAAATATAATGAAAAACGAGAGGCTGAAGATGAAGAATAAAACAAAAAAGAAGCCAAGTTATGGGAGAAATATAGCTAATATAAAAAGGAGACATGGTTTTAAGACGTTTCTTGAACTTCGTGACCTGCTACTTAACGAATGTTTAAGAGGCTTGCTGTCAGATTTCTGAGAAACGGGGAAGGAGAATTGGAAAACATAATAGAAGTAAGGGATTTAACCAAATGCTATGGCGAAATCTTGGCGGTTGACGAGGTCAGTTTTGATGTTAGAAAAGGTGAGATTTTCGGTTTCTTAGGACCAAATGGAGCTGGCAAGACCACAACAATCCGAATGCTTACAGGGCTTTCTAGGCCTACTGTTGGCTCAGCTCGCGTTCTAGGTTTCGATGTCGAATCAGAGATAGTAAAGGCAAAGAAGTACATCGGGGTTGTTCCCGAAGCCTCGAATCTATATGACGAACTTTCTGCCCTTGATAATTTGTTATTTATGGCGCAACTATATGGGATTCCACGCAATCAACGCAAAACAAGAGCAGAGGAGCTTTTAAAGACCTTTGGGCTTTATGAACGAAAAGACCACCTTTTTGGCACCTTCTCACGCGGCATGAAACGAGCATTAACAATAGCTGCTGCTTTAATACACAGCCCTAAGCTGCTTTTCCTCGATGAGCCAACTGTTGGTCTAGATGTGGTAGCTGCTCGCTCCCTACGCAATTTGATCAGCAACCTCCGTCGCCAAGGAATAACCATTTTCCTCACAACCCATTACCTGGAGGAGGCAGACCTTTTATGCGACCGCATCGCTATTTTGGTCAAGGGACAGATCGTAAAAATCGACACTCCTGAAGCACTGAAGACCGTTGCTGAAGAAGAACCTGTGATCGAGTTTACTTTCGATATAATGGCGACAAAAGTTGTGGAAGGACTTTCTGAAAGGCTACCCGAACGCAAGATAGTGCCAATTGAACAAAACAGGGCGCGAATTTACGGTGGCATCCCAGCGCATGTACTTGAAATGGCACTCCAATACGCTAAGGACAGAGGCATAGAGATCGTTGCCGTAAAAAGTGTTAAGCCAAGCCTAGAGGATGCGTTCGTTAAGATTACTGGCTTAAGCCCAACTATTATGGCAGTAGAGAAAGGAGGTGGAAGGTAAAATGTGGCGCGACGACTTGCGCGGAATATTCTACATCGCCCTAAAAGACATGAAAACCTACTATCTCAAGCCGCCTTCTATCAGTTGGGGTATCGTCTTCCCCATCGCTTGGATTCTAGCTTTCTATCTGAGAAATCCCCAGAACTTTGAGCAATTAGTGCCAGGCCTCGTTGCGATGACTATTCTCTTCAGCACAACCGCTGCAGAGGCAGTTGTTATCAACTTTGAACTTAGGCTTGGCTCCCTTGAAAGGCTACTTCTCGCGCCCATCAGTTTACCAGCGGTGCTGCTTGGAAAAGTGATCGGAGGCACAATTTTTGGGTTCATGATGACCGTGGTTGTTACTCTGGGCTCGGTGCTGGTTTTGGGGCTTTTCCATGTTAACTTTCTATACCTCGCTTTAGTTATTGTTCCCTCTCTCCTAGTCTTCTCATCTCTCGGCGCTCTGCTGTGCGTTCTGGTGAAAGAAGTATTCGAAGCTCAGACTCTGCTTAATCTTCCTCGTTTTCTGATGACGTTCCTAAGCGGTGTTGTCTATCCGGTTTCAGCCATGCCACCAGTAGTGCAGTGCATAGCCTATTTAATGCCTCTCACATACACAGTTGATGGATTACAGCAGACCTTTTCGACAAGCCAAAATGCCTTCGTCTTCGTTGATATTTTGGTGCTTGTAAGTTTCTTCATGCTTTTCATTTTGCCAGCAATAAAGCTCCTCTACAGAAGGTTTGTATAAAAAGCAACTTCAAATAAAAGCTAAGGGGGAAAGTGCTGAATATGGACGTGAAAGGGGAACTTCGTTTTATTGGAGTTGTAGAAAAAGGAGGGGAGCAAGAGGCTAAAGTACGTATTTTTCCAGAATTCTGCGCTGGGCTCAAGGGCATAAGGGATTTTTCTCATCTGATTATTCTCTACTGGATTCATTTGCGTGATGTTGAAGAGGAAAGACGAACCTTGCTGGTTTTTCCAAGAAGGCATGCAGTGAATGTGGAAACTGGTGTTTTTGCTTGCAGAAGTCCATCCCGCCCAAACCCAATAGGTTTATGTGTAGTAGAATTGTTGAAAATTGAAGAGTGCGTTTTAAAGGTGAAGGGCCTCGACGCTCTTGATGGTTCACCAGTAATTGACATCAAGCCATATATCCCGAGAGCGGACTCTGTTCCAGATGCTCGAGTTCCCGAGTGGACATCGCGTGGACCTCCAACCTAAGTAGATTATAGAAAAACGTGTTCGCGGTGGGGGACGAAAACGTGAAAGAAGTAAGCACAGTAAGGGTGACGACATTAGTTGATAATGACGTTTGGAAGAAAGGGCTAAGGTCTTCTTGGGGGCTTTCGTTGTATGTGGAAACAGTCACGGAAGAGAAACGGCACACTATTTTGATGGACACAAGTGGTTCCTTTGAAGCCTTGTTTGAGAATGCGTCACGGCTCGGCGTAAACCTTTCTTCCGTCGAAGCTATTTTTATTTCTCACTGGCATGGAGACCATTGCGGCTCCCTAAGCCACGTTTTGCCTTTGTCGCAACAACCGATTCCTGTATATGTTCCATCTGTGAGCCCTTCTAGGATTAGAACAATAAGGGAGGCGCAAGGAATTCCATTGGTTTGTTCCAGACCTACTGAATTCATGGAAGGTATGATGTCAACCGGCGAGATGTGGGACGGAATAAGCGAACATTCATTACTAGTAAATCTGAGAGAAAGAGGTTTGGTTGTCTTAACTGGTTGTAGTCATCCTGGAATTATGAATATTATCAAATGCGCACAAAAAGTTTCAGGCATCGACAAGATATATGCTGTTATGGGCGGTTTTCATGTTTCTAGCACAAATGAGGGTGTGAAGGTGGCAGAATTCCTAGGCAGACTGGGCGTTAAGCTGGTTTCTCCCTGCCACTGCACCCACACTAGGGCTAAAATCGGAATCATTAAAATTATGGAAGAGGGGTACATCCGAAATGGGAGTGGAAAAAGCATCTCAATCGGTTGCTCAGAGTTTCCCTTGGAGGGATATAACTCAGTCAGCCCGCACTCAACGTAATAGGAGTTTCCAAATGATTTCCTACTGAAGAACCGTAACCAGCGTGCGAAACTCTATCACCCAAAGTTGCAACCTACGTTGCTTTTGCTGTCACCGCGAAGGCTCTGGCGGGCACATGAAATGGTGCCGGAGGAGATCCAAAGAATAGTTGGGGTGGTCGCGTCCTTCGGCGTTAAGATAAAACTGACAGGTAGAGAACCCCTTAGAAGCTGGTCTAACAGGGGTTAACGTGAGCCTAGACACACAAGAACCCGAAACTCACAAGTTGATCATAGGCACAACGGAAACAATGCGATTCTTCAGGATTATGGGGCCTTCCTAAAGATGAGGATGCGCCCTTGAAATTTTCTATCTTCTAAATTAAGACCTTTACTGGTGGCTAGTCATTCGATCTCTTCTTCTGCTACGTGCATCGGATATATGGAGACCAATCCACTTTGTTTCAGTATCCTGTAGGCTTCATCAAACAAGGCCTCTCTACCATCTATCTCACGAAGAACGTCGATCAGTAGCATTAGATCAATGGTTTCATCTTCTAAGCGAATCTCTTCACTGCCAGAGGCATCAATCCGCACTATATTCTTTAACCCTTCCTGTTTGGCCTTCTCCTCCATCCTGTCTAGAGCCCTCCTGCTTATGTCCAAAGCATAAACTCTTCCTCTTTTTCCCACCAACTTTGCGGCTGGAATCGTGTATGTACCCGAACCACAACCAAAATCCAGAACCACCTGCCCCGCCCTAACGCCTACCTCAGCCAAAACCTCAGAAGCATTTCTATCTAACCAACGTTTGAATCGAACCTCACCAAGATGCCTCATAATCCCAAAATGTCTCATCAGCCACTTCATAATCATCGCCTCTT
>Ga0315310_10001538_pt1 | contig 14664 bp, 15 predicted proteins | sample TDP5_MG_FD_203630 | JGI IMG/M metagenome (GOLD analysis project Ga0315310, IMG submission 203630) | Freshwater sediment microbial communities from Lake Towuti, South Sulawesi, Indonesia - TDP5 | ecosystem: Environmental > Aquatic > Freshwater > Lake > Sediment | place: Indonesia: South Sulawesi... | reverse complement strand
CTTCAGAAACGACAAAAAAATGGGACATGGATTTTGGAGAGCGCTCCCATCGGAAGGATGCAAACTAACATAGAGACAAAGGGGAAATCTAGCAAATGGATTACGCTGATTGCTCTGAGAGTTTTAAAGCATCTAAACCCGGCGGATGTAAAACTGCATAGTTAAGAAGACAGCCTATTGCTTCAACATATGTCATTAACTGAATTATCACTGATATAATCTGCCTAATTGCATATTTTCGGAGAAGGCTATGGCATGCAAAGAGAAGTGCAGAGAAGGCATTGATGACAAGAGTTTTCTTGCGCGTTCCGAGCGTTACACAATTTTTCATGCATCATTTGAGGCCTTGACAGAGAAAGACAAGAAGTATAAGAAAAGCTAAATCGCTATTCGCTAAGTCTCTTTGTGGTATGCGTCGACCAGGTAATTGAATGAGAAGTGTTTGATGATGATGCTTCCTTTTATACTTATGAGAAAGATTTTGAAATCTTGAAGGTATTTGCTCCAGTCTCTTCTAAAGAGTTGGTAGAATTTTGCGAAATCCGCATAATCTTTATGTACTGAAACCATGAGCGCGTCTGCCTCTATTCCTTGACCTGTACTTATAAATACTACATTTGGCTGTTGAGCTCCCCATTTCTTTCCCTCCTCCCATAGGGGATGAACAAGTTCCTTTGAACGAGCAAACGTGAAAGCTACCATGTCAAAACCTAGGTAACAAAGATCTGGAATTATAGTGTACTGCTCTATTGCTTCCTTTTCCAGAGTCTTCCTCAGCCTGGTTACTGTGGGCTGGGAAATATCCAAGATTTTTGCCAGGTCTCTGTCGCTTCGTTTTGAATTTTTGATCAGTTCGAAGAGTAGTTTGAGGAGTTTTTCCTGTTTCATAATATCATCTTAGCTGAAATCCTTTATGAAACTTTCCATTATCTTAGTTAATCATAAGTAAGACTGTAGCGATTTAGAGGTCAGTTTTTGCTGATTTTACCGCATTTACTGTTCTCTTCAAAAGTAGTTGGGCCGCCTCTTGCGTCGGCCATCCTCCTAAGCCGCAGTCAGGACCGGTAAAACTCATTTTGTCTCCATATTTTTCTTTGGCTGTTGAAAACCTCTTTCGCATAGTTTCTTCGCTTTCGACTAATTGCACTGAATATGGTTTTGTTACGTCCTTCTCATAAAGTTCTGCCGTTATTGAGTCTATGTCGGTTCTTGATATGCCAACTCTTATGCATTTGTCAGCCTTTTCCAGCATGCTTCTTGATATACTAGAAATATTTCGAGGAGAAGCCGCATACTCAAACGACAATACGTCAATGTTCTTAACATCTAATATCTCTGCAACCCTTGATGAAGAATGAAGATGAATCTGCCTTATTACACCTTCAAAATCGAAGGCTTTTTCCAAAACTGCTGAAGTAGTGTCTTTATCACCAGATATTTCTTGAAATCCAAAGCTCGGTTCATCAAGTGATACTACCTCGGTTTTGACGTATTTAGAGTTTAAAATCGAATTCTTCGCAAACCGCCTCGCAGTCTCAGCAAACATAAGGAGAACATCCTTGTAGGGTACAGTTCCAACTTCCTTGAGGTACGATTCCATGGGTCCAGTAACGCAAACGCGGAGCCTTAATTTCTTCCCAGTTTCTTCGTAAATTCCCTTGGCTTCTTCGCTGATTACGTGCACTTCTGGTATTATTGCATCTTTTTCATCAACAGCATACGTGCCCTTATCCATCGCCTTATGAATTATCTCTGTAAATTGTCTATGTATATCATAATGTTGCGGGTAATTAATAACATCCAAGCCAGCTTCACTCTTTTTCTTAAACGAATCAACTATGACTCGATAAAAATTGTTGACTAGGAATTCGTCCTTTCTGATGTCTTTCCCGCTGATTATTGCGTCTCTTGCAAGGACATATGCCCTGTCAAACAGTTGTCTATCTGCATAAGGCGGTAGCGGGAAACTCCCGATGTCATCAACAAGGGTATCCATGCAGAACAAGTCAGCTGCTGAGTCATTTAAAGCTAGCTTTATTTGCAAAAGTGCTTGAAGCGTCTTAGAGCGTAACACTTCGCGCACTAATTGTTGCAACAATTGTTCTCTGCTCTACTGCAACAAATCAGTCAACCACCCCTATAGTGCATACTAATAATCTGCGGCTAGAGCACACTATAGTACAGAGTGTTCTTGTCCAATAAGTTAACAGTATCCACATATAGTAAGAGATATTATCACATAAGCTGGAGACTTCTCCCGCGCAACTCCACCTTTTCCCTTTTGTATAGTTCGCACTCAAACTTTCTCCTCAGTATTCCGAATTCATAAGTCTTTCATAGGTCTTCTCAGATACTTAACAAAGTGGTGAAGAAATGGAAATTAGAAAAGAGGTAAGTCTAAACGAAATCCTAGAGATAATGAAGAAAGAGGGCATTTCCTTAGACGAAATCCTAGAGAAAGCACTAGAAAAAGTACCTGGACTTTCTGATGAAGAAAGAAAGGCAGGATAACTTAACCTTCAATCCTCTTTTTTGTTCTCGTTGCTGCTTGATAATGTCTTCTATATAGCGGATCTACTCGTCTGACCCCAAATGTTGGGAATTGTATTCAAATTGGGGTCGGGGTTTGAATATGTGTGTACGTCAAAGGATATTATGCTGTTCCGAAAGGACAAATAAAAGACGTACAGTAATAATGAAAAATACGCAGAAAAAGATATAAGCTACCATTGTTCACGGAAGATTAAATGGTGTGTAATTAATGAACGTTTGGAAACTTCGCCTATCTATGATTGCATCCTTAGCCATAATATTCACGTTATCCACAGCAGTCTTGGCTATAGTTTTGAGCCTCCTCCAGGTTTTCGATTTCATAACTCTAGGTATTATTGTGGTTGGCTTCAATATCTTTCAATGGTTAATATCGCCCTACATAATAGATGCTCTTTATCGTGTCAAGGAAATTCCAGAAAATGAAAATCCAAAACTCCATGCGTTGGTTGAAAACCTTAGCGGTAAGAGCGGAATAAAAAAGCCAAGGTTAATGCTTGCCCAAATTCCAATTCCGAATGCTTTTGCATATGGTTCGCCGATAGCTGGAACCCGCGTAGCCGTGACAAGTGGACTATTGAAAACATTAGAGGGTGATGAAGTTGAGGCCGTTATTGGACATGAGCTCGGACATCTAAAACACAGAGATGTTCAAATAATGATGTTCGTCTCACTCCTGCCCGCATTATTCTACTACATAGGCTATTCCCTCATGATCTCCTCTACATATGGCAGAAGAAGGGAAGAAGGTGGCGGCACAGCAGTCTTAGGCATAATTCTAGTGGCTTTCTCAATGTTCCTAACCTATGTTTGCGTCACCTTTCTAAGCCGCGTCCGCGAATACTACGCCGACAGGCACAGCGCCTCAATAGTAGAACAAGGCCCGCGAAAGCTCTCCGAAGGTTTAGCAAAAATAGTTCATACAACCAGAAATATCGGGAGAACTAGAGGCAAAGCACAGAATTTAAATGCGTTCAAAGCGCTGTTCATCGCTGACCCCGATCGCGCAGACATCGACTCCACGGCAGTGTCAACGATAACTGCCTCAAGTGACCAGAAACTAGTTCAAGAGATTCTATCGCAGAAGCTGACAACGGTAGATAGAATTATTGAGATTTTCTCAACGCATCCTAACATAATAAAGCGGCTGAAGGCTCTACAAGAATTAAGCTAGAAAGGCGCTACATTTTCCAACTACGTCTGTCTTTTTCTGAGCGTTAGCGAAACATTAAAGTGGTCAAGCCATCAACTTTTTAAGACATTGAATGTGGTGTCTATGGAGCATCAAAGAGTTTTCCCTGAAATTGAGAAGTGTAAAAACGAAATAGCACAAGCCTTGATGGAGCTTGTTCGAATTCCGGCAGTTGCCCCAGAGAATGGTGGAGAGGGAGAGTTAAAGAAGACTGAAAAGCTGACGCAGATATTAGAGACCGCAGGCTTCGACAGTATAGAACGCTTTGATGCAGAAGATGAAAGAGTCCCTTCTGGGAAGAGACCAAACATCATAGCTCAATACCGTGGAGAGAGCAACTCTGAAAAACTTTGGATAATAACGCATCTAGATATAGTCCCACCAGGAGAAGATGCTCTTTGGACTGTCACAAAACCTTTTGAGCCTATAGTTAGAGAAGGGCGCATTTACGGACGTGGTAGCGAAGACAATGGGCAATCTGTTGTTGCATCAATTTTCGCCATCAAAGCTCTAAGAGACTTAGGCATAAAACCGAAAAGAACGATTGCCCTAGCCTTTGTCGCCGATGAAGAGCAAGGAAGTAAGTATGGAATCCAACACCTTATAAAGCAGGGGCCATTCAGGAAAGACGACTTGATCGTTGTGCCTGACGGCGGAAATGAGAATGGAAGCTTCATAGAAATAGCTGAAAAAAGCATTTTATGGTTTAAGATTCGTACGATTGGAAAACAGACTCATGGCAGCAGACCTGACAAGGGTTTGAACCCCCATCGCATAGGAATGGAATACGCGTTAACTTTGGACAAACTACTGCATGAAAAATATTCGCTTAAAGACGCTTATTTTGACCCACCTGAAAGCACCATCGAGCCTACAAAGAAAGATAAAAACGTTGATGCCGTAAACATAATCCCTGGAGAAGACATAGTATGCTTCGACTGCAGAATTCTGCCAAACTACAACCTAGATGAGATAGTCAGCGATATTAAGAAACTTGCAGAAGAATTCGAAAAGAAAACTGGAGCTAACATAAAATTTGAAACTTTACAGAAAACCGTTGCGCCCAAGCCAACAGACGCCAACGCCAAAATAGTTAACATGCTAAGGGAAGCAATTAGAAAGGTCAGAGGAGTAGAGCCAAAAGCTGGAGGAATAGGCGGAGGGACATGCGCCGCCTTCTTCAGAAAAATAGACGTTCCGGTAGTGGTCTGGAGCACAGTAGACGAAACAGCCCATCAACCAAATGAATATGCAAAAATGGAGAACATCGTCAACGACGCAAAAGTCTTCGCCTACTTAGCAATCTCCTAGAAGACGCCAATTACTTTCCCAAGCGCTTGACTCTTCATTTTCGAAAGATTTATATGGATGGATAATCCATCCAAGATCTATGCTGCGGCCTTTCAAAAGCCCCCACATGATCGCATTGCTAAGTGTTTTAGGGTCGTTGTGTTTAGCAATTCAATTGGCACCAAGACCGCCGAATGTGGAGTTTACTTCTCTTTTGGCATTTACTGTTGGTTTTGTTTTTGGTCCATCTATGGGAATTTTGTTTGGCAGTTTTATAATGTTTGTTAATGGTTTCTTTTCGCCGTGGGGTTTTGCTGGTTTAAACATGCCTTTTCAAATGGTGGGCATGGGTGTGGTGGGTTTTATTGGAGGAGTGTATAGAAGGTATGTACAAAGTTACAGCTTAGCTAAATTTTGCGTTGAAGTGTCAGTCCTTGGAGGTTTTCTCGCCGTGCTTTACGACCTTGTAACTAATTTTGGGGTGGCTTTGTCCTATGTGATTATTGGTATGCACCCTACTTTGGCTGTGGTAACAGCTGTCGCTTATGGTGCGCCCTTTTCGTTAATACATGTAGGCTCAAACATCGCAGTATTTGGAATAATCTTCTTTCCGTTGATCAAGGCAGTAAATCACGTTTTCATGGTGAAGAATCTTGGTTGAAAAAAGAACAATGATGTTTATAACTCTGGCAACACTTGTTTGGGCATCATTAGCCACGGGTTTTGTAACTTATTATTATCTGGAGCAAGCAAAATATCAAGACCAAATCAATGAGAAACAACAATTGATGAACCAACTGACAGAAAATTATGATGTGTCCACGACTAGGCGGAATTTGTTATCTGGAGACTACGGCGTGCTACTTGGAGAATACCAATGGTTGTCAGGCGAAAATTATTCACCGCTCATGGATAAGTTTGAAAAATTGCTTTCCAATTTAAGTGGCAATTACACGTCAATACTCAACGAATTTCCGGAATTGACTACAACCTACGGCTATCTTTTGAATAAATTTCAAGCACTCAATGAGAAGAGCCAAGTGTCAAAAGAAGGGTTCGGTTCATTGCTTGATGACTTTTACAAATTATTTATGGCTTTAACACTAAAGGAATCAGAGGCCTTTATAGGTAAGATAAATGAGATAAAGGCAAGCTTATGCATCGACTACGGCAACCTGACCGCAGAATGGCGTAACATCTCCATTTCTTCTGGCACGACATTGTTCGATTTGACACAAAAAGTCGCAAAAGTCGAATATTCATATTGGCAAACAATGGAGCCAGGCCATATTCTCATAACTTCAATCAACAATTACTCGAAAGGATATTGGGTGTGGTATTATTGGGATGAAGCGGAAAACGAATGGGTTTTCGGACCTGTCGGATCTGACGCCTGGATTTTAAATAACCGCGGTGTTTACAAGTGGGTTTGTAGCCCGTAACAATCCAGCCGAGTGAACCAAAAGGATTTTAATCAGAAAGAGCTAGAACTCAGCATCGCTAGTACGCGATTCAAGACTGTTCGAGGCTGCAAGCTTTGGCTAAAACCTCAAACATATTCATGGAAGTATGTGAAGCAGGAAGAAAGTATTTGCTCGAGACCGAGGCTAAAACCGTTTGTATGGAATATGGAATCCCTGTCACTACGTTTAAGTTGGCGAAAAATGGGGCAGAGGCCGTTAAGTTCGCGGAGGAAATTGGATATCCAGTGGTTTTAAAGATTGTCTCACCGGACGTTATTCACAAATCGGATGTCGGCGGCGTCATAGTTGGTCTAAAGAATGCAAAAGAAGTTGAGAATGCCTACAAGCAGATTTTAGAAAATGTTAAAAAACATAAGGCAGATGCAAAAATTGTGGGCGTACTTGTCCAAGAAATGGCGCCATCATCAACAGAGGTTATAGTGGGAGCTGTTAAAGATCCACAGTTTGGTCCTGCGATAATGTTTGGGCTTGGCGGAATATTTGTGGAAGTTCTAAAGGATGTGACTTTTAGAGTTGCACCCATTACGGAGGACGAGGCTCATGAAATGATTAGCGAAGTTAAGGCTTTTCCACTGTTGAAAGGGTATAGAAATATACCTCCAGCAGATATAGATGCTATAGTGAAAATTTTGCTGAACACTTCAAGACTCATTATGGAGCATCAGGAGATCAAAGAGCTTGACCTAAACCCAATTATGGTTTATGAGAAAGGAGCAAAAACAGTCGATGCAAGAATTATTCTTGAGTAGATGTGCCTAAATAACCCAGCAAAAGTTCCAGAGGCAAGGCTTTTGTACGGGAGAGAGATTTGAAAATTTTGGAGCTTATACATTAAAACCTTCCATTTTTAAATTATGTTCAGGGACAGCTAATACGAGAATGGTGACTTATGACAAGAGTCAAAAACTTAAGGCCCGAAGAAGATGCTTTTGGTCAAGAGGTATGGGCTTATTACAAAGGCGTGCGTTGTGTCTTTGAAATCACAGAAAGAGATGATGGCTACGTCAATGCAAGAAGCCCTAAAATTTACTTTTCCGAATATGAAGACTGGTCTCTAATTGAAAAAAATGCTATGAAATTCATTAAAGGAAGAGTTTTGGACGTAGGTTGTGGTGCTGGCAGACATTCTTTGTATTTGCAGAAAGAGGGTTTTGATGTCTTCGGCATTGATATTTCTCCTCTTGCCATAAAAGTTTGCAGGCTAAGAGGGTTGAAAAAAGCCAGAATTATGTCAATTGAAGATGTAAAGTTCAAACCTAAATCTTTTGACACAATCATTATGATGGGAAACAACTTTAGTCTGTTTGGGAGCCCCAAAAAAGCGAGAAGATTGCTGAAAAAATTCCAAACGACAACTTCTGAAGACGCTGTAATCATCGCTAATACTCGCGATCCATACAAAACAGATGATCCTGCCCATCTAGATTATCATAGGTTCAACAGGGAAAAGGGCAGAATGGGAGGACAAGCGAGAATTAGGGTACGATTTGGTAAATACGCCACCAAGTGGTTTGATTATCTAATGGTGTCTAAAGAAGAAATGGAAGAAATAATAAGTGGAACAGGCTGGAAGGTTAGAAAGTTCATAGATTCTGAAGGCGCGGATTGCGTAGCCATCATCGAAAAGGTGAAGCATAGTGAGTGAATACAAGAACTGGCCAAAATACGAAATCTTTTCAAAAACATGCGTTCCCCCAGAAGCCCCTTTCTTCTTGAGGCTGGACGGATGGAAGTTCAGAAAAATTTCAGAAACTGTAAAAATTGAGAAGCCCTTTGACGAAAAATTCGCAAAATGTCTAGTTTTCTCTGGAAAGACGCTATTTGAAAGAGGTCTTAATCCAGCTTTAATTTATGTTGCGAGTGACGAATTGAACGTTTTATTTCTTGATGCTACTCTGTTTGACGGAAGAGCTGAAAAAATAGATTCCGTGTTAGCTGGTCTAGTTTCCAGTGCCTTTACGTTAAGCCTGCAGAAATTCTTTAACAAAGAAAATGTTGCTGCTTTCGATTCCCGTATCGTCGTTTTTTCTGATCGTGAGAAAATAGTAGAATATCTGGCTTGGAGGCAAATGAACGCTTGGAGAAATCATAACAACGCTTATACCTATTGGGTTCTCCGCAAGATGGGGTACACGCCTCCCGAGACATCTAAAAAACTTAAAGGGTTAAAAACCAAAGAACTTCATGAGATCATGTTTAGAGAAGGCCTAAATTTGGCTAAGACACCTCCATGGCAAAGAAAGGGTATACTAGTGTGCAAAGAGCCTGTTCCAAGAAAAATTGGGAACCACCTTGTGACAAGATGGAAAATCAGAGAAGACTGGAATCTACCTCTTTTCACAACAAAGCGAGGAGCAGAGCTGATCAAACAGATACTAGATGAGTACCCTAGTTGCTTCCATGATTGATCAAAAAATCAAGTATATTGAGTATTCAAAGGAAATGGTTATAACAAAACGAATCAACACTGGCTTTACTGAGGGAACATGAGCGACGACGAAGCAATTTTTGCACCATCTGATTTCATCGCTACGTGGTTGACAACAATGCACAGGCGCTTCCAGGAACTGTTTTAGAGGTTCTTTCTGAAACTTGAAAATTGATCGATCATTTGAAAAGGTTTAAGAAACGTAGCTTTGTTACTTTTAGTTCTTAACGGTGAGTCTCTTGGACAAGCGTAGTCACCCATACATTCCGAATTCTATGCCAGAAGTTAAACAAGAAATGTTGCAGAATATAGGCATAGAAAACATAGATGAATTATACGCGGATGTTCCCCAGAAATACCTTTTGAAAAAGCCGCTAAATCTTCCACATGCTTTGTCAGAGTTTGAGGTTAAAAAGCATGTGGAGGCTCTGCTTTCGAAGAACAAGACAAGCAACGACATGCCTGTGTTTTTGGGTGCTGGCTGCTGGCCACACTACGTACCCGCAGTTGTTAAAGAAATTGTTCAACGCAGCGAGTTCCTTACTTCTTACACACCTTATCAACCTGAAATTTCGCAGGGTATGCTTCAATCCCTTTTCGAGTATCAGAGCATGATTTGTGAGTTAACTGGCATGGAAGTTGCCAACTGTTCCATGTATGATTGGGCTTCAGCCTTAGGCGAAGCCGCCCGAATGGCCGCCCGCATAACTGGGCGAAAAGAAATCTTGATTCCTAAACTCATCCATCCAGAGAGAACAGCTACTCTACAAGTCTATGCTGGCGCGGCTGGAATAGCAACTGCACAGATACTCTATGAAAAGGAGTGTGGGCAACTCAGTCTTGAGGATCTAAGAAACAAAATTTCAGACAGAACAGCAGCTGTTTACATTGAAAATCCATCCTACTTGGGCTTTATTGAGGCACAAGTTGACGAAATCAGTAAAGAGGCGCATATGCATGGTGCCCTTTTCATAGTGGGCGTTGACCCAACATCTCTCGGGATTCTGAAGTCGCCTGGGGAGTATGATGCAGATATTGTCATTGGCGAAGCACAACCGTTGGGAAATTCAATGAATTTTGGCGGTCCGCTTTTGGGGATTATTGCTTGCCGTGATGATATGAACTTGATTAGGCAGATGCCAGGGCGCATAATTGGGATGACGACAACTATAGACGGAAGTAAAGACGGATTTTGTATGGCTTTACAGACGCGTGAACAGCACATTAGACGGGAGAAGGCAACGTCGAACATTTGTTCTAATGAAGCTTTATGCGCAGTAGCCTCAACAGTCTTTATGGCTTTGCTTGGACCTGAAGGCTTACGCGAACTTGGAGAGACAATAATGTACAAGGCTAATTACGCCATACGGCAACTATCAAAGATAGACCGCGTAAAGGCTCCCATCTTCAAATCAGTCCACTTCAAGGAGTTTACAGTGAACTTTGATGAGGCTGGATTGAGCGTTAAAGAGGTCAGCAAAAAACTTCTGCACCGACAAATTCACGGCGGGAAAGATATCTCAAAGGAGTTTCCGGAACTTGGTGAAACAGCCCTTTATTGTGTGACTGAAGTTCATTCAAAGGAGGAAATAGAGCGTTTAGCAAAGGCACTGGATGAAATTTTGGCTGGAAGGTGAGAAGAGTGTTTAGGCAAGCAAATTGGGATGAACCAGTAATCTTTAACCTTGGGAAGAGTGGACGGAGAGGGCATATCATACCAGAAACGGAAGAGGCTGTCAGGCAAGCCATGGGCGACGCAAACGCCCTTATACCGAAGAGTATGCGGCGCCAAACTCCACTCAGGCTTCCGGAGCTTTCAGAAGTTGAGGTCACACGCCACTTTCTGCGCTTATCGGAAATGAACTACGGAGTTGATTCCGGCTTGTATCCTCTTGGAAGCTGCACAATGAAGTATAATCCAAAAATAAACGAATTGCTCGCAGATTTACCAACCCTTCGAATGCTTAACCCCTACCAAGACGAGAGCACAGTGCAGGGTATGCTTGAAATCCTTTATAGGCTTGAAAGGTGGCTCGCTGAGATTACAGGGACCTATGAAGTTTGTCTGCAACCGTCGGCAGGCGCACATGGCGAGTTATTAGGCACGTTGCTGATGCGTGCTCATCATAGGTTCAATGGTGATTTTGAGAAACGATGTGAAGTTATTGTTCCGGACTCAGCGCATGGCACAAATCCTGCAAGTGCATCCATGGCCGGGTTCAAAGTTGTGATTGTTCCGTCCAATGATGATGGTTGTGTTAGTTTAGGAGCCTTAAAGGCTGCCGTCTCTGAACGAACGGCAGGTTTGATGCTCACTAATCCTAACACGCTGGGCATTTTTGAGAAGAACATCGACGAGATAGCGAGGATTGTTCATGAGGCTGGTGGACTATTATATTATGACGGCGCAAACCTAAATCCACTTCTATGCAAGGCTAGACCTGGCGACATGGGCTTCGACATAGTTCACATAAATATTCACAAAACCTTTGGGACGCCCCACGGCGGAGGCGGACCAGGAGCAGGACCAGTGGGTGTCTCTGAAGAATTAGCCAAATTTTTGCCTATCCCTAGCGTAATCTTTGATGGGAAACATTACCGCTTAGACTACAATAAGCCACAAAGCATCGGGAAAATCCGCAGTTTCTATGGCAATATTGCGGTTCTTTTGCGCGCTTATGCTTACATTCTGAGCTTAGGCTGTGAAGGATTGAAAGAAGTGGCAGAAATCTCAGTTTTGAACGCCAATTACCTAATGAAAAAGCTCAAAGGAGTTAAAGGCTTAGACTTTCCATACAACAGTGAAAAACTGAGAAAGCACGAATGTGTATTAAGTGCTAAGCCTCTTAAAAATGAGACAGGCGTTTCAGCTTTAAACGTGGCTAAGCGTCTTCTAGATTATGGATTGCATGCGCCAACAATCTATTTCCCACTTATCATTGAAGAAGCGCTAATGATTGAACCAACAGAAACCTTTGAGAAGGAAGAACTTGACCGTTTTGTTGAAGCTTTAAAGAAAATCAGCGGAGAGGCCTACAAAAATCCAGAAATGGTCTTGAATACACCCCATAACACAGCAGTTCCAAGGCTGGACGAGGTGAAAGCTTCGCATCCTAGAACTATGGCTCTGAGTTGGCGCATGTATTTGAAAAGAAACCAAAACTCCCCGTAGATGCAAAAACTACACATGCTTTCATGGTGACCTAATATATTACCTTATTTTCCTTGTCACTTCATCCAATTTTTCGCTATTTGCGATTCCCTCAAACCTAGGCAATTTCTGCCCCTCATACCTTGGGATGACATGAACATGCACACGAAATACATCTTGTCCTGTGGCTCTTTCATCATGCTGCGTTATGCCAATCCCTCCAGCATTTACGCTTTTCTTCACAGCGTACGCGACTCTTCTGACAATTTTGTATAGGTGTGCAAGTTCTTCATCTGGAACATCATAGATTGTTGCATAGTGCTTCTTTGGTATAACTAGAGTATGCTCTTCATTTAAAGGCCTAATATCCAAAAAAACCATTGCGCGATCGTCTTTATAGATGCAACTTGCGGGTTCCTCCTCCCCTTACTATTTTGCAAAATATGCAAGATTCCTCAGGCGTAACATCACCTATCTCGAATAGCTGAGAAACCTTCATTTAATCGCTTTTAGGCTTTATGCAACAGTTTATATTGTGCTTACGCTTCTAATGATGGAAACGCAGTGGGTGTGTAAAGGGTTTGACAGAGCTGGAGGATAAGGTGCGCGAATCCGTTGGCAAGGTTGTTGATCCTGAGACTGGCTTGACTTTCGCGGAGATGCATTTGATTGCTGGTGTTAAGGAGGAAGAGCCAGGCGTTGTTAAGGTTGACTTTATTCCTTCAAGTCCCTTCTGTCCGATTGCTTTCAAGCTGGCTATGGATGTGAAGAATGTTGCTTCAAAGGTTACCGGTGTCAAGAAAGCGCTTGTTTATTGTCGTGGACATATGATGGAGCAGCAAATTAGTGACATGGTAAATAAGGAACAGCAGACCTAGGCCGGGACATGTGGAATTGATAGATAAGCAATTGAAACCTTACGCTCCAGAAACAGAAGTCATGTTATTGAATACGCTTTAGCTACGATGTTCCGGCCAATTTCCTTCATAAGTTCAGCAAGAAAGTTGTAAATCCATATTGCCCTGATGGATTGGTCACGCCATACTTGATTCAATGCCAAAAACTGGCAAGAGGCAATAGGTATACTATGCCTCTCGGTTTCGCGAACAAGAATTCTTCTCTTTACACGCACGATTTGGCATTTTGAAAATAGAAAGGTAAGTATTTCGGGCAAGGCACCTGCATATAAGTGCAGAGTCGGTTCAGCCAACAGAAGAAAAGAAGACGCGCGTCTTCTTTTCTTTCCATCTACTTCCATATGTGGATGGAAGAAGCCCATGTTATGGGAGAATGGTAGAAGGGGGAAAGGAGAAGGCGCAGAAAACTGTGCCTAGAAATTGTTCTTCCACCATCCTCCTCATACATTTTCTGATTGTTCACTTACTCTTAACTTTGCCGTCAATTAACCTCAACTTTGGTATCTAGTTTTTAGCATTAAATGAGTTCTCATAAACTAGCCTTACTCGATGTTACTGTCTTGGTTTCTTTCAGCTTCAGAATCAAAGGGGTCTGAAGAAACCATGGCAGGGTTGCAGTTAGGAATGGAAGGACAATGTTGGGCTGAGATTGGTAGAGCCAAGTGCTCAAGAGAGGACCGATGAACATTCCGATCCCAGTTATTGCGTTGATCAACCCTGACGTTTTAGCCCTTTTGGCGCTGGGCACCAATTCCATCTGCCAGGCTTGGTATGCGGGAGCGCTGAGGTTCCCAAACGCCACTAGTCCAGCGGAGGCGAGAATGAACTCGAAAAGAGATCTAGTATAAGCCATGGCGATTACAAAGGGCACGCCCAAAAGACTGAATAGCATAATTGGTTTCCTCCCAACCTTATCAGTCAATCTTCCGCCCGGAATCTGAACAAGCGTGGTCACTAGTCCAGACCCAAGCGAAAACACTAGACCTAACTCGGTAGCGTTAACACCCAACTTGAATATAGGATAGACCCTAAGCAGAGGCGCGAGCATGCCGCTGAGCACGCCAGTGAACAAACCCATAGTTCCAAAAATCAACATCACCATAGCAAAGGGCATCAGGGTCTTTTCAAGATCGCCTTCACCTAGGGCCTCCCCTGGGGACGTTGTCTGGTGAGAAATCTCAACCAGTCCGAAAGATGCGACCAATCCGATAAGGGATATTAGAGCCGCAAGGGCGAAGGGAAAATGCAGCCCCATGTTGTCAGCTAGGAAGCCACCTACCAGAGGTGCTGGAATGGTGCTTCCAATCCAAAACAAATTAAAGTGCCCGAAAGCTCTGCCTCTCGAGCTAGCTTGGCTCAAGTCAGCCACCAGTGCGGTAAACGCGGGTTGAGACAGAGAAATTGAAGACATCTGAACGAAGTATAGAGCGATCAACCAAAACACGTTGGGCACGATAGTGTACGCGAATAAGCTTGGCGCCAAAATCACTGACCCCAAGATGAGTGCCTTTTTTCTCCCGATTCTGTCTGCTAAGAAACCTCCTGTAAAGTTTGCGGCGATCATAGCAACGCTGCTTACGGACATCAACACTCCGAAAACGGCCGCAGTGGCTTCTTCTGTCTTAACAAAATCTTTGACCAAAAAGAACACA
>Ga0315310_10001537_pt1 | contig 14667 bp, 17 predicted proteins | sample TDP5_MG_FD_203630 | JGI IMG/M metagenome (GOLD analysis project Ga0315310, IMG submission 203630) | Freshwater sediment microbial communities from Lake Towuti, South Sulawesi, Indonesia - TDP5 | ecosystem: Environmental > Aquatic > Freshwater > Lake > Sediment | place: Indonesia: South Sulawesi... | reverse complement strand
CAAACGCCTCGAAATGACCAACTGCCTAGTCGAATTCCTCAAGAAAACACCAAAACCGTCATGGAAAGTAGCCTACCTAACATAAGGCAAACTGTATCGAGACTTCATAGGCATTTAGATAAAATGATCAATTGCGAAAACAGCTAAGACAACTCATAGACTCAGCACAATATACAATATGACTCTAGCAGAATTGGCCTTCAACAGTGAGAAGGACCACGTCTTTAACAGTTGAAACCGTAACTATGCTCTTACCCAACGCGTAAAAGTCAACAAACTTCTTCGGCAACTGAAAAACCAAATTCCCTTTGCTCTCTTTGACAGCCACGTTAGCTCTTAGCACAGCAGCCTCAGCCCATTCCAGAACAGGCTTTCCAGAAACACCAATCGTCAACCTGTCCAAACCATAAACATATGCACTGCCTTTCCACGAAGCATTATAGAGAATATCCCTGGGAACACTGAACACACCCGGAGAAGACTTAAAATCAACAGCCGAAATCAGCTTAACTCTTCGACCCGCTCTAACAAAGAATTCAGCCTTGACCACACCTTTCTCACGAAGCCGCTTCACACTGCCATCTACCTTACCAACACCCCACCCAGTCTCCAGAGCCAACTCATACAAAGAAAGCCTAGGATTCTCTCCAATGACCTTGAACAAAGCCTCATCTGTACCCTCCCCAATCTGCTTTCTCTTTTCAGCCGCCTTCTCGTACGGCTTCTCCAAAGACGTCAAAGTCATTTTTCTCATCTTCCATCGTTAGTTTTATCTTCTCCTAACTAATACCAAGATGGATTGGGCTACTAATAAAGATTCCGAATATTCTAAATCAGACGCCAACAAATGCAACGCTTACCAGCAAAAAAGAAGCTAAAACCAGTCCACGTGGACCCACGAATCTATCAACGTACCATACCCAGACACAGACGCTTCATCAATCAACAATGGCTAGAAAGTCTCGTCTGGTGGACACCCCACTCTGAACGAGAATACCAAAGCCCACACCACTTCAAAATCACCACACACAAAAAGACAAACGGAAAGATCGTAAAAATCACTATACGAGTACACGAAAGAAAAAGCGACTTCTGGATAGGAATAGTACACACAGAAGACAAAAGACACTAGAGAAAAGAAAGCCCGAAACCAACACGCAACTCCCAACCGCACCCTAGATTCCGAAGGCTATCTGAAAAGTTCTGCGGGCTCCGTTTGATGAACAGAGTTTGCTTGACCCTCATTCTAGCCTCACGTGTGTAATCGTAGAGCAGGTCATGCGAACTGTTTATAGCATATTGCGATATCATGAAATACTTAATCATTTTCTGGTTCAGGGTGACAATAAGCTCTGAAAGACAAATCAGACACCATATACAAGGCAGCAGGCATCCTCATAGGCATCGCAACCAGCCTCCTAATAATGCACCTCCTAAACATCTAAACAAACCACACACCATCCAAAGTCTACTTCACTAACCTTGCGAAAATGGCATATCGGATGCAGAGATAATTCATTTATCCGATACTTTATTATATCGGTTACTCCATCAGAAAGATCCAGTGAAAAACCCACCATGCAGATGCTGAAACCTAAGATCTACGCCAGAATACTCTCAAAGAAGAAGGCTCTGGACAGTCTTCGTCCTCTACCTCCTCAACTCGTCAAAAAACTGCAGGAACAAATGCAAATCGAATTCACGTACAACTCCAACGCCATCGAAGGCAACACACTCACACTAAGAGAAACCCAACTCATCATACAAGAAGGAATAACAGTTCGCGGAAAAAGCCTAAGAGAACACTTGGAAGCAAAAAACCACCCAGACGCCATCAACTACGTGGAAAAACTCGCCCAGAACCAAACCACAATCACACAAGACGACATCCTAAAAATACATGCACTTCTCATGCGTGGCATAGACGACCAAAACGCAGGCAAATACAGAACCGGCCAAGTCAGAGTCGCAGGCGCAACCTTCATGCCACCTCCCGCAGAAAAAATCCAAACAATGACAAACGAACTCCTACAGACCCTCAGCCAAAACCCAGACGAACTAACACCAATCGAACTCGCAGCCTACTTCCAACACAAACTCGTCTACATACATCCATTCATAGACGGAAACGGCAGAACCGCTAGGCTCCTGATGAACATTATACTCATGAGAAACGGATACCCATTCACAGTCCTCCTCAAAGTAGACCGACCAAAATACCTCAGAACACTAAACGAAGCAGACCACGGAAACCTAACCCCATTCGCAAACTTCATAGCCAACAGCGTCGAAAGATCACTTGACATCTACCTTCTTGCATTCGAAAAAGAAGCAGAAATACTCACCCTCGCAGAAGCAAGCAAACTCACACCTTACACACAAGAATACCTAAGCCTATTGGCCCGAAAAGGCACCATAGGGGCATTCAAACTCCAAAGAAACTGGGTCATAACAAAAAAAGCACTAAACGAATACCTCAGTGCACACCCAAGAAATTCATATTCATGAACCAAACAGAAAAAGAAACCTCACCAACACCGATTTAACGAAAAGAAAGAAGAAGAGGATGGGGTGCGGAGCATCCCTTGCCTGCACTGTCCGCTTCATTCGTCAGCGTATCCGCGTTTACCTCGTCAACGTGATCTCAATCGTGCTCACGTTTGTTGGTCCGCGACCCTCTTCACCCTGTCGAGGCGGCAACTGCTGCGTACCAATATCAATAGCCTTCACCTTGACTTCAGGCAAGAACCTGCGCCTAACAATCTCGACAACGTCAACTGCTCGACTTATTGTCATTCCCCTCGCTTTGACCTTTATCTCACCAGATCCACCGTGGAAAAGGGTTATGCACGCCAGAACATAATTCATCGCAGGCTTTCTCCCAATCAACACGGCATTACTTTCACGCATGCTTTCACGTGGCTCTGACATTTCCATGCATCACTCCTTGAAATTTTTGTGTCAAAGGCATCCTCTAGACTCCTTTGCAATCAACCCTAATGCCCGGTACCTTATAATAACAGTTACCCTGAGAACCACCCGTCAACAACAATCAACCTATTTTCCGCCATCCCCAGCCAAAACAAACTCAAACCAACAACAAAACCGCCTAAACAAGCCCAAAACAACAAAAACCAAAAAAACTCCCAGCAAAACTGTCCACCAAAGGCTGCAACTGCCACAATAAAAAGGGGCTCCAACGATTCAACCCTGTAGCAAACTGACAGGCTTCAGCTGCATTCGGCGGATCGAACCGAGGAACCCCACCAAACAGTGAAGAACCCCACTATAAAACCTCACCTACGAAAAACACAGAGCACTCCACAAAGGCCGACACCTTCAACCCTTAAGCAGTCAGAAAACAATTGCCAAGTACAGCACGTACACTGTGTAACTCTGTGTAACCCTAAGCGACCCTGAGTAACTCTAAGTCACACAGAATTACCCTAAATCACACAGAAGTACCAAATTGACAAACCAAACCCTAACGAACATAAGCTCTGAAAGACAAATCAGACACCATAATACAAGGCAGTAGGCATCCTCATAGGCATCGCAACCAGCCTCCTAATAATGCACCTCCTAAACATCTAAACAAGCCACGCATCCCCGAAATCCCAAGTCACAGAAAACAACTAGTTCAATGAACCCAAACGATCATCAAGGCAACAAAGAAACAGCTAAGTCTTCAACTCTACAGGCGTTGGTTTCTTTGCTTTCATCCCAATCCTTGCCACTTCAGAAATAACCTCGCTGGCATCCAGAATCTCCAACAACACAGGCTTCCCACCCTTAGTAAAATGCACAACGATTGGACCCATCTCCTCAGCATAGTCAACCTTAGCCTCAGAAACCTGAATCAACAATACATCCGACTCACGATCATAACTAACCTTCATACCGCTTCCTCCTCGCAGGATAGAAAGTCACCACCACCTTCTTACCATCAACCTCCTCATAAACCACACGCAGAACGTGTTCCCTGTTAAGTTTGGCAGACGCCACAAACCTACCCTTCCAACCAACATCAGTTGGGTAGGAAGTTTGCTAGGGAACTAAGGTATCGGATAGACGACTTGGTTTTACATCCGATATGTCTTCTTCGCATAATGGTGGTTTGCTTTGGAGGGTTTGAGTTGGAGGTGATGTTTTGGCAGAGGGTGTGGCTTTATGAGGGTTGAGGTGTGGTGAAGGTTGTGTGTTTTTGTTTGTTGTTGTAGCAGACTTGGAAGTGGTCGAAGACGTCTGTTCTGCCGAGTAGTGGTGGGATGTTGTCTGTGTTGACGAATGGGTTTGGATAGTCGGGTCACTTTGGTTTTGAGCAGAATAATGATCTATTGTGGATGTCACAGCTGTGCAGTGTTGTAGATGCGTTTGATTCTTCTGAATTCGGGTATCTTTTTGATGTTGTCGAAGTCTGTGTCGAACGATAGGATTTGTTGGATTTTGTGGTCTCGCATCAGGATGAGGGTTGTCCAGTCGGTTAGCGTGGGGATTATGTTTGGGTGTTTTCTCATGTAGGTTTTTGCTGTTGCGAATGTTGTTTCGTCTACTTTTAGGATTTCGATTTTTTCGCTAGCTTGTATGAGGTTGTCCAGTTGTTGGACAAGTTCGGAGTTGCGGGTTCTTGCCCATGCTACTGTGAGGCTTTCGTTTAGTACGTAGTCTGAGGCTTCTAGATACGGGTGTGTTTGGAATGCTTTTGTTAGGAGGTCGCGTCCTTCTTTGTGGTGTTTGTCTTTTTTGTTGAGTGCAGCGACCAGTATGTTTGTGTCAATGAAGGGCAATTATAGTGGTTCCTCCTCGAGTCGCGAGGAGTCGGTTGTGACGCCCCAGTCTGGTGGGTTTTGAAGTGCTTGCCACAGTGGGTCTTGGTTCCATTGTATGGTTTTTTGGGTTTTGGCTTTTGAGGTGAGTTTGTTGAATTGTGCTATTAGTTTCTTGGCTTTTTGTGGTTCGTTTATGTGGGCTTCTCCTTTTCTGACGCCTAGGATTGGCGGATGGGGTTCGGAGTGGACCCATGATTTGCGGTCTATTATGAGGTAGTGGTCTTTGATTTCTTTGCCTAGGTGGATTTCGCAGCCTCTGGCCAGTAGGCCGTTGATGATTGCTTGGCTTGGGCGTGTGGCGTATATTTTGATTTTTACGCCTCGTGATAGTGCTCTTCTCATGGCCCATTTTAGGTCTGGGAACTTGTAGGAGCCTAGTTCGCCTGCTATTACGAGTATTTCTTCTTGGGCTGAGTCTATGAGTTGCTTTACGTGTTTTCGAAAGCCTTCGTCTGTTGGGCTGGAGCTTATCTTCTTTACTACCATGGTGTCCGCCTAAAGGAGTATTTTATGGTTGGTATGTTTGAAACATATTTAAAACTTGGCTATGTGGAAGCGGTGTGAAGGTTACGTATAAACATGAGTTGAATGGAGGTTGTGTGGTTTGTTTAGATGTTTAGGAGGTACATTATTAGGAGGCTGGTTGAGGCTGGTTAAGATGCTTTAGGGATGGTTTGCGAGTCGATAGGCTTTAATGAAATCTGATTGGTTATTCTTGGAGTTGTGGAGTGAGTAGGGTTTGTCGGTTCGTGGAGTGGATTTTTCTCATCATGCCTTGCGGAAGTTTGAGATTTTGAAGCGTTTGGGTTTTGCAGTTTCTATGAGGCAAGTTGTTAAGGTTGTAGTGCATCCGGAGAGGATTGCATAAGGTTTAAGTATCTTGTAAACGCTAGTGTTTACGGTGTCCTTATGACGCAGGTTCAGATCAGATTGCCAGAGAAGATCGTGAAGGAAATCGACAGATGGGTTGCCGAGAAAGGGTTCAAAAGCAGAAGTGACGCCATAAGGGCAATAATAAGCTTCTACGAGGAACGAGAAGAAACTCGAAAGTTCTTCAAGATGCTGCTCAGTCGAAGCCAAGAAGCCAGAAAGCATCCCGAAATGCTCATTCCTCTAGAAGAGGAATCGTAGTGGCTTTCACCGTACTTCTGCACCCAAAAGCCGCAAAAACCCTTGAAAAACTCACAAAACCGCTACAACAAAGGATCACCAAGCGACTACAAGAACTAAGAGACCACCCAGAGAGAATTGGCAAACAACTGCAATACAGCAACTTCTGGAGCCTGCGCATCGGCGATTACCGCGCCATCTATGAAATCAACCGAGAAAAACGTCAAGTAATCATACTGTTCATCGGACACAGAAAAAAAGTGTACGATGACTTCACTAAGATGTTCTAGTCCCGAGTCTAGGAGTCTGCTCCGCAGAAAAAGAAATCGAAAGACACGTAAACTAAACAGCAGAATAAACGCAAAACTGTTTCGCTTTTTGGTGAAACACTTATATACTCGCCGAATCCAAAAGTGAAACAAACCAGCTCAGAGGCGAAGATGAACAATGTGGAAGTTTGAGAGAATCTACCGTGAACTACTTCTAAACAGCCTTCACCAAGTCACACATGTGCACCAAGAAGACATAGCCAAAAAATGCTACGTATCACTCGGCCTAGTCAACAAGACCATCAAAAAACTCACAGAAGCCAAAACAGCTGAAGCCACACGCGGAGGCGTCCGACTACTCTCACCCGCCAGACTCCTCAACCTCTGGGCAGCAGAACACAACCTAAACAAAGACATATGGCAAGCATTCCGACTCGATCCAGTAACAGAAGCTGAAAACGAACTCCCAAAAGAAACGCTCCTCACCGCCTTCTCCGCCTGGTACAAAACCTCAAGCAGAAAACCCGCCGAATACGACCGAATCTACTTCTACATGACAAACAAAGAAAACTTCCAATGGTGGCTCAACTTCAGAAAAGAGAAAATCCGCAAAGTGAATCCAAACATTTTTGCCTTACACGTTGACGACAAACATCTCATCCAATCCTCAGAAAACGGCATCGTCTGCATTCCTCAAATCTACGTGGACACATACTCAATCAACGGACCAGAAGCCGCACCCTTCCTCCTCGACATAACCACAGTACACCCAACCCTAAGTCTATGGTAAAAGGTGAAAGAACAATGTGGCGAGACGAAGCCATAGAAAAATCATGGCAAGTACTTCAACAAATAAGAAACCTAACAGACTTCATACTCATCGGCGGCTGGGCAGTCTACCTGTGGACAAAAAAACTCAAAAGCAGAGACATAGACCTCTGCATAAACCAAGAAAACTTCTACAAACTCCAACAAGAACTTACACAAAGAAACTACGCATTGAAACGCAATGTCCGCCTCATGAAATTCGAAGCCATAATCAACGAAGTCGAAGTCGACATCTACACACCATTCCTCAGCAAGCTGGTTGTCCCATGCCAAGACATCATCAACCAGAAACTATACTCATCAATAGAACGCTTCAAAGCAGCCCAACCAGAAGCACTACTCCTGCTCAAAGCACAAGCCGCCCAACAAAGATGGCACGCGGAAAAGGGAGTGAAAGACCGAGTGGACATCATCTCTCTGCTCAAATTCGGCGACATAAAACACGAAACCCTTAAGCAAATGCTCGGGAAATACGATAGCCAAGGCACGCTGCGAAGTGTAATAAAGCGAACAATATCGGAAAGCAGAGTCGAATACAGATTTCTAGGACTCACATACGAGAAAGACGGATTTCAGCTGAAAAGATTCCTCACAAACTTATAGGCTTGTCCTGTCACATGCATAAAAATCCACTAGTCCTCATCAAAACAGACAACGCTGAAAACGAAAGAGAAAGACACCTAGCACGCGCATCGGACTTACGATTATAACTAACGTTCATAACATTACCTACAACTCAAAATTAGTCAGAAGACAAGTGAAAAACGCAACAAACCAGACCGCTCACTCCAGAAGCCCTTCGACAACCTCCAAGAACTCCTTAGCATCCCTCAACAACACCTCCGCATCTTCCTTGGTCGGAGTAAACTCCAAACCATAAAGAACCTCATGCCTCGCAATCCTAAAATTATCCATAGAATTCACCAAATAAACCGGAACCCTACCAGCATACTTCAACCTCAAATAAAGCACAAGACAATAATGACTCTTCTCCTGAACCCCATCCTTGTACAGTAGTGCCCCAGAAGCATGAAACATCGAAGTGTAACCCGAAACAATCGAAAGGTCAAAAAGCTTCATCTTAAACGCCAGCCTCGCTCTCTCCAACTTCTGCTGCGCCATCTCAAGAGACCGACTCGCCTTCCTCAAATCCTTCCGAGTCTCTCGCAAAAGCCTCTTCTCAAAACACTCTCTCAAACTCACACTCACTCTATCACCGGCAAATTCCCATAAAGCAAGACCCCATCCGTTATGATTTCAAGATAGAACGCTCTATCCTCCTGAGCCTTTCTTCTCCACTCGCTCCACCGCATAACAATCAACTCCAACCCTCCTTTCAACCTCGCCTCGAACGCTGAGACATCAAACTCCACAGGTCTTTGACCTATCACCAAAAGATCCACGTCACTCTTACTATCATTCTCACCCTTCGCCCACGAACCAAACAAAACAACCGAAGACACCGCCGGAACACCCTGCTTCAAAAACTCCACAATCCCGCAGTCAAGTATCTTCTTAACGTTAAAAGCAACCTTCAAGCACCTAAAAAACAAGCTATCCAAATTAGCCCGCAAATACCGCAACCTACCCACCCTCCGCTCAACCAAAAGCCCATCGCCAACCAAATCATCCACAGCACTCTTCAAAGAAAAAACACTCAGCTCAACCCGCCTCGCCAACTCCCTCAAATAAACCTCTTGATAAGGCTCATCGAAAAAGTATTCCAACGCTTTCAGATGCTTTGTGGCAATCTTCATAACAAACGTTATCAAGAATCGCGCATATAAACACTTTGTTATAATAAAATAACAATTGTTTCAAAAAACAAAACAACTATATCTAGTCTAATCGGGACTCGCCATCATGCCTTCTAGAATATTCCATACGTCTGGTCTGGAGCAAGAACGTCAGGAAACCGCGCTCTCAACTTCAACCGCGCCGAATAACACAGGTGACACTCCTCAACGTAACCTTCCGCGTGTTCAACCCCATACTCCCTGACAAGCCCAGCCGGTCCACCTCGCAGAAGAGGCCCACATATCGGATGCGTCTCAGGCTGAAAATCCACCAGCAACCTCGACAGCGGAGTCTGCCTCATGTTGCCAATGGTAATTCCCTGACACACATGAACGTAGCCAAAAGGGTCCACGTGAACCCTGCTCTGCTTAGAAAAATCCTCATCCACACACTTGACAAACTCCATCCAAGGCCTCGTCGGCAACCCGGCAGCCAGCTTCTCCACAGCCCGACCCTTGAACTGAACCTTACCCTCAACAACAGGCCTGCCCTTCCACTCAATATCCTTCAGATACACCTTCGGATCCTCAATGGTAATCGTGCCAGCAGGCAGACCCATCTCCGTCGCAGCTTCACGAGCATACCTAGCAAGGTTCTCCTCATTCTCGCCACAGTGATAGGCATCATCACTTATAGACAAACTGGATATTCCAACCTCAGAAATCGGACCAAGCCACTCCTTCGCATCCTCAACCGACGTAGCCCAATAAGCATTCGTCACTATACCCCTCTTGAAACCGCACTCCCTGGCAGCCCGCAGACCCCAAAGCATAGTCTGATAATATAGAAAAGGCTCACCACCCTCAAAAAATATCCACTCAATATTACCGGCTCTTTGAGCCTCGCTCAGAATCTCACGCACGTCCGAAATCCTCATCACGCCCTTAGCGTCAGGGCAAGAGTAGACAAAGCAATGATCACACGTGGAATTGCACTGATAAGTGAGAAGAAGATGTATCCCAGTTATCGCCATAATATTCCTCCGCCTCTCCAGAGGAACCTTTATAACCTTAAGGTTATTAACCTTTCGGTTAATAAGGTAGGAGTTAAAAATGCCTGAGGAAAAACACGAACCCCACATACTAAGATACTCCTGCAACTGCATAAGCTCAGACTCAGTCGACGACCCCTGGTCCTACATCAGCAGAGCAGGCTCACTGTCCTCAGAAACCCGCCAAATCGTAATAAACAAGATCTACAAAGAACCCAAAACCGTGACCCAACTCGCCAAAGAAATAGGCCTGTCACAACCCGCCATCCACAAACACGTCACCGAACTATCAAAAGAAGGCTTAATCAAAGAAATTGAAGTTCCCACACGCGAAAAAGAGTTCAAAAGAGAAAAATACTACTCACCCACCTTCCCAGTAATCCTGAAGTCAGATTTACACGTCCTCGAACCCACCCTAACCGAAATCGTTGAACAAGTCTCAAAAACCATAAAGAAAAACAGATCACATCTAGAAACAGCTTTCGACAAAACCAGCCTACCCAAAAGACAATGGACCTTTGAAGACCTAACCTTCTTCCTATACAAAAAAATCACCGACCTAACAAAAGAAAAACTAGAACAAGAAGGCCTCTTCCCAGAGATACCACTGCGAAACGAAGAAAAATGGGTCTTCTGGGCAGAAGAAATCGACGTAACAGAAAACAGGTAAATTAATCAAACGAAACACCCAGAACACCTCACATCTTCACCCCTGAACCGCCAACCAGCGCCGCAAGTGCCCCTGTTGCTAACGCTGTCCGGCACCAACACGCATACGAAACCTGCTACATCCAAACTTTAATACTCAAACCATGCTCTCTCATGTTGAGCAAGAAGCGTGCCAAACCCATGAAGTATTCTCTCATGGCAGACGCCTACGAAAAAATAGAATCCACAACCAAACGCCTCGAGATGACCGACTACCTAGTAGAATTCCTCAAGAAAACCCCTAAGACCGTAATCGACAAGGTCGCTTACCTGACTCAAGGCAAGCTCTATCCAGATTTCGTCGGCGTCGAAATAGGCGTAGCCGAAAAACTCGCCATACGAGCCGTAGCCAAAGCTGTGGGCATCAGCGAGTCAACGATAGAAAACGACATGAAAAAAACTGGCGACCTAGGCACAACAGCAGAGAAATTCCTAGAAAAAAGAAAACAACAAACCTTCTTTCAGCAGCCACTCACAGTCGAAAAAGCCTACAACACACTGGACAAAATGGCTCGAGCCACGGGCCAAGGCTCAATGGACCAAAAAATCAACCAGCTCGCCGGCCTACTCACAGACGCCACACCAAAAGAAGCCAAGTACCTCATCCGAACAGTAACGGGCAACCTCCGCCTAGGCATAGCCGACATGACCGTCTTAGACGCCTTAGCCATAGCCTACGGAGGCGGAAAAGAAACCAGAGAAGAAATCGAAAGAGCGTACAACATAAGCAGCGACCTAGGCAGAGTAGCCAAAACAGTAGCAGAAAAAGGCATAGAAGGCATAAGAAAATTCGGCGTCAACATAGGCGAACCAATCCGCCCTATGCTCGCCGAAAGACTCGGCAGCCCACAAGAAATTCTAGAAAAACTAGGGGGTCGCTGCATAGCAGAATACAAATACGACGGTGAACGCGTGCAAGCACACAGAGACAACAGCAAAGTCACGTTGTACTCACGCCGACTAGAAGACATCACAGAACAGTACCCAGACGCAGTCGACCTAATCAAACAACATGTCAAAGCCAAAAAAGCCATAATCGAAGCCGAAATAGTAGCCATGGACCCAGACACAGGCGAGATGAGGCCCTTCCAAGAACTCATGCACCGCCGCCGCAAATACGGCATCAAACAAGCCATGCACGAATACCCAGTCAGCCTATTCGCCTTCGACGCACTCATGACAGAAGGAAAAGACCTAACCCAAACACCCTACGAACAAAGACACAAGACCCTCGAGAAGATGATCGAAAAAAGCGACCGCGTCCAACCAGCCCAGTACCTAATCACCGATGACCCAGAAGAACTCGAAAAATTCTTCGAAAAAGCCGTCGAAAGCGGCTGCGAAGGCGTAGTCTGCAAATCCATAACCGAAGACTCCGTTTACCAAGCAGGAGCAAGAGGCTGGCTCTGGATCAAATACAAACGAGACTACAAAAGCGAAATGACCGACGCCGTAGACCTCGTCATAGTCGGAGCCCTCTACGGCAGAGGAAAAAGAGCCGGAACATACGGCGCCCTCTTGCTCGCCGCCTACGACCCAGAAGAAGACGAATTCGAAACAGTCACAAAATGCGGCACAGGGTTCACAGACGAAGACCTAGCCAAACTACCCAAAACACTCGAAAAACACAAGTTAGCCCATAAGAGCCCAAGAGTCAACTCAACCCTCGAAGCCGACGTGTGGTTTGAACCAAAAGTCGTCATAGAAGTCATCGGCGCTGAAATCACCCTCAGCCCAATCCACACAGCCGCCATGGACAAAATAAGAAAAGGAGCCGGCCTAGCCATCAGATTCCCAAGGTTCACAGGAAACTACCGACTAGACAAAGCAGCAGAAGACGCCACCACCACCAGCGAAATCGTCGAAATGTACAAGAGCCAACTAAAGAAGGTCGCCGAACAACCATCAGCTGAAGCCGCTATCTAGTAGCCGGCACAGTGCTCTTCAATTCCTTCAATCGCCTAGAAACCATGAAGTAAAGCCGATCACGCAAAGCGTTGCCAGTTATCTTCTGATTGCGCAGAATCAGGATCTCGTCGGGCAGCTTCTTGTCGCCTAATGTCTGGGCAATCCACTTTTCAAAGTCCTCACGGAACAAGTGAAACTCCAAAGACTTAACGTCTATGTCCTTAACCTTCTGCAAGAACTCCTCCAACGAAGACGCGCTCTCGCCTGTGTAGTTGCCAATCGAAGTAAAGAAGTAGAACGCTTCCTCTCGATTAACGCTCCTCAGCACTTGAGAAGGCGAAGCCACCATGACACTAAACCCCTCAAACCTTCCAAACACAAACAATACTCCGAAATTCTTTATAAGTTTATTTCGTTTTTCTGGAATTCAGACGCTTCCTGTCCCAAAACGGGTTGAAACGATCATCTTTATACTTCTTAGTCACAATAGCCGTTCGAATCCGAAGCACACCGGGAAGAGGCGCAATAGAACGAGCGATAAAAGAATGTAGCTCAGCCTGATCACGCGCCACAACCTTAGCTAGGACAATCAGCTCCTCAGAAAAAGACGCCGACACCTCCAAAACCTGATCAAAACCGCTTAGCTTCTTCGCAATATCCTCAGCCTCCTTTGGATCAGTGGTTATGCCCAAGTGCGCCGTAATCTTCTGCAAACCTAGCTTCTCAGGATCAACCACGGCCTCATACTTCTTAATCAAGCCAAACTCCTCCATCTTCTGAATTCTCTCAAACACCGTCGAATGCGCAACCTTAAGCTTGCCACCAATCTGAGCGTAAGTCTGCTTCGCGTTCTCCTGCAGCTGCTGCAGAATCTGCCAGTCTAAATCGTCCAAGACAGCCTCTTGACCCTTCAGCTTCATCTTTTCAACCCAAGCGTCGATGTAACTTCAGTACATGAATGATTTATTTTTTGCCGTCGAAAAAATGTAGAAAAATTGATCCTTTTCCGTAAAATCTCCAACCTTTTTCAATATCGAAATTCTGTCGATTCAAAGCACTATTTCTCTGCATTTTTTCAAAAATGAGATTGATTACCGAAAAAATTGCGGTGTTGATGTCGAATAGGTTTAAATTTTTCGTCTAGAACTCTCCTCTAGACAATTGTTACAGTGAGGAAAAAATTGGTGGTGCCGAGAGTCTGGGAATTAATCCGGTTCTTTAAAGACGAGTGCAGAACTCAAGGCTACTCAGCCTCCGAACACGAGGACTGGGTACACATAGACGGCCAGTATCACAACTTCCTGTGGACTCGCACCATTTATCCTTCAACGTTCACGAAAATAGCAAAAGCGTCAAAATGCGCAATTAAAGAAGGCATCTCCTACCGAGTTGTCGACGTGACCTTCACAGCTTGGCTGTTTTCCGAATCACCGCCAGAAGGATTGTTGAGAACGGTTATGGACGATCAAAATCTGGCAAGAAAAATCGCAGTCTACGATCTGAGCGGACTACATTTCAGCAAGCCGATCTGCGTAAAACTAAACCAGACGCAGAGCAAGGTCTTCAAAGAGTTCGAAGATTTCTTGCGAAAGAAATGGGGCATTGAGTTCAAGTCACCCAAAGATGTGGTGACAGCCGAGGCTTAGCGCGTTTTTTGTCTAAAGCAGCAGTCTTGTGGCTGAGAACACTTCATGCGGCAACAGCACAGATATGCCAGCGTATTTTCCAATGATGTCTATGCGCAAGATCTTGTCTGGCTTGGTCAAGTCCACTTTTTCGTCGACGAGTTGTGCCAGTTCCCTGATGATGTCGATTTTGTGATATAAAGTGTAGCGGCGTTTTTCAACGGTCATGCGCCAGCGTTCTCCATGCTTTATCCTGTCTTTCACGAATTCGACCCCTGCCTTCATAGATTCAATGTCGGAGTTGACCCAGCTATCGATAGGAATCCATTTCAGGGTGTGTTGGAAAAAAACGGGGTTTTGACTTTGGAGTTTCTGAAGTGCTTGCACGACTTCTCTCGGGTCTAGACGGGTTTTGACCCCTAGTATTCCACAGGCTGCTGTGGGCTTGATCTTTGGCTGCTGGTCTCCAAGCCGCTGCAGGAGATAAGCAATTTCGCGTTTGGCTTTGTGGGTTGCAGCCCAAGGACATGAAACGAGCAGGTTGAAGTCGTACAAGTTTGACCGTTCCCAAGATCGTCGAACGCTGGCAATCACAGAGCATG
>Ga0315310_10001536_pt1 | contig 14667 bp, 21 predicted proteins | sample TDP5_MG_FD_203630 | JGI IMG/M metagenome (GOLD analysis project Ga0315310, IMG submission 203630) | Freshwater sediment microbial communities from Lake Towuti, South Sulawesi, Indonesia - TDP5 | ecosystem: Environmental > Aquatic > Freshwater > Lake > Sediment | place: Indonesia: South Sulawesi... | reverse complement strand
AAGACGAGATACAGAATCCCCTATGACCGTAGCCTAACCCTCATTAAGAACACGATAATGCCCTATTCAGAACTCATAGCCCTAGACGAATATGACATCGACACAATGGGAGACTACCTGATGCGATACGACCTCAAGCCATCAGATGCCCTGCACCTGGCAACGATGAAGAAGCTAGGCGTAACCCACATAGCCACAGAGGACAGAGAGTTCGACCGCGTCGAGGAAACCAAAAGGATCTGGCTCGAACCAACAACCATCAAATAGCGCGACGTGAAGGCAACCCAACATTCTGACTCGGGCCGAGATAGATAAGAGCTGAAGAGGCATCAAACTCAACAGAGTGTTCTTACTGCCAACGTTAAGTTATTGACTAAACCCTTTGATGTGATAGGGTTCTGTTTACCGTCTGCTGCTCGCCGTTTAGCTCCTCCATTCGCTCAATAGCCTCTTGGCTAGATTGTAGACGTGTTCCGCGCTCTTGAATGAGGATTCTGCGTCTTCACGGTTGAAGAGGCTTCTTGGAGGTCTCCCGATTGTCTCCTCACCATACATGCTCGGCATCCTCTTCATCATCAGTCCCTTTGAGATTCTTGAGATGTCTTGCAGCTCCTCGATGAGCCATGACGGGTAGAGCTCCTTTTTCTCGAGGAGGAGGTCGCTGACTTCGTGTTGTTTCGGATACTCTATTCCAGCAACTCTCAATATGGATTTGAGGGATAGCTCGACGCATTCTTGGCTTTGTCTGACGACATATGAGTATCTTCCCTTTTCAAGGAAGATTTTCGCGGCCTCGAGGCGGACTTGTGCCTCGTCTAGGAGAGCCTTGGCGTATTCGAGTAGACTCATATTTGGATATTCTCTCCGAACTTGATATCAGGTTTCAGAATCCAGTACCATGAGTCCTCACTGGTCCTCACTTTCTTGGCGCCTAGGCTTGTGAGTCTGCGGAGGAAGTCGTTTAATAGGTTCTCGAAGAAGGAGCCTCGATCTAGAAGGCGAACGTTGTCTGTAAGCACATCCAAGAATAGGAGGCGGAAGCTCCGTGCCTCATCGGGCGTAAGCGGGATGTAGGAGAATCCTGTTGAGTATCCCTCTCTTCTTAGAAACTCAAGCTCATCGCGAATGGGTTGGTCAAGCTCCAAGGAGACGAGCTCATCTATCCTCTTGGAGTAGCTGGGAGGCAGTTGGTCTATTATGAGTAGGAGGTCTATGTCGCTGTCCTCTTTGGCGCAACCTCTAGCAACGGAGCCATAGACGATGATGGAGAAGGCTTTCTCATCATACTTCTCTAGGATCTTCTTCAGGAAGAGCAGGAGCAGCCTCACATATTTCCCTTGGATCTTCGCGTATCCTTCGAGGCCGCTGCCGAGGGCGAGGACAGCTAGAGAGGGATCCATTAGCCTGTAGATTCGCTTCCGTCCGATCTTCCTGAAGAGGGCTAAGTACCCTGCTTTCCTCAGCCTACTCAGGATTACCCTAACCCTCTGTTCCTCTGACCCTAGGAGGCTGCATGCCGTTGCGAAGTCGAATGGTCGAAGCCCTAGATGAGCGTAAAGTTTCGCGTAGCTTCTACCTAGCCAGGTCGGTAGCCACATGTCTCGCTATCGATTAGGTATACTACTCGTACACGTATATAAGCAGGGTACATTATGGCTCATTCGCTTACCCATAATGTGATACCGCTCTCTATGTTTTCGTGCAGGGGCCTATCTCCTCTCTTAAGCTTGACAAATTCGTTAGCGTCGAGTATGATCGGCGCTACCTTCCGCTCGCTCTTTTTGTTGAACTCGCTGATCCTGCTCTTCACGTACGATCTCTCCGACGCAAGCACGAAGAGATCTAGGTCGCTCGCTTTGACATCGATCCCTTCGGCGCTGCTACCGAACAGGATTATTCTACGCGAATGCTCCTTAAGCGAGTCCACCAGTTTCTTCAATCCGTAGATGTTAGCCAGTGTCTTAAACTGCTTCACCGTGGGGTCCCTGACATTAAGCTTGTAGAAGATCATTCTGCCCTTTCTATTCCTTTCAAGAAACTGCAGTTCGGCAAGCAGTCTCAGGATTTTGTTGGCTGACCCCTTGCTTACGTGCGTTCTTCTCATGGCTTCCCTTTCGTGGTATTCCCCCATCGGATCGTCTAGAAACAGTTGCAGTACCTTCATGAACGTCGGTGTGATGAAGTCTAATTTTTCGACCATATGCTCATCATTTTATACTTTAGGCTATTTATGGATTTCCGATGTTCTCCTTTTCGGTACCATTCAACATGGTACGAAATGGTCTGTGCGAACATTCGAAACCAAAGTCGGCTTTTCTCTAACGCATGTCACGTATGTGCTTGACGTATCGAGGAGCTTTCTGGACGAGTTCCTGATCTGCGGTATATAGGTGTGTGCGGAGATGGGAGGCTAGCGCCAGATACGCCGCGTCGTAGATGGAGATGCCGTATTCTTGGCTTGTTCTAGCGGTGTCCTCGTAAAGCCTTCCTTTTGGCTCATATACGTCCAAGCCGTATTTGGAGAGAGATCTTGCGGCTGATGCCAGCTCACTAGTGTCGTACAGTTGAGTGTATCTTAGGGCGTTCAGGGTTTCGTAGAAGAGGAGGCTAGGCACTGATATGGTGAGTTTTCGCAGGATGAATGAGTCTCTGATAATCCTTGCTTTTTCCGAGAACTCTTCATCGAGGAACCATTTCGCGACTACGGATGCGTCTGTCACGATCTTCTGCTTCTCCAAGACCTGATCACTCTCGCGCTATCCCAGCCTTCAGGAGCTTTCCTTCTAAGCCTCTCGTTCAACAGGACTGCTTCAGACGGATCTATTTCGCGCCCATACTCAAGCCTCCTGCTGATAGCCTCCCTAACAATAGCGCTCCAGTTCACATCCAGCCTTTCCATTTCCTTCTTTAATGAGGGAGGAATCGTCACACTTGTTCGAGTCATCTTTCGCAACGGGTTGGCCTCACGATTTGCCGCGGTCAGAAGTATTATCGGTATTACCCGTAGTACTTAACCCTACCTGCCATATCTGCGTTTGCTCACCTCCTCTCAAGAGGCGGGGACAGATTTCGCGCCGATCCCGTGCAGGCTTGACCTGTCCCTTGGATTTGATATGGAAAGAGAAGTGGAAGGAGGAGAAGCGCTGAGGACTGACTGGAGCAGGCAGATCGTGGCTACTGGAGTTTGATGTCTAATAATTCGTCTCAGAGTGCCTTAGATCGTCCTGTTTATATACGTGTATACGACATTTCGTTTTGTAAACGGTGGGCCACTTGGCTAGGCGAGATAGTCAACGAGTCCGGATTATCGCGGCGAGGTTTCGTCGCGAGGTTGCCGAGGAGGTTGAGAGGATTGCGGCTGAAGAAAAGATTGACAGATCATCGGTCATAGTGCGTGCAGCCGACCTCTATGTTAAGCGTTGGAAGCTTGAGAAGGCGTTGAAGTCCTATCTTGAGGGCAGTGTGACCTTGTGGAAGGCAGCTGAAATTGCAGGACTATCTCTGTGGGAGCTTATGGATGAGATGGAGAAGAGGAAGATCTCTCTCCAGTATACGTCGGAGGATTTCATTGAGGACTTTGAAGCAGCCTTGAAGGAGTAAACGTTTCTTTTGGTTAGGCCTCTGGTCTTCGATTCGACGCCGCTGATATACTTCGCAAAGGTTTCGTTGTCAAGCTTGTTGAGAGTGCTTGACGAACCCAAGATCATAACCATGGGCGTCTACAACGAGTTGTTGAGAGGAGGGGCCCTCGGAAAGCCTGAGGCACGAGTTCTACGCGGGCTCGTTGAAGAGAAGGTGATCACTGTTCAGGACCCGAAGGATGTTGGTTTTGTCCTCAGAATAGTCAAGGTGGCAGCTGAGAAGGAGAGGGATCCGCTTCATAGGACTGAAGCCGACATACTAGCCTTGGCAAAGGAGTTACATGGGGTGGCGATCAGTGATGACCATGTGGCTAAATCCGTTGCAAGGTTGATCGGGATCGAGCTTCACGGCACAGGTTACCTACTCGGAAGAATGTACAAAGCTGGAAGAATGTCAAGGGATGAATTGTTGGGATATCTGGGCGAGATGCGGCGCTATGGGTGGCGAGCGAGTGAAGAAGAATATGAAAGGATACTCAACTATCTCAGAAGAACTTGAAGCTATGCTAGACAATCCACGCGAAGCTTGTTCTCGACAGGAAAGGCAAACGGCAAGCGATTGAGCTCGAATATCGTGCGTGGCACCAATCCAATTCGCGTGAGCGCCGGCTCTTGAGAACGTTTATTATCGGAGATCGGTGAAATATCTAAGAGCTGTGATTCGATGAAGCCGCGTGAGGATTCGTACGGTTTCTTTCAACGTTCACTTGGCAGGCTGATGGAGGTTTACGAAGGTGAGTATGTTGCAGTCGTCGGTGCGAAGGTTGTGGCGCACGGGCGAGACGGGAAGAAGGTTTACGATAAGGCTTGCCGCAAGTATCCCAAGAGAAGGATACTGTTGGGGCAGGTCCCCGTGAAGGAGGCTATGGTGCTTTGGCTCGCGTTCACTTCCGGTTCTCGAGGCAGAGGTCGAAAGTTTTCGGTTACGTATCGCGACCTATGATTACTGTCACATTGCGCGCTCAGTCCGGGGAACTCTTTGATGTGACGGCGCTTCTCGATTCAGGTGCAGACGTTTCGATGTTCTCACCGAGTGTGGCGAATATACTTGGGTTGAAACCTAGAAAGGGAAAGCGGAGGATCTTTCGCGGTATCGGAGGAGAGATCGAAGCCTATGTTCACCGTATCGAGTTCAGGATCGGTACTCTACGCTTTCATGCCAGAGTGGCGTTCCCGACGGTAGAGATACCGAACATCCTCGGTCGGTTGGATCTTATGAAGAATATTGAGGTAATCTTCAAAGACGAAAGAGAACTCTCTATCGAGTCACCATAGTTGTCACGATGAGGATATTGAACGGTGAGACTTGGCTCGAGTGCCCGGCTCTGTCTCGCCGCAGAGTTGAACGCTCCGAGGGCGCCGTCGCTGACTTGGTATCGCTAAGGGCCGGTCTTCTATGGTCCATCGATTGTTCACCTTCGTTTAGACAGGATCTCCCCAACTGTCAGTCTGATGGACTGTTCACTGTTGTGTCTTGGATTCCAGCCTCTCGACTTGAGCTTTGATACGTCGAGGAACATGTTCTTGACGTCGCCGATCCATCCCCTTCCTCCATCTACTCCTCCGGTAAAGCTGAGTCTCACGTTTTCTAAGCCCATTTCTTCGGTGACTATGTTCGCTATTGTCCTGACATCTATTTGATCGTCTGATCCTACGTTGAATGTCTCAACTTGGCCTTCGGCTTTCTCTAGGCCTAGGTGCATTGCTTCTATGCAGTCGTCTATGAATAGGTATGATTTTGTCTGGGTTCCGTTTCCTAGGACTTCGAGTTCTGTCGCGTTCTTTCTGAGTTTCTGGACGAAGTCGTAGACTACGCCATGTTTGCTTCTGGGCCCTACGATGTTTGCTAGCCTGTGGATTATGGCTTTGAATCCGTAGGTGTATGCGTACCCGGTTATGAGAGCTTCGCATGAGAGCTTAGATGCGCCGTAGAGAGAGATCGGTTTCAACGGCGCATAGTCCTCATTGGTGGGGATTTTTGAGGCTTCACCGTAGACAGTTGATGATGACGTAAAGAGGAGTAATTTAATGTCTCCTACCTTTCTTATGGCTTCGAGTAGGTTGAAGTTTGCTTGGATGTTTTGCTGATAGTGAACTTCTGGATGGGTTGTGCCGACCCTTACTTCGGGGTTGGCTGCCAAATGGAAGACGTTTTCGCATCCTTCAACTACTTTCGTCAGGTCACGCGTCTTCAAGATGTCCGCTCGTATGAAGGTGAAGTTTGGGCTCTCAAGCCATCTCTCAATGTTCTTCAGGCTTCCGCTGCTTAGGTCGTCTACGACAATGACATTGAACCCACGCATCATCAACATGTCAGCCAGATGGCTTCCAATGAATCCTGCCCCACCTGTAATGAGAATACGATTACTTGCCATGGTTTTTGAAACCTTTCCTTGCGTCACACTTCTGTTTCCATAAACCCTGCTATTGAAATGTCAGACTCTGTTTTTTAGCTAGAGCGGCCCCGTTACCGGCGCCTCCGGATTACTCAGACCGGAAGCTCTGCCCGGACTGTGCCCGCCAGCGATTTCAAGCCTACTATCCCTTGACTGAGGTAGGAAGACTCCGTACCCTATCCGCCTATCATGAAAAGAAGCATATTAGTTCTGGTCAAAAGACAAGAACTTCTCTTTCCACTACCATATCCTTTGTGAGACTTACCTCGTGATTGTGGCTTGGCTTGAGGCGTATGTTTCGTCTCCCTCGAAGCTGATTGTTGCCGAGTTCCAGTAGAAGAGGAATTCTAGGCTATAGTAGCCGTCCTGCCTTGTCTGAAGGTCAAAGGTGGCTGTCTGCCATGTCGTTCCAGAGAGGTAGTGAACTGTTAGCTTGACTGGCTTGTTGGCGAGGTATGTACCTGTGTCCTTGCGGGTTAGATATCCTGCAAACTCCTTGTTGCCGACGAAGTTATCGTGAGGGATGTCTCAATCTTCGCTATGACTTGATAGGTTATTGTTGTTGAGGCTCCGGTGAGGTCTTCAGCCTCATAGAACTTCGCGGTGATCTGATAAGTTCCTCCTGTCGATGGGCAGGTTGTTGTGGCTGAGAATTATCCTTGGTCGTCTGTTGTTGCGTTTGTTCTGAACCCCCAGCCCGTTGTTATTTCGACAGGTGCGCCGACAATCACGCCTTTGATGCGACGCCAAGAACCATAATACCCGCCTGACAAACTGCTTGCAATTGTTGTGCCGAAGGCGAGAAGGAGGAACGGCTCGTCAAGAGCTTTCTCAGTTCTCAGTGGCTTGTCTAATGCTACTTCTTTGGTCGGGCTTGGAAGCGAGTCTGCGCATGTTGCATCGCAACTATAAGAAACGGTATAGCCACCAAGAGCAGCGACACTATGAAGCCCTCGCTCGTGAAGATAGGCGCATCAAGTCGATGAAAGCTTTCGAAGATTGTAGGCGTCGTATCGATCTGAGCCGTTGAGCTTGGCATAGCGGATCCCCCAATCATGAGCCTTCCCTCAAAGTCCAAGTAAAACGACTCCAGCACAAGCGGATACAGGATCGGAGTGTAGGTTGAGAACAGGTCCATGATTGGATGGCTGAGCAGCGCCAAACATCCAACCGACACTAAGCCAAGATACTTAGGTTTCAGTCGTCTCACCAAGCCAGCCGCAGCCAAGCAGACGACAAGCAGAAGAATAATCGAGTGGCTAGGCGAACGGTGAACATAAAGGAACACGTCCAAGTCCGGCAGCAGTGATATCAAGGAGACAGCTATCGCTCTACGTACGCCTAATACCGGAGCCGTCAAAGCGAATGGAACAGCGAAATGCAGAGCAAGCTCGGGCATGCCTTACTTCATCATCCATCTCGTGAGCCTTGTCTCGGAGACCGAGCGTTCCTATTAGGCTTTCCATGGACAAATAGGCTGCATCTCAGACGTGCTCACATTGAGAAAGAATTGGCTAGCAAAGCGCAGAACGTGAACCTCACGGCATCTCTTTCCTTCTTCCCGCTCTGCTCACGTAGATCTCATAGATGTCTCGGCTATCTAGCACATTCAGGAGTGTGCTCCTCTCCCATACCCTTCTGAAATTTTCATCTCTCGAATAAGCAAGCTCCCCCTCCTTCAGAACCCTGAACGCCAACTCAACGTCTGCCCGATCCAACGCCACAACGTTAACCATATCGACAGGGATTCCCAACGCGTCGGCTAACTCAACCGTCAGCCTAACCTCATCTTCCACCGTGGCGTCTCGCCCGAACAAGGCTGCAAAGTCATAGTCGCTATCCTCCCTGAAAGCCTTCCTCGCTCTGCTACCGAAAAGGTAAGCAACCTGAACTCCACTCCTCTCAAAAACCTCAGACAGAGCACCTGAAGAGCCTTCTTCAGGATCAAGCCCAGCATCCTTAACATAGTCCACAAGCTTGCGGGCAAGCCCTTCGACTTCAGGAAGAACTGTCCGCTGCAAACTTCTAAGCTCCTCAACATCCATTGCCCGGTAGGCATGAGCCATAACGTTTCTAGTTGCAGCCACTCTCTTGACAAGCTCAATAGCCTCTGCATCCAAGACCCCGCGCTCACTCAGAATCGGACCAAGCTCGCCGTAGGACCCAGGCTTTCTCAACCCAAGGTCTACCACTATCATCGCAAGTGAATCAAGCAGGTTCTGCAGGCTGGCATAGATCTCCCACCTCAGAGCCGACACCCTCACCTCATCCATGGGCTCTGTTTCTCTGGCCCTTCCTACAGATTCGATGGCTAAGCTCAGAACTTTGACTATGTCCAGGCCACCTTCACCTACATCAGTCATGTGCAGACGAATGAACAAACCTGTGTCTCATAGGCATATGGTTCAGCTCAAGGCTTTCAGCAACTTCGGATCTGAAAACGCTCACAGTCGCTCCACTGTCAACCAATGCTAGCGTCGTGATTTTCCTCGCGCCGTAGATCAGAGTAATTGGAATGGCAGGGTAGAATCTGCCTGCGATGGGAACATATTTGAAGCCTATACGTGGCACTGCCGAAGCACGTGTGTTTCCTCATCCTTAGTGGGGACCCTGAACACTATTACTGGTTCCTCTGTTTTCCTTGAGGCTTCATCATGCACCTTTTTGGCAGTGTCGCCATACGTAACGAGACCGCTCTTCGACACCCCTACCCATAGCCCTTTATACTTGGCTATCTCGTCGGCATACTTCTCCAGCCAATCTGATTCCGACATGCCTCCAACCTGACCCCGCCCAAACCTTGTCCGCACACCCATGAACCCCCTACAGGACATCATTCCTCTATCAGTCGAGAATATTTCTCCTTCAGGAGCTCTCTCAGCGCATGAAGATTCATTTCCAGTTGAAGAGCTGAAAGATAGTCCTCATATGCCGGATGCTCCCCAAGCTCACCTTTCTTCATCTTGACTTCGATCTCTTCAGCCCTCTTGGCACCGTAGGCAGATAGAACCTTCCGCAATTCCTTCTTGTTTGATACAAACTCTCTCGTGGGCAGCTCAACCTCATGCTCCAACTTCGTCAAGGGATCTTTACCTCACCGACGCTAGGTAGCGCAGAGCCATAGTCCAGCATCCATATGGACAGACGGCCTTCACGATTCTTTCTTGGCCTGAGGCTTCTCCGCTGTCTCACTGGACGCAGCCGAGGGAGTCTCAAACTCGATCGGCTCTGGTGGAGGCGTCGTAGCCATAGTCCAGCCGATCCATGCAAGAATCACGAGCACGGCAGCCACCGCGAGGAAAGCTGTCACCTGCAACACCAGAATAGCGAACGCGTAGATCAGCCATGCGTACAGGGCTATCCCAACCACACTGCCAATGAGAATCACAGCGCCTATTGCCTGATCCTTACTCAACGCACCTCACCCTCTATACTTGTCCTTCAACCCATCAAAGCGCTCAAGGTACATAAAACTCACTCAGCCCCAAATAGAAAACAAACCCTCTATCCAAAAGCCACCCGCGGACCTGAGGAGCCCAATCGAAAAGGCGCCTACCCTCAAACCTCCGCATCAACTCTTCAGCCCTCGCTCTTCCGGCGATCCAGATGCGCATCGACCGGCTCTCCAGCAGCCTCAGCACAACCCCGAGAACCCTCACCAATAGCTTCCAGCTCCCAATGCACCCACGAACCCTAACCACCCACAAAGCGCACCTGAAAAGGCCGCGATCAACAAGCGACAGCCTACGCCAATTTCCGTTCCGCAGACCCCTACGCCTAACAGCCAACAAGCCCGACAAATCCAAGTTCACACAGGCACTGAAACGCCTTCCACCCGCGTTCCTTGGACTCAAACCGACACTCCTGCACATAGAAAGATCGGGCATGGTTTTCCATACGGACGGCAGCGTACATATGCGCCACGGTGCGCATAAAAGCGTTTCCAAGCGGCATAGCCTTGATGGGCCCCTGTTCATTCATTGGCACATTGCCGGACCGAATGCTCAAAAATGAGCGTTGCGGAGTCGAGCCTCACAAGTCTACGGGACGATTATTCTCAAGATAAGCGACATGCAACTTTGTGGCCTTTGCCAACCTCAAGGACCTCAGGCTCAGTCTCGAGGCATTCTGGTTTGGCAGTTGGGCATCTATTACTAAACCTGCAGCCTGGCGGGGGGTTTATTGGACTGGGCATCTCTCCCTTCAATCTGATCTTCTTTCTATCATACTTCGGGTCAGGGACAGGGATTGCCGCGATCAGGGCTTGCGTATACGGGTGCAATGGGTTCTCGAAGAGTTCCTCGCAGGGAGCGCTCTCAAAGATCTTTCCAGGATACATCACCATGAGCATGTCGCTCATGTACCTTACTACAGAGAGGTCATGTGCGATCAGAAGGTATGTTAGCTGAAGGTCCTCCTTGAGATCCAACATCAGGTTCAGAATCTCTGACCTCACTTACATATCGAGGGCAGACACAGGTTCGTCTGCAACGATGAACCTTGGATTGAGAGCCAGCGCTCTAGCGACACCTATCCCTCTATTCTTCTTAGAGGGCACTTGTTCCAACTAGATTCATATACTCGCTCTGACCCGGCGTCTCTTGGGGAACTCGTCTGAAGGTTAGGGATGCGACTGGGTTAGGCATCTTCTTAGCAGTTGTCATTGACGCGATTTCTTTCAGATACATCGAGGTCGATCCGGTGGCGCAAAAGAACTCTGTTATGTTGATGTGGTGGATAGTTGTGCTAACCACTCTAGTTCCACTATTGAACTACTTGCGAGGGAAGGCTGAAGGCGGTCTTCTAGACAGAGCTGGAACAGGGTTGGGATTTTTCTTCTCCTTACTGGCAGAGAGATTTAATCAATGGACATTGGTGGGTCTGATGAAATGAGCGAGGAATACAAAGAGAAAGCGCGGTGCCCACTTTGCGGTCGCGAGGCCAAACTTAATGTGGATGGAAGAGATGTTTGGTGTCCTGTGTGTGGTCGCGTCCCCATACCTGCTTCTAGTTCTGTTAACTGTCATTTTCATCCTACGACTCCTGCTGTGGGAAATTGAAGTAAATGTTGTAAACCGGCGTGCAACATTTGCAACCCCCTCCCCTCTCTGAGCTTCACAAGGACCAACTGGTTGAGGCTCTGCTGGAATATCTTGGTAGCCGTCTCTGACATATCGACGATCGAAGACGAGTCGATGAACTTACATGCGAGCCAAACACAGCTTAAGGATACACAATCAGGCTCCAGCATAGGAAGAACTAAGCGCGTCTACGGGGCCTGAGCCGTTAGTTGTCGGAAGCACATAGAGAGCAAGACAGAGGCGCAGCAAGTGCGGGATACAGCAACTCAAAGGCTACTTCATCGAAAGATACAACAGCACGACCGCAGCTACAGTGGTGAACAGTTCCGGCGTAGCTTCCGCCAGCCCAAAGCCGTAGACGCGAAAGGAAAGCGCCTGCAACAACGGGTTCGATGCGATTGCGTAGAGGAGTAGGACCGTCGAAAGTATCACGAGGCCGATAGTGAACTGTGCGTGCGTGCTAATGTAGATTTGTGTATAGACGATAAGAAGAATGGTTGACAACCCGACATTTACCATGGAGACAATCGTTCTGACTGTGAAGTATGCCTGAAGCTCTTCTGAATTGGGAGGCCTAATCCGAAATAGCGAGCGACTCGGCCGCTTCACCGCGTCCTCCAGATAGTAGGTCGCAGCAACATATCCGGCAACCGCCAATCCCACAACCACCGCCACCATTATGGCCATTCTTGATGTTCTCATCGAGTCATCACCTCCCACCTATCGTGCGCTGCTTTTCTTGTTTTTCCCGATTTTGCTCCAAATCTCCTCAAGAACAGAATACCGCTCATCCAGTTCCGCGGATACGAAGTAGGTTGTACCGTAGCCTTCTCCAGCCGAAGAGATGATCCGGTTCTTGAGAAGGATTGCGAGGTGATGTCTAATGGTCTTGTAGTCCAATCCGAGATCGGCCGTCAACTGATTAGCATTTCGCGGCATATCCTTCAGTGCGGCGATAATCATCCCACGCGTCCTTCCGCCCTTGGTGCCAGCGATAAGCCACCAAAGCACACGATCAATTGGTTTACCGCTGATAGACACCGGTACCGCCTCGGCCAAACCTCAACAATACATGCGATGCGCCTCTAAAAACATCATCCGATACCGACGCGTCATAGTAGCAGAGGCTACAGCCGGTGATCCATCTATCGCTTCCTGTTCCTAACCAGCAGTGCTATCGCTGCAGCAGCAATCAAACCAATCGCTCCAACCAGAAATATCTTTCTCGTCACATTTCACCTCTTCAGCGCCGCCAACGCGCCGAGAAAAAGTAAAAGCCATTACTCAAATTCTCGATGTATCGAACCTCGAGGATGATTCGTTCATTTGCACATTCAAGTCAAAGAGCGCAGGTAGCTCTGCCCCAGAAGAAATCTCTGAGATTTGGGTAATAGTCGGAGGGAAATCTGGGAAATCTCCTTTAACCTTCACAGCAGAATACCACGCAGAAGTGAAAACCATGAACCTGACTGTGAACCGTAAGCTCGCACTACAAGCCATCGCCATCGCAATTGTGGTAGCCTCAGTCTTTGGAGCAGCATTGACTGTCGCAGCGAATCCAAGAATTCAGACCTTGGAAAGGGGAACAATGGCGCTGGCCCAGGAAGGAAACTTCAACCAGCCCTGGCCTGGATTCCGTAGGCTCGGCCCGCCTGGAAACGTGACCATAAGCTCTGCACAAGCCAAAGCGACAGTGGAGGCATCTATCCCCAGCTTCAAAATCGGCACAGTCACCTCTCTTGGAACATGCTGGCTCGTTCCTATTGAAGACAGCAAAGGCGTAGTGACATCGATTCAGGTGAGCAGGGTCAGCGCATCTACTGCAGAACAGGCGAAGTCCGTCGTGCAAGGCTCATTAAGCATGGGATGGAAAGCCGGAGAACCTAGGCTGATGAGGACCATATACGAGGTCCCTCTCATCGACTCCAAGGATGCAACAATAGCCCACATCAGCGTTGACGGCAATAGAGGCGAAATCATCAGGAAACCCTCAACCATAGTTACAGTAACCAGTCAACAAGCGAAGACCAAAGTAAGCGATGCCATAAAGGAGTTCCAAGTCGGTGAAGCCAAGGACATTGGCAACGGATGGATTGTGAGCATCAAGTACAACGGTAAGGTGGTCATGACTGTGCTCCTTGGAAAGGTCAATACCCCGACATCTGACAACGCAGTGAAGGCTGTCCAGGACTCCATAGCGAAGGGTTGGAAGGCCGGTGAGCCGAAACTGCTTCAATTCAGCTACAACGTGCCCATCATCGATGCCAACGGTAACACTATCGGCAACATCACGGTAGATGGTAGGACTGGCGAGATCACGGCGGGGTTCCCAGCGCCAAACGTGCGTGCCCATTGACAAACCGTCTTCCACCTCCGTCTACTAGGCAGGTAGATGTAGGGAAATGTCAAGGAGAGCGCTGTTGGTCCTGACCGTATTGGCAGTGCTCTCCAGCCCCCTTTTTCTTTGCCCATGTTTATGCTTGGGTTCGGGAGCCGTCTCCATTCATTAGCAGTGCGTGACTTTGTCCTTCTTGTCAGAGCTGATACTGCAGGAGCGATATCGTTTGAGCGCGAGCTGCGTCTGTGGCAGCAACTGGTCTCACAAGCTTCCTTATCGTTGCAGTGCGCGGCCAATCGGACCGATTAGGCATGTTCTTGAGCTTCAATGAGGGCTATCTGATCGAAGCGGCTGTTTGAGGGAGGAAGCCGATGGGAAGAATGGGAATAAACATGCATGTCAGGGTCGCGTTGCTGACGATCCTTCTTACGCTAGCGATCGCTGTGTTCCGGGCTCCTTCGGTGTCATCACAAAGCGGGACTGGGAGTTATGAGTTTACTACTCGCCGATATTCTCCTATTACGGGTCCAGTCGGTTATGTCTTTCTTGGCAGTGCCTCATCATCGGATAGTTATTCACAGTCCAGCGCCATCTTGACTTCAACCATCAGAGGCGGCACTCAGTTCACAACCATGTGGAAAGCCAATAGGTGGGCGTCAGACAACCCGACGATTGAAAGCCTAGAGGTCGAGTACGCCGTAAGAGGCGACTTGATACTAGCGTTCACCGTCACGGAGAGCCAGAAGACTGCTTGGTCTGCAGCCCATCCCGCCTGGTTCGCAGTCAACTTCACATACGTAGAGATCATGCTCCCGCCTGAGTTCACTGGTTATGCGAAGAGCAACGTCGTCCCTTCATTCACAAACAACTATGACCTGATTACGATAGAGACAAGGGACCGCGAGGATTTTGCGTACGGTCCGTTTTGGCGAAGGCTAAGAGTGTACACTGACACTTACGCGTTTGGCCGAAGCGAAGCGACTTTTGACAAAATGGACGATGCTCCAGATGACTGGTTGGCTCCAAAGGGGCCCTTCCAGTTCTCACCATGGAAGACCTTTGGTAACATAACCTTCAGTCTAGCGAGGGACTGGCAAGGGGACGTGCCCGAGGAGTGGTACTACATACGGGTCAACGACGTGACCGCCCCAACGATCGCAGGTGCATACTCCATCAAGTTCAGATCCATCTACAGTCCTGAGTTAGGAAAC
>Ga0315310_10001535_pt1 | contig 14670 bp, 7 predicted proteins | sample TDP5_MG_FD_203630 | JGI IMG/M metagenome (GOLD analysis project Ga0315310, IMG submission 203630) | Freshwater sediment microbial communities from Lake Towuti, South Sulawesi, Indonesia - TDP5 | ecosystem: Environmental > Aquatic > Freshwater > Lake > Sediment | place: Indonesia: South Sulawesi... | reverse complement strand
CTCATTCCACTCATATTTGTCTTATGGAGAGTATCAATAATGCCCCATGCGTTACCACCGTCAATGCTTTTTCTGTAGCAAATTGCGTAATAATATGCGTATATTTCCTGCCAAACCACATGGACATTATTCTCCCACACGGCAATGCTGGGTGTGACACAAGCGATATCGTCTTCAGGCGTCAACCTCACATCCGGTCCCCAGGTCAAACCCGCATCTATGCTCCGCTTGTAAAAAACCTCTTCGTGTGCATAACTTTCCCACCAGACTAAATGAATTGTATCTCCGCAACACGCTGCCCGCGGGTCATAAGAATAGCCCCAACAATAAGTCAACCGCTTATCCGGACCCCAGCCGGACTGAGCGTATGCAAAAGTAGAGAGTAGCAAGTAGAGAGTAAAAAACAAGTTAAAAGGCAAAAGTTAAAGGACAAAATGCGAAATAATTTATTTGTGCACTTAATCATAACTGCCTCCAGATAGTTAAATCATTAAAGTATTTCATTTTTATCATTTTCCAAAACTTTTTTTAATTTCTAATATATTATAATGAAATTTTCCCAATTGTCAAGGGATGAAGGAGCACCGGTATCATGTCGCTGCTTAATAAAATTTACACAACCAGATTCATAGGTTACCCATATTTCATCGGTTCCTTCAACTCTGCTTTAATCAGGTTACTATTGACATGAGATTTAAATTTGGTATACTTACAATTGGAATGGCAGAACTATTCCGAGGAGGATTTATCGAATGAACAATTATTCTAAGGAACAGTTGAACCGCCTATTGGAGGCATCGTTTGAAACTCCAAAAGAAGGCGATATCATTAAGGCAAAAATTATCAAGCGGACGGAAAATGGTGTGCTCTTAAATATCGGTCTCAAGGCAGAAGGCTTTTTACCTTTAGAAGAGTTCTCGAACCCTGATGAGGCAGTCGAAGGAAAAGAGATATATGTCTACTTAGAGGCGTATGAGAATCGTGAAGGTTTTCCAGTCATTTCAAAAAGGAAGGCCGATTTTCAATTTGCCTGGGACAAAATAAGACATCTCTACGAAACGGGTGAACTTGCCATGGCAACAGTGCGTAAGCGGATAAAAGGTGGCTTTACAGTTGATTTACTTAGTGTTGAGGCTTTTTTACCCAGTTCTCAGATTGAATTCAAATCACAATCTAATATTGATGGTATCATTGGTCAGACAATGGACGTAAAGATAGTAAAGATAAATATGCAGCGAAAAAATATCGTTGTTTCACGTAAACTCGCCGTTGAAGAAGAGCAAGAACGGGTCCGAAAAAAGATATTCAATGAAATAAAGACAGGCGATACGATTGATGGGGTTGTTAAAAATATTACCGATTATGGTGGTTTTATTGACATTGGCGGTGTTGATGCCCTGCTCCATATAAGCGATATATCCTGGACCAAAATAACCCATCCTGCAGAAGTGCTTAAATCCAACAGTAAAATTAAGGTAAAGGTGCTGGTTATGGATAGATCAACCGGAAGAATTGCTGTAGGATTGAAACAGTTAATGCCACATCCCTGGGAATCAATTGAGAAGAAATATAGAGTTGGTGCCAAGATCAAATGTAAGGTTGCAAATCTTGCTGAACATGGGGCTTTCGTCGAGATCGAAAAGGAAATCGAAGGTTTTATTCCGGCAACAGAAATGTCTTGGTCAAAGGAGATAAAAAAACCGTCAGCCATTCTAAAGGTTAGCGATGTTGTTGATGCCATTGTTCTGTCGGTTGACCGTGATGAAAAGAAAATTATCCTCGGTATGAAACAGGCGAAGCCCGATCCCTGGTCCGAGGTGGATGAAAGACACAAAGTGGGGCAAAGGGTTACAGTTAAAGTAACTAATCTGAAGGACTTCGGTGCCTTTGTGCGACTTCCTAATGGTATCGAAGGTCTCATTCATATCAATGATTTCTTCTGGGATAAAAAGGTTAAAAAGGCTTCCGATTATCTTAAAAAGGGACAGCGGGTAGAGGCATCAATCCTTTCCATCGACCGTAAAAATCGTAGAATATCACTGAGTATTAAACATACCAAAGATGATCCCTTTACTCGATTTGTCGAAGAATATTCTGAAGGGACTAAAATTATTGGTAAGGTAAGTGATATTTTGCCGAAGGGAATAAGGGTGACACTCAGGGAAGGCATTGAGGAGTTTATTCCCTCAAATTTTTTGGGGCGTCGTGGCAAAAAACCAAGGGATTTATATAAGTTAGGTGAAGAGATAGAAGTCGTAATTAAAAAGATTAATACTAAAATACGACACATAATATTGAGTGAAAGGGAATCACGCAAACAACCACCAAAGAAGAAAGAAGTCGTATTAAAGCCATCTCCGGATAAGTTCACAATCGCTGATATTATTGCGTCACGAAAGGAAGAAAAAAAGAATGAGGAGGTGCAGTAAAGGAATTGAACATTCTATTCAATTTTGGTTGCAAATTAAATCAGTATGAGGGGTTTTGTTTATTAAAAAAGTTTGCGACATCCGACAATTTTATAGTTGTAAATACCTGTTGTGTTACAAAAGAAGCAGAGATAAAGTCTTTAAGGAAACTAAAACAGTTAATTAGAAGGCATCCCCGAAGCAGAATAATAGTAGCTGGTTGTGCATGCACCTTGTATCCAGAAAAATTTTCTCAGGCCCATAAAGTAATTAATAATAATGCGCGAAATCTTCTAATAAAAGGTATCTTTCCAACACCTGAGAAGGCACGATACTTCTTAAAAATACAAGATGGCTGTAATGAATTTTGCACATACTGTGTCGTCCCCTATGTGAGAAAGAGATTAGAAAGTAAACCACTATTGGAGATTATACGGGAGATTGAATGGGCAAAATCATTAAATTTTCAAGAGATTGTGCTTGTCGGCGCGAATATTGGGTTATATGGCGTTGACAATGGCTCTTCTCTATTCGACTTACTTAAAATGCTACGGAATATACCTGATTTGCCCCGAATTAGGCTCTCATCAATCGAACCAAAATTTATCAATCCGGAATTGATTTATTCCCTGAAGGATTTGCCATTTTGCCGGCACTTTCATATTCCAATCCAGAGTGCTAATAATAAAGTATTATTACTGATGAGGAGAAACTACGATGCATCGCATTTAGAACGGTCTATCGCATTAATACAAGAAAATTTTTCTGATGTCGCAATTGGTGCCGATGTTATTGTTGGTTTTCCATTTGAAAACGAAAAAGAATTTTTTTATACCTATAAATTTATTCAACATAATCCATTTACCCATCTTCATGTTTTTCCTTATTCGCCAAGAACGAACACTATTGCATATAAGTATGGCGACCCGGTGTCCTATCAAGAAAAGAAATATCGTCTCAGGCTTTTAAGGGAGATGATACAAGAGAAAAATTATCGATTCCGAAAGGGTTTGGTGGGCAAAAGGCTTAATATAATTGTGGAAAAAAATAATAGTAATACCTCAGGACTTACGGATAATTATATCCGAGTAAAAGTTATTGAGAAATGCAAAGAAAGGCGACTTGTAGCGATTAAGATTAATGAGGTTACAAGAGATGCTACATTTGGTTCTATTGATACGATAAAAAATGGATAAAAAAATCTATATAAAAACATTCGGTTGTCAGATGAATAAAAATGACTCAGACATAATTGCCCATATCCTGAAAAGCCAGGGTGCACAAGTTGTTAGTGTGCCTCACATTGCAGATGTCTTTGTTGTCAATACCTGTTCAGTGCGGGCACATGCCGAAGCGCGGGCATTAGGGTTTATATGTTCGTTAAAAAAGTGGCGTGGGGAGAAGGATAGGGCACTTTGTGTTGTTGGTTGTATGGCAAAGAGATTGGGGAATAAGATATTCTCCTATGCCCCCTTCGTAGATTTGATTCTTGGACCTGATTCTTATCGTGATATTGGTAATTATATAAATTCGCTGTTCATCCACAAGTCAAAGATAATTGAAATCAATCTGGACCAGGAGACATATTGTGGTATCTACCACCGGTCAAATGCGGTTTGTGATTTTGTATCAATTATGCGTGGATGTAACAATTTCTGTTCGTATTGTGTTGTTCCATATTTGAGGGGTTGTGCACGTTCGCGTCCGATAGACGATATAATCAACGAGATTGCGTATCTTACTGCTTGCGGTGTCAAAGATATTATGCTTTTGGGACAGAATGTAAACGAATATTCGTATAATGGCTTTGGCTTTGCAGACTTATTGAATAGACTTTCGGAAATTCCCGGGGTATTCAGACTGAGGTTTTTGACATCGCATCCGAAGGATTTGGATGATGCAACGATTGCGACGGTAAAGAAAAATAAAAAAATTTGTGAATGGTTTCATCTCCCTTTGCAATCGGGTAGCAATCGTATATTGCAGTTAATGAATCGTCATTATACTGTCGAAGATTATCTGAATTTGATTGACAAGATTAAAGTGGAGATACCATCAGCAACGATTACGACAGACATAATTGTGGGTTTTCCTACGGAAACGGAGGATGAATTTTTAAAAACCCTTTCGATTTTAGCAAAGATAAAATTTAATGATGCCTACATGTATCGCTATTCTGTTAGAGAAGGAACAGAGGCGGCAAATTATGAGCCATTACCTGAGGAGGTAATAAAAAATAGACTGAAGAGGCTCATCAACTTTCAAAACAACATTACAGTGGAAAAAATGAAGGAGATGATAGGACAGAAATTTGAGGTTCTATTTGAGGGTAAGGCAAAGAAGGGTGGTATTGGTAAAACAAGAGGTAATATTCCAGTTATCATTGAAAGGGATGGCTCACCTGGTGAGGTATACAATGTGATTATCAGGACAGTCAAGGGAAAAACACCCATTGGTGAAATAATAAAAAATACCTAAAAAAATGCCTGAATACATAGAGGCAATAAAGAATATTAATAAATTTATTGATCAAACGATTTTGAAACCCGAAGCAACCGAAGAGGAGATTCTTACATTCATTGCCGGTGTTAAGAAGTATAAATTTTATGCAGCATGTGTCAATCCCTGTTGGGTTGTTTTAGTGCGCAAAAACCTTCCTTTAGAAATTAAGGTCTGCAGTGTTGTTGGTTTTCCACTCGGTGCTTCCAATATAAAAATCAAGGTTCTGGAAGCAAGGAATTTGATCGAGAAAGGCTGTGATGAGATTGATATGGTGATGAATATAGGGAAATTGAAAGGTGGTGACTACAGATATGTTGGTAAAGAGATAAAGGAGGTCGTTGGGGGTGCCCAAGGAAGGGTGGTGAAGGTAATCATTGAAACCTGTCTTCTGAATAATGAAGAGAAGGTTGCGGCAGCTAATATTATAAAGGAGTGTGGGGCAAGTTTTGTGAAAACTTCTACTGGGTTTTTGAAAGAAGGGGCAAAGATTGAAGATGTAAAACTGCTCAGAAAAATTGTTGGTCCAGAGTTTGGTGTGAAGGCATCAGGCGGAATTAGAGATTATCATGCCGCGACTGCATTTATTGAGGCTGGGGCTAACCGTATTGGTACCTCATCAGGGGAAGTGATGATGGAGGAATTTGAATCCCGCTTGAAAGAGGGTGACAGATTATAAAGGAGTGAAACAATGGTTCTTATTTTTATTTTATATTTTTTAGACCCGATCAATGTAAGTGAATATACCTTACAAAATGGGCTGAAGGTTTTGATTTACGAAGACCATTTTGCACCGGTTGTGGCAACCCAGGTTCATTATCGTGTTGGTGGTTTTAATGAACCACAGGGACTGACCGGTATATCACATCTTCTGGAACATATGGCCTTTAAGGGAACAAAGAAATACGGTCCAAAGATATATGACAGAATAATTGATGAGGCAGGTGGTGAGGAGAATGCCTTTACATCCATCCATCGAACCGTGTACTGGGCGAACCTTCATAAAGACCGTTATACCATTGAGCTCGAATTAGAAGCTGACCGGATGCAAAATTTGTTGATCGCAGAAAAAGAGTTTGAAACAGAGAAGGGTGTGGTAATGGAGGAGAGAAGGCTTGGAGAGAATGACCCATATAATAGTCTCTTTGAACTTCTCGATTTGACCAGTTATACCTACAGCCCCTATCGCAATCCTGTAGTTGGATTTATGGGCGATCTTGAAAGAATGATGCGGGAGGATGTCTATAATTGGTATAAAAAATTTTATAATCCAGCAAATGTCGTTATCGTAATTGCCGGTGATGTAATCCCGGAAGCGGCTCTGAAACTTGTCAAAAAATATTATGGGAAGATTATCGGTATAAAGCAGAAAGAAGAGCCCTTTGTTGAACCACCGCAGAATGGTGAAAAGAGGTTTGAGATGAAAAAGGATGTGAAGACATCTGCGCTGGCGATTCAATATCATACCGTAGCAGTAAATCAGAAGGATTCCTATACCCTTGATATTGTTGCGCGAATTTTATCACAGGGTAGAAATTCAAGGTTTGAGCGAATTTTGGTTCGACAAAGGGGCATTGCCGCAAGTGTGAATGTTTATTCCTCAACATTGACATATGATGGTAGTTTTGTTATCTTTGGCATACCGCAGACAGGTATAGATATTTCTTCTCTTGAAAATGAAATTGATAAAGAGATTGAACGGTTAAAGGTTGAGGAAGTGAGCGATGAAGAATTGACAAAGGCGAAGAATCAGGTTTTAGCACAGACAATCTACCGCCGGGATTCACCAGCTGGAATGGGATTTACAATTGGCAGGTGGGAGATTGAAGGTGGTGGTTGGCAGAACATTAATCTTTATCCTGAAGAGATACAAAAGGTTACAAAAAAGGACATTATGGGAGTTGCAAAGAAGTATTTTATCAAAGATAATCGAACCGTGGGTTATTTATTACCGATGGAGGCAAGATGAAGAAAGTTATTTTTTTATTTCTAATCTTTATTTCTGCTTATGGAATTACGATCGGACATGATTCCTTGCCCAATGGTCTTATTATTTTGACTATCGAGGCACACAAAATTCCTGAAGTTGAAATGAGGGCGATGGTTCGTGCCGGTAGTGTCTTAGACGCTGCGGGAGAAGAGGGGCTGGCTAATCTCGTAAGTCAACTTCTTCTCAGGGGAACAAAAAATCGCTCAGGTGATGAAATCGCTGAAGAGATTGAGTATGTTGGCGGTGAATTTTCTTCTTTTACCAACGAGGACTATGTCTGCCTGTATGGTAAGGTTTTGAGCAAAGATTTAAACATTCTAATTGAAATTCTGCATGACTGCCTTCAAAATCCGTCATTCGATTCTTTAGAATTTATGCGATTAAAGAAAGAAATTGTCTCGAAGATAAAGGCCGACGAGGATGACCCTTTACGGATTGGTGAGGTTAGTTTCAGAAAGTTGGTCTTTGGCGAACACCCACTGAATCATCTCCCTGAAGGTTTTGATTCCACGGTTGAAAAGATAACGATTGAGAAAATAAAAAAATTTTATGAAAACAATTATCTCCCCAATAATACTTTTTTAGTCTTTGTCGGTGATTTTAATCGGGATTCACTTATGAGTCTTATAAAAGAAAATTTTTCTAACTGGCAACGAAAATCATATTCGATGCCTGTGGTTCGTGAGCCTGTCCAGTTAAAGAAGCCGCTCGGCAAAATTATCAAACGAGAGGTTTCTCAGGCATATATATTATTAGGTTTCCCAGGACCTGGATATATGGCACAGGATTGGATTGCAACAAGGGTAATGAACTATATATTAGGCGGTGCTGGATTAACCTCACGATTATACACCAGGATTCGAGAAGAAAGAGGGCTCGCATATGTTGCCTATTCATATTTTGCACGATTTTTGAATGGTGGATATTTTGCCGCTGAGGTGCAGACAAAGAAAGTATCGGCAAATGAGGTTGTCCAGATTATTGTTGAAGAATTGGCAAGGATGAAACAGGGTGCAAGGCAAGATGAACTTGAGACAGCAAAGAAATATTACATTGGACATTTTCCCTTAACCTATGATACCTATCGTGAAATGGCAGACCTTGCGACACAGATTGAAATTGAACATCTTGGTGTTGATTATCTTTTACAATATGAGAATTTGGTTTCTATTGTTAGTCTTGATGATGTGAAATCAGTAGCACAGAAATATCTATACCCTGAGTCCTTCTTCCTGCTTATCGTGGGTGATATTAAAAAAGAGGATATAGCTGTTAGCGAGATTGAGTGGCGGGAGTAAAGGAGAGATATTATGAAGCAAAATCTTTTTATTTTTTTATTAGTGATGTTTTTACCTTCATTGATTCGTGCCCAGATAAATGTGGATTCAATATTTATCTGGGATAATGACCGAGGAGAATCAAATCAATCATTCCCTGCGGTTGGTGTTTATGCCTCCTATGCCTATGTATTATGGCTGGATGCGCGGTGGGGTGATTATGATATCTATCGTCAAGGACTTTACTGGAATGGGGCTCATTACGGTCCAAATACAATGGTTAGCATTGATACCTTCAATCGTTATATACAGACATGTGGCAATATTGAGGGAAATCCAAATAATTTTTTCGTAGCGGTATGGGAAGACTCAAGTTATCGTCGAGGTTTTGAACAATCCACAGCGATCTGGGCATGTATATATACAAGTCAACCATTCCGTGTTATTGCCGGACCAGGTTCTCAAAAACAGCCTTCAGTATCGTGCCGTGACAACGGTCATTTTGTTGTTTCCTACACCAATTACAATCCTGGATACCCGAGTATATATTATCGCCGTTATAGTAATATTGGTGCCTTTATTGAAGAGAGACTTGTTCGCGCGAGGGATTCGGTCAACTCATATGTTCCATCATCCTGTGTTGCCTTCTGCGATTCGGGATTTATGATTGTTTATGAAGATTCAAGCGCTGATGGTGCGCACTCTATCTATGCACAATATCGTGATACGACAGGTGGTCTTTGTGTTGTAAGATATAAGGTTAGCAATCTTATCGCAGGTGAGCAAAGAAATGAGCAGTTACCCGATGTAGCAGTGAACAGAAATGGCAATATTGTGGTTGTGTGGCAGGATTATCGAAATGGGAATAGTGATATTTATGCCAGGCGGTTTCAGGCAGTGCCTACTGGTTTTATAGGTATCGGTGGTGAAATTCAAATCACAGTTTCATTAATGGACCAAACTCGGCCCAAGGTTGCCGTATTCCCAAACGGTGATTTCATTGTCGTGTGGTATGAGGTAAGGGGTGGTGATTATGATGTCTATGCACAGGTATATACTGGCGGAGATTTAAAACAGGAATTTAGAGTTCCTGTAGATAACGTAAATTATCAAGGGTTTCCCGATGTCGCATGCCGGGACAAGGATTCGGTCTATGTTGTATGGATGAGTGCTTCAAATACTAATTTTCCTGATATCTTTTGCCGCAGTTTTCAGTTTAATCCAAGCTCTCCATTTGGTGTTGACCCCCTAATGAGCATAGACATCCCGGTAATACCTGATACCGTCTTCCCCGGCGGTCGTAAAGGTTGGTATTTTGATGATGAAAACTATGATAATTCCCAGACAACAAACTGGGATGAAGACCCGATTGACGAACCCGATTCGATATATGCTGATTTGGATAGCGCCATTATCGACCAGATTACCGAATTAAATACAAATAATCAATACTATATAGAGTGTGATGATACTCTACCGTATCGAAGTTTCCGTTCGCTAAACAAATACGAGGCAATATTTATTGACCTTGGTTATCGCACTACTGATGCATCGGCTGGTGTAATTAATCCGCAGGAACGTATTGCCTTGGTTAACTACATCAATACTGCAAAACCTACTATGATCGAAGGAAATGACTTTGGTTCGATGTATGACACAACCACCTTATTTAGTTTTTACCATACGCAATACCTCGGCGACGGTGCATCTTATATTTCAGGAAACATTGATACATTATATGGCGCAACAATAATGTTTGCCACGGACGAGACCCTGAAATATAACTACCGAGATTTAGTTGATAATTATGTTGATTCAATAAGGCCTACCGATGGAAAATTAATTTTACAAAGTTGTGGTGCACCAGGCGATTGGATGGCTGGTAGGGCAGTCGGATGGGATAATTCTTGGAAGCGATTACCAGGGAATACTGTCTACAATACTTTCCCTCTGTGTAGTATAAAGAGCACAAGGCACCCCCACACCTATGCTGAGTATTTTCGACGCTGTTTGGGCTTTTTGCGTCTAAACTGTCAACCCGAACCGATTACTACGCTAATGGCTGCTACTGGTTCGTCAGAGGGACAGGTTGATATTGTCTGGGAAATTGTTTCTGATGATTCATTGGCAGAACCCTGTACCACTGGATATAAATTGAAATTTGCTCGGAAAAAGATGACATCGGAAGTTGCATTCAGTGACAGCTCAGAAGAATACTATCAGGCATGGAATACACCAGGTCAACCAGGAACTGTGGTTTCAAAAACTTTGATTGGATTACCACCGCTTGACATACTCATCTTTGCGCTGAAGGTCAAAGACGAAACAGGATTGCAAAATGCATTAGGTGATGAACCGAGGGCAGTCGTTGCGGGTGATTCCATCACCCCTCATACGATAACGGTCGGTAATAACTTAGTGAAAGATTTCATGAATGGATACGAACTTATCGATAGGAGAAATAATGATTCCCTGTTTGTAACCTGGGATAATATAAACTTCTTTGTGGGTTTTGCACGTTGTGATTTCAAAACTGATGGCGATTTGTTCATATACTTGGATACTAAATTGGGAGGGGCAGACAGCACCGTGCCTTATAATGGTTCTACCGGGAAATCGTGGTTCATCGCGGGATTCAGACCCGATTATGTGTTGATTATTGAAAATCCCAGCACCTTGCCATACTATTATTATAAGAGATGGGTTCCTTCGAAGGATAATAGAGGTAGTTGGTTGGACACTGCATTCATAGGTAGCTTTTCTGAAGATAGTATTATAAATGATTATCATTATACGGAAATCGGAATTCCTTTCACGAATATGAGGTACGATACACTGTCACCTTTCAAACTAATTGTTCTTGTCCAAAATGAGACAACAAATCAAATTACAAATGCATTTCCGATACTCAATCCGTTAGGTTCTGGTGTTTATCTTGTCCAGTATTATCAATGGAATATGGGTCTCAAATCAAATTTGGTTCCTAATAAAAGTTATGATATAATTGGTATTTATGAAGAAAAACAGAATCTATCCATACAGTTGAAACCTTATAATCTTACTGTATTTCCTAATCCATTTGAAGGCCGGGTAGATATAAGATGGAAGATTGAAGATGGAAGATGTAAAAGTAATGTAGGGCATGCCCTGAATCCCCTGAAACAAGTTCAGGGTCAGGGTAGTCTTGCATTAAAAATCTACAATGTTTCGGGCAGATTAGTTCGACAATGGGACTATCAGACGATGAGACTATCAGACCAAATCCTCTGGGACGGCACCGATGATAACGGCAACATCCTACCCGATGGCATTTACTTCTGCGAACTGAAATCTGAAAAAGGGACTGAGGTCATAAAGATAATCTGTATAAGATAGCTTATCGCCCTAAACGTAATTGGTAAGCGGTTCTAAAAATAATAAAATTATTCAACAAATAATTGTAGTTGCCCAATTTATTGGGCAGTGGTTATTCAATTCATAGTAAATTTTTAGGTATTCAGGCATTTTGGACTTTTAGGTATTTTAATTATGCCTGATGAATCACCTGTCTGCCTCAGGTAGAGGCAACTACAAATTTTAGGATGGCTAAACTGCTACCCCTAAACAATTAAATTGAATTTCTTGAAGTATTTTTCTTTCTCTTCCTTGGTAAGGTCTGAAGTCATCAATTCGATAATTTTATTAAGATCAGCTAAATAATCCTTTATTTCCTTTTCTTTACCAATCTTTTTAAATATTTGTATTACAAGTAAAAGTGACTGAACAAGATATTCCTTTATTCCATAATGTCGTGCAGTCTCAATTGCTATCATGAGCGTATTCAATCCATTTGTGTGGTCAGAATTTTTAATAGAAATTTTCGCACTGATAATGAGATTATAGATTTTGACTATATTATCCCCAATCTCCCGGGCGATTGAAAGACTTTCATTAACATATTCTTTGGCTTCGTTCAATCTGTTTTCTATAAAAAGGACATTCGCCTTCTTCCCGAGGGACCATGCATAAAGTCTTTTATTGCCAGTTTTGTGGCTCAGGTCGAGCATTTCAACAATAATGTCCAGGGCAGTTTGATACTCATTTTTAGAAAACAATAAGTCAGCCTTAATATCAAGGGCAGAACTAAGAATTTCTAAATCATTATTTTCTCGTGCCTTCGCTTCCACACTATTTATTATTTGCCAAGACGCATCCGATACTCCAATATTATTCATTACTGCAGCATAACCAAGAAGGGATATGGTACTATTTCTTATATCACTAAGATTTTTAAATAAATTTTGACTTTTTTCAAATTCTTTTTGTGCATTTTTGTATTCACCTGAATAGAAATAATCCCAGCCAACAGACCTTCTTGCAATCGCTTCATTAAATGGGTCATTTATTTGAATGGCGACTTCAAGCGCTTTTTTGTGATGCTCCATCGCCCTGCTGATATTACCCCTGAATTGATAGACATCACCAATATTATTATTCATGCACATCTGTTGTGCCGGTGCCTCTGTCACTTGAGCAATTGTTAGAGATTGTGAGAATCCTTCATATGCCTTGTCGAGTTGCCACATATGAGCGTAAACCAATCCGACATTTCCAACAGCAAGTGATTCAGTTATTCGGTCATTTATTTTTGTGGCTACCTCCACTGCTTCATTCAATTTTTTAAGGGCTTCGTTCAAATTTCCTAACCACATATAAACAAGGCCAATCTGATTGAGACAGCGTGCAAGATTTTCTTTCTCACCTAATTCATTAAAAATGTTATATGCTTGATTATAGTATTCTAAGGCCCTAACAAAATCATTAATGCGTGCCATTATTGCGCCAGTATTCATGTAGGCAAAGGAGAGCGACCGTTTATTGCCAGTTTCTTTGCTGAGATGTGCTTCTTCCTCAAACAATTTAATTGCTTTTTTCAGGTTCCCTATATGGTAGAAATAATTACCGAGATTACCAATTGCTTGAATTTCGGTATTTTTATCTGAGATTTTTCGAGCGATGTGTTGGGCTTTTATCCAATAGTTTAACCCTCTTTTAGGAATACCCATTTCTTGATATAGAATGCCGATATTATTACAGGCCTTTGCTATATCTGATGGGGAATTTGATGTGCGCGCTAATTTAAGAGACCTTTTCTGATTTACGATTGCCTGGTTCAAATTGCCCAATAACTTTAGAAGCCAACCCTGCCTTCGAAGTATTTCTAATTTATCCTGAATCTCTTCAGAAGAAAGTTCCTCTTTATTGAGAAGGTCTAGGGCCTTATCGAAGAACCTCACTGATTCCGTGAGTGCGTATAGATGATATGATTTATCCGCCGCAGATTTTAGATATTGAACACCCATTCGCTCATCATTTGAATTGGCAAAATGATAGGCAAGGTTTTCTAAATATTCAAAGATATTACCACTTTTGAGTTTCTCCAGTTCTACACCAATCTTAGTATGGAGTTCCTTTCGTCTTGCCTTTAAGAGCGAATTGTAGATGACCTCATAGGTTGTGGGTGATATGAATTCGTAACTTTTCAAGTCAGACCTTGAAATCAAGAGTCCCTCAAAATGTTCCAGCCTTGCCAATTCTTCAGACAAATCAGTAGTCGATACAGTGAGGATTGTTGAAAGTAAATCAGGGTCAAAACACCGACCGAGCACAGATGCATACTGAAGGATGCGCCGGTCACCCTCACACAGACGGTCAATTTCATCGAGAATCACCGAAGAAACTGACTCGGCAATCTCTAATTTTTTAAAACGCTCAGTAGTAAATATACCTTCATTCGTACTTCTTATACCACCCTTTTTTATTAACAATTTTATGATTTCTCCGATAAATAGAGGATTTCCTTGAGATTTTTCATATATTACATTATCAATTTCATCTGAAATATTTTCCTCTTGAAGGATGACGCGACTCAGCCTTTTGGTTTCATCTTTAGTGAAATTTTTTAAAAGAATGTTCGTATAATTTTTTAAATCATGCCATAAAAAAGTATAATCAGAACGGTATTCAAAGAGGAAGAGAATTGGGATTTCCTGATTATCTTTTAGTAAATAGTCAAACAGTTCAATGCTTGTTGGGTCAGCCCATTGGAGGTCTTCAATCCTTATAAGAAGTGCCGACTTCTTTGCCTCGTTATGTAATATGTTTTTTACAGTGCTAAATATTTTCTTTTTTAATTCTATGGGTGGTAATGTTTCAATCTGAGAAAAATTTATACCGTAAAAGATGCCAACATAAGGTAATGTATCATCGAGAGGTAAACCAAGGTTTTTCAATTTTAGACTGATTAAAAGTTTCTTTTCTTCTTCATTGGATTCTTTCTTGAGATTAAAGTAGTTGTTTAGTAGACCTATGAATGTAATGTAAGGATTATTCATTTCATAAGATATACATCTTGTGTGTAAAATAGTAAATTTATTATTTTGTGCTAAATTTTCTGTCTCAAGTCCTAATCGAGTCTTACCGATTCCTGCATCGCCAACAAATCCCATAACTACTA
>Ga0315310_10001534_pt1 | contig 14672 bp, 16 predicted proteins | sample TDP5_MG_FD_203630 | JGI IMG/M metagenome (GOLD analysis project Ga0315310, IMG submission 203630) | Freshwater sediment microbial communities from Lake Towuti, South Sulawesi, Indonesia - TDP5 | ecosystem: Environmental > Aquatic > Freshwater > Lake > Sediment | place: Indonesia: South Sulawesi... | reverse complement strand
GTGAATACGTGTACCTGGTTCCTGCACATTCTAAAACCTCTTGAGAAGTTGACGCTAACCTTGGAATGGGAAACAGCGGCTTATCCTTGCTTGTTGCCGACACCACCGCTGCGTCAATAATTCCATTGTTTAACGCGAACATGAGCAGAGCGGAGACTATCCCGCCGTCTTGACAACTCTGAAGAATTTTTTTGTCATTCGCCTGTGCGACAACTAGTCGTTTGTAAACTCCAAACTCTTCTTCGGGCTTCCGTTCCCTCTCGAACAAGAGTTTCTCTAAAGCTTGCTGAGAAAAGTCATATCGTGGGCAGACTTTGGGACAGATTCCACAAATCTCACACTTTTTCACTAAATTTGGTTTTTCTTCAGCGTATTCCAAGCAAGCAAATGGGCAAACTAGGATGCAGGCGCCACAACCTGCACAGATTTCTTTCAAAATCACGTTTTCTTGAAGGCTTTCTTCGAAGCTCAGTCTTGGAGCGCTCATGTTCTTGCCTCTTTTTTCAAAACTTTGCTAGAATCTCTTTCAATTGTTCATTAGTGGTTTCGTGTAGACGCTTTAAAACTCTTAATGCGTTTAAGGTGATCCACTTGCTTGGTTTTCCAACAGTTTCAATATTGGCCTGCATTCGCCCAGTTGGGGCGTTTTCAAGGACCCATGTTCCATCCGGTCGACGCTTTTGAAGCAACAATTCCAAAGCGTCTTTAAGGCGTTCGTCTTCTGTGTAGACAAGTTTAGTGAGAACTGAAAGCCCTCTTAAGATGTGGTATCCGTAGAACCATGGAAAACTGAACCTCAGCCACTGCCGGTTAATCACCCTGTAACCATGATGGTCTGCCTTGTACAAGCGATGCATTAGCAAGAATTTGGCGCCTTTTGCAATTGTCCGCCTCATTTCTGGTGTGCGTTTTTCTTTTGGCACTTCTGAGAAGGCTTCAAGTGGACAGATTGTTCCGTAAAAACAGCCGTGTTTGTCTTTGATGTGTGCTTTCCAGTAGGGGCAAAGCCAACCTCCGTCCATGTTTTGAACTTTCACTAACCAGTTTAACGCCTTCACAACTCTCGAATCTGTGCCATAACCCATTCGAAGCATGGCTGCGCAAACGTTGCCAGTGAGGCAAGAATATTGGTGTTCAGTGACGAGGGATTGAGCCCAAGTTGACGGCTCAGGTTGTAACTTTTCCTTTAGAGCTGTTTTGGTTCTCATCCATTCGTATTCTTCTAGAGCTCTTTCTCTTGTGTATGATGAGAACCCGCCTTCATCTAATTGTAAGTTTAAAATGAACTCGCACGCTCTTTGAACCCTTTTGTCGCTTTTGTCCATTCCCAACTGCCCTAATATCATGATTTGCCAGTAGCTCGACTTGTATTTTGGATGATAAGGATTTTCAGGGTCTTCCCAATAACCTTCGGTTCTCTGCTTTGAGAGCATTTTTGCAATAACTTTAGAAGTGAGGATGGCTGCCTTTGCCTCTTTCACCTCAGAATCTGTCTCCTCTCTATCCAATAGATCTCTTAACGCGAAATAGCGAACAGACGGATTTTCTTTCTCTAATAACCATTCGATTGGACTTTTTGAGAGGATGTCTTGCCAGCTCATCATAGTGGAGTCGCCGTCGAGTCTCACCAATGTGAAGCATAAATTACATTCAGGCGATTATAAAAGCGTATATGAATCGGGTGCTTTCGGGACAACACAAAATAGAGAACCCTTGAAATAACGTAACAAGTAATATCATCACTGGTGCAGCACATGCCTGACCAATTTAAAGACTTTAAGCGGCTTATTAACGAAGCGTTGAAAACGACCGAAAAAGAATTTGTGCGGTTAACCGACAATGTCGTTGAGTTGTTGAGCAAAGAAAAGGGGATTATTGGAAACCTTCACATTACTGGCAGACTGATTGAGGCTCAGCCTGAAGGCGAGGCAACTATTGTGGGCGACATCCACGGCGACCTAGAAACCCTGGTTCAAATTCTGCAAGACTCAAAGTTCACCGAAAAGATGCAGAAAGGAGAACATACGCTTCTAATCTTTTTAGGAGACTATGGAGACAGAGGCACCTACTCACCCGAGGTTTACTATGTTGTCTTAAAATTGAAAGAAGCCTATCCCGAACACGTTGTTTTGATGCGCGGAAACCACGAGGGTCCAGAAGACATTTTGGCATCACCTCACGACCTGCCAGCACACCTACACAGAAAGTTTGGAGAAGAATGGCCCGAAGCCTATGAAAAACTGCGTCAACTCTTTGACCAGTTGTATAATGCCGTGGTGGTGAAAGAACGATATATAATGTTGCATGGCGGCGTTCCAAGCCAAGCCACATCTGTAGAAGACCTCGCCTATGCTCACAAAAAACATCCAAACGAGACTCACTTGGAAGAGATTCTCTGGAGTGATCCAGAAGAGGGCATGATTGGAACGTATCCGTCGCCTAGGGGAGCTGGAAAACTTTTTGGCAAAGATGTGACCGACAAATTTCTCAAAATATTTAATGTTAAAGTGTTGATTCGAGGACATGAACCCAGCGAAGCAGGATACAAGATCAATCATGATGGTGAAATATTGACGCTCTTTTCAAGGAAAGGCGAACCCTACTTCAACAATCAAGCCGCCTTCTTACAATTGGACCTGACTTCCAAAGTAGAAAACGGATATCAACTGAGAGATTGTGTTAGGTTGTTGTGAAAATCTGGCTCAGTTTGTGTTTTAATGTTTTTTCAGATTGCACTGTTGTTTCATTGTCTGAGGTGCGAAAGTAATAGCAGTTGATTGGGTTGCTCTGGCAGTAGTGTTGAACATCGAAGTTTGATAGCTCTCCTTCCATGCCCACCGCTTCCATTTTCTTACAGGTTTTCTTTCCGTCGTTTACGGAGAGGTGTGGGCATTCCATGGGCGTGAGCGACCTGTACTTCTGTTAGACAGCTATACGATATGTCTAATATTAGACATACTCACTGATAGTATCTCCTTCGCTTCCTATAAATATTCCTAAAAACATATCATAGCATACCATTTTCTGTTCAACACTGCAAAAAGAAAAACTCAAAAAACAAGCAGCCAAACGCAAGAAACTTTAGAAAGCAACGTTCCATATTCCTCAACTGTACAACATAATGATATTGCGAGCGTGAAATCTTGAAAATAGGCATTATAACCAGAAACCAAAACGGTTGGTGCTCCACTCAACTGCGCATGGCTATGGAAAAACTGAACATTACACCTTTTTGCTTCAGCTTTCATCAACTCCTAACCAGAGTGAAATCAAAGCCTGAAGCCTCAGTTAACGAAACCAACATAGTCAATGAATTAGACGCGCTCATCATACGTCCAATCGGAAGAGGCTCATTAGAAGAAATAATCTTTCGAATGGACCTTCTACACAAGCTTCAACGCCTAGGCATGACCATCATCAATCCGCCATTGTCAATCGAACGCTCAGTCGACAAGTATCACACGCTCGCACTCCTAGAAGAAAACGGCTTACCCGTTCCTAAAACAGCTGTAACCGAAAGTCACGAAGAGGCTCTCAAAGCATTCCACGAACTGGGCGACGACATCGTAGTCAAACCCCTTTTTGGATCTCGTGGAATTGGTTCAACAAGAATTTCTGACCCTGACGTGGCCACTCGATTGTTTAGGGCTATAGCCTTCTATCACGGAGTCCTCTACCTCCAAGAGTTCATCCCACACGGATTCTCAGATGTGCGCGCGTTTGTCATAGGCGAACGTGTTGTGGCTGCCATGCGCCGGGTGGCTCAAAACTGGAAAACAAATGTGAGTCTGGGAGCAAAACCAACAGCACTTAATCCAAGCGGAGAATTGGAAGATTTAGCTGTGAAGACAACCCATGTAATTGGTTGCAAGGTGGCTGGAGTCGACATATTGGAGAGCCAGAACGGGCCAGTCATCATCGAACTCAACAGTCAACCCGGGTGGAGAGGCTTACAATCTGTGACAGACATTAATATCGCTGAAGAAATCGTTAGGCACGTTGTTTCGGAGTTGAAGGCATAGGTGGAAAGGAGCGGGCTTTTATGCAAGAGGTGACAGTTTCACGCATAGATGTAGCCAAACACACAATAGAACGAAAAAAAGACTTGGTAGCCGAGGAAACGCCTCTTCACGTCTTCTTGAATCAAACCCATTACGTAACCATTCTGTGTCTCCCAACTCAACTGAAGGAACTAGCCGTGGGATACCTCCTTTCCGAGGGAGTCTTAAAATCAGTTGACGAGATAAAAGAGGTTCGGTTGGGCAAGGCGGGCAGGTGTCAAATCCGCCTAAAACCGGAAGTCAACATGGAAAAGCGGGTTTCTATCACTCAACCATTCACGAGGCTTGTGCTCTCCGCCTGTGGCTCACCAGACTATTGGCCAATATCCAAACTGATCGACAGACTTGATCTTCACAAGTTGCCTGTGGGTTTCACTGTCAAAGCCGGAGTTGTCTCTGAGGCTGTTAGATGGCTCAACATATTAGCTGAGACCTTCCGCAAGACAGGGGGTGTCCACGTTGCGGCGCTCTATTTGCAAAATGGAGAGTTAATAACCTACGCTGAAGACGTTGGTCGTCACAACGCCGTTGACAAAGTTATTGGATCAGCTGTTTTGCGGAAACTAGATTTTTCTAACTGTTTTTTGGCGTCGAGTGGACGCTTAACAGGTGACATTGTTTTAAAGGCGGCAAGAGTCGGTATTCCAGTTGTTGCTTCTCTCACGGCAGCGGTCAGCTCGGGTGTGGAAGCCGCCAAACGCACTGGTCAAACGTTGATTGGTTTTGTCAGAGGCACTCGGATGAACGTGTTTACTTATCCAGAGAGGATAATTTACAGAGCAGATTGATTATAGGAAATGTTAGTTGAGGTTTTATATGTGTGTGCACACGGTTGGATACGCCCCTTTTTTTGGAGCCTAATAGGCTCGCTGAGTGAGAGACAGAGACGGGTAGGGGGAGGTCTAGCCCGTCTATTTGGATCCAAATATGTTTTGTTGAGGCTTTGAGTTGACGAAAGCTGTATTAATTCTTGCTGGTGGCTTTTCCAAGCGATTCGGTCAAGACAAGTGCCTAATCAACTTGGTTGGCAAACCTCTTGTTCTCCATGTGATAGACCGTGTTTCAACTGTGGCAGATGAAAAAGTGGTTGTTGTGGGCTCGAACGCTCCAATAGAGGCACTCTCAAATTTGTTAAAATCGAAAGCTAGAGTTATGGTTGACAAGCATGAAGGACAGAGCCCTTTGGTTGGAGCGTTGACTGGCTTCGAGAGCGTTAATGCAGAAATCTCTTTGCTACTGCCGTGTGACACACCCTTTGTATCCGCAGAAATAGTTGCGCTCCTCTTAGACTTGTGCCTGAACAAGGCTGCTGTTATTCCACGATGGCCAAACGGATACATTGAACCTCTTCAAGCTGCGTACAACACAAAATCTGCCATAGTAGCCGCAAAAAAGGCTCTTAATGAAGGAAAACGAGACTTGTCGTCGATGATTAGCCACCTTCATGGAATACGCTATATCTCCACTTTGGTTCTTCAACAACTAGACCCCAAACTGTTAACCTTCTTTAACGTCAACACGCCCCAAGACTTAAAGAAGGCAGAGTCCATGCTCAAGAAAACGTTTAAATAAATTCTCTATTCATGATTCTGCATGGCTGCCAAATTTCTTTATTTCTCGGAACTCAAAAAAGCGCTTGATGAAAAGAAAATCGAGTTTGTGGATTTCTTTGTTGAGAAATTCGGGATAGCCTATGTTGTTGCTGTCACGAGAGAAAAGTGCAGTGGTTGCGAGAGGCAGAATAAATTGTTTGAGAAACTGTCGAACAAGATGAAGAGTAAGCATGGCAGTCGAGTAGAATTCTTTAGAGTTCACGCGCAATTCAGTCAAGGCAACATAGAAGAGACGATGCAATGTCTTGACACTTTTCACACTGTTGCGTTTCCAACCTATATAATCAGTGTGCGAAATCACCAAGGAAAAAATCGAGAGACGTACAGAGCCATAGAGCCGCCTATGAGTGAGATTGAGAGAAACATAAAGACCAGCGTTGAACTCGCCGTCTGGTTTGAGTCAAAGAGAGAATAAGCTTTCGTTCACGCGTCCAAGACATGCTCTTCCCAGAAAAGAATCAGTATTGATGGCTTTTCTTCGGAAGATTATCATTTTTGAGTAGTTACTCTTAAATAATTAGCTAGCCAATGCACTAAAAAACATACATGAAGGGTTAGCCGTGGATTCAAAAGCCGTCTCATTCATCGCATTGATGAGCGCACTCGGAAATGCTTTATTTCTTATCTCATTTTATTTGGGACCAATATCTCAAGGTGTTGCACTCGATTTCTCTCTGGTAGGCGTTTTCATAGCAGCTCTTTACGGAGGACCCCTTGTAGGATTTATCACAGGATTGTTTGCAGGGATCTTTCCAGGAATTTACTTTGGTCCAATGGGCACTGGTTCTTGGCTTGGTCTGATTGGACTGCCCATTGGAAAGTCGTTGACTGGACTCACCGCAGGCTTACTCTACAAAGGCTTCAATCTGAACCAAAGAACCCGCCAGTCTCTTCTCACAGTTCCTTTGGTGGCTGCTTCTTACGTTCCAGAATTCTTCTTCACAATATTCTATTTTGTCAGTCTATTACCCTTTTTTATTGGTGGTGGTGGCGCAGGCATACTCATCTTCGTTCTGCCTAAAGCGTGGGCGGAAATCATCGTGATGAGTTTCTTGATGGCTGCCTTGGTAGGCAACCAAGGCTTCAGCGGCTTTGTAAATAATTTCTTCACCTATCGCAAAGGAATTCGAAGCTCAGGTCCAGCAGTCGTAAAACATTAGGAATTCATGCGTCAAGTTCCCAACAAGCCTCTTACTTCTAATCATTCGCTCTACAAGATTTTCTAGCGTCTTTTTTACAGAAAAATTGACATTATGTAATCGTCGTAGTATTTTCCGTTGACGAAATTTTCTTTCTCTAATTTTGCCTCTACTTTGAACCCGCACTTTTGATAAACGTGAAAAGCCCTGCTGTTTTCAGTAAGTACTTTAAGAGAGACTTTCTGTAGTCCTTTCTTCCTCGCTATTTCAAGCATGTGTTTTGTTAATGCTGTGCCTAAGCCTTTGTTTTGAAAGTGGTCGTGTACTGTTATTCCAAAATCAGCCTTGTGCCTAAAGGTGTCTGCTTCGAAAAATCCAAGAGAGGCTGAGGCAACGATTCGAATTTTATTCTTTTCTTTGACTAAGGCAAGAATGGGCAACACCTTGTCATAGTTGATGCTGCTCGTCCAACGTTCAACTCTTTCTCTGGTAAAGGGAAGAACGAGAAAACGCAGACTTTCGTTGGATAAAGTTGAGAACATTTCCCAAAGCATTTCAGTGTCTGTTGGCAATTCTGGTCGAACAAACACTTTGGTTCCATCAGAGAGCGTTATGGTTTTCTCGTATTCTTTTGGATACTGCGACATTGCTTACGCCTAAAACATTTTTCAAACTAATAACATATAAGACTAGGGGCACACAATTCTTGGAAACATTTTTTCTTTCGTCATAGATTCTAAACCTCTTCCTACAATCTCCTCTGCAATCCAAAAGAAGATTCTCGCCGCAGCAAGCAGAATTCCAACCAGAAGTGTGTACACGCCAACTCGATCTACAAGTGGATCGTTCGAAGCCCTACCAAGTGTGGTCAAAATTAGACCGATACCCAAGCAGACCAAGCTTAAAGCAGTCATAATAAATAGAATTCGTTCAATAAAGAGCGCAGCTGGCATCTTCGGCTGCTTCTTAGTCGACATAATTTTTCCAAGTTTCAGTTTCTTAGCATAGGCTAAAAAGCCTTGTTAAATGAAAAAATAATGTTTTAAGCGGTGACTCCTTTTAGCGATTAAGCAGTTCTCGGACTTTTTTCACGCAGTCCCATGCGTCTCTTGCGTAAGCATTGATTCCATATTCCTTACAAGCGTGTTCAGAGACGGCTCTACCGCCAATCACAGTCTTGATTTTGCTACTCAGTTTTTTCTTGTTTAAAATATCAACTAAACCTTTCAAAAAAGGCACAGTCTCGTCTACTGAGACAGACACAGCGATAACTTGCGCCTTTTCTCTTTCCGCTGCTGTTACAAAAGTTTCTGGAGAAACGTTAACGCCTAAATCTACTACTTGGAACCCAGCCGACTTTAGTGCAGCAGCCACGATGTCTTTCCCCAACCCCTGAATGTTACCCTTCAACGAGCCGATGACAACCTTGCCCACCATATTAACTGGTTTGACCTCCAAGTGCGGTTCAAGAACCCTAAACGCCTCCCGCATGGCAGTTGAAGCAGCAGCCACATCGACAGTGAAGTATTCCTTCCGAATGTATTTGGCGTCTACAGCCCGCATGGCGTCCATCATTTTTTCAAGAGCAACATTCGCTGAAAACCCTTGTTCCACGGCTTGTTCAGCGAGTTTTCGAGCACTTTGAACATCACCTTCAACTACAGCGTCAAACAACTCGTTCAAAATTGCCTTTTTTGAAGTACTCAAGTGCGACACCTCAAGCTTTAAGCACTCAATCCTATCGATAGCTTGAATACATCAACATTGATTTTTCCAGCCTTGAGCACACTGCCAGTCTCAATATTGTTGACAGTAACCACAGCAGGCGCAAATAGATTAGGGTCTATCTTGTAAAAATCGTAGTTTGCCTCTTTGAAGATTTGAAGGAATGGGCGCCCATAATTTGGAGAGGCTGATGAAGGCGCTCTCTCAACTATCATCTTCAGTTTCTCATCATCCTTGCAGCCCACTACATCGTAAGAGGATTCGCCCATGTACAATATCGCGTCATTGGTTCGCCCCATAGCTTCAGCAAACCTGTGATGCACAGGAGCAACGGGTGCAGAACCGAAAGCGTGTGAAGCCAACTTAGGGTCCAGTCCCAGCTTCATGAGTTTGTGCAATCCTGTCTCAACAATTCTTCCCGAGACTTGGGTTGAGCCTGCAATGCACGTGGTTGGCACCAGAATCAACGTCAACTGGTCTGGTTTGACGCCGCACTCTCGACAGACCTGTTCGACTACACTGTCAGGCGGTTCCTTGCTCGTTTCCAACACCAGCACAGCTTTGTCAGCCTCATCTTCATAACTGATTTTTTCATACAGTTGCTGATTTTTCCTCGCCAGCGCTCGAGCCGGACCCGACCCAATGGCTGAGTAGTCGCCAGCTTTGATCTGCCAGTCGGCGAATTGTGAGCCCAACGTCGATATGGAGGGATAGTCGGTTTTCACAAAGATTGAAGGCAGGGTTAAATCATCGTATTTTTTCGAAGAAATCTCAGCTTTGCCATATCCGCCCAAGCAAATCTCTGTGATAACCTTTCCCAATTCGAGACTACCTTTCGCCAAGATTCCAGCATCAATCAGAGTGACGCCATGACTTGTTTCTTTAACCATCACGCCGTATTCCTCGGGTGAATCAAGCAGACTTTCTGCGAGGTGCCAAGCCTTTAGGTTCACACTGATTTTGCTCTTTGGCAAATGAGTTGTCCTCACAGAAACTGCTCATAAAATCTTAAATGCGGGTTTGATGCCCGCGAGATGTAGATTTTGCCCTCGCCTTCTTCAGTTAGGTCCCCAAAAAACAGGTAAAAAGGTCCAGTTGCTTCTTCTCCGTTGATTTTAACTTTTGGCTTAACGCTGTCAATACTGAACGTGGGAAGCACAGATGGGACGTTGCCACAGACAACAATTTTTCCGCCAGTCATTTCGGCGCCAACCCTTCCATCAGAGTTACCTCTAACAAATATGGTTCCGTTTTTCATGTGTGTACCCACGAATTGACCCACGCTTCCGTGCACCTTTATCAAGCCTTTTCGCATGAAACAGCCGAGTTCGTTTCCAGCGTTTCCATGAATAACTATTGTTCCGCCACGCATGCCCTTGACGCTTCCACGATAGGCGGCTCCAACGTAATCACCCACGTTTCCCTTGACCTCGATGACTCCGTCTTTCATCATGGCGCCCGTCCACGAGTCGGCGTTGCCGCCCACGGTTATTCTTCCGCCTCGCATCTCTTCACCTAGGTGGATGCCAGCGTCTCTGTGTATGACAATCTCGCCTGTGGACATGCCCGCACCTATTCTTCTAACCTTGTGGACATCGCCTAACACTTGAATTGTTAGTTTCTCAGGTGTGGCTGAACCTTCGCCTTCAATGTAGAAAAGTTCGCTGAGGTTCCGCTGTCGATTGCCTTCCCAGAGTCTCAAGTTGCCAATCTCTTCTGAGTTTTTTCCAGCGAAGACGTCGGGAGATACACATTCGGCTTCTACGGGAACCTTGAACAGGTATTTTGGACGCAGAACGACGCTGATTTTTTACACCTCCGTCTTCACAGCGACTGGGCAAGAAACCGCCAAGTGATGTTCTGGAACCACGTAGTTTTCATACTGCACCGTGTAATAATCTTCAAACTTCTCCTTCAACCTAGGCACGATTTCCTTGAGAGAGGATGAGGTTTCGGGTTTCACCCAGAAAGTCTTGCCATTGACTGACTTTACAATTTCTCCGTTTTTGACAACGATTTCTCCAGCTTTTATTGTGTAGGCGGCGTTCTTGAAGGCTCTTCTTATCAGTTTGTACTTCTTAGATGGGTCAACGTTTTCTGGGTCTATTTTATAAATTGCTATGTCAGCGTCGGCGCCCACACCCAAATGCCCCTTCTGTTTTAATCCAAGTGATCTGGCTTGTCCAGCCCTTGTGGCGATGGCTAACTCTGAAAAAGTGTATTCTCTGTTTATAGTGGGCAAGAGACTCTTGTGCTGTGCTCGCCTAGCTACTTTCTTCATTAATTTCTCTCTCGCTGCTCGACTCATCAGCCAAGAAACGATTTTTGGATAGTGAATGAAAGGCGCAGCGTTGGGATGGTCTGTTGTCATAAAGATTTTCCATGGGTCTTTAATGAGAAGGGCGAGTTCTAAGCCTATTGACCACTGCGTGGCGTGAACGAAGCTGCTGCGCTTGTATCTGAAGGGAACTATGCCTGTGCTTGTTTCGGTTTCGACGTCGCTGTTTATCCATTTGTTGTGGCTCAGTTGATAGAGAATATATTGAAAGGGTCCGTCTGCTGTCATTGTTGTGGTGTCGCCGAAAACCACCTGACCCATGTCTGTGGTCACATGGCTGTGAGCGTTCACGTACTTGGCGATTTCTTCAGCGCCAGACTCAAAGGTTTGCCAGTCGTCGCCCTTGAAGGCGCTGAACTGACAATGCGTAACATGAATGACTGGTTTGTCGTTGCTAGCCAAGTTTTCGACGCACTTCATGGTTTCTAACGTTGTTCTGTAGTTTCCAGGTTTTCCGAGGTTGTTTGTGTGAACGTGAATCGTATGGGGCATGTGAAGCAGCTGGTTGACTCTACATAACCCTTGAATTATCTCTCTGGGCGTTATGTTAAAGTTTGGAACGGTGTCGTCTATGTTTCTCACGTTTCTACCGAATCCCCAAGCTTCGAGACCGCCTGGATTGACGAGTTTGATCACGTAGCCTCTTGTGGCTTCCATTGTCCAAGCGACGTAAGCCGCGCACTCTTCAATCAAGCCTTTAGAAAGAGGCTCAAGCACGAACCAGCAGTCGCCTAAGAGAGGGTAAGAAGCCTTGTCGATTATGGGCGTGTCGTTCAACTCTTCATGGGTGTGCCGAGCCTTGAGCGGCGGCATGGCTGGATCCATAACCGTTGTGTAACCCATTCTGGCGTAGCGATAACCAGTTGTGAAAGTGGAAGGAATTGAGCGTCCCACGCCTGAGCGCGTCTTCTCCGTTTTGACTTCCACGTCTTTGAAGTGGTCTTCTGGGCGCAACATGCGTCCTGAGTTGACCTTGGGTCCAGCAATATGAGAGTGAATGTCAACTCCTCCAGGCATGACGATCATTCCAGAGGCGTCGATTATCTTCTTCCTTCTGCCAACCTTTTCGACAATTTTTCCCTCTTTGATCGCTATGTCCATGCGTTCTCCGTCGACGCCGTTTAAGGGGTCATAGACGAATCCATTTTTTATGAGAAGCTCAGGCATTTCTTTGTTACGCCTCCTTCTCTTTTTTCTTTAGTCTGCGCACTTCTCGTAGAATTCGTTGCAGTGTCTGCTGATCTGATAGTACGCCTTTTGGAGGTTTGACGACTTTTTTTAGGGGAAGGGGAACCATGTCCATTCGGTAGGCTGTGCCCTCGACTTCTATGCCTGCGATGGCGCTTGGAAAGACTACGTCAGCCATCAATGAAGTAGCGGTTGTCTCTGGGTCAATAACTATCAAAGGGTTTTTCACCAGGTTTTCTACTGCGTCTTTTGGGAAGTGTGCCACTGGGTCTGAAGCCACGATTAGTGCGGCGTCGGTTTCTCCTTTACTCAATATATCAGTTACTGAGGTTTCACCTGGATTGTACCGTGGGTAACTGTGGGAGAAGTCAACGGCGTAGGGATATCCCGTCTGCCAAGTAGACACGATATTAGCGCCAGTGACGTTGTAGTGCCCTCGCATGGGCATGATGAGAAACTTTGTGAACTGATTTAGGTCCCGAGTCAGAGACAATGCAGCGTCAATGTTGCGCAGTTTGCCAGCGCTCATTGTTAAGCCAACGCCGAAGAACAAAACCCCGAACTCGCTCGATATCATGACGTCAGCTAAGTCTTCGAGAATCTCGATGGGAACTCCAGCCACGGCGTCCACGTCGAGTTCCTCGTTTCTGATAATGGCGCGAAAGGCTTGCAGCAGTTCGTAGTCTTTGTTGGGTTCCACCTGCAGAAAGTAGTCGGCTATGTCGGCGCTGCGTGTTCGCCTAACGTCGACAACTATCATTTTTCTCTGTTTTTGCAGCAGGGTAGGTGGTAGTTGCTCTCTCTTTTCTAATACAGCAGTTGATTCTGGAGTAGCAACCTGACCTATCTCGCCGGCGAGTTTTGTAGCCCTCTGCATTCTCTGTCGGGTTCGGTAGGCGCCTAGGCTTGACAGGTAACGGTTCCATGTACTCGAACGAAATCTTCCATCTGTGAAGTTTGTGTAGCGTTCAATGTGGCGTGGGTGAGCGCTCCAAGGGTTGCTTCCCCAATAGATAACCAAGTCAGCCCTATGCCTTATCTGACCAAGCGTGCATGTTGAAAAGCCAATGTCTTGAATGCTTAAGACTGAAGGTCCGTGGCAAACAGTGGATGTGTTGTCAATGACCCCGCCTATTTCTTCGGCGAGTTCCACCCCGACTCGAATGGCTTCACAGCTCGTGTTGCTCCAACCATAAAGAATTGGATAATTAGAGTGAGCCAATATTTGAGCGCTTTTTTTGATGGCTTCGGTTAAAGAAGTCTCAACTAATTCGCCGTTTTTTCTGATGAGGGGTTTTAATGGTCTGTGAGTTGAATATCCTAAAAACTTGGATTCACCTACGCCGCATGCATTTTTTACTTTGGTGATGATGTTTTTTTCCACAACGAGTTCGATGTCGTCGCAGAGGGAGCCGCAAACTGGGCATGTGACGTTTGAAACAATGGGCATGGGTTACTCATTCCTTCTTGTAATGTTGCCTGAGCAACTCCTGCAGCTGCAAAACTTGTTCCTCAGAGGCGGGTTCAATGATTGCTTCTATTCCCTTGAACGAAGGCATACCTGTCCCATGAGTTTCAGGATTTACGATAACACTTGCCCATGGTCCGTAGGGAACAAAAACTGCCCCCCGGTGAGGCGTCCGCAATGATTTTACGGCTCTGACAATAACTGAGCCATAGTCTGTGGTTATTTTTACGCTCTCGTTCTCTTTTACGCCCAAGTATTTCATGTCTTCAGGGTCAATTTCGCAAATTGCCACGCTCTTCCAGTAGCGCTCAGAGAGTTTTCCATACTCTTTTCCCTGTCCCTGACGAATGGTTCGACCCGTCAACAATGAAACCTTCAACTTGGGCGTCAAATTTGCTGCCAACTTTAAATTGCCAAGCTCGTCCAGTCATGTTGAAAAATCTACTAAACATGTCGTCGCCTATTAAGGTTTTTACCATGTCTTTCCGCTAAAAGTCAACAATGTTAAAAAGTTTCTAGTACAACAAGCCTAAAACAGAATCAACTTATAGAAAAATCACGCAAGAAAAGCACACTTTTTTTGCAAAAAATTAGAACAATTCTAGAAATGAAGCGAATCCACGACCCATCATATCTAAATTTTTTGAAACTTTCCAGACCACCACATATAACGGAAAGGCATGGTTTTATCAAACATCTCCTTAACCGTCACTAATTGAAAGCCTCCTCTAGTGTGAAGGCGAATAAAGTCTTCTCTTTCTTTCACCGGATAAATGCTATCTGGCATATCCATGTCTCCCCAGTCTCCAAAGCTTGTAGAATATAGACTTCCGCATGGTTTCAAAATTCTGTAGGTCTCTTTCAACGACTCAAGCTTATGTTCATCTGGAATTTGATGCAAAGTCCAGTAGAGATCAACTATCTCTATTACATCAGAGCACAGCGGCAAATATGGTAGCGCAGCCTTTATCAAGTTTACATCTAACTTTTTATTTTTCGCTCTTTCTTTCGCTAATCCCAATGAGTACTTATTAGGTTCAACTAGAATGGAGTCAAAACCTTGTTCTGCAAGCCAGAGGGCTTCCCGCCCGTGAGCGCCACCGATGTCAGCAACATAACCAGTTTCTTTTGGATCATTTT
>Ga0315310_10001533_pt1 | contig 14674 bp, 23 predicted proteins | sample TDP5_MG_FD_203630 | JGI IMG/M metagenome (GOLD analysis project Ga0315310, IMG submission 203630) | Freshwater sediment microbial communities from Lake Towuti, South Sulawesi, Indonesia - TDP5 | ecosystem: Environmental > Aquatic > Freshwater > Lake > Sediment | place: Indonesia: South Sulawesi... | reverse complement strand
TCCATGAAGCGGTTGAAATAGAAGAAGTAAGCTTGGTAGCGATGCGTCTGATCGATCCACGTCTGGCGCCGGAACCAGTAGCTCTGAAGGCCCACGAGATCGCTGAGAAAAGACAGAAGGAATACCTGAGAAGGGCTGGTTAATGCTCAACACTAATGCACAGCATTAATGCACAGCAGTCCAGATGAAAAAATAGATATAGCCATAACAGGAATATGCTAGTCTGCAACGCGCCGAGCCCGGCACTCGGGCAGAGTGTTAGGGAAGGAAGGCTGCTAAGGTCTTCCAACCCAAGGCGCGGCTGCACATCTCAACCTTCTTGGAGGTGACGTTATGGAAGAGGAAAAGCCTACGGAGGAAGAAGGAGAAGAAACTGAAGGCGAAGAGGAAAAGGAAGAAGGAGAATAATAGCTCCTGGCTCCTTTTTATGACCTCTTTCTCTCAAAAAGAAATTGAACACTTTAGAGATCCATCCCTCTGAACCTCAACCTCACTATAAATTAAACGAATATCAGTTTCAACAGTTTTTTCAAGGATTAGAATGTCATTGTCATTCTTGATTGTCACATGAGGAAGAGCGTTGTAGTCATCATGTTTTAGTCCTCTCACTTGATGCCAGCAATAATTACTCCTGATCTGGCAGGTATGACAAAGCCCTTTGACACTCCAACTTACTTTTACATCTTGTGGTCTAGCAAAACCACAGTGAAGACATTCATCCATGCTCATCTGACTCCCCCACTTTTTCTTTTCTATTTATCCCGTTCTTTTTCTCCCAAATGCTAAGTACTTCGTAGCAAGGTGAACATACATTCGCGTTGTCTCAACACGCAGGTGACCGGCAAACTTGGCCAGACTGAGCTCGTCCACAACTCCTTTTCCCTCGAGCTCGTGGATCGCAACATGAGTTATCTTACTATGCCTCAGAGACTGGAACGTATAGTCCTTAAAACCAAACTTGGTTGCACGGTTCGTAAACGTATCTTGGTAGTCTTCAGAATCCAGTGGAAACATCTGGTCTTTTATCTTCGCTAGCATAAGATATCTGTTCAGGATCTCTAAACACCACCATTCCAGCTTGAGGGTGTAGGTGTTCGCGTGTCCTTTATGCTTCAGTCGAGTGACCAAAATGTCTCCGGTTTGAGCGTTAAACTTGTTTGTCCTAAGAAACTTCAGCTCGCCAACTCTCAGCGCAAGATCATACGCAGTACAGAGAACAGGCACCCGACCGATCACTCTGAAACATGGCGCTTCCTCTAACCACCTCGGTTCAGAAACCTCATAACTCACAATCGGCGTCTTCTTGCTCAGCTCCGGAAGATTCATCAACTCGAAGAAGCTCTTCAAGGCCCATCCAAAACGCCAAATCGTCCTGGAAGAGTAGTCTTCAGCTTCTAGACTGCTATACCATCTCGTTATGTCCAGAGGAGTGATCTTATCTAACGGCTTCTGCACGAACCTAAGAAAAGCATCCACATTTCTAGGGTAATTGTAAGCTGTGCTTCCACTCTTTGAGTATTTCAGATATTCCCTGAACTGTCGGGCGGGGGGAAGGAGTTCCTTCATCATTATCACATTATCATAAATAACATACTTGTTATACATAAAGTTATAACATGATTATAACTTTAAACATTTGTGAAAAAACGTATTTTTCAAAAAAATTTTTTTTAAAAAGGTTTATATGTTTGTTTGCGTTTGGTGTGTTTGTGCGTTGCGTAAAAGCGCAACCCGTCTAAGCGCACAGCGACTTAGACGCAGTTTCGCCTTATGCAACGTGTCCACGCCTATGGGCGAACCGTGTTAGGCGTGGCGTGGCTGTGATGCGTCAGCCGACAAACAGCCACAGCGTCGTAAGACGTGGCAAAGGAAAGGCTGTGCTAAAACACGGTTGAAGTAGAATAAAGCCTTTAAAATTAGATTGCTATTGCAGACATAAGGTTCTCCAAACCGCTAACCCCAGAGGTTTGGCTTTTGCCATTCGTTGCTCGTTGCAATAGATGTGGGCATATCGAAGAGGCCAGAACACGCTACATCATAGACCTGTGCAGGAAAGAACATGACTTAGAGAGCCACGGATCACACGATAGCGAAGGGTGGACAGTAATCATAGTTTCTCATTCAGATTACTCAATGTTTCAACGGTTGAGCAAACTTCCTGCGTTCTGGAACTCTATTAGAACACCAGCCCACAAAATCCCTCGTTTTTCTGGATTGGTTAGCGGGGAGATTAGCCTTTCTGCAAACTGAATGCAAGTAGCCGACAGGGTTAACTTCCTCAAGTAGTGGAGTTATGAGATTTGCCAACACAAAAAACTCAAACTGCCACTGCTCAAACGGTAGCTATCCCTGTTGAACAGGAAGTCAAGTTGCTACGTGGATTCCGAGACCTCGTAGCCGAGCGATGGGGCTACTTCATGGGTAGGCGACTGACACAGCAAGACATGACACAGAAAACCGAGGCGGAACGCAAGGCGGTTGCCGAAATCCGAAAGGATATTTCAGGCGACAACCTGAAAACCATAATCACCAAAGGCGACATCAAAACCTTTGAAGCCAAACTCTCCGCCGTCAAGACAGCCCGAGAAGCCCTGAACAAAGCCTCCAAACCCTTCCGAGAGAAGATTAGCCCTCTCGCAAAGGCGCAGAAGTATCTGGACAACGTGGCGATTCCCGATGCTCTAAAAGAGTTAGGGACACCTGTTCAACCACGCTTCAGTTTGAGCAAGTGGATAGGCGACGCAATCGCCTCACAAAAGAAAAAGTAAGGCGGTTTTACCGACTCAACAAACCATTCCCACTTTTTTCCTGCTACAGTCGGCAGGGAAACCCTCCGACAGCATGGAAAGGGCTATCCTGTTCGAGCCAACGCATTCAGGCAGTTAAAAGGCACAATCTTATGGGCTTCCCTAAAAGCCGAGAGCATACATCTAACCTACTCTATTTTGGAGTTGTGAAACTCCATACTTTCCACATTAGAGTTTAGGTTGTAGATAGCCTCTCGTCTGGGGTGAAGCCTTTTTTTTGTTTGTCCACTAGCCGTTTGGTTAGCGGTAGCGTTGAGGCTGGGAAAGAAGCCCATGACAATGACAAGCGTTTTTGCGACGACCCGCAAAGGGCTATGTAGATGGAAGACCGTCGGACAGAAGGGACTGTCCAACACCCCCGTGAAGCCTTCTTCATAGTTAACCGCTTAGCACGAAGCCGACTCTATCAGCCCAAAGGCTGAGAGTCATGGCTGAGGCACTTCTTGAGGTGATTGGCGGGGTAGCCTACGAGAGAAGTGTGTAGGGTGAAGAATACACAAAACAGAAGCCTCTTTACGTCAAGCCTCATGCCTGCGGTAACCACCCCCAATAAATCTTATCGTAGGTTCTCACTTTGGTGAGTGGGCTTGATGCACCCCACTGAGAGAGGCGACTTTTTCAGGAGGAAAAGGGGCGTGGTAGCAAAAACGCTTACACCGACATCTGGGGTGACAAATTGGATAAGCCTAAACGTAGTTATTGCCCCGAATGTGGAAAACGAATCGTTGTTGTGGCACTCGCACGAGACTATGTAATCTACGGTTGTGTTGAGCACAGAGAATACGACGAAGTCATCGACCTCTAATTTCCTTTTTTCTTCGGGGTGTCTGAAACCAATGTATGCGATACTTCTATCTCACGGTGATGAGCGTGTGAAGTGTAAAGACTGTGGCGGAGAGGGCACTCTGCCTATACATGGAAGCGTAAAGACCTGCAGATCCTGCGGTGGGCTCGGCAGAGTTTCAACCTTAAACGAGGCATATCGTGTCCTAAGAGGATTCAGACTCCCAGAACACTACACAGTTACACATGGTCAGAGTGTTCTCCTCAAATTCTCAGGCTACCATGTAGACGAAGTGGTCTCTGGCTACGACACAGATGAAGTGATCCACAGTCTATTCGCGTTGACCGTGAGCGGAATTAAGGCGAGGATAGTTTTCCCCGTCTTCTAATTCCCCTTTTTTTCCCTTTTGGGCGGAGTATGAATTATTAACTGGGCAGAGAAAATGCGTATGGGGTGAGAGGAGACTGAGAAACGATGCTGATTCTGAAATTCTCTTTCTCTCTTTCAGCCATCGTTTCTCGACCACTCACCCTCCCGAAAGGGGTGATGAGATGACCAAAACCCTATTCTGCAACAGTTTTGAAGTCGGACACAACAAGGAAGCATTCTGTCTAATCTTCAAGTTTCAAAGTCCAGACGGACACATAGTTGAGACAACCTACGTTGCGATCAGCCCTTCGGGAGCTAAAACACTAATAGAGCAGCTTTCAGCCGAGATGAAGGACTACGAGACGGAACACGGACAGGTTGAACCATGGAAGACAGCGGGAAATCCGGGCTCAAATAGCCAGAGCGACAACGCGGAGAAATATCGCATCTAGCCCTATTTTTTTCTTTTTGAGGGGGTGTCTGAATGAAGCATGATGTTCTCTATTGGAAAACAAGAAGGTACGCTTTTGGTTATACTCCGTGGGCTGATGAGCAGGGTAAATTCTACGCCATCAAGTATCGTCTTAGAGATGGCGCCGCTGTGAAGAAACTGGCTTTTGCCAGACGGAAAGTGGCTAGGAACAGGGCCTACCACTGGTATCAGCAAGCCAAAATGAAGGAGAAACCCCTAGCTCCCCCAAAACCCAAGCCCAAACCGACAAGCCAGCAAAAACTAGCCGTAATTCAAGAACGAATCAAGACTACGGAGACAAAGATTAAGCGACTCTCCACTCATCTTAAGAAGCTGAAAAGACAAGAGAAATACTACCAGAAGAAAATCGCGGAGGGTGAAACGTGATCGCCACGCTAAAGCGTTTTCTTAAGCACCTGTTGGGACGAGAGAAAACTGAGGTAGCGATCCCCCAAAAGTCCCCCAAAAGTCCCTCTATGGAAGAGAAGACCGTGGAAACTCAATGTAAGATAGATGAAACAAGGCGACGGGTAGACGAGATCGACAGGGAATTAGAACGGTTATCCAAGGTTGACCCTGCTGAAATCAGTAGAACAATCGTAAAGTCCATTAAAACACAAACAATCAGAGAAGCAAACATCAAGAGGCAACAGTCAACGCTGGGGTATGGATTGAAGGGAAAATTTAGACCACGTCCAGCCCATGAAAAAAAGACATTTGACCTACGCAAGAAACCAGAAAACAATTAAATCCTTTCTTTTTCTCTGGGGTGAATTTTGTGAGTGCAGAGTTACTAGCCTTACTGAAGCGAACACGGAAACCCACGCCTGTCTATAAGAAGCTGCCGAGCGAACCTAGCCCAGAACAGAACTTCTTGCTTAAACGCATGGAGATGCGCCGCTGGAAAGCCTACGCCCTCGAGTTGACAAGAGATTACATTCGCCAGACAGCTTGGGACATCTGGTACATTCAGCATGTGCGTAGCTGCTATTGGTGTCGGATGGAAGTGCAGCTGTCGGTTGAACGCTACTACGGCAGAGGCTTGCCCTGGTTCTTCGACTTGAGCAACGAGCTGGCCTACGAAGGTGAAGAAGACTATGAGATTCTTGAGCGCTTCAAAGACATGCCTCGAGTCCGAGATTATCATATTCCCTCATACTGGGAAGAGGCAGAGAATTACCGGCGCGGAGTCAAAACCAGCCACAAAGGAACAGATTCCTTCATCGCTGCCAGGTTGATGTGGGCTGAGAAGGTTAGCAGGGCAGACATCATGCTTGCCACAGCATACTACCGACAATTGAACAGCTGGGACCTGAACGGCGAACCGCCGATAAACCCAGAACTACCTTTCCTATAACTTCTTTTTTCTCTGGGGTGATTGAATGCCTAAATGTCCCAAATGTGGCGCGGATATTGCTGCTTTGATATTAGTCGAAACTAAGGAGCGAGAATACAACGTGACTTACGATGAAGAATCAGAAGAACTGGGCTTCGAGGAAACTGAAGAGTGGCGTGGGAATCCAACAGGCACGGTGATAAAACAAGAATGGAATTGTGGCGTGTGCAAAAAAGTCATCTTTGACAATGAGGGTGATGCCAAAGCGTTCCTCTCCGACCTACGTGTGAAGGTAATCAAACAGTTGCACGAAGAACTTGGGAGAGAGCCGACTGAAAGTGAGATACAGACTTCATTGAAATCTATTGACGAGCACATGGGCTAATCCTCTCTTTTTTCCTAGGGGTGAAGAAGCTGGAGAAAGCATTAGTCGGTGGTCCAGCAATGTTCAGAGAACACGCGGAGATCCGAATAATAGGCAACAAAAAAGACGTGGATGAAGCAGAGGCAGCTCTAAAGAGAATTAAGGACCTAGAAAACCAACCAGAACCCAAGGCTCGATTAGAAATTCAACATCTGATCGACTCACAAAACCTGAAAGCATCCATATTATTCGATGGGAACACAGTTTGGAGCAAGAACCGAATCCTCCGCAACCTGGAACAGATCATGCAACACGGAACACTGTACAACAAAAAGAAGCCCAGGTTCATTCCTATCGGCAGCATACTACGACTACCAACAATAGGAGACACCATTCTGTCTGACTACTTCTATGATTTCCTCTCAGGAGATTGCGGAAGCATTGCTCACTACAGCAAAACCGGATGGGTTGCAGTGTACCCGACGGTTGAGGACCTGAAAGCCTTCTTCAAGAAGAACGAATTTGGCCACAGAGTCTTAGACCATATTCCACACTGGAAAACAGATGCCCTGGAAATCGTTAAAGCCATCGAAGCACACCTGTTCCCCTTTGAGACATTCATGAAAGCGCAGACTCCGAGGTGATTAGCCATGGTAGGAATAACTGTTTGCCGAAACCCAGACGGCATAAAAATCTGTAAAGATGGAGAAAACCAATGTTTCTCACAGCATACGAGGCGGCACACTTAGCTGAAACCGTGAAAGAAGCTAGAAGGAGATACTGGAAACGGTTCAAACTAGAACACATGGTCCCAGCAACCAAAGTGGAAGACGGAGAACACCCTTAACCTCCCTTTTTTATGTTGGGGTGAAAGTATAAACCAGGAAGAAGTCCAGACTGCTTTCGTGAAAGCCAAAGAATGGGTCAAAGAACGTATTCCAGAATTTGCCCCATTTGTCGATGAACCACAGCTCGAGTTCTCAGAGAGCAACGACGGCTGGGACATAATGCGATGTCCTTCTGAAAGGAAAATCAAAGTGAACATGCAGAGGATTCAGTGGCATCTGCACCGAGAAACCATAATTAAACATTGCCCAAAATTCGATATTGAAACCGCGCTAGTCCACGACTTGTTTGAATACTGCTACTACAGACGGTGGAACTACTCGGAGGATGACATGGCGGTAGCCGCTATCCTTCATGGAAGGGCAAGAATCATCGAAAACGTGCTGCGCCGAAAGAAGGGATTAACCGACTGGATGTAATCTCCTTTTCTCTGGGGTGTCCAAGTGGAATGCGATGTTTGTCATACAACGAAGGGTGTATTCATCCGTTGCCCACGATGCCATGAAACCTTGTGCCAAAGATGTGCAGACAAACACATATGCACTAAAACCGCCTAGCAAGGATGACTTCTTCTTTTTTATTCGGGGTGAAAAGTTGCCCTTACGATTCAAAACATCGACTATAGACGTGGAAGTAAAATACAAACCAGCAGGCAACGAGCTGCTTGTGCCAGAGCCTGTAATCCGGATGCGAACAGTCGACGGGAAAGCAGTGGAGAAAGCACGAGTAGTAGCTAAAAACAGGTTCATATGGCAGGGCAAAAACCTAGCAGTAGACATAAAACTAGTCGACCCCGAGACACAGAGGGAAGTGCCGCTCTCCGAAACCCTCGAGATCCTTGACAACTATAAATACAAATACTTGGCTGAAGATGGCGCCGAACTGAAAGAAGAGGATATCCTCTACTTTGCTGTGCAGACAGACGGCTCAGAACTGGAATGCAGCCCATATCCACGAACACAAGTCTTTGAGATTCCAGACGAAAACTGGGTTCCATCAACAAGCATAGAAGGCTTCCTCATAACCAACGTCTATGAAATCTGGAGCGAAGACAAGGAAGTTGCGCGAAAACTATTTGAGGAAGCTGAAAAACGCCTCAGAGTCGACCAAATAGGCATAGGCACATTCTCGTTCGGAGGCTTCAAACAATACTACGTGTTCCTCGTGCCCATCTTCAAAGAAGGCAAATACGTCTGGCTAATGAAGTTCAGCGACCAAAAGCTCTTGCTGAACCACTTACAAGATATGCCTTCTCCAGCGAAACTACCAATAAAAGAGGCTCCACCGTTGAAGTTATTGCCACCTGTTGCGGCGATCGTAGCCGTGTCGCAAAAGAAGAAGAAAGCCTAAACCAACGAAGCAACAGACCAGACACACAAACACTCAGCCATAAGAACTCACACTCTCACACACTCCTTTTTTTTGGGGTGTATTCTTGTCTAAAGAAATAGTCATGCTATGCGAGGATGGAACACTTGCAGACCTTAAACGCACAGGACTCGCCGCCGAAGAAAAATACGACGGCACAAGAGTCAAAATCGTGAAGAAGAACGGCGTAATCTCGCTGATAAACAGGCACAGAATTGACTATACACACCGGCTCACAGAATTAGTCGACGCGGCTAAAGCCATCAAAGGAGACTTCACCATAGACACAGAAGCCGTTTTTATCAACCCAGCGACTAAAGAAGTAGAATTCACACCTTGCCAAAGAAGATGCGCCACCCAAGACTGGGTTAAACAATACGCTCTTCAGAGGCAATATCCGATTACTGCTGAAGCCTTCGACGTTATGGAACTCTACGGATTAGACGTCACCAAACAACCCTATCTTAAGAGAAAACAGTTGCTCTTAGAACTGTTAGAAAGCGCACCTCCACAAATCCAATATGTTTCATATACCTTTGAGCTAGAGAAGGCTTGGGCAGACATCGTTAGACGTGGAGCCGAAGGCCTCATACTCAAAAGCATAAACTCGGGATACCAATTCGACCGCTCATACCAATGGCTAAAATTGAAAAACTGGAAATTCCAAATTTGTGATGTCGTAGGCTACACATTTGGCAGAGGGGCCCGAGCTCCCTTTTTCCGCAGTTTAGTCCTGTCCAAAGATGGCAAATTTGCAGGTGCTGCTGGTAGCGGGTTCTCCGACTATCAATTAAGATTGCTCAAGGACATATTCACAGATGCCCCAAGGATTCCTTCTCCATTCGACATCGGGGAACCCTATATTTCCCTAAAGCTCAACCTTAGAGTAAAGGTTAAATTTTACAAAAGCACAGAGAGAAACGGCGTAATGAGGTTTCCCGTTTTCGCGGGAATCGTGGAGCCCTAGATTCAAACAACATCCACCCATACAGACATACGACACGCATCCATACGAACATGCCCTCAAACAGATGCTCCCTCTTTTTTTGGGGTGAAACCATGAGTGAAGTTGGAGAGGCAGAGCGTGAACAAGCTGACATCGAGGAACTTAGAAAGGCGTATCGCAAATATCAGCGTTCCAACAACCAAGAAGACCACGACGCTTTCATCAGACTTTGCGAAAGAATCTTGGCGTAGCTCTCTTTTTCTTTTTGGGGTGTAAATTGCAGAGTCGCCTGTCTAGGTTTAAAGAGTTTAAGAATGCTGTAGAAGACTATGAAAGTTTGGTGGGAGGATACCGTATGCTACTAGACCAGTTAAAGAGAAACTATATTGATAGAACGGTTCAGCTTACCCTCGACATTTTTTGGGGTGCATATGCAAACCTATCAAGAAGATTTTAAAGACCTAGTTGACCGTAGCCTAATGGTCCTTGTCCTTCAGTGTGAGGAATGTGGAGCCCACGTTGCACGTATCATACATCCACGAACAGCCAAGCTAGACATGACCTGTGATGAATATGACCACGCTAACGAAACCGGCCACGGAAGCTACAACGCTCTGAAAATCCTCATCATTTACATGAATCAGGCGGACAAAGACCTCGCTAAAACACTCAGTAAAGCTCAGAGAAAAGCCCTTGACGATTTCTTAAACACATTCAAGGCAAGAGAGAGTTTGCGTGATAAGGTAATTAAACAGCTCCGTGAAGAACTTGGGAGAGAGCCGACTGAAAGTGAGATACAGACTTCACTGAAATCCATTGATGAAAACATGGGTTAACCCTCTTTTTTTCTCAAGGGGTGTTATATATTAACAAGTTTAGTGGCATTATCTTATGGGGTGAGAACATGAACAAGAAAAAGACATTGACACTGGCTGTAGGATTCTGTTTGATTTTGCTTGGAGTTTACTTCTTGAGTCGGGCTTTGATATATCAGCGGAGCCTCAATATCGCCCTTGACATGATGGAGAAGGCGCTCTTCTACTCTCAGGAATTGATTGACTTAATTAACAGGCTACAATCGCTGATTCCAGTGTATACTGTGATAGGTATAGCGTTTATTGCCCTTGGCTCCATTATCCTTGCTTCCGCTCTTTGGCTTTTACCTCGGTTAAAGGTTCTTCTGGCTCTATTGCTTATTTCCATTGTGGTAATCAACCCAGCCTTTGCTCTTAGCAGTGCAACTCAGATTAGGTGGTTTGCCACGGTTGACTTGGTTCAGCCTCGCAACATGTGGGCTATAAAAGGAAACATACACCTGTTTGACAACACTTTAGACAGCATCCAGGAACGGCCATACGTTAACTTCAGGCTTTCGGTGATAAGAGCTGACGATTATTACGGGTATTACGAGGAAATTCAAATAGGCTACTTTCAGAATCGGTCAGGCTTCTGGGTCTACGCTGAAGCTAACACTTTAGATGGCTATGCCTTGGTCGTTTGGCAACAACTCGATTTAAGCGGCGCCAACGGCGAAGGCTACATAGTTGTATCACTTGTGGAGGGAGGCAGCAACACTTTCAGCGCAGTTTACGAAGAATGTGTCTCTCCCAGCAGCAACTTTTTGCCCATCGACCCAGGGGGAGGAGGAACGATTTTGACCGCCACCTTCCAACTGAACGAAGACAGCTTATTCAAAGCGGGTTCAGAGAGCACAAGTCCATACAACAGCTTAAACGGGTTCTACTCAGACCTAGTATATTATCAACACGACTGCTGGCAGATATGGCAAAATGTGAACCAAAGAGCGGACTCTCCATACCGGATTCAAATGGGTTCAACGAACGAATTCCACACGCTGGGCGGATTAACCCGTCCAACTGCTGGTGGACGGGGGGCATGGGGATTCCTAGCTCCCGACGAACGACCATGACGTGGACAACTTAAACGACCTTCCTTTTTTTCTTTTTTAGGGGTGTAGATTGAATAATCTTGAGTTTCATTATCTAAAACGCTTCTGTGACAAATACGGAATCGACTACTACGAAATAGATAACACACTAACCTACCAAGAAAATAAGGAGCATCTCCGTTCACTGGCTCACATGCTAACCCAAACTCTCGACACCTTTGAAATAGAGAGGATGGCTGAGATGCAGAAGCAATACATGAGCGAGCACTTTCTCTCCTACTACCTGGCCTGTCAAATGGCTGGAGAAACCAAGTCCACTGAAGTTGGAGAGCCACATCATCACCGCTTCTCTCTGGAGGCATACATTCAAAATGCAAAATCAATGGGAAGACATCATCAGAATGTTTAGACGTTCGCTGCTCGACGCTTTCTCGGACTGGCTTGAAAAGAATAGGGAAGCCATCGGCGACAAATGGTATGACCGACTTGAGAAACAGATGAAGGGAGCTGACTGCGATACCGCTGTAAACATTATGGGGACCTCCTTATGGGTATTTAACATGATTGCTGGGTTTGGAGTCTTGGCTGGCATAGGTCCAGACCACATAAGTATCCATGAGATAGACAAGCGACTAGACGAACAATCCACAAAGAGGCTACTCCTCGTTATCCAAAGCTGCATGTGTCTCCAATTCTTACCACGTGAAGTCATAAACCAACAAATACCGATAATCTCAGCCAAAAAGTTCAGCCTAAAACTATGGACTGAACAGCTCAAATAAGGCTTTTATATTTGTATATCCTATGAACTTCGGGTAACCCTGCACGCAGACATGCGGCCTACCACCCAATCAGACAATCAATCAGGCTACCCTTTTTCTTTTCTATTGGGGTGAAACCTATGCAACAACCGAAACTAACCCAGCGTATGCGCCTGATACTGGCATTGCTGAAAGTGTTCGGTCCACAGCCAACAAACAAGATCGCGTTAATAGTCTACGCTGGCCAAACCATATTCCTGCAAAAACAGCTACAATCCCTCAAGTCTACACTTCGTCAAATGGAAGCAATGAACTTAATTATATTCCTGCAAGGCTCAGAGACATGGAGCCTACCACTACCAGATATCAAATCCGGAGCACGTATCGAGAAGCCCTAATTTTTCTCGGGGTGTAAGTATGTCAACTACGGAAGAGAAAGCGAAGAAAGCGAAGCTATCTAGTAACCTCTGTCCTGACTGTATAGCGGATCCAGAAATCAAGTGTCCGCGCAATAAGGATGGAAAGTGTCTCGAGTGCGGCGCCGAACTATGCGCCTACCATCTAATGAAACACTTCCGAAAGGACCATTGTATCTCAATCGAGTGGAGAGGAATACAATGAGTAAAGACGAGGAAGCCTTTAAAACCCTCTTAGGTCCAAGTCTTGAAGTCAGAAATAAGAAGGGAGAACTAGTTCTCTCCATGAAACGGAAAGGGCTGAAATATGGACAGCTCTACTACTTGTTTGAGATGCGTCTGGACCGGGTTGAGCCTGAAAGACTCAGTAAATTTCAGGCTGCCTGGGATGTTATAAAATCTCTCGCAAGAGAGATGGATATCCCTCTCTTCAATATAGACGAGGTACAACATGCTACAATATCTGAGGTGAGTAAAATGGCATCAACGATGCAGGAACCTCCTCCGTTGGGAGAGCCGTTTGATATTAAAATAGATATTCTAAACCATGCAACAGGAAAAATCACCAAGTTAACACTTGGTATCACGACAACGCCCAAATAGTTTCCTCTTTTTTTGGGGTGAAATATCTTGAGTCAAGAACTCTTAGAGCTAATCCACAGAATCAACGTCAATAAATACTCTCAGAGCGATCCGAAGCACGTTCTTCTACGGATGATTGAAGAGATCAAAATGAAAACTGGACACTACGGCTTCAGGTCCTGGGAGCTGATGGTAGAATACATAGCAAAGTGGCTTGTCCTCAACAAGAAGACCGGTTTAGCGTGTATGGCGCCACTGCAGGGTTTCAAGGGACTCGACCTCAAGAAAGACAGCCTGTACGAATATCTCGAAGGTCTAGACTACTTTAACCACTACTACGCGGCTGCCAAGGCAAACCCGTGGGACTACATCGGCGAGGTCTACATAGAACTGGAGCTCGTCCAAGCAGGGCAAAATATGACTCCAAGATGTATAGTGGAGTTTATGACTAAAATGGTCTGGGCGGAGAAGACATTAGATGGCGCCGATGAATGGTTCTGCTACCATTCCTACCTAGAGTATGTTTTCTGGTATTGGGTAACGTATCACAGTCGACCGGATCACCTGAAACCAATGGACCCGCCGTTGAAAACTCAGCTGGATCCATGTGTTGGCACGGGCCGATTTCTACTCGTAGCGACTGAAATAAAGAAGAAGGCTAACCTAGTTCTATTTGGCATCGAAATTAATCTGGCGCTCTATCGGGCCTGCTTGGTCAACATGGCAATGTTCTCAAACCATCCCTACAGTATCATCTGCGCCGACACGCTAAGGATCGACCAAAAATGGACTGGTCCAACGAGTAAGATGTGGGATCTCGGAAATCAATGGAACCTTCCTGACATGTCCATCTTCTACTGGAAGCCGCCACCGATAAATCCGAAAAGCTTTTCATTAAAAGCATTCATAGAGAAAGATAAAACCTAACAGTTTTTCTATGGGGTGAAAACCATGCGGAGTAAAGATAAGCTACGTTTGAAACAGGCTTTGGAAAAAATGAAGGATGAAAAGGAACCAGTAATGACTCTTGATATAGCTGATGAACACTTCACTTTGACACCTGAAGATCTGTTGGCAGCGAGTCAGTATATAGCAGTCTGGTTCGTCGACAAAGCCTAACTTTCTTTTTTCTTTTGGGGTGATTTAGCTGAAAACAAAGAACAATGGCGGTAACAACTATACCATGAAAGACTGGGACCATGCACCAGTGACTACTGAGAAGATTAGAGACTTGGTCTTTGACTGGGCATTTTATCCTCGAAAAGAAGTTGACCAGCACACGGTTGAGAATTATGCCCGCGCTCTTGAAGCTGGCGCCATCTTTCCACCAATCAAAGTAGGCCTTTATAAGGGCAAGAAAATTGTGATTGATGGCTTTCATCGGGTTGCTGCAAGACAACGATTCCTCATGGAGACTATTGAAGCTGTGACACTTCCCTTTGAAACTGAGGGCAGCCTATTTGCGGAAGCCGTGCGACTTAACAGTAGCCACGGAAAAGGCTTCACCGAAGCAGAGTTGAGGGCTAATATCAGGCGACTCCATCAGTATAACTTTGACGTAAAGGAGATTCAGTCGATTGCGCATTTTTCACCCGAAGAGATCCGCAGGGAGTTTTCGGTTCCGATTGTAACGGTGACGGGACCAGGTGGCAGAAGAGTCTCCCATTTCCAGAGTGCAAAAACTGTTGAGCCCGACCAGAATGATGCCATTAAA
>Ga0315310_10001532_pt1 | contig 14676 bp, 20 predicted proteins | sample TDP5_MG_FD_203630 | JGI IMG/M metagenome (GOLD analysis project Ga0315310, IMG submission 203630) | Freshwater sediment microbial communities from Lake Towuti, South Sulawesi, Indonesia - TDP5 | ecosystem: Environmental > Aquatic > Freshwater > Lake > Sediment | place: Indonesia: South Sulawesi... | reverse complement strand
TTTTTTAATTAACATGCCATGAAAAGACTATTAACTTTCTCTCTCACTATTTGTAGACGCTCATCTTAGGGAGAATTGCCTCAGTGCCTCAATCTCGTTTCAATTGGGAATTCGAGATTCCAACGTGGGAACAAATTTACGAGTTGCTACTAAACCTAGCCTATCATATCAGAAAAGCAAGATTCAAACCAGACGTTATTGTCGGCGTTTCTCGTGGCGGTTGGCCTCCAGCCCGCATCATGTCAGACTTGTTGGAAAACCCAGAGTTAGCCAATGTAAAGGCTGAATTCTATCTCAGCGTAGCCGAAACCAAAGGTGAACCAGTCATAACCCAGCCTGTTTCTGTCTCAGTGAAAGGCAAGAAAGTTTTAGTTGTAGACGATGTGGCTGATACAGGTAAGAGTTTGGCTCTTGTGCGAGAACATTTGAAGGAGCAGGGTGCAATTGAGGTTAAGATTGCAACGATCTATTATAAGCCTTGGTCTATAGTCATCCCTAACTGGTTCGAAAAGAAAACCAGTCGCTGGATAATCTTTCCATGGGAACGAAAAGAAACCGTTAGACGCATCTTGGAGAAATGCGAAAAACAAGGAAAAACCTTAGACGAGGCTAAGGAAACGCTGATAAAATATGGATTCGACCGCAAACTTGTAGAAAAATTCATCCAAGAAATCAAAGAGGGAAAAATGTGATTGAAAGGCTGGAAGGCTTCAATCAATGTCTGGTTGTGGCTGGTTTCAAAAACGTAAAAATAAATGACATTGACAAATTTTTTGCAGACGTTAAAGAGAAAACAGGCAACGCTTGTGTCCAATTTTTCGACGCCAACTTAATTGCTGGGCGAGACCATCTGCGTTTCGCAGCGTTGAATTCGTTAAACGCCTTCAAAAACAAACTTAATATTTCAAATAGTTTAGCCATGGAAAGTCTCCTGTACGCTTCTGCTCAGCATCAGATAAAGGACGCCCTAAAACTGCTCGGAATCAAACCCAAAAGTAGCAGAGTTGTCGTTCTCGTTCTGGCTGAAACTCAGAACCAAGTGTCTTCTATTCTGGAATCTGTTTCCAAACTGTTGCAAGGTAAGCAAGACAACTCTGTGGTCGAGTTTTCAAATGAAAAAGTTGATGGATTAAAGAGGTTGTTCCAAATTTCTGAGTTAGAGTTGGAAGCAAAAACCGAGAGAAAAGGTGCTGAAAAGGAAGCGCTGTTAGATTTGGTTATTGAACACATGGCTTTGCTGGCTACTGAGCGTTAGAACTACATTTTCTCTTTCATTATCGAAAGTATGTCATTAGGTTTCACTACGGAGACGCCTGTTAATCCTCCCACAACCTCTATCAAAACAATTTTGTCAGGGTGGTTTAAGTCCACTCGGCGTTCGATGATGGCTGCAGCCGCTTCGATTATGTCACTGGTCGATGTGGTTGTGAAGCGCTTCTCCACCGTGACCCTGAACGATTCGTTTTCTTTTATTTTAGAACCAAGTTCAGTTGCCACTCGTTGGATTTCACCGAGGTCTGTGCGCACCACTTTTTCCACAGGAATTATTCTTAGCGAATAACGAAACTCGTAGGGTCTCTCTTTCAAAATAACTCGGAATTTCTCTATTACCTCAAATGGATCAAACGCCGTTTTGGCTGCTATAAGACCTGTTATGCCTGTTTTGTCCACTTTAGCGGCTGAATCGCCGATTTCTCCGAGTAGGTACCAGATTTCTGAACAGGCGTCTTCCTCGTTTCCTCGGGCAGTGGTCACGAGCATATTAAAATCTTTCAGCACCATCTCGCTCACCACATTTCACAGTGAACATCAAAATTCTCTAAGCAAAGTCAACACAGAAATGTTTTCTCTCTCCTTCATTTAGGATTTTCTATAGCATGTTAATCAGTAGCCACCAAACTTAGAAATAACTCAGGCGCACTCTTGAAACCATTTCTAAGATGCGCTCTTCTTTCGAGTGAACACCCGTGGCAGATGCATTAAGAGCATCAGTAATGGGCATAAGAGGACTAGTAGAAATGGTAGGTATGTGCTTTCGATGTTGGCGTAGACAATTATTACAAGTATGACGATGGGAATCAAGCAGCACAACGCCATTATTACGAGATGCCATTTGCTATATACTGAACCTTCAGATTCATGCTCATGCATGGATGCTCACCTCTTGAAGTTTTTATCATGAATAGTGTCCCATGTTTCTTCCAAGTTTTCGAGCCTTATACAGAGCTATGGTGCCAAACATCGTCATGTATCTGGCTGTCTCCTCAACCTGATCAAAACCAGCATCATGGAACATTTCAGGCAACAAACCTTTTACATTGTCTGAAGTTTCTTCAAGTCGTCCTATGATTAAGGATGGCAAGAACATGAGGGCATTCTGTGGTTTCCCAAAGTCTGCGACATGCAACTCTCCTCTAGGTCTAAGGACTCGAAAAATCTCTTTTAACGTGTGAATCTTGTTTTCCTTGGTTAAATGATGAAAAACCATACTCGATACAACACGATCAAAAGAGTTGTCGGGATAGGGCAGCTCAAAGGCAGTTCCATAATCCAGAGCAATGTCTAAGCCTGTCTTCGCAACTTTGGATTTGGCAATTTCAAGAACTTTGGGGTCAGCGTCAAGCCCAATAACTTCCACTTTGGGTTGAGTCTTCTTGATGAGAATTGTGAGAGTTGCGGTACCACAGCCAATGTCCAGCACTCTGTGACCTCTCTGGAATCTTGCCTGGTCAACCAGTTTGGGCTTAAATGTTGACTCACGCGCAGCCCACGTCATCATGAAATCGTAGAGTGGAGTTAAAAAATTGTGACTAAATGCTGGAATGTAAGCTGTGCCTTTTGATTCACGTATTTGTTTATGTGGTATGGATTTTTGTTCTTCCAAGGTTAATCATCTCTTCGGTTTTTAGCAGCATGAGTGGTGTCCCATGTGTTCGCCGTGTTCGCTAGCGTATTTCATCGGGTTCTTGTCAAACGTTGTCTTGCACATTTGGCTGCAGAAGTAGTAGGTCTTGCCCATGTGTTCCGACTTGTACTTAGCTGTTTTTTCGTCCACATCCATGCCGCATATCGGGTCCTTAGCCATATTTGCTCCTCACCTCCCTTCCAACATTTTACTTTAGAGTTTGAGCAGTTTCAAGGTTGCCGAGTTGCTGACCACGAATAGCGAACTGAAAGCCATGGCTCCGGCAGCTATAATGGGATTAAGCAAACCCATCGCCGCGACTGGAATGGAAATCGAGTTATATATAAACGCCCAAAACAGGTTTTGCTTGATCTTTCTCATGGTTGCCTTGCTGAGCACAATTCCGCGTGCCACATCACGCAAGTCGTCTTTGATTAGGACAATGCCGCCAGTTTCTTTAGCGATATCGGTTCCACTGCCTATGGCGATGCCCACCTGCGCTTGGGCGAGGGCTGGGGCGTCGTTGACGCCGTCGCCAACCATGGCAACCACTTTGCCTTCGCTCTGTAGCTTCTTGATGACGTTCACTTTTTCCCATGGCAAAACGTTTGCAATAACACGGTCAATGCCCAGTTGGTTGGCTATTGCCTTGGCGGTTCGTTCGTTGTCGCCTGTGAGCATGGCAACCTCGAGTCCCATGTTTTTGAGTTGTTTTATGGCTTCAGCCGCGTTGTCTTTAGGCGTGTCCATAGCCGCGACTATTCCAGTGATTTTTCCGTTTATAGCAAGGAGCATAGCGGTTTTGCCTTGTTCCTCAAGTTTTGTCAGATGAGATTCAGTCAACCCTTTGAGGTTAATCTTGTTCTCTTCCATGAGTCTGCGATTTCCAAAGAGAATCGCATAACTCTTAAGAGATGCTTTGACGCCATGTCCGGGTACAGCCTCAAAGGTTTCAGCGTCGGGAGTATTAAAGTCAGCTTTTGATGCTGCCTTCAAAACTGCTTCTGCTAACGGGTGCTCTGAACCTTTCTCTGCAACCGCTGCAAACTCTAGCACTTCGTTTTCTTTGTAGCCCTCAAACGCTAGGATGTCGGTGACTGAGGGCTCACCCTTTGTTAAAGTGCCAGTCTTGTCAAACACCACTGTGTTCAGTTTTCTGATGTTTTCCACGTATTCGCCGCCTCTGAGCAGCACTCCATACTCGGCGCCTTTGCCAACACCTGCCAAAATTGCGGTCGGCGTTGCTATACCCAAGGCGCATGGACAGGCAATGAGCAATATGGATAACAGTACGAGAAAAGCAGTTGAAAAGCCGCTGGAAACCAGCCAGTATGTGAAGGCTATTGCTGCAACCGTGAAAACGGCTGGGACAAAATACCCGACAACGCGGTCTGCCAACTTCTGAACTGGTGCACTAGCCGATTGCGCTTCTTCAACTAAATGCACAATCTGCATGAGTGCTGTGTCCTCGCCAACTTTTGTGGCTTTGACCCTCAGCAATCCCGCCTTGTTTATGGTCGCGCCTATCACTTCGCTGCCAACATTCTTTTCAACAGGAATGCTTTCGCCCGTGATTATTTTCTCGTCTACAGAAGACAAGCCCGAGACGACCACACCGTCTGTGGGAATTTTTTCGCCTGGCTTAACAACAAAAACGTCTCCAACCTGAACGTCGTCTATGGAAACCTCAACCTCTTGTCCGTCCTTCAAAACCCTGGCAATTGTGGGCTGAAGCTCAAGCAGTTTTCGAATGGCTGCAGCTGATCTCCTCCGAATGGTTTCTTCGATGTACTTGCCAAACAGCACAAAAGCTAAAATTGCGACGGCTATTTGCATGTACTCTGATCCTTGTCCAGGGTTAGTCTCAAGCCTTGGAAGAAATGCGCTGATAGCCCCGTATATCCAACCAGCTAAAACGCCTGTGGAAATAAGTACATCCATGTTTATGGCTCGATTCTTAAGGGCTTTATAGGCTCCATAATGAATGCCCCAACCCGCCATCCAAACAATGGGTGTTGAGATAATGAAAAAGGCGAGGTTCCACGGAGTGATGATGCCCGCCAGCCTAAAGACCATCAAGGCTTCAAAAGAGACTGCGATGATAAAAACACCTATAAGGCGTAGGGCGGCGACGCTTATCACACCTAAGAGAGTGAAGGTGACTCTGCGCCTCAAGTTTTTCAGTTCTTGTTCCGGTTGTTCATAGGTTCGGGCGCAGCTTTCGCTGCAGAAATAGTATGTGCGGTCTCCAATCTTTCGTTTGATAGCCTTGTCTGCGTCCACGACCATGCCGCAGACGGGATCTCTTGGCAACTTGTTTTCACTTCTTTTTTTGGTTCTTCAAATGGTATTGGGTGTTTCAAACATATAAATGTATCTTTTTTAGATATATCTTTATTGATAATATTTAAATCCCTCGCCAACAAATATACCCTTTGGAGAACAAAAATGACTGCCAAATCAAAAACAGAAACAATTGACGAACTCCTATCCGACTTCTCCCGTTTTTACATACTCACAATTCTGTACGAAGGACCAGCTCACGGCTACAGCATACTCAACCACTTCAAAAAGAGAATAGGAAAAGAAGTCAGCCCAAGCTTGGTCTACCCGTTTCTCCAACAACTCGAAGAAAAAGGCTTGGTGAAACACACAAAAAAGCCAGTGGGCGAGAAAGAGAAGAAGGTCTTTGAACTCACCAAAGAAGGAAAAGAAGTATGCACACGCCTGTTCAAACGCTTCGCCAACCTCATCTCAATAGCCATTGAGCCCAGCCTCGAAGTGTGCGCCCACTGCGGCTGCAAAGTATACGAAGGAGGCTACAGAGAAGTCATCGACGGAAAAGAAATGACCTTCTGCTGCATGCACTGCGCCAACTCCTACAAAGAGGAGAAAAAACTGATAAGAAAAACAGCTAAAGAAGGGTGAAAAAATCATGGTCAAAGACCCAGTTTGTGGGACGGAAGTAGACGAGAAAACCTCTGCGTATAAGTCCATACAGGCTGGCAACATCTACTATTTCTGCTCGTCTTCCTGTCAAGCAATCTTCATCAAAGCACCTGAAAAATACATAGGGAAAGGAACCGAAGAACACCATGCAAGCCACTACGGCGGCTACTGCGGAACGAGCGGTTGCAGTGCACCCGCCAAGGGACTAGCTTGGTACTTCTACATGGGGTTGCTGATTCTGCTGCTTTTAGCCGTGTTCCTATTTGCACTATAAGATTTCTGATAGTTCCTCAAACGCCGTTACGAATTTCCAAACCATAACCTTAAGAGGGGTCAATGGCAAAAACGCAGAATCTTCACCCATTTTGCTGTTCTCTCCAATAGTCATCTTATTTGACAGATTTACCTCAAAGATTTCGTTCTTTTGCCACTTGATTACATAATTTTAGCGTGTTATACCGCATTTTTTGTCATGTTTTCCATGAACTTGTTTATCATCGCTCTCCATAAAAATCATTGTTGCTTTATTCTTTATTATTGAAAGGCAATGTTTGAAAGCTCATTCTCCATGCTACCGGTATACATATATATGTTGGGGTTTTCAACCAACCGCGACATACCATAAACCATATATGGCAACAATGTTAAACCAACATAACCGGTCATATGGAGGAAACAACATGGCTAAATGTCCCAAATGTGGAACCGAAGTTAGTTCAGCAAAGAAGAAATGGACTATGGCTGGGCGACCTGACAAATCGGGCAAGAGAATGCAGCTAGAAATAGGTCTCTTCGACTGCCCAAGATGCAAGAAACCGTTCAGAGCCGTCTTAAGCAAACGAAAGATTTAGGCGCTTACCACTACAGACCTTAGAGAGAGAAAGGTCTGCTCCTCATCCCCTCTTTTATTTTTAATTATCTGCTTGTCTTAGTAGAGGTTAACTCTTCATATTGGGAGATTTTCCAGTTTTTCGTGACCTAAAAAAATCTATCAACGTCCAACCATCAAGGAAAGCAAGCAATATAAAAGAAAACTGTGTCCAATCAAATCTTGTAACGCCTAACTTCTGAACTCCATCAATCCAAATGTCAACTCGATATGTAAGAACGCCATAAACAAGTGTGGCATCATAACCTCGGTTTTCTACACTTTGTAGATACGATTGAGCGCCGAACAAAGGCACCCACTGAGGCGGATCAGCACCAGGCTGCCATATCCAAAAAGCTCCCCACAAGCCATAACAGGCAATAAACAAAAGTAGGACATTCAGAACCACAAAGACAGTCACCCTAGACTTCATGAGCGCCACCAATTGTTTGAGAGTGATTCTGCTTATGCTAAATATAACTCTTCCAGCACAGCTAATAGCATCCAAATGAGTGAAGTAAGTCTTTTCCCTCTAACAGTATAGATTTCCATGATTGTAGAGACTGCGTATTTTGCTCTTTCTCGTTTTACAAGACATTAAGTTTTTAACGGAAAATAAGTATTGTCTGTAAGAGGCAAGGTGCTGTGGGTAAATCATTGGCGTGGTCTAAATTATCCAAGGTGCTAAAGAATAGCTACGTTGAATTGGCACTCTTAAGCCTAATTTTCTTAGGCAGCGTTTTCGGTTTCTGGTTTGGTGTGAGAGCAGCGTTAAGGACTGAGTATCCCCTTTTGGTGGTTGCCTCGCAAAGCATGCTACCAACCTTAGACGTTAGTGACATAATTATTGTTAAGGGCACAAATGCTCTAGAAATCAAGGCAGCTCCAGAACTTGAAGGCGATATCATCGTGTTTTATCAACCCTATAATTGGGACACGCGCATTGTGCACAGGGCCATAAACAGCAGTCTCCACGATGGCGTCTGGTATTTCCGAACAAAAGGAGACAACAACTTTTCGCCTGATTCTTGGAGTGGACAGGGGACTTGGAACGGGATGATTTCTCAAGACCTGCTTGTTGGCAAAGTTGTAGGTGTGATACCTTTGATCGGCAACGTGCCATTGTTTATACGCACGCCTCAGGGCACGGTTCTCATAATCTTTTTGTTCATCCTAATGTTGTTACTAGAGTACGTACCTGAACTTTGGGGAAAGCAAGAACAGGGACAAGGCCAAAAGTCTCCGACAAGCCAAAAACTATCTGTTTGGCGAAATCATTGAAAGGGCTTAAATCGTCAAGGCTTTGGAAGAGTCGCTACACAAGAACAGCAGTTTTAATGCTTGTTGTTCTGATCAGCATTGTTGCTTTTTGGTTTTGTTTGAAGGCTGCTTTAAAGTCGGAATATCCTCTGTTGCCCATTGACACTGGAGGCATGAAGCCTACGTTGAACATTGGTGACCTCGTTGTTGTTCTGGGCTTGTCAGATGCTTCGGAAATTAAAGCTGAGAAACTTGATGGTGACATCATTGTGTTTCGTAAACCAAGCAATCCAGATCAACTAATTGTGCAGAGAGCTATAAACAAAACTTTAGTTAAAACTTCAGTTGGAGATGTTCTGTACTTCAGAACTCAGGGAGACAACGCCTCTTCACCTTATAGATGTAGCGAAGGGCTAAACGCTGAAGATACGTGGGGAGACGGCTACTTTCATGAGAAATTTTTGATTGGCAAGGTTGTGGGCAAGATACCTTGTTTGGGTTATATCCCTATGTATGTGAGTGCTTTTTTGCGCACTCCTGAGGCAATGTTTCTGTTTATTGTGTTGATGTGTCTTGTCATTTTGCTGAAGTATCCATCTTTGCTGAAGAAAAGGTTGAAACCTCAAGCTAAGGCTTTATGATGAAGAACGAAGAGTCTAGGGAGGGGGGGTCATGATGACCAGCAGAAAGCCGCTGATTGCAAAACAGGGTCAGGGAACAAACCTGATTGCCTGGGATGAACCTTAAGCAAAAACCGTAAGCCTAAGGCTTTATAAATACGTCGCAATTAATGATTCAGAGGACCGTTTGATAAATAGAGAGAGGGTTGAGAAAATGCCTAAGGTTAAGGCTACAGTTAACATCGAGAACGTGGTTGCATCCGCGACTTTGAAGCAGAGAGTCGACTTAAACGCTGTGGTTAAGGGATATCCAGGCGTGGAGTATCGACCTGAACAATTTCCTGGGCTGGTGTTTCGGTTGAAGAGGCCAAAGACGGCTACGCTTATTTTCAATTCTGGCAAGATGGTTTGCACCGGCGCCAAGTCGGAGAAAGAAGCACGTCGAGCGGTTATGCGTGTTATTAAGGAGTTGAAGAAGAGCGGAATCATAATTATTAGTAAGCCAGAGTTGAAGATTCAGAACATTGTTGCTTCTGCCAGCCTAGGCGGCATGATTGACCTGGAAAAATCGGCGTATGACCTTGGCAGAACCATGTATGAGCCGGAGCAGTTTCCAGGGCTCATTTATCGCATGGACGACCCTAAGGTGGTTATTCTCTTGTTTGCCAGCGGGAAACTGGTCTGCACAGGCGCCAAACGTGAGGAAGATGTTTACTTAGCCGTGAACAAGCTTCATCAACGATTGGAAGATCAAAAATTAATCTACTACGAATAGACGTGTCAACCTTATTTTCTCTCTTTTTCATTTTGTTTAGCTGAGAGGCGTGATGATGCCCTACTTTGTTTACATTGTCGTCTGTAAAGATGGAGCCTTCTACACAGGCTACACTCGAGATGTGGAAGCCCGCATGAAGCTTCACAGATTGGGAAGAGGCGCCAAATACGTGAGGACGCATCCACCAGAGAGAGTTGTTTACTTGGAAAAATTTGAAACACGCAGCGGCGCAATGAAAAGAGAACAAGAAATCAAGAAATTGACCCGAGAAGAGAAACTGAAACTGACTGGTTTAAGAGTGCGAGTGAAATCTAGCGAGCCTTGAGGCGTCTCTGTCTTATCCTTTCTGTGGTTTTTCTCGTTCCGTCCCAGCCTTGAAGGGTTTTGGCGTTTACTATTTCAAACGCTTCTTTGGCTGTTAACTGTTCCAGTTCTGTGCCAGTTGATTCTCTGGACAAGAATTGAGCCGCTCGCAGAACCTCTCCGTTGAGTCGAGAGTCAGTCACGTCGGCTAAGTGTACAACCAACGCCTCTACGGTTCGGGGTCCGATGGGGCTGTGTTGCCAACCCATGTGAGACGCAACTATGTGCACAAGGTTGAGTGGAAAGCCTCTCTTAACCAATTCAGCCACGATGAGAGTCAAATGGTCTAGACGCTCGGCTAGAGGCGTCAAGCCGTAGGTTCCGTTTTCCCTAGCCACATATGTCAATGGTTTGAAAATGTCGTGTAGAACAACTCCTGCCACAACTAGGTCTCGGTCAACCTTTCCGTGGTAGACTCTCTTGACAGCATCGCAGAGTGTCAACGCTATTTCCATGGTAGAAACAACGTGTTCGACGAAGCCGCCTGGGTAACTGTGATGATGAGAAACGCCAGCAGGGGCGGTTTCCAAAGGCAGTCCAGAATAGACTCTGCCCTCTATCTCGATTGTTGGATTTTCAATAAAGGCTGCCACCTTGTCTCTTAGTGACCTGTCACCAATTTTGTCGACAACTCTCTTAAGTAGGGAATGCAAGTTTGATTTCCTCTTCAGAAACTAACCATAGCCTAGCTTAATGTTTGAATTGGTCAATTTCCTCTTGTATTGCCTTTTTCACATCCTCTGCGGAAGCTGGACCGAATATTTTGGTTTTACCATTGATTAAAGGATCCGTGGCTCCGTATCTTCGCACTGTCTCGAGTGTTGCTTCAATCTCAACTATCTTAACCTTGTCACCGAAGCCCTGAGCAACCTTTTTTATTAAATTATACATGTAGGCTCCCACCGGACAGAAGAAATTCCTGAACAGAGTCACTTCAACCCTGTCTTTTGAAGGTTTGTAGTTCAATTCTAAGAGTTTGACATTGATGCTTTCTTCTGTCAGGGGAAAGTACATGAGTTTGAAGGGTCCGTGCTCTTTGATTACTTTGAACCCTTGTTTGAGAAAGTGCTCGTAATACATGTATTCCTTGAAATCTGTTGCGTCAACCAATATGCCTTTAAACCCCTGCTTTTTAAGGTCATCTTTCACGTAGTCAAGCATTGTTCGGCCGAATCCCTTTTTCATATAATCATGTAGCATTTCAGTGCAGTAGATGCAAGCCACCCTAGGCTCTGTCTCATATGGGAGTATCGCATTTTCTGAAGTTTCGTAGTAGATATGCCCGACAACCCTATTTCCATCTAATAGGTGATAGCCTTCAACGTGTTTGCCTAGGTTGGTTTGGAACCATTCTCTTGATTCTGGCAAGGTCTCTGCCCAAGAAGCGCCAGGGGGTAATTCACTCATGCAACAATAGGTTGCTTCTAAATCACTCGAGGTTACTTTCTTAACTTGCATATTGTCTACCTCTGCTTATACTTCACACGCTAGTCAAACTTTTAAATTGTTGCGTCGGAACTCTCACTACCGTTTCTTCCACATTAATCTCCTTTTTCCTTCAGTAGCCGTAATGTGAGCTACCCGAATTGGTTCAGGAATTCTGTGAACTTGTGTGCAGTGCTTGACGGTTTCGATGGCTCTGTTCAGCGAGACCTTGTGGCCCACGCTGATGTAAATTGGCTTTTCACGCTTGCAGGCAAAAGCCGCGCCGATTACTTCCCCCTTATCAGTTATTGGTGCCCATCCCTCCTCGTTAAAGGCTCCGACTTCTCCGCACAACAGGCTTTTCGCCACGCCAATTGTTGGTTTGTCTATGGCCAATCCCAGATGACTCGCAAATCCGAAGCGATATGGATGGGCGATTCCTTGACCGTCGACTAGGAAAACGTCTGGTTGCGTCTTCAGTTTCTTGATCGCAGCTATGGTTGGCGGAATCTCTCTGAAAGACAGCAAAGTCGGGATGTAAGGGAAACGTGTCTTTATCCTTGCTTTTCTCGATTCACCGACTGAAAGAGTGTTGTAGTCGAGAACCACTGCGGCGCCTATAGACACGTCAGCATGGTAGGCTGTGTCCACGCCAGCAACATAACGAATGGTCTTTGGAATCATGTCCTTTCGTATAACTTGCTTGGATAGGCGCAATTGCATGGCGTGAGCCTTTTTAACTGAAAACCTCGAGTCGAGTTTGGTTGGCAACTTCGGCGTAAACATGTTGCTCAGCGTTTCTTCTTTGACCTAACGATTTTTTCGAGGTTTTTCATGCATTCTTCGAGAGTGCTCCTCCTGGCTTCGATGGTTATGTCGCCCCTAGTGGTTTCAATGATGTGTCTCGCAACGTCGCTTTTTCTTCTAAGCCCAGGAACGAGCATGTAGGCTTCGTCCATAGACATCAGTTCCACGTATATCTGCTCCATGGTTTGAAGACACTTTTCGGCAGTTTTCACGTCTCCCTTTCGAAGCGAGTCGAGGGCTCTGCGTCTAAACTCGCCTATTACATCGGCTAAACCGAGCACGTAAGAAATGGCTGGAACACCCAGCTCTTCGGGGTCTATAAAACTGTTCTCTTCAACTAAATGAAGCAAGGTTTGAGCCTCGGCGTACTCTTGAAATGCAGCGTCAACTATTCCACTGTAAATCATGTCTGGATAATTCTTAGCGACTTTGCGGAGTTTAGCAAAAAGCTCGTTGACCTCTTTGAGCAGCTTTCCTGCGTCTGCAAACCTTTGTTGATGCGTGAAAAGAATAGCCTGCTTAGACAGACGAGTGGCTCGGCGCATGTCCCTCTGAACATCCTCGTGCACCGTCTCTCTTTTTCGCAGTTCTTCTTGAATTTTACCTAACAGAGTTTTCAGCGACAAAGTGTTCACAACCGTCTGAATGTTTACTGAAGCCTCAAGCTAGCCTAATAGCCTTTTCCAGCCTACTCAGCAGAACCACTCGGCTGTCGGGCGCCTCGTCAAGAACGTGGTAGCCCGTTTCTTTAGCCAACTCATCTGCGAAGTTTCGAATCTCTTCATGACTAGGCATGTTTTCAAAACTTAGGCGCAGCCTCGAAAAGCCCACGTGCATGTAAGCCTTTGGTTCAATGTATGTGGGATTCGCTTTCTCAATGAAATTTGCGTAAAGTTCTGGATGCTTCATGTTGAGGTGACGCACCAATGTTAATCTGAGCACTGTTGGACACTTAAAACTGGGCAAAGAAGTGAGCGTCTGATTGAGCTTCTTCCAAGCCCTTGGGATTTGTGGACGACACGTTTTTTTGAAAGACTCTTCATCGTAGGCGCAGAGTGAAACGTACAATTGTGTTGGCTCTTCGCTTAGTTTTGTCAACGCTTCTGGAACCGTTCCGTTTGAGACCAGAAAGGTTGTGAAGCCGCGCCGATGAAAACATTTAATCAACTCGCCTAGTTGAGGATACAAAGTGGGTTCACCAGCTAGGCTTATAGCCACGTGCCTAGGTTTCAAAGCGGCTCGAAATTTCTCTCTGTTAGTCTTCGGATTGCCCTTGTAACCAGTCAAGATTTTCAACTGCGCCCTAACCGATGATTCCACAATTTCCTCCGGCTCGTCCCACTTAGACGCCCCCGTTTCTTCCCATTTCAAAGACGCGATGTCTCCGCTCTGAACCCGCCAACAGAAAAGACAGCGCATGGTGCAGTAATGAAGCGCAGGCGTCATCTGAATGCACTGATGGCTCTTTATTCCATAGAACTTTTGTTTATAACACGGGCGGTTGTGAACAAGAGTTTCGTAAAGCCATCTGCAACGCTTAACGGCAGAGTGCCCACCAACCAAGTGATACTTCTGAGTCTCCAGTAATCGTTTGAGCTCCGTGGAAACACCAGTCTGCAAGACTTTTGCCCATCCCGAAGCGTTCATCCAACATTAAATCAGGTTCCATAATTAAAACGTGGCTGTCAAACCCTGCACGAAACCCTCGAGTTCCCAAAAGCATGTGCGTGCTAATCTGTTTCGGACATCAACCTTTTCAAGGATTCCTCTACACGTCGGATGAGCTTCAACGTTTCTTCTGAACCCTCAAACCTTTCCATTACTTCGTGACACTGCATCAGGGCGTTTTCTAAGCCCTTCTTGTAAATGATTCGCTCCAACCACTCACCCATCATCGCTTTCCAACAGCGCTTAAAAGACCAGCGAGACAGCGAACAGAAAAAACCTAGGACAGACCTGAGTGAAAGTAAACCCATACACTAAAGTTTTTATGGCACTTAAACCTCACGTTTGTAAAAGCACGAATGCAAACATGAAAAATGAAGCGTTGGAACGTTTTAACTCAAAAAATGTCGTATAAAGGGGTTAAAGGCTGTTGAAGAAAGAGGAAGAGAAACCGTCTGCTGGAGGCACATTGACACGCGTCAAGGGGTTTATCCTCAGGTTTCAAACTCTTCGAACCATCGTGCAGTTTCTCTTCTTTTTCTTGTTCTTCGGGTTGTTTCTGGGCATTGGACCATGGGCTGTTCTTGTTCCAGTTATTGGATTGCTCGGTGTGCCAACGAAGACTGTGGGTGAGGCTTTCGGTTCGTTACAATACATGCTCTACTTGCTTGTTCCACCTTGGCTTGCGTTAGCCTCGATATTTGTCGCGGCAGTGATTCTGAATCGAGCCTTCTGCGCTTGGGCCTGCCCCTTCGGTCTGGTTCAAGACATGCTGAATCTCGTCAAGAAGCGGCACACAAGAGTTTCTCCGAGAACGCACGGTCAGATGATTTACGTCAAGTACTTTGTTCTAGCAGCCACAGTCTTGATATCTGGCACTCTGGCTTTGTCCGTTGCTGCTGGAATAGGGAATAGCTACAAAGAAGCGTTGGGCGTGTTCGCCTCTGCGCCTTTCAACGCGCTCAGTCCAGCCGACACCTTGTTTGCTGTTGTGCCTCGAACCGTGCTTGAGGCTCGTTATGCTCTTTCCGACTTGTTA
>Ga0315310_10001531_pt1 | contig 14689 bp, 1 predicted proteins | sample TDP5_MG_FD_203630 | JGI IMG/M metagenome (GOLD analysis project Ga0315310, IMG submission 203630) | Freshwater sediment microbial communities from Lake Towuti, South Sulawesi, Indonesia - TDP5 | ecosystem: Environmental > Aquatic > Freshwater > Lake > Sediment | place: Indonesia: South Sulawesi... | reverse complement strand
AGGGAGGCATTAAGGAATCTGGATGAGATTATAAAGGTTTCAGATATAGTAATGGTTGCCAGGAAGGATTTAGGGATTGAGGTAGGGGTGGAGAATCTGCCTTATTATCAGAAAGTGATTATGGATAAATGTAGAGAAGCAGGCGTTCCTGCAATTATTGCCAGTCGGCTATTAGGGTCAATGAGAGAAAGTGGTGAAGGAGCTACTGAAGCTGAGATGGGGGATGTTTATACTGGTATTAACCAGGGTGCCTGGGGATTTATGTTTTCTGATGAGACAGGGATAGGCAAGCATCCAGTGGAGATAGTGAGAGAGATAGGGGGGCTGATCAAAGAAGGTATAGAAGGGAAAATAACTTATGAGGCGAGGAGAGAAGCCTGGGAGGAAGAGAAGAAGGATCGGAGTATAGATGTAATAATGGTAGTGGGTGGGACTGAAGAAAGGGCAGAGATGTATCGAAGACATTTTGAAAGGCTGAGGAAAATAATTTACCGTAGTGACGTACCTATTCTATATATTCCCACTCCAGAGATATACCATATAAAAGGGGGAATGATAGGGAATGGGGGAGCGGAATGTAACGCCATCTGGGAACTTAACGAGAAGTTAAAGGACCGAGAGTTTATAGAGGAATATCCACATTTAAGGGGTAAGGGGGTAAGTGATTTAAGGATAAATATGATTCTAGCAGGAGGAATAGGGGTAAGGTCTACGATTGGAATTAGCGATGGTAGCAAGATGTTGATGCCCATGCCGTTGGAGTTAGAGAACGGTGATCAGGCAAGGATGATAGATATAGTGATGTTGGGAGCCTATATAATGGGGCAGAAGCTAAAATGGGCAAATAGAGCAGGCATGGCTAACCTTAACGGGGATGGATTTTTAATCACTGATCCGAGGTTGGTAGATGGGGTAGGGTTAATTAGCTTCCCCACAAGTATCAAAGAGGCTGCCAGGAAATACGGGATAGTAGTTACCACTAGAGATGGAAGGGTAATCCACTTTATGGAGAAGCCTTCAGAGGGAGAGATAGAAGCTGAGAAGGATAGGCTGAGGATAGATTTTTCTGACAAGACTGCTAAGCAGCTCCAGGGTAATTCAGCCAGCTACATTAAGAGCCATTCTAAGCCGGAGGTTTATAGGAGACTTATAGATGGGTATTTAGCGATGACAGAGATGATGAGGTCAAGAGTGAGGAGAGGCAAAAGGGTTTATGAGATAGACAACTCTAACGACCTCTGTAAGCCTCTGGTTATTCCTCCAAAGGATAGAAATAAAGAATATGTTGAGGTTCGAGCTAAAGACGAGAGCGGATATTTAGCTGCAATAAGAGAGATGATGGGTGATAGAAGGAATCAGGGCAAAAAGATTTATGAGATAGACAAATCTGAAGACCTTTACAAGCCTCTTAATATTTATAGGAATAATAAGGATGAATATGTTGAATTTCGTGCAAAAGGGGACGAGGATAGAAAAGAATTTTATAGTGAGGTATATGATACAGTAAAGGAATGTTTTCAGGACAAAAAAGAATATTATAGTCGGGTATACGAGATAGTGAGGGAGTATTTTCCACCATTATATACAGCCTTGCCAGAGGAAGGTAGAAGCACCAATTATATAGATTATGGAGATATGAAGACCTGGTATGGAGGCCTGATGTACCCCAATTTGTTTAGCATAATGGCAGGCTATACAAGTGATATAGATTCACACATATCGCCCTTAGCAAATATAGGTGAAGGAAGTAAGACTTACCGCAGTTTAGTGTCACGAATAGTAGAGGTGGGTACAGAGTCTATACTCGATGGGGCAGAGTTAACGATAGGCTCAAAAATTGGAGAAGGGAGTATAGTTTACAACGTTAGAGGGAGATTAAAGCTTGGAGATAACAGATTGATAACCGGTGTACCAATAAAGGTTAATGGAAAGAAGAAGATAGCGATACTCTATACTGGCAAGGAAGATAACCTGAAGGTCAGCTTAGGGAAGGGAGAGCTTTTCGGAAAGAATGCCTATGAGCTGATAAGTAGTTGGAGAGATAGGGAAGGCAGGCAATTATTTAAGGATATTACGCGGGATACAGACCTGGCAGAAGTGAAGATGTGGCCTGTAATTGATAAAGACGAAGTGGATATGAAGATGGTAGAGTGGATGGCCGAAGGCAGGGAGGCTTCGTCAGAGTACTTAGCAGTAGAGAAAGTTTCCTTTGATGATATGGCCAGGATGACAGATTACCAGGCGATAATTGACAGAGAGGAAGCCCTAAGGGAAAGGATTGAAAAAGAGATAGCCAGAGTAACTGAGATTAGAGTAAGGCCTTGGTATGAGAGGTATGCCGATAAAGTGAGCTTGGATAAAGTTGAGAGTATAATAGAAGCAGTCTTAGTTGGGTTAGAAGAAGATGGGTATATGCCTGAAGGGATATATGGTGAATTCCTTAGGAAGATTGTGGAGATTGTAATAACTTACCATCTGCACGCCCACCTGGAAAAAGCAGAAGAGGAAGAGCAGAAAGGCTTGAATATGGGCTACACGTTGAAGAGGTTGGAGATGCAGTGCTTATATACCTTTGGATTAATATTAACTTCTGCCGAGGAAAATCGGGATAGAACGGATAAACTGATTTATTCTCTCCTGGACACTCCTTATATAAATTTGCTTCCTGAGTTGAAAAAGGAAGATATAATACGCACTGTTATGGATCACAATGAGATAATGGCTATTGTACCCACCTCCGGTAGGCTAATCAGAGCGAAAGTAGATAGAGCTATAAGAGGCGTTATTGAGCAATCTAACGGGATAGTCACTGAACCTTGGGCTGCTCTTGTATCTCTTCCCGAAGAAATGGCAGACAAAGGCCAAACCAGGAATTTTATCATAAGGTGTTACGAGATACAAAGGCAGAGCGAACTGGAGTTACCAGAAGGAACCCCGGAAGGAACGAGACGTCTGGTGGGAGAAGAGATAGATAAATTGAGGCAGGGATTATTAGATATTAAAGTAGATAGTTTATCTATGCGTGTAGTTACAAGAGAGGAATTGTTAAAGAAAGCCGGCCAGAAAGGAAATGTTACCTTCGGGAATATTGGAAAGCGGTTGCATCGAACTAAAGGGGGATTGAATGATTTAATTAAGCATCTTTTTGATGAAAAAAAGGATGTAACCAAAGAAAAAGAATTTGCTGGAGAAAAAAGTGCGGGTGCTATAAAGAGGAGAGTTTGTGATTCTTTAGAAAGGCTGGAATATAACGACCTTAGCCGTAGAGATAAGATAAGTTTAAAATTAAGAAAAATATTAACTTCTGGAAAGGAAGGAATTTGGAATGAAGAAGAATTTAATAGAAAAAAGAAAGATTTGAAAAAGATACAAATTTATTACTTAGATTCTGGGAAGAATCTTTTCTGGGTAAACCCTCTTAGAATGCTTGGAAGTATCTTTGACCTTTTACCGGCGGGTCTACAGAACGTTCTTTCTAAATTGGTACCATGGAGATATGCAGCCGCGCATTATGGAGTAAGGTTGATACGCGCTTATCTTTCAGCAGGGTTTGCAACGAGGGCATCACCTGACCAGCTTTTTGAGGTTGCTGCCCACGAAGCCCTCCACATTTTAGGATTTACCCACGGCCAAGCTCTCAAAATAGCCCGCAGGATAGCCCTCAAATATGAATATAAGATTTCCTATGGAGCTAAAGAATTAATGGAGGAGCTAGCGAAAGAAGATAAATCAAGGTATGCATTTCAGGAAGGGCCATTCCATATTTCCGAAAAAATCTTAAGATGGTATAAAAAAGGAAAATTAAGGAAACTCAAAAGGGAATTACAAAAGTATGATTTAGATGTTGAGCGATTACAAAAGAAAATAGATAGCGTAAGAAATCGAGTTAGTGGTGAGCTTGGCTATGAAATGTGCGAACTTAATGATAAAAGAGATATATCTGCTCTAAAATGGAAAACTTCAGGAGAAATTCAAGATAGTTTGAAGAAAGATAATTACTATTATAAGGTTCTTTCCCAAAAATACAAGGAAGAGATGCTTCAAAGGATTGAGATTCTCAGAAAAGTACGTGTTGTGTTGCCAGATGGTACTAGCCAACCTCTGTATCGGTATTTACAAAGTATTCCTAATTTACGGAGCATAAGGCTCTGGGGTAGTTATCTCTTTGCCCCGAATCCCGGCGATTTAGATGTCTTAATTATCACCGAAGGTGAAGAAGAATCCCAGAAATTACCTAAATTACAGTTGGTATTCCCCAAAACAATAAAACAGTTTACTGAGCTTACTGAAGATATTGGGAAATTACCGAAACTACAATTGGTATTTCCCAAATCTGCTCCTGTAAAGCCAGAAAAGTTAGGAGCAGTTAGAATTGGCGCAGAGGCGTTACGGAACGACGCAAGCTTTATTACATCGCTATGGGGCAGTGGTGTTACTTTATTTGGACAGGATATGTTGGCTATACGCCCACCTTCAGTAAATTTGCTTAGAAAAGCGAAAGGGATCATTATGGGTAAAACGGTAAAAGGCGAAAAAATAGGAAAACCGGTATCCACTGCACTTAATAGATTAATTACGGCTAATTTCCTTCTCAATGAAGCAAGTTCTTACCCACATTTTAGTAGAATAATTACTGAACAAATCAATTTCCTCAATAAATTATCAAAAGGAGAAGTTAGGGAGGATGAGGCTTGGGACGAAGTTAATCGCCTAAAAGAAGAATGTGTAAAAAGACTTCAACAGGCAGAAGGTATCTTATTCTTAGATTTAGTAAAGAGGGAATTACCTTGGCTAATTACTAAAAAGGATTTAAAAAAGAGAACGATAGCCTTTGCTATGTTGAAACCTGATGTGAAAGCAAAAAGTCGGCAGGATATAATTGATGATTTGAAGCAAGCAGGTTTTGAAGTGACTTGGGTTGGTGAACCAAGGGTCTTAAATAAGACTCAGAGCGAGATGTTTTATGCTCAACATAGAGATAAAGGAAGAAAATTTGAAGTTATGGTGAATTACATTAGCGAAGGTGAGGTAGTGCCTATTGTGCTTCTTGGAGAGAAGAACTGCTGGAAAAAATTGAAAGAGCTTATTGGTCACTACAGAGGAGAACAACCAGGGACATTACGAAATAGGTATGGAATAGAAACCATAGAAGGTGTAATCCATAACCGTATCCATGCTCCAGATTCTTTTGAAAATATGCTAAGAGAAATGCTGGTAGTTTTTGATTCAGAAGAGTTAAAGAATATTTTTTCACCCGATGCTAAAGAATTGGTGGATGAATTAACCAAAAAACCTGTTTCAGGTGCCGAGGAAATTGAATCTGACGCATCTCGGAAAACCAAGTCGCCTTTTAAGCGAGTCTTATCGCTCTTGTTTGGTGGATTGATAATTTCATTACTTATTTACTCAGATTTGTTTGGGGCAGTTGGGAAGGAGATTGTGAAGGATGGGCAGCAGGCTGGATGGGGTGAGATTTTTGATTCTGTTTTTGGATTGGGATTATGGGGGATACTGGTTTGCGCTGTTACCGTTGTTGGCGCTCGGGCGCTATACCAAAAATGGGGACAGCGACTATTTTCGGAAAGAAGTGGCCTGGTGGAAGTGGAGCGAGTCAGGTTATCTGAAGCTTTGGGTCTAAAGACTATGTGGCAGGCACTGGTGTCTCTGTTTGAGAGGGGATGGAGCGTTGTTGCAGCCGGTCTCTATCGGGCTTCAAAGAGGGAAGAACTGGGGATGGGCCCGGTTCTTCTTATTCAGCCAGAATTATCTGAGAAAGAGATTGAGAGGATAAGGGCTCTTGCTGAGAGGGTAAGGAAAGGTGCAATTAAGCGATTATGGAGAGAGGAACATTGCTATTGGTTGAATCCTGAGATTGGTTTGCAGTGGTCATCTCCAACCGGGGAAAAGGCAGAAGGGGTAGGAGAAATTGAAGAGTTTGTTGGAACGGTCAAGATGAGAGGTTATGAAAGAGTGGTGTTTATTGGGGAAGGAGTAGCATATGCAAAAGCGGCAGCGGGCATAGCGGAAAGAAAAGGATATCCTGAAATTCTCGTGCTGGAATCTATGCTGCCAGAGGCAGTAAGGGAGATTGAGAGTGGGGCAATAACTTTGGAGAAGACTCTCTTTGTGGTTTCCTGTCCAGTTCCGGGGCCGGCATATGAGGCATATAAACATTTCTATAAGGAGTTGGTCAAACATTACAAGAACCAGGGAGTTTCCGGAGAAGAGATTACATCTCAAGTAGGCAAGCATTTTGCAGGGATAGTGGAAGCTAACACACCATTTGCTAAAGAATTTACTGGAGAAGCCAAGAAGAGGGAATTCCTGACCACATTTACTGAAGAGATAGGTGCTCCTTATTCGATATTCAGTTATAAGGGGTTGCTGCTACTGGCATTGGCAGGTGTGAACATAGAGAGGTTCGTGGAGAGTGGGAAGGTGGGTAAGGCGATGTGTGAGAGAGAGAATGTTGAGGAGAATCCGGGTGTCCAACTGGGAGTATCACTGGAAAAGATGATTGAGGCAGGGCGAAAGATAGTTCTGGTGCTGCCTGAGGAATTGATGGGATTTGGCGAAGTGTGGCAGAAACAGATTTCCAGGCTCTGGGGAGAAGGTAGGGAAATTATTCTAGTAGCCGAAGAGGAACTTTCCAATCTTGAGAGTTATGGAAAGGGTACAGGGTTTATAGGAATAAAAGTTGGGGCAAAAGAGAGTTTTGCGATTAGAGAACTCAAGAAGGCAGGACATCCTGTACTTGAGCTCCCCGGTAAGGAAGCTATTGGTGCTCTATCTTATATTGCAGAATTTGGTACTGCCTTCGCTTATCTTATGGGAATTGAAGGATTCAGGAAGCCGGGTGGTGCGGAGACATTGTTGCCGGCAGAGGCGGTATCTTATGGATTGGAGGAGATGTCGCCCGTTGGAGCCGTTGGTGCGGAGATAATAGAAGGCAAGGCATTGTTAGAGCATCTGCTCAGTCTGGAGGCCTTCAAGCATAACCGCACAAAGGTATTTATATTCAATCTTGAGAATTTCTTAAATATAAAGACAGTGACAAAGGCTACTGCTCTAGGGATGAATATAGAGTTTAAGGTTAGACCGAATATTGGTAGCGAAGTGTTCAAACTTATGGGCGATATAGTTGAGGCGGCAGAGCAAGCGGGGAATTCTTATGGAGTGGAGTTTGCCTTCGCGTCCAAAACAAAGAATCTGAGAAAAGAAGTGATCGCGAAGATGTTAAGAGACTGTATGGTGGATAACGGTCTAACGCCAGATGTTGTAGGCAGTGTAATAAATGAAGATCTGATAATTGACAGCGGAATGGAAGGAATAGTAGACCTGTCGGGGAGGATAAACCCGGAGAGAGTATGCTCCTTCATCACTGAGAAGTTACTTGGAAAGACAAGTGGCAACGGGATTGAGTTCAATATCATTACTAGCGATGAGGATGCATGGAAGAAGGATGTAGATGGGGAGATGGTGAAACAGGTTCTCTGGATTGTGCTGGAACCAGCGAAACGAGGAGAGGTATTAGCTACAGCAGAAGGTCTGGTTGTAGCGATAGAGGGTAAAGCGTCTGAGTGGCTGGAGAAGTTCATAAGGTCGAGATATCCTAAAGATAAGGCAGAAAGGTTAATTTCTGAGATAAAAGATGGTAAAGGAAGGATTATGCTGCCGGCGAGGCCGGTGGATAAAGATTATCTCAAAGAGATTGAAGCTCAAGAGAAGGTATATAAGTGCCAGGCGTAGATTGGGGTTTTACAGAAAATTTACAATTTGTTTACACCATTGTGATATGATTATTCTATAATAATTTAAGTTTTGGTTTTTCCGACGGAAATTTTGAAATAAAAATATTCCGAAAAGGCAAACCTCGAGCAATCGAGGGACGCAAAGCCTCGGGGTTACATAGATAGACAACACTGCAGTTGAACTGGCCGGGCTGCCGATAACGAGCAGGGAAACCCGTTATGGGTAGTCCGGCTTTTTTTATATTTGGTAGCATCAATGTAGGGGCGACACTCCGTGGTCGCCCGATCGGACGGCACAGAGACCGTCCCCTACAGAAAGGATGTAGGGGCGACACTCCGTGGCCGCCTGATGAAGGAGGAAAGGAAGATGGTTTCTTGGCGGGATAACAAGATAGGCAAACTCTTGCTTAGAGTTCTATCACTTAGTGTGGGCAGCATATTTCTTTTTACTCAGGTGGTGGGCGCATCTGTACCAGATAGAAACTTCTGGAGGGAGAGGCGGAAAGCCGGCGAGAAACTTCTCGCTTCCCGGGAAAAGCCTCGCCAATCAGATAGCTGGAGTAGCGAAGCAGGGCTTCGCGTCAAGAAGCTTGAAGAGAAAGACGTAGCAGGTGAAGTATCCTCACTTATCACGCCTCATAATCTATTCACCGTTCCTTCCCAATACGGCACAGTAAAAGAAGTCCACGCAGACGCGACAGCCAACAAAAGGCAAGGGATGGAGAATAAACTGATTATTCACATTCAGGATGCCCATTCCAGTCCCGAAGCTCAGCTAAACAGCGCGAATATTCTTAAATATCTCGAGAATAGTGTGGAAGGAGACTCTACTCTGCCTCTGCTTGTTTGTGTAGAAGGCTCCTCCGGTTTTGTGGACACCACACTCCTCGCAACTTTCCCCAGGAATGAGATAAGGGAGAAGGTCGCCCGTAGGTTTCTTATGGAAGGAAAGATTACTGGGGAGGAATACTTCGCCATAGTTAAAGGAAGGAAGGCACCAGTTGTAATTATTTATGGTGTGGAGGATAAACGGGCGTATGAGAAGAACCTGAAAGCATTTGACGAAGGCGTCTCTTCGGGTGAAGGGTTAAGGAAATACCTCCAGGGAGTTCAAGAAGAGATTGACCCACTGAAATTCCGCCTTTATAACAATAGATTGAAAGAACTGGAATCCAAGATAGAAGCCTACAAGAAAAAGAAAATCACACTCATTCAACACTGCCAATACCTTCATCATCTTGGGTGGGGACTGTCCCGCTTTTTCGAAGAAAAAGGGGACTGTCCCCTTTTTGGAGAGACTCCAGTCGGCACCGTAAACGATGCCCGACCAGTAGTTGGTCGGTCGCCCTTCAGGGTGACGGACAGCGGCAATGTGAGGGGGAAATATCCCAATTTCCAACTGTTTGTTGAGGCATCCCAACTTGAGAAGAAGATAGACTTCTCCAGGGTAGATTCCGAGAGGTCAAAATACATAAAGGAACTCAGCCAGAAATTGACCAATGATGAATTGTCCGACCTTCTGATTATGAGTCTTGACTATAGATTAGGCAAGGTAACATCGGGCGAGTACTATACATATCTGCAGTCCCTCTCTTCCAGGATGGGAAAGGGAGTAAGGTCATCTGACCCCAGAATACTGACTGAGCTTGTGACTTCAAAGGAAGGAAAGAATGAGTATCCCAATCTCAACTTATACATCAAGTACAACAAACTCTACGACACAATAGACCAGAATAACCTATTCTCTGAGATTAGTGATTTAGAACAGGAACTCAAAGAGGGACTATGTGAGACAGAAGAAGAGACCAGATTAGTAAAGCTTTCCAGGATGCTCGATGTTTTACAGGACCTCACGAATCTCAGGATTTCCAACGAAGACCTCGCCTACTACTATAGACATCGCGATCAGATAACTCCGGGGGTGTTCTCTGACTTCATTAATAAGCATAATGTAAGGGCTGAATTTATTGAGCCCGATGTTGCGGGTTCGATGAATCGAACCCCTACAGAAAAAGGGGACTGTCCCCTTTTCCAGGGAAAAAATGGTCGCTGTCCCTATTTTCTTTTTGAGGACTTCTATAGGATTGCTTTAGAGAGAAACGAAGCTTTAGTAAATAACACCATCTCCCGCATGGAAAAAATCGGGTCGAGAGTTGCAGTTCTCATTGCCGGGGGTTTCCACACGCCAGGGATTACCAAACTTCTGCGTGATAAGAATATATCCTACGTAGTCGTTACTCCGCGGCTGGGAGACAACGATTCTTCTGATAGTCAACCCTCTCCCAGGAAGAAGAGGACAGACTTTGAGAAAGCAATAGCGGGGATTATAGGGGCATTAAGGCCAGCGAGCTTGGTGGTGGAAGGTCCGTCATTCAGTATATACCCTGCGATACATTGCTATTTTGATAGCTTAATCGCCGAATCCAATCTCGCTCCAGCAGAGGCAGAGGGAAAACTGGCTTACCTGAGGAAGAAGTGGCAGGAGGAACATAGTGACTTTGCCAAATTCTTGAGGGAAAAGTGGCAAATTGCAATTGACGGAACCAAATCGGGGAAAGTGATAGAGGAAGTTGAATTTTTGCCTGTGCTGTTAACGAAAGGAGAAAAGGCATTTGCTTTAGGAGTTGTTAAGGAAACGGGGGAGACGGGCTTACCCTTTGTCCTTAAATATGATGCGCAAGAGGGAGAAATTTCTGAAATTATCTATGGGGTAGAAGCTTGCAAGGACTTTTTCTCTTCGAGCCCCTTTGATAATGCCAGAAAGGCTCGTTCGGTTACCTTCGGGAAATTACAGGAGCTCTGGCCCTTCTTGGCGAAGGATATTTCCGTTCTGGAAAGTGCGGACTCAGAGAGAGCAGGTTCGGTCAAGCGAAGTGCCCCCAAAGTGCTTAGACTGCCCGCTGCCTTCAGTAAAGGAATTTTGGCAAATGCCGCTTTTGGGAATATTCGCGGATGGTTGCATCGGGGCAGAGGGGGATTGAATGATTTAATTAGGAAGCTTTTTGATGAAGGAAAAGATGTAACCGAAGAATTTACCGGAGAAAAAAGTGCTGATGCTATAAAGAAAAGAGTTTGTAAATTCTTGGCTAAGTGGGAGTACGATGATTTAAGCCCGGGACAAAAGATACGTTTAAAATTAAGAAAAATATTAACTGTGAGAAAAGAAGGAATCTGGAATGAAGATGAATTTAATAGGAAAAAAGAGGACCTAGGAAGGAAATTAAGCATTTATTACTTAGATTCCGGGGAGAATCTCTTCTGGGTAAACCCTCTTAGGGTGTTTAGATCTATCTTTGACCTTTTACCAGGGGGATGGGGTCTGGAGAGCTTTCTTTCTAAATTGGTGCCAGGGAGATATGCAGCCGCGCATTATGGAGTAGGGTTGAGACGTGTTTATGTTTCAGCAGGTTATGCCACAAGAGCATCACCTGACCAGATTTTTGAGGCAATAACCCACGAAGCCCCCCACATTTTAGGATTTTCCCACCGTCAGGCCCTAAAAATAGCCCACCGACACAATATTTCCTATGGTGCCAAAGAATTAATGGATAAGTTAGCCAAAGAGGATTTTCGTCGTGTGAGAAAAGTTGATCGATTAATTTCTCTTTCAAAACAAATTGAAGATTTGGTTACACAACAGGTTGAGGCACAAGTAGCCACTCCATTTGGAGAAGGAGTGCGTTATGTCAAAAGAGGTATCTTTAGAATTCAGGTCAGTCCCTGGCGACATCCAGATAAAAGAGCAAAATTAAAAAAGGGCAAGAAAGGTTGTTTTCTGTGTCCGGAGAATATGCCTGATGAAGAACGGGGCATAGCCTTAGACGAAGAATGGACAATATATCCCAACCCTAATCCCTATGAAAAGAACCATGTTATGTTAGTTTACAATAGGACTGAAGATAGACATCCATTCCAAGTTATAGATAGTATCAATTATATTGAAAAGGCCTTAGAAGTTATATGGCAATTAGGAATCAAAGAAGGCAGGAGTGATTTTGGTGTAATCTTTAATAGCATAGGTGCAGCTCCTTCTTCGAGGCACTTCCACTATCATATATTCGAGTGTGAACTTCCAATCGTGAATTTATCACCACAACTTACCAATAAAGGAAAAGTAAAAATAGGGACAATTCCCGGCTATGATGCCACAGTTTTATTAATCGAAGGTGAGGATAAAAAAGCAGTTGCCCATGAAGTCTGGTCAGTAATAAATGCTCTTAACACGGATGGGAAAGATTTTATCCCTTACAATATTTTATTCAGAGTAGTCAATAATAGGATAAGGGTTTTAATTTTCCCAAGAGGAGCTGAAAATCCTGGCGAAGTGAATGATGAATTACTTAAAGTTAAGTTTGGCATTTGCGAGATGTCGGGTATGCCCATAGTCTATAGTGAAGAAATGGCTGAAGATATAACTGAGGATAAATTTAGAAGGGCTCTTAAGGTGGCGAGCTGTGCGTTTGATAAGCTTCCAAAAACTTTAGATAAAGCATATTTGCAAATCGAAGATAAGGCAAAAGCCACAGGGAAAATTACTTTCGGAAATATCGGCTGGTGGTTGCATCGGGGCAGAGGGGGATTGAATGATTTAATTAGGAAGCTTTTTGATGAAGGAAAAGATGTAACCGAAGAATTTACCGGAGAAAAAAGTGCTGATGCTATAAAGAAAAGAGTTCGTGAATTCTTAGCTAAGTGGGAGTACGATGATTTAACCCTGGGACAAAAGATAAGTTTAAAATTAAGAAAAATATTAACTTTTGGAAAAGGAGGAATCTGGAATAAGAAAGAATTTGATAATAGAAAGAATGATTTAATAGAAAAGTTGAGTATTTATTACTTAGATTCCGGGAAGAATCTTTTCTGGGTAAATCCTCTTAGGATGTTTGGACCTATCTTTGACCTTTTACCAGAGGGTCTGCAGAGCTTTCTCTCTAAACTGGTACCAGGGAGATATGCAGCCGCGCATTATGGGGTAGGATTGAGACGTGTTTATGTTTCAGCAGGTTATGCCACAAGAGCATCACCTGACCAGATTTTTGAGGCAATAACCCACGAAGCCCTCCACATTTTAGGATTTACCCACCGCCAAGCCCTCAATATAGCCAGCAGGAAAGGCATTTCCTATAAAGCCAAAGAATTAATGAATAGATTAGCTGCGGAGGATGAACTAGGACTAAGTGAATGGAAAAAAGAAGTAAATGAAGAGAAGGGGAAGATAAGACAAAAGTATTTAAAATCAAGAAACGGATTAGAAGCAGCCAAGGGAGTTACCGTGCTAGTGGAAAAAATTGTCAGGAGGATAGTAAAACAATATGAAAGTAGAAACGGTAAGCTGGACGGGTATTGTATTGTCTTTGTGGGAAGCAGTGGAAGAGGGGAAATGTGCTTCCAGTCTGATATAGATTATATGATAGTCCATGCGGAGAAAACTGACACTAAGAGAATTAGACAGCTGCAGGGAACGATAGAAGATGTTATGGCAAAACTTGGGTTTAATAAAATGTCTATGTTTAATTTTGGGACCCCGAGTTTTGTATTAAAAAGTAGCGGCTTCAGTTTGATAGATAGACTAGCGTTAGATGACCTGAGATTTGTCGCTGGTAATAAAAGATTGTTTGATGAATTCGTTAAGAAAAGAGACGACATGTTTGAAAAATCAGAGGAAAAGAACCCGAGTTGGATAGATGAGCTTATGCTTTATATATTGTTTATCTATAGAAGATTCAAGGAATTTGCAGATTTTAGACAGGAGGAACCAGATATAAAATCAGGACGAGGAGGAATTAGAGAAATTCAGAATCTGATACAAATTGCAAAGATAAAATATAAAATTAGTGAATTGGATTTTGAAAGGATAGTTGAGAAACTTATTGAGAAAGACATTCTCACAGGAGATGAAGGGTCAAAAATGGTAGAGGCATACAAATTTTTACTTACCATGAGAAACGAGATGCACTGGCGGGGAAAGGGCGACACTGGTGTCTTGACTTTTGGATTACAGGATAGGATAAAAGGTGCTTTAGGATTTGTTACCAGACAGGAATTGATGGTGGAGTTTAGAAGGCACGCGCGAAATATTCGAGAAATAGTAAGCCAGTTAAAAGGTAGGCTAAGAAAGGAAATCGATAGGAAAAAAGGGAAAGAATGGAGCGATAGATTTAATGAAGCGTTGAACGAAAGGCGAGATGATAAAGAAACCACAGAGCAAAGATATTATGAACTCGCGGATGACGAAGACCATCTTGTGAGGCTTGCAGTGGCCTGGACGACAAAATCTAAAGCGGTTCTTAGAAGGATAATGGAAAAAGAACAAAAAGGAGAAAAGAATTGGAATGTATTATTTGCACTAGCTCATTCAGATTATACTCCGCCCGATGTTTTAGAGAAGATTCTTGATATAGAAGACAAAGGTAATGTTTATAGAAGGATAGTTTCTGAAGTTATAGGCAATAAAAATACCACCATAGGACTTTTAGAAAGAATTATTAGAACCGATGGCCTGGACCCAAGATTAATTAAGCAGGCAAGAAAGGAATTAGCCCAATTGCCTACTAACGATGTCGCTTTTGAGAATATTGGGGAGAGGGCGCATCGGGTTATAGATGGATTGAATACACTTATCGGGAATCTTTTCAGGAATAAGAAAGAGGAAAAGCCTAAAATGCCAGATACTTCTCATAAAGGAAGCGGAGGAGCTATTTTACCTGAAATGCAAAAGAAAATGGCAAATCTGGGTAAGTATTTTAAAAAAGGAAACATTATTCCTATTAAATGGACGTCCAACGGCAAAAAAATCAGAGCGTTTATGGAGGTCAATTACGTGCGGGATTTTCCTCGAGGAGTGACTGTTCGACCCTATCCTTCTGATTTTGAAGAAGACTCAGATTTACAAAAATTGCGGTTAGAGCCCTCCGAATATATTGCTGCAGCTGGTATAA
>Ga0315310_10001530_pt1 | contig 14690 bp, 14 predicted proteins | sample TDP5_MG_FD_203630 | JGI IMG/M metagenome (GOLD analysis project Ga0315310, IMG submission 203630) | Freshwater sediment microbial communities from Lake Towuti, South Sulawesi, Indonesia - TDP5 | ecosystem: Environmental > Aquatic > Freshwater > Lake > Sediment | place: Indonesia: South Sulawesi... | reverse complement strand
AGACATGTACTTTTATGAGGATATGGTGGCGAAGGCTGTTGAGAAGGCTGGATTGAGGGCTGTTCTGGCGCCTGGAATCATTGAGGCAGGAGACGTGGGGAGGGGTGAGAAGTTGTTGGAGGAAAGCGTTGAGTTCGCTCGAAAGTTTCAAGGATTTGCCGATGGGAGGGTTAGGGTTAACCTCGGACCCCACACCGTTTACACATGCAGTCCCGACCTTTTGATGAAGGTTCGGGAATGGGCTTCGAAGCTTAACGTTGGCATACACATTCATTTGGCTGAGTCGAAAGAAATGGTGAGGTTGGTGAAGGAAAAGTATGGTTTTAGCGAGGTTGAGTTGTTGGAGAGTCTCGGCTTCTTGAAGTCAGATGTCCTCGCCGGGCATTGCATATACCTTTCGGAAGATGAAATGAGATTGATGGCTAAGCGCGGTGTTAAGGTTTCCTACAACCCCGTTGCCAACATGAAAATTGCTATGGGGGTGCCGAAAATCAAGGATCTCGTGAGTCTTGGTGTGACTGTGGGTATAGGCACGGATGGACCTGCCAGCAATAACGACCTCGACATGTTTGACGACATGAGGGCTGCTGCCCTACTCCAGAAGGTTTCCTATATGGATCCAACCGTGTTGCCAGCCTATAGTGTTTTGGGGATGGCGACGATTGGTGGGGCTAGGGCTCTTGGGTTGGAGAGGAGTGTGGGTTCGTTGGAGGTGGGGAAGAAGGCGGATATTGTATTGGTGGATTTTGAGAAGCCTCATCTGACGCCTGTGCACGACCTTTACGCCAATATAGTTTATTCGGCTCGTGGAAGCGATGTGGATACGGTTATTGTGGATGGAAGGATACTGATGGAGGGGGGAGTGGTTAGGACGCTTGATGAGGAAGAGGTTAGGGTGAGGGCCGGAGAGTCTGCTTTCGATTTGTTGACTCGTTAGGGTTGTTGTGTGTTATTTCCATCTTTTATTATTACCCGCTATGGTTTCTTCCCATTTTAGCGCAAGCAGTTTTTCTGGAGAAAATATTGTTTTCAACATTCCACCTTTACTAGGACTGAAGCTCTCTATTGTGTCACAAAAAGAAAAAAACATTGTGTCACAAATCAGAGGAGGATGGGCAAGAGGACCTTTTGACTGTCAATAGAATCATATCAGACTTTGTATTTTCTCAGCAACTATGTCAGGCCAGTCACATGTTATGTTAAACCGTTTCTTGATCTCGTTAGTGATGATTCTTTCCTCTCTCCGAAATGGTGCCATATGTTGATCTGTTGAAGCCATAAAAAACGAAATATCAGAGCCACACGAAGATGCAAGATATGCAGCTTCAGCTAAAATCTCGTAATCCTTTATGCTTGGTGGTTTTCTTTCCATAAACTCTAAGATAGGTGTTAATCGCTTTTTCTCTTCAGATTCATAGATTTTTTCCGTTAGTATTTTTAATCTACGTTCTATTGGTTTAGGTTTAAACTTTAGAATTTCAAACAAATCCAATTCCTTTATTTTTCGATACATTTCAGCTATTTTTAACACCAATTCACTTCTTTCTTCGAGTGGTATTGGCTCACGCAAAAGTACTGAACAATTTTTTGTTAGATTGTCTGAACATATGTCCAAAATGGTCGAATACGTTGTGAAAAAGTCAACTTTCTTGCTGGTCTCAGGGTTTTCCTTTATTTTTTCGCTAATTCTTCTTAATACAACAGAGTTCAAAACTGAATTGGCTTCTTCTTCGACAGTAAAAGTTGTTATGCCGATTCTCTTTTTAAGATGTTTCTGAAAAACCTGGAATAATGGGCTAGAGATTTTGTAGAATTGATCTTCGACAGCACCTAATTGATCTATAACCGCATGAACCGAGCATGCCACCAAAACACTTGTTTCCACAAACACCTTACATGTCAAGTATTTCCAGCATCCATTGTTTGCGCAAGTTTTCAAATTCCTCCTTCAAAGTTTCTTTGTCTACATCTTTAAGTTCATCAGCAAGTGAAGGCAACATACCGACTTTGGTAGCAGCGTTTCTCAGTTTTCTAGTTGCCTCAAACAATTGTCTTGATACGTCAAACTCAATTCTAGGCAAAGTTTCGCGAACCCTTTTCAACCTACTAAATACTTCCAAAAGAAGAGGAATAAGCTGTTCAGTTGCGGAAACTATTGTGGGGTTGTCATCCTTACTTTGCTTTTCGAACCTATCAATAATTTTTTCAACTATTATTTTCGAATTTCTTGCCGCATGAAAAGCTGGAAAAGCGGTATCTACATTTACATCTTCCCGTAGCCAAAAATTCTCTGTCTTCAAATACTCTTTCGCAAGAGAATTAAGCTTAGGAACAATTTTGAGGTCTACCTTCCTCTTCTCTTCCATATCTACTAGGTCGGAAGAAATACTCTGAAATAGATCGTACATTTTCGACAACTATCCCATACTCCTATTATTCTATAACCTAATATAAAGTTTGACATATTTCCTCGCCATATAACTTATGAAGCACAAAATTTGATCTAAAATATAGATTAATATAGGTCATTTTGTGCTACGTCCTTCTTTCCACATGTAACCCCTATTCCTTTTGTGATTCTTTATTTTTGATCTGTTTCTTCAGCCATTCAATAAAATTTTTCCTTGGACTGTCAATACTACTCCCTGACAACATCAATAAGTTTTTTCATTTTAGCGCAAGCAGTTTTTCTGGAGAAAATATTGTTTTCAACATTCTTCTGTTATTAGGATCCAAATAGGAGGATTCTGGAGGGGGAGATGGTTGTGATGGAATGTGCAAAGTCTGTGTTTCGGCTGTTCTAGAAAATAGACTTAATAAGGATTATAGTTAAGTAGAATTTGGCGGTCTTGAGTGGTTAGGGGTTTAACGGTTATCTATGGGCTTAAGAGGGTTTTTCGTTCGTGGAAGTTGTTTGTAGCGTTACTGTTGGGTGTTGTGCTGGCTTCAACCTTTTTCGCCGGCATAAACGTGGGGGCTGACACAGCGGCGAAGCAAGCTCTTGATCAGCAACTGAGCCTTGTTCCTGTAGACATTGTGGTGCGGTCCGGCTGGGGGCCTGAAGCAGGTACGTCGATCTGGTCTTCAGCTAATGCTACCGAGTTGGCTAACCTCATTTCAGGTTCTGGCATTGAGGGTATAGCCAACACTGAAGTGATCTCAAGGGCAGGCTGGAGTGTTCAGTTAGGCAACGAAACTACATATTTTACAGTTGTGGGAATCTCAGAAGACTCTTGTGTCTACAACGGGTTAACAGTGACCAACGGCTCCTCTTCGCTTGGAGCAAATGAAACCTATTTGTGGACTGATTCTCCAAGCGCTAGCGACTTGAAGATAGGGGATGTTCTCTCTGCTAATTTTTCCGTGTGGCTCGGGTGGGACACTGAGTATGAACGGCCCGAAGAAAAATGGATAACCTTAAACCTTACGGTGGCTGGTCTTGTTGAACTTGATGATAAGGCTTCTTTGATTGCTTTGGGCCAGTACTACTACTATTCAGGTCCCTTTGGCGTACTAACTTCTCAAGAATACGTTTACAAAGGGAATCTTTTGATTGCAGACTGGAACAAAACCTTCGCTGGGCTTCTTGACGCTGTTTATGCGATGTCTCCTCAATATAGCCCAATAGACACGCATATTCTTCTCTTTCTTGATCGAGAAGGGCTGATTGGCCCTTGGAGCATAGATACGTCTATAGACAAGGTTAGGACCATTACGTCTCAGATCAACAATGAAGTTTGGAGTTGGGGAGCTTATGCAGAGAACCATTTAGAGTACGTACTGAACAACTATCAATCTGTGTCCCTAGACATGAGGTTCCGGTTCCTCATCACGGCCCTACCTGTCTTCTTCATGGCTTGGTACATGGGAACTACGGTGTCCGACGTTTCTCTAAACCTTAGGCGGCGGGAGATAGGTCTCCTCTCAACAAAGGGGTTTTCAAGAGGCCAACTTCTGAGAATGTTTTTGAGTGAAGCCACTTTAATCGGGCTGATGGGAGGTGTAATCGGGATAGGCCTCAGCCTCTTACTGAACCCCTTTTTCGTCACGGCAATTGGAGGTCAATGGTTCAGCGGCGCGCCAATCATCGGAAGGGACACCGCTATCCTTGCAGTGATTTTCGGTGTCGCCATAGCTCTTCTCTCAATCTTTCGACCCGCTAGAAGAGCCTCTCAGCTCCAAGTTGTAGACGCTTTAAGAGAGTACAGGTACGTGGAGGAAGTTAAGCCCTACAAGAGCAGGTGGCCTTGGGTTGCTTTATTCTTCGGCACCTACAAGATAGCCATGTGGCTCTTGGGAATGAACTTGGCTACCATGATGATGAGACCTCCGCCTACAACAAACATTCTTCTCATGATCCTTCTGGGGATATGGATAATCATCGACGTATATGTGCTGAATTACATAGGGCCCATTCTTTTCTTCTGGGGCCTTACGAAGATTCTTATTTACGGGTCCTTGAAGTTTCAGGAGCTAACTACAAAGGCTGCAAAATTTCTGGGCGATTTGGGTTCCCTAGCCACTAAGAACGTTCAGAGGAACCCGACTCGGGTGGCCTCAATAGCCTTCCTCATTGCCCTAATCATAGCCTACAGCCTCCAAGCAACCGGAGTTTACGCAAGCGAGCGGGACTACACCATCCGCCAAATTCGATACAGTGTAGGCGCTGACATAAGTGCTCAATTGACGACTTTGACAAACGCATCCGCCACTGTGAGCGAGATAGAAAGTCTGCCAGGGATAGATTCCACAGTGTTAGAGTATTCCTTCTCCGCATCATCAGCCTATCAAATAATGATGTTGAGAGCAGCAGATCCAGAGAAGTGGCTTGAAACAGCCTATTACGAAAGTGAGTTGTTTACTGGCAACAACGTTGAAACGGCATTCCATCAAATGGCAACCGACAACAAGACGATAATACTGGATCGCAACACAGCGTCAAGGCTTGAGTTGGATTTAGGCGACACAATTGCTCTGACCTTGGGCTCCGAAGTTCACACATTAAGAATCGTTGGGTTTTTCGGTCCAGAACCATCTCAAGATGAATACAGAATTATGGGCTCTTACGGCTACGAGTGGATGTCTTACTATTCCTATGTGACCGAAGACTTCTACAACGTTGTGGAGGAAGAAGTTTCTGCAACTGGGAGGATTTTGGCGAAGCTGGCATCTGGAGCCGACGGTAAGGCTGTGGCGGACCAGATTCGAGGGCTTAAGGCAGAAAACATCAGCATTGTCGACTCAGTTGCGGAGCAGCTTGAAAAGTGGGAGAGTAATGTTCTACTTAGCGGATCGTTGAATGTTCAGCTTCTCGGCGTTGCCTTCGCCATTGTGATAGCGTCCGTAGGAACGGCCTTAGTCACCTCGGTGAGTTTGAGGGAGAGAAGCAGAGAAGTGTCGATTATGAGTGTGCGCGGCCTTTCCTTCAAGCAGTTGGTTACGATGGTTCTGGCAGAGAATCTAGCCGTTGTCGTGTTCGCCGTGGTTCTTGGTGCTGCGGTAGGTCTAGTTGTTGTAAGGGGAAACGTGGTTGCCGCTAACACAGATCCCTTCTCTTACTCCATCCTTGCCCGTCACGTGGTATTCCCCATGGACATGCTGCTAATTTTGCTCACCTGTTTTGTCCTCGTGTTTGCATCAACCATAATTCCGATAATCCTGATGACGAGGAGATATGCTTCAAGATTTGAGAGGATGGTGCGAGTGGCTTGAAAAGCATAGGAATAACTGTCAAAGATTTGATCAGAGTCTACCGCATCGGAAAAGTTGAAATCCAGGCCCTCAGAGGACTAACCATGTCCGTTAAAGAAGGCGAAATGGTTTCCATCATCGGCCCCAGTGGAAGCGGAAAAACAACCCTACTCAACATTATGGGCGGACTAGACAAGGCAACAGCAGGCTCAGTTCTAGTTGGCGACACAGAAGTGACCGACCTATCCACTTCACAACTCATCGAGTACCGAAGAAAAACCGTGGGTCACATCTTCCAAACCCTAAACCTGATACCAACCCTAACCGCCGCCGAAAACGTGGAGTTGCCTATGATCGCCATGGGAGTTTCCCGGAGCAAAAGAATGGAACGAGTTAAGACTTTACTCGAAGTGGTGGGCCTAACAGAAAGGGCCAAACACAAACCCGACGAGTTGAGCGGGGGAGAACAGCAACGCGTAGCTATAGCCGCGGCGCTGGCTAACGACGCTCCAGTTCTGCTAGCGGATGAGCCCACGGGCGAACTCGACACTGTGAACGCTAAGATCGTTGTCGACTTCCTGGCGAAGGTAAACAGTGATCTGGGCAAAACCATCGTTATGGTTACGCATGACCCCAATGTGGCCAGAGCCGCCAACAGAATACTTAGAATCGAAGATGGAACGATCAAAGCATCACTCACACCAACCCAGCTTATGGAACCAGCGACCGCTATGTCTTACATAGACCAACTCAGAACCAGACTAGCAGACATCGACAACCAAATAGAGAAACTCGACAAAGACTTTAAAGCCGGAAAGATAAGCGGCGACGAATACGTGGAACAGAGACAGAAAATGAAACAAACAAGGGACGGCCTCCAAGATGAACTGCACCGCATGGGTGTGGTAACCTAAAACTCCGAACAGATCAGCTAGAACATTTTGAATCTAAATCTTGAGACTAGTGCCATCCTCTCCGCCCACTCCGCCCACTCCGCCCACTCCGAAAACTGTCACCCCAGTTCTGGCCAGAGCTCCGCTGGAGAATCACCCTTTTCTCGTAGTTACGTCGACACCGCACTCTAGGGATACGACTCTTCTTCGGCGTTGGCTCAATCTTTGGAGTTTGGGAGCGAACTTTCCCTGCCTTTGCCAAACTACCATGCGTTGGCATTTTCAGTCCTCATGGTATACGAGCTAAAGCATTCTTTTAAGTGTTTTCACTCCTTCCTACAAACTGCAACGTGCCCCTTCAGTTCACTACCCGATTCTATTATTGAAACCCGTAAAGCCGCTCTGTGGAGCAATTTCACGAAGGCTTCTTGGGAGAACTCCTTTTTCAATCCTGTAACAACAATGAACGCGTGGTCCTTGCTAACCCTCTTCATCTCAAGAAGCGTCACTAACGGATCTGGCACGTTCTGCAAAAGGGTTACGGCAAAAGTTGCGTCGAAAACATCGTTCTGGAAGGGTGTGAAGTCGACATCAGCGCGCATGACGACTGTTGTAGGAAGTTGTTTCACCCGTTTTTTCGCCTCCTTCAGGATTTCTCTTGAAATGTCTAGGCCCACAAGAAGTTCCACAGACCTTCCCACATGTTTGAAGAGCAGGCCAGTTCCACAGCCAGCATCCAGAACAAGGCTATCTTTTTTGAGTTTTGTGCTACCTAACGCAGCCTTCATCTTTGCGTCTTGCTCGTCACCGTATTGGGTGTCGTAAATAGGGGCTACGGAGTCGTAGTGGTGCATGACTTCATGTTTTTTGTTCCATGCCGCCATGGCTCTTCAGAAGTTTTATCTGTGTTCTTTGGCTTCTAAAGGTTGTTGGCGAGTTGAGGTGTCGAGTCGAAAGCTTTTTGCGGCTCTGGAGAATCCGACTGTTAAAGAAGCGGCGGAGTTCGTTAGAAATGCGCTTTCCGAGCGGAAGGCTCTAATCATAGTTGGGAACTGCTGGGTAGACTATCGGGGCAGGGCGAGTTCGAAGTTGGAGCCTGGCGAACGGATTATTATGATCAAGGAAGACGGCTCGGTGCTCGTTCATCGACCAACTGGGTATGAGCCTGTAAACTGGCAACCGCCGGGCTGTCTGTTTCAGACACGTTCAGCTCACAATGTTTTAGAGGTTAGGGCTGTTCGGAGGAAACCTTCAGAGTCGGTTAGAGTGTTCTTTGACCGCGTTTACTTGCTTTCAGCTCTCAGTTTGGTTGACAAGGGAGAGTTTTCGCTTTACGCAAGCGAGGAGGACATGCAGAAGGCGATTTTGCTGGAACCAGAGATTTTGGAACCTGGTTTTAAGCTGATTGCCTATGAGAAGAAAGTTGAGCCCGGATTTGTTGACATCTATGGAGTTGACAAGGACGGAAAATTTGTTGTTGTTGAGATTAAGAGGAAGACGGCTGGTAGACAGGCTGCCTTACAGCTGGCAAAGTATGTGGACTCTATTAAGGCTACTGTGACCCGTGAGGTTCGTGGGGTACTTGCGGCTCCGCATTTAGCAAAGGGTGTTCAGAGACTCTTGGCAACCCTTAACCTTGATTTTAGGGCTTTGGATCCGCAGAGGTGTGCTGAGATTTTGGGCAGGTCTGAGACAAGGAAGCTTGCGGAATTTTTTGGTGAATGAAAATGACTATGAGAGGATGTTGAAAACTAGGCTGGTGGAAAAGCGGATTTGATAAGGGCGATCTTCTTTGATCTTGGCGATACGCTTGTTGCAGAGGAAAGTGCGGGGGGCAAGCACTTGTGGGAGGCGGAATTGCAGAAGCTTCCCTACGTAGACGAAGTTTTACAGAAGTTAAAGAGAAAATGTAAGCTTGGAATAATAACTAACACTGTTACCTCCACGGAAGAACATGTGAGAATTGCCTTGAGGAGAGTTGGATTAGAAAAGTATTTTGACATCATACTTACTTCTGTTGATGTTGGATTTGAGAAGCCGGATGAAAGGATATTCTTGGAGGCTTTAAAGAGGGTGAATGTTCGAGCTGAAGAAGCCATGATGGTTGGCAACAGATTATCCAAAGACATTCTTGGGGGAAACAAGGCTGGCATGAAAACCACTCTTTTTCGTTGGAATAACCATTATCCTGAAAAGATCACATCATCTATTGAACAACCTACGCACATCATCAAATCTCTGAAAGAACTGCTGGACATAGTTTCCGAAATGTGAGGAAACCTCAATAGGAGTCCCTTGTCTCCTGTATAGGAGGAATGACGTCGAGAATTTGGGGTTTTGACGGTGTCTTCCTCTTTCTATGTTTGTAGCAGAGTTTCGAAGGAGTGTCGGGATTGTGGTTTCTGCACTGAGTACTTCTTTTGTCCAGGGGTTGGGAAGCCCAGCATAGAGCGCTTTGAAACCGCCTGTATTGACTGCGGAGTTTGCTATGTGGCTTGCCCTTACAAGGCAGTTGAGCATGTGGCAGACGTGATCCCTCGAAAGCATGTTATGATTGTGGTTGATGGTGACCGTTTTGAGGTGCCGGAGCGAGTGACCCTAAAGCGTGCTTTGGAACTGCTTGGTTTAGAGTTTGGAAAGTTTCCAGGCGAGTCAAAAGTTTTTGCTCCCTGCGAGACCGGCGGATGTTATGCTTGTGCGTTGCTGGTTGACGGGGAGCCTAAGCCAGCTTGTGTGACAGCTGTTCGGGACGGAATGAATGTTAGCCTAACCTTGCCAAAGGGTTGTATTCCGCTTCGAAGGGTTTCCGGCTTTCAACCTCACTCGGTTGGAGGTGTTGGCACACCGTGGCGGGTGAAGAAGAGTGGTCGTTACTATGTTGAGGTTGCTTGTTTTGCCCATGGCTGTAACCTGCGCTGTCCCCAATGTCAGAACTACACGGTCACGTACGATAACGTGACACCGGCTCTGAAGCCGGCGGACGCCGCCGAAGCCTTGACGGCTCAGCGCAACCGCTATGGAGTGGACCGCATGGCCATATCTGGCGGAGAGCCCACACTCAACCGAGCGTGGCTGCTACGGTTCTTTCAGGAGTTGAGGCGGTTGAATCCCGATGTGCGCGCTCGACTTCACTTAGATACGAATGCGACGGTTTTGACGCCGGATTTTGTGGATCGTCTGGTGGAGGTGGGAGTGACGGATGTTGGTCCGGATTTGAAGGGACTAAGAACCGAAACCTTCACGAGGATAACGGGAATCGCTGACCGAAAGCTTGCTGAGCGGTACATACAAAATGCTTGGGAGGTCACCAAATACATTATTGACAAGTATTATCCTAAGCCTTTGTTTGTTGGCGTTGGCATTCCCTACAATAAGTATCTCATAACTTTGGGGGAGATTCGTGAGATGGGTGAAAGAATAGCAGGTATAAACTCTGAGGTCCAGGTTTGTCTCCTAGACTATTTTCCTACCTTTCGTCGACTTGGTATGGAGAGGCCGTCTGTGGCTGAGATGAGGGAGGCTAGGGAAACGCTGGTGGAAACTGGACTGAAAACAGTGCTAGCCCAAACAGTAATAGGACACCTCGGACCATGATGAAAAACTATGAAAGTTCTCTTCGTGTGCACGGGCAACTCCTTCAGAAGCGCCGTAGCTGAAGCCCTACTGAAAAAGCTTCGAAATAATCTGGAGGTGGAGTCGGCTGGAACCCAGCCCGCCAGAAAGATCGCTTCCAACGCAAAACTATTCTTGGAAGAAGAAGGCGCTTTGGAAAGTTTGAAGGAGAGGCCTGAGGGATTTGAACACAAGAATTTGGAGGAATACGACCTAATAGTGGCTATGAAAGAACACCACAAAAGCGAGATTCTCCAAAGATTTCCCCAAGTTAAGGGTAAGATACGAGTCTGGGACATTGACGATCCCATATACATGCCAAACGGCTCAGACCGCGAGGTCCTGCAGGAGATAAAGAGGAGAGTAATAGAACTGGCGGAACTCATCTAAACGTACATCTGGTCCAACTTCTGCTCCTTCGCCGCCGTAAACAACAAATACTCAAGGCTCAATGGACTACACGAAATTTCACTTCCACACTTTCTACACTTAACCCCTATTATCAAGGGCGTTGCACTCTCCACGTCATGACCAAAACCAGTCAAAGTGGGAGCAGCGTAGACAACCTCCATCATACTCGTCTTTCCCAGCTTAAACCGACCCGTCTTCAGATACGAAAGAAAAGTGACATCCTGCGCGCACCCGCAACGCTTGCACTCCAACCTATGCGGAGTAGCCAACAAGGGGTTGCCATTAAAAACTCCTCCTCTTGCCCTGTTCATAATTTCCCCCTTAGAAGGATGCGAAAAACCCTTTGAACCCGATTTCTTTTCTCTCTTCATATAACCTTACCCTTATGTAGATATTCGGTGATTTTCTTCTGAAAGAGCGCATTTTGCAGCAGTTTGCTTCTTCCTATCCACCGTTCCAGCGGAATCTGGAACTGGCTGGCGATTCGGGCCAGCGCCTCCTCTAACGAATTATATTTAAAGGGAGTTTGCCTCACGGCGTTCCTAACGTTTTCTCGCACTTGCCACACTCCAACCGGCATGATGTAGCCAGCGTGAACCTCCCTCAGCACCACCACCAACGCCTGCCTCCTCTCCTTCACAAGTGTCTCCCCCACCGCTAATCTCGCGGCGTAGTAACACCCCCCTATGTCGGCATAAGTCGTGCGTCCCTCAAAACCCTCCCAGTCGGAAAAAATGACAACGCTCCTTCCAGTTGGGTTCCAAACTGTGCCGGGATACCAAGTCTCCATTGCCTCATAACTCCACGCTCCAGGCATCATCAACACTTCGAACCGGTTGTCCAGATACCTTGACTCATAAACCCGATACTCGTTGACCTCTGGAAACGTCTTGATCTGCTTTATCAGATCCTTCGATACAATGCTATCTACTGCTGTGATGCTCCAGCGGGTTGGAACCAGACGCCTCTGCTTCTCCAGCCCAAAGGCACCCACACTAAAAGCCCTTTGAATCCTTGAAGTCAAAACTCCTTTCTTGTGCAGAGTCACCACAGCCTCAGCCGCCTTCAAGTCAGTGTCTCCATACGCCTTCTCAATCTGATAATCCCACCGAGAGGTCCCAACGTTCATGAACTGGATAACAGCAGATGGGCCGAACGGCTGAACTTCATCATCTAGAACGAGACTTCTCCGAGGCCTCTTCTTGAACCCCAACTCCACATCTACGGGGCCACCGGAAAGGGCTAGCTCCCTAGTCTCATCCATTATTTTTCCAGCCTCCCCAAACTTCTTCACGTGAACCCTATGTTTGCCCCTCACCAGCATTGACCGAAAACCGACAATTTCATCCATAGACTTTCCAAACCACAACTCGGGCAGGTCAAAAAGACTAGTATCCTTGTGAACCGGAGGAACCAATGGACCCGCGTACACATAGGGATAGCCTATTCGACCCACGAAGACGCCGGGTGGAGAAGCGCCGTCCATATCCGTGCCTCGGATTAGGGGCACGGTTTGGAAGTACGACTTTAGCCGGACGACCAAAGGACATCTTGTCTTTCCGCATAAAAACTTCGATCCCTTGCAGGCCACGCATAGGCCTTTTCCCCAAGCCACCCCTGTGGCCTTCGCTACTAGATAATCGGCTTCATAGCTGATGTCTGCAGTGATTTCAGGGTTGTCGACTAGTTGCAGAATCCAAGGGTTTTCCCTTTCTGTTATCCTCAGCTTTATTGGCTTTTTCGACCCTTTGGTCAGCCTTCTCATAATTAGTCGCCTAGAGCCTTATTCAAATATTTGCGTCAAGAGGCTTAAAAAATAGTTGATAGACATTTTGCCCAACGTTGAAGGGTCATAGAAATTTAGCAGATGTGAAAACAGACTATACACGGGGGTTAATATTATTACGAAATTTCAATAATTCTTTTAGGTGTGATCGATTTGGATGGTAAAAGGAGAGTTGAGCCGTGACGTCGCAAAGATTGAGTAAAGTGGCTGTTGCCATAGGCGGTTTCTTGATTTTTGTTGGAATCATGATGACAGGCATGTTTGCCTTAGCCCTCTCCGGCGCCGTGGACGTGGGCGTATTTGAAAGAATTTCAGGGAGTGAGGCGTATCGGACGCTGTTTTTAGGGGTGTTATTAGTAATCGGCATACTTGACCTCGTGTCGGGGATTATGCTTAGACGCGGGTGACCCGTGATGAGACCTAGAAAAATCTTCGGAACAGTTGTTGGCATGATACAGAGTGTGATAGGCGTGTTGACGGTCATATTTGCCTACATCCTTCACATTGATTTTTTTGGTCTGCAAGCATGGCTAAACATAACCACCGAATTTCTTCCTCTCTACACGTTGGTTCTAACGGTTTTCGGCTTTTTCTCAATTCTGAGCGGGTTACTTCTTGTTCGCGAAGAAGATAGTGGGAGTTAAGATGGGAGAAAAGGGTCTCAAGAGAGAACTTGGATTACTTCAAGCAACAATGATGGGAATAGGCGGCGCCATATCTGCAGGTGTTTTTGTAACTTTAGGTTACGCTGCAACCCTTGCGGGCACAGCTCTCATAATAGCCATGATTTTATGCGGAATCATAAACTTGTTCACTATGCTCAGCTACGCTGAACTTGGTGCAGCTATACCGAGCGCAGGCGGCGAATATACCTTCGCTAAGGCATCATTTAGCGGCTTCTTATCTTTCGCAACTGGCTGGTTTGAGTGGATAAGCAACATGTTCTATGCAGCATTTTGCGCTGTTGGCTTTGGATGTCTGATATCCTACATCTTTCCAATAGTTAATATACCATTAGTTGCCGTAATAACCGTCGCAATATTCACTCTGATCAACATCAAAGGAACAAAAGAGACGGGACTAGCTCAAACAGTCTTGATGATAATTCTGCTGGCTCTTTTAGGCGTATTCATTTTTTGGGGATTCCTCACCAGTCAAGGCACCGGCACATTAGAGCTTAAAACACCGGAAGGCTTCTTGGGAGTGCTTAGAGCCACAGCCTTTATATTTGTAGTATACTTGGGGGGAGAAGCCATTGCTGTAGCACAAGCAGAAATTAGGGACCCTGGCAAAAATGTTCCACGAGCTATATTGCTGACATGCTTGGCATTAATTTTCATCTACACCACAACTGCCTACGTCATTTTCAAGATTGTTACTCCGGAAAGCTTGGCTGGTCAAGCGTCGCCTCTAGCTTATGTGGCAGAACAGTTTTTGGGACCTCTCGGTGTTGGCATAATTACGATCGCTGGAATTATTGCCGCCTTAACTTCGATTAACACTTCTGTCATGGCTAACTCAAGGGTTGCTTATGCCTTGGCTAGAGACGGCTATTTTCCCAAAAGCTTGTTCACCCTCCACAGACGTTTCCACACCCCTTTCATTGCAATTTTGGTAGGCTCAGTTTTTACAGCGGCCCTTGCGGCAACTGGAATCGTGAGCTTTGTTACTTATGCCACTGATTTTGGCTTTATAATCGGTTTTATTTTTGTTAATCTTTCGTTGATTAAGTTGCGGAGAGACAAACCAAATTTAGCTAGACCCTTCAAGGTTCCGCTCTACCCTTTAACGCCAATTCTAGGAATACTTGCTTCGCTGTTTCTCATTTTCTTTTTAGAGTCGAGCACATTCTTTATAGGGATAGGGCTGTTTATTTTCGCGCTTATAGCCTACCACATAAGAATGGTGGGATACTACAGAATTTGCCTCGCGATAGGCGGAATAAACCTTGGCATAAGCGCCTTTTCAGCACTGCTTGCATACCTGATAATGTCAAACTCTCTACCGATAACATTGTCCGAAAATATGACATCGCTGCTTTTTGATGTCGCCGTTTTTGTTAGCGTAACTTATCTAATTGCAGGGCTGCTTAACATCACTAAAAAATCAGAGTGACTTTGAAAGAAGACTTAAGAATAGAAAGAGCATTGAATAATATTCCAGAAAGACTGCTGTTGTGGGTGACATGCCGAAGAAGAGGAAAAGAGAGGAGATTGTGGTTTCCGCTCCAGCTTTAGGACATCGGAAGGAGGATCTTCTAAAAGATACTACTGGAGTTGAAGCGCGACAGGTTTTCA
>Ga0315310_10001528_pt1 | contig 14700 bp, 13 predicted proteins | sample TDP5_MG_FD_203630 | JGI IMG/M metagenome (GOLD analysis project Ga0315310, IMG submission 203630) | Freshwater sediment microbial communities from Lake Towuti, South Sulawesi, Indonesia - TDP5 | ecosystem: Environmental > Aquatic > Freshwater > Lake > Sediment | place: Indonesia: South Sulawesi... | reverse complement strand
GTCCCCAAGACACCGGCAGAAGTAGCGGTCTGTGCCCGCTGCTCGGTAGATTCTCCCATAATCCTCTGTCAAGGCTCAGCCCGGTGGGTCAATCCCCTACCCGGTGGAGAAAGAAGAGAATTGTGGAGGGACACCCCCCCACACCCCCCGACCTGCTGCGCAGGCCCTATCATTCCTGCCAGCGTTGGGGATAGCGCGGCCACCGGGTATAGTCCATATGGGGACGGGACTTTTTGCAGAGCCAACCCCCTATCAGGCCAAAGAGGAAACCACCGATGTGAGCAAACCAGGCCACCCCGCCAACCTGCATCATCCCCAGGGACAGCACACCGTTGAAGAACTGCAAGATGAACCATCCACCCAGCACAATTCCGGCTGGAATAGAGGCGCGTCTGACGAAGAAGCCAAAGAAAAGCAACGTGTGCACCCTCGCCTCAGGGAACATGACCAGATAAGCGCCCAACACCCCGGCGACGGCCCCACTGGCCCCGACGCTGGGTATCATCAAATCTGGGCCGACGAGGATTTGGGCGAGCCCGGCCAAGATACCGCTCACGAAATAGAAAATGGTATACAGCACCGGTCCCATGCAATCCTCGACGTTGTCGCCAAAGATCCACAGATAGAGCATGTTGCCAATGATGTGGGCGAACCCCAGGTGCAGGAACATGGAGGTGATGAACGTCAAGGCCACGGGCAGGTTGAAGGCATTGGTGACCAGGTAGGGCACCACGCCCCAATTCGTAACTAACCGCTCCAGCCCAGGCAAGGGCAGCATCATCTCGTAGATGAAAACCAGCACGTTGAGCCCAATCAGCACATAGGTCACGTAAGGCGTGCGGCGGGTGGGATTCAAGTCGCTTATGGGAAGCATGACAGTTTCTCTTCGACCTTAAGCAATTCAATGGCAGCCTGATACTGCTCACGCCGACGCAGCCAGACCTTGTATGCGCTCGCCCAAGCGGTCCAATCCCGTACCCACGCTTCATCTAGAGGCTCTTCGCCACTCACATAAGACTCGTAAAAAGTCTCAGACAGGATACCATATTTGCGCTCGTAGGTGCGCATTTCGTCTTCGAGGGCATAGATGTCTTGAAGAATATCGTCCAGGGTCATAGCACTTCTCCTGAGGCTTGTCATGGGATCTTGCATCTATTATAGCTTAGGTGGGAACGTAATACAAGTCCGCACCCGCAGCCCGCTGCAAGCATACCCTGATTTGCTCACCGCTGTCAAGCGGACGAAGCAAAAGGCACAGCAGCCTCACCGAATGGCCCTCGTGCCTTTTATGCAGTTTTGAAGTTCGGTTGTGTTCCCATATCATTTGTCACCCTTCTGCGCCGTCTGAAACTCTTCCGGCTTCAGTTCCTCGGGCATCTCGTCCAGCGCCTGCTGCACCCTCTCCTCCAGTTCCTCCCGCGAGAGCTTGCGCCGCCCTCTCTTCTTCAGTATCCCCACCAGATAAGTGGACAGCGTCCTGGAGAGCGCCTGGACTTGCTGGCGCGTCAGCTTTTCGCCCCGCTCAAACCAGATCACAGCCGCATAGCCCGTGGCCACTGTCACTGAGGCGGCCACAGCCGCCGCCAGGATCCAACCCGGCAAACCCACCAGCTTGCTCAGTTCGTAGAACAGGGTGCGCCCCAGAAAGCCCAGGCCAAAAGTGGTCAGCAATTCCCGAGCACGGGCGAGTGTGATGCGGTAATTGTAGATACGGGCGATGGTCAGAACCATAGTGACCTGCAGGATGCTCAGGGGGATGAAATCAACGAAAGGGAGCGGGGTGAGCCCAATCAGGGCGGCGGTGGTCCCAAATCCGACGATGCGCTGCCAGGCGAGGCGACGCCGGTGCTGAGGCAGCACCTGTCCGATATGGATCAGGAGCCTGGGCTCAGCTTTGATGATGGCCAGGATCACCTCAGACAGCCCTTTGCCCTTGGTCGCCACCGTAGGGATAATCTGCTCTCGCTTCAGGCGGAGGGCCGCCACGACCGTGCGCAGGACCTTTTCAACCTCCTTGCCCACCAGGTCTACCTTGTTGACCACCACTACGTAGGGTTTGCCCAGGGCGACAAACTCTTCGAACATAGCCAACTCGTCGTGCTTGACACCCTGGGGGGCCTCGAACAGGATCACCAGGAGGTCGGCCTTCTCAGCGGCCTCCAGGGCCATCTGCCGTTCCTGCTGGCCCACGTTGCCCACCGCGTCAGCACCCGGGGTGTCCACGATGGCAAAGCCCCACCCTTCGCCGGGCTGATTGGCCCGCGTCGTCCCAGGGATGTGGCTCACCTCAGCCCTGGGTTGATCAGGGCGGAGCAGTTGGTTGTAGAGGGTGGACTTGCCCACGTTAGCCGGCCCGACGATGACCACGTTGTGCCTGGGCCTCAGAAGGGGGTCCACTTCGCGCGCCATTTCCTCCAGGAGCCACCGCAGCGTCCGCAGCCCTACTCCTTCCAGGAGTCTGAGCAGAAGCGCGGCTTCATTTCTTTGCTCCTCGCTCAGCGCACCCCAGATTCGGTTGAGGGCGCTCTGAACGGGTTCCGGGAACTCGTCAAAACCGGTCACAATCTATCTTTCACCGCTCCCCGCGCAGGGCCTTCACCAACGGTTCCCAGGCCTTGATGAACCAGGCCACGAAAGCCTCCCACCAACTGCCAGGCCTGACCACCTCGGGGCACTCGATGACCAACCGGCCGCTGTAATCCAGCACACGCCCGTGGGGCTGACCGAACTCGTCATAGTCAATGCGAGCGTAGGTCAGGTAATGCTCGTCCATAAACTCCTCCGGAGCGGCGTAGAACTCCTTCCAATAGTCCAGGCCGGCCTCGGCAAAGTCCCGCCACCAGGTCCACGTCCCGGTGTTGAGATAGAGGCCGCCGCTCTCCAGGCGCTCACACAGTGGATCGTGGGTATGGCCAAAGACCACGATCTGAGCTCCCGTCTCCCTGGCCTTGGCCTCCGCCGCCTGGTGCAGGGCTGAATTTACCTCGGCTATGATGCTCTTGCCCAGGTTGAAGGCCGAGGCCTCATCAACGGGGCGGGTTCTGGCGACCTCGGGAGGGGCGTCGGCAGCCTCCAGGAGGCGGCCAACGCGGGCGTTGAACTCCCGGCGGAAGGCCTCGTCCTCGGCGTAACGCTGGCCGAGAACCTGCCGTTGGGCCTCGTCCTCCAGTTCCCGCACCAGCCTCTCGGCCTCGGCTGGCAGATCCTCTCCGCCCGCTGCCAGGCTGCCGACGATCAATAGGTGCGCGACCTTCAGAAAGGCGGCCAGGGTCTTGACGGCAAAGGGGAAATCAAGGGCCAGGGCGTACCATATCAGGGCGGTCATGGGCTTGACGCTATCCACCCACCACTTCTCCCACTCAACCTGGTTGAAGAACTCGATCACGAACCGTGAGCCGGCCGGGATGGCTAGTTGACCCTCATGTTCCGGGTCCAGGGGCTTCTCAAAGTTATCAACACGGTTGACCTTCTCCGCATATTGGTTCCCGTGCTCGACGTAGATGCCCTCACGACTGATGCCGACCTCTTCGAAAACCAGGAGCTTCGCCCGCTCACCGGTGGCATATACCGCCTGCCTGATCCTTTCTTTCACCGCTGGCCAGTAGAGCTCCACATCGTGGTTGCCTTTGAGGATGGTCACCTTGCGTTGGGGGTTCGCTGGCTTGATGAATTCACGCAGGGCGGCGAAGAACATGGGGTGGCCCTTGATGATCAGGTCTACCTTTTTGGCCGAGTCCTCCTCCAACGATGAGCGATAGTTTTCAGGGGAGTAGGCTCTCCGGGGTTCGAACTGATCCAGCGCTGGGGCCTGAAGGAATTCCACCACGTCGCCGTCTATGATCAACTCAAAGTCCGTGCCTTGGGTTTCGCTTTCCTCTTTCATCTCATGCAGAAAGCGAGCGAAGGTTTCGTCCACGATGAAATCCTCCAGCACGTTGCCTTTATCCAGGTCGAAGAACCCCGCTCCCAAATGCAGGTCGCTGACGATGATCTTGACTTTGCTGGCCATGAATTGCCTCCTCTCGCTGAGTGGGAGAATCTGCTATGAATTGCCTCTGGATTTACCCTATGACCTAAGTCATTATACCAGCAATCGGGACAGTTGACAATATTGAGAGCGGGAGCGTTACGCATTGGGGACAAGCTCCTTAGCGAGATGGGGTGGCCAGGCCGAAGATGCGCTCGTGATGGCGAGCGTGAGGGAAGACCTTCCGGATGGCTGAGCCCTATTCCCGCCGCAGGCTTCGCTGCGCAAGCCCGAACCAGCAGGACAAAGAACCGATAGGGTCCCGTACGACTGGTCACAAAGGGAGCAACCCTTCGACCCTTCGACCGGCTCAGGACACCGCCTATGGTGCCATGCCAGGTAAATTGGGTCCATGTTGACCTTACCCCATAATTCTGCTATACTTGATTCGTAACTATCAGCGGCCTTCGGTGTTGTAACAGGCAGAACACGTCGAGGGCCGAACCATTCCTTAAGGAAAGGCCCTCAGGTGACAGAGAACGAAGAAGCCCTGGTAGAGAGAGCCAAAGAAGACCCGGCGGCTTTTGGCGTCCTGTACGAGAGATACGTGAAAAAGATCTACAGTTACATCTATTACCGGACCGGCAATCACCAGGACGCCGAGGACCTCACCGCCAGGACTTTTTATCGTGCTTTGAGCAACATGGACGGCTATGTGAATCGAGGTTTGCCCTTCTCGGCCTGGCTTTATCGCATCGCTCACAACCTGGTAGCCAATTGGCATCGAGACCGAAGCCGCCGCCAGGTGATCCCCCTCGACGAACTGGTTCTGGCCAGCCGACGTAAGGTTGACCCCCTTCACCTGATCGAAGCCAACGAGGAGAGGGAGACCCTGCTGCGAGCCATCAGACAGCTCCCTGCCGACCGCCAGCAACTCTTGATCCTCAAATTCGTGGAAAAGATGTCCAACGCCGAGATCGGTCAGGTAATAGGACGCAGCGAGGGGGCCATCAAATCCCTCTATCACCGCACCCTGATCGCCTTGCGAAAAGAACTGGAGAAAAGGAGTTTTGAGCCGTGATCAAAATCGTGACCGACAGCACCTGCAATCTCAATCTATTTCCAGAACTATTGCAGAAATATGACATCAGAGTGGCCCCTATCTCCATTCAGTTCCGGACGGAGACCTACGAGGAAGACGTTGACATTGACCGGGACCTCTTCTATAAGAAAATTGACGAGATGGGCATCATTCCTACCACCTCGCAGCCATCGCCGGGCAGATTCGCCAACTATTATCGCGAATTGACGGACCAGGGACATTCGATTCTTTCCATCACGATCACCAGCAAGCACAGTGGCACCTACCAATCAGCCATACTGGCCAAAGATATGGTCCCCAAGGCCGACGTCGAGGTCTTTGACTCGGCCACCATCTCCTTCGGGACGGGGTACATGGTACTGGAAGCAGCGCGGGCGGCCGAAGCCGGTCAAAGCAGGGAGAGCATACTCAAACGGTTGGCAGAGATCAGGGACAACATGTGCCTCTCCCTTACACCAGCCACCTTGAAATACCTACAAATGAGCGGGCGGGTGGGCAGGTTGAAAACAGCCTTTGCCTCTTTGCTTGACATCAAGCCCGTCATTACCGTAGAGGACGGTCTTCTTGAGGCCCGCGAGAATGTGCGCACCAGAGCGAAAGCCATCAACCGCATGCTGGAACTCACCGAAGAAGCCATGGGCACGACCGACCCGATCAACATAGCTGCTATCCACGCCAGGTCCCCGGAAGAAGGGCAGGCCCTATTGGAAAAAACCCAGGCCAGGTTCAACTGCCAGGAGACCATGATCGGTGACTTGGTCGCTTCCCTGACTGTGCACGGCGGGCCGGGTATACTTGGCCTTTTCGCCTATAAAGTGTAGTTTATGAGACAAACCCTAACTTCGGAGACTATCATGGCAGACAGAAAATGGATCGAGATATTGGCCAGCCACGCCGACAAGCTGAATGCAGGAACAAATGAAGAAGCAGAGTACCTGGCCACGCTCCCTGAGCACCAGGATACGCTTCAACCCCTGCTGGCGTTGGCCCGAAAGGTTAAGGACGCTTTGGCCCCGGTGGAGCCTGACCCTGCTTTCCGTGAGAACCTGCGCCTGAGCCTGTTGGCAGCGGCCCATCAGCGGTCGGCGTCTCGACTGAGCTCGACAAAGTCTAAGCGTCCCGTCCGCCTCTTCAGAAGGCACAGAAAGGAGATTTTGATCGGAGCGGCCGCTCTGGGCTCGGTTATCTCAGTGGCCGGGATTGTCGCCTATTGGATCCTCGCCCGGGCCGCTAAGGCATAGCGCGCCCTGTCCGGTTAGACCAAGGACACAAAGGGACACGGCTTGAAGCCTGTCCCTCGATTTTGGCTCATATTTTGGTTTTTTGGGAAAACAAATGGAGGTGACCTATGACCAAGTACTCTCGTATCATCGGCTGGGGCAAATACGCCCCCGAGCAAGTCCTGACCAACCAGGACCTGGAGAAGATAGTGGACACCAGCGACGAGTGGATCCTCACCCGGACCGGCATCCGGGAGAGGCGTATCGCTGCTCCGGAGGAGACCACAGCCACCATGTCGGTGGAAGCTGGCCGCGCCGCTCTGGGCAAAGCGCAACTCAGGCCGGCGGATTTGGACCTGATCATCGTCGCCACTTCCTCGCCCGACCACTTTCTGCCCCCGGTCTCCAGCATGATCCAGGACATGCTGGGGGCGAAAGGTGTGGCCGCTTTCACCCTGGTGGCCGGCTGCACCGGTTTCGTCTACGCCCTGGCCACCGCCCACCAGTTCATCGCCAACGGCACCTATGACAACGTGCTGGTCATCGGGGCTGAGCTCATCTCCCGCTTCGTGGATTGGGAAGACCGCAGCACTTGCGTGCTCTTTGGCGACGGGGCGGGGGCGGTGGTCCTCACCGCCAGCGACATGCCCGGCGGCGTCCTCTCCTTCGTCCTCGGTTCCGATGGGTCATTGGGCGATGCCCTCATCGTGCCAGCCAGCGGCAGCAAGGAACCCTTCTCTCAAAAAGTACTGGATGAACGGACTCATTACATCAAAATGGACGGTCGCCGCCTTTTAAAGTTCGCCACCCGCATCATGAGCAAAGCCGCCGTTGAGGCCGTGAAGGCCAGCGGCCTGTCCCTCAGCGACATTGACCTCCTCATCCCTCAGCAGGCCAACCTGCGCATCATTGAGCTGGCCCGTCGGCACCTGGGATTGCCCGAGGAAAAAGTTTTCATCAACGTGGACCGCTACGGCAACACCTCGGCCGCCTCCATACCCATTGCTCTCTGCGAAGCCATCGAAGAGGGACGGGTCAACGAGGGCGACAACCTGGTGATAGTCGGTTTTGGCGGCGGTCTGACCTGGGCCGCGACCGTGGTGCACATGGGTGTGCTGGAGACGTTGCCCCGCCTGGTGGCCTGGCGGTTCGTGCCTGTGGGGAATCTCTCCCTCGAGGAGATGAAAGTGACAGCCAGGGCCACAATGGACTCCCTGGCTTTCAAGGCCAGTGCCTTGTTGCTCCCGCTTTACAGCAAAACGGGCCTCCGTCGTCGCAAGTGATTTTGCCTGTTGCCATCGCTCCTTGGTCTGGCGGCTGACCTTCGGCCAGCCGCCAGCCTCGGCGACCGCTCTGTGGCGGTGGGGGTTTTAGACCCCCAGCCTGGCAGCGCTAATCAAAGGCCGCTCCAATTTGTCGGAGCGGCTTCCTCTTGGGAGCGAACTCCAGTCAGAAAGTAGGCACAATGGCGGATGAGGCCCCCAGAAAGTAAGCCATTCCTTGATCTCAGAATAAGCGTCCTGGCGGTTACGCAACGGCGGCAAAAGGTGTATAATCATTTTGCTTACTACAACCTGTTCTCGTCTAACTGAAGGAGGAAACGGCAATGAGAACCTTAAGTCGCCTAGCGCTGGCCCTGTTGCTGGCCCTCTTGAGTCTCATCGGCTATTCTCTAGTCGCCGCCCAGGGACCAGTGGAACCCCAGCATCACGATCCGGCCTGGTGCGGAGAGTACTTCAACAACATGTACCTCAGCGGCTCCCCCACCATCACCCGCGATGACGCCAATATTGCCTTCGATTGGGGCAGCGGTTCACCCCATCCAGCCATTGGGAACGACAATTTCTCTGCGCGCTGGAGCACGACTCTGGACCTGAGCGCCGGGAGTTACCGCTTCTGGGTCACCGTTGACGACGGGGTACGGCTGTGGGTTGACGGTCAGTTGCTCATTAACCGATGGCAAGACCAGGCCGCCACCACCTACAGCGCCGACATCTATCTCAACTCTGGCCATCACCTGGTGCAGATGGAGTACTATGAGCACGCTGGCGTCGCTTCAGCCAGGCTATGGTGGGAAGGAGGTGGCAGTTATCCCGATTGGAAGGGCGAGTACTTCAACAACCTGGATCTGGAGGGCAGCCCGACTTTTACCCGCAACGATGCAGCCATCAACTTTGACTGGGGGACGGGCTCGCCCGGCGCTGGCCTAGCGGCCGACAACTTCTCGGTGCGTTGGACGCGGACCCTATCTTTCTCGGCTGGCAACTACCGCTTCACGACGACCACCGATGACGGAGTGCGCCTCTGGGTGGACAGCCACATCCTCATTGAAAAGTGGTACGACCAGGCTCCCACCTCCCACAGTGGCGACATCTATCTGGGGGCGGGCAACCACACCGTGGTCATGGAGTATTATGAGCACAGCGGGGGCGCGGTGGCCAGGCTGAACTGGGGGCCGCCGGAGCCCACCGGGCCGTGGAGGGGAGACTACTTCAACAACCCCTGGCTGTCGGGCACGCCCCTCTTCACCTGCTATCACGACCGGGTCGAGTTCAACTGGGGTTGGGGAGGGCCTGGCGGAGGGTTGCCCAACGACAACTTCTCCGTACGCTGGAGCACGAGCGCTGACTTCTCCGCCACGGGGCGCTACACTTTTTACGCCCGCACCGACGACGGAGTACGCCTTTGGGTTGACGGCCAATTGGTGATTGACTACTGGCACGACCAGTCGGCCACCACCCGCAGCGGAAGCACCTACCTCTACCAGGGAACCCACCAGGTGGTGGTGGAGTATTATGAGCACGGTGGGTTGGCCGAAGCCAAGGTGTGGTGGGAGTTCAGTGACGGTGGAGATGGGGGAACGGTCGTCGTGGATGAGCTGAGCCCAGGCTTTTACTTCGGTGGCCCGCTGAGCGGTCGGCGCGAGGCCTCCATCGGCTATGGCGGCCACATGTATTGGACCTACAACAGCACCTACGATTACTACAACTACGCCAAGTGGACGCCCAGCCTGCCACGGGCTGGCTATTACGACGTTTACGTCTACATCCCTCCCAGTTACGCCACCACCGGCTGCGCGCGCTACCGCATCTTCCACAATGGCCTGAGGCACGACCGCGTCATCAACCAGTACATCTATGCTAACCAATGGGTGCACCTGGGCTGCTACTACTTCTCCGCCACGGGCAGAGAATTCGTCTTTCTGGCCGACAACACCCACGAGCCAAAGCTCACCCGCTATATTGGCCTCGATGCCATCAAGTTTGTCTCCCGTTAAAGATCCCAAGCGCCAGGGGATGGAACTGTCCCTCTCCTCCACTCAAAAGGGGTTGTTCGCTCACCTCGGTGAAACGGACAACCCCTGCTTTATGCTCTCTAACTTCATGGGCGGCGCAGGGACAGTGGAGATTGCCGATATTGCGCTGATTCCTTGAGCCACTGAGGTTCGAGGTCGATCTGTTATGTCAAGAGTGCCCGTGGATTATCTGCGGGCTCTCTCCTTCTAGAGACCCTTCGGGTTTCTAAAACCCGAAGGGTCTGCTCTACTAGCGTGACAAATCGGCCAAAACGTGGTAAACTAGACCTGACAGGTTTTGGAAACCTGTCAGGTCTGTTGGAGATAAACCATGCCCAAACCAGTTCCTCTCCATTACGGCAAGTACTACCACATTTTCAACCGTGGTAACAATCGGGAGAATATTTTCATTGAAGAACGCAACTACCACTACTTCCTGAGACTCTATGCCAAGCATATCGTACCCGTGGCCGACACATACGCGTATTGTTTGCTGCGCAACCATTTCCACTTTCTGGTGCGGATCAAAACGATGGAGGAGCAAGAGCTGACAGGTCTTGAAGACCTGTCAGCTCTACCAAGAAAACCGAGCCAGCAATTCTCCAACCTGTTCAATGCCTATGCTAGAGCGTTCAACAAGGCATATCAACGTACAGGAGCCCTATTTCAACGTCCCTTCGGTCGCACCGAGATCACCTCCGATGCCCATTTTGTGCAACTGGTGACCTACATCCATCAAAACCCACAGAAACACGGCTTTGTAAGCGATTTTCGCACCTGGCCCTATTCGTCGTATCAGGCGCTTTTATCAGCAAGACCGACTCACTTGCAAAGAGATGATGTGCTGGCGTGGTTCCAAGGAGTGGACCACTTTGAGGATGTTCATCGGTATGAGGTGGACGAGCACAAGGTTGCACCTCTAGTGCCGGATGACTTTGATTGAGGGATCTAGACCTGACAGGTTTTTGGGAAACCTGTCAGGTCTAATGGGAGGTGCCCCTATGAGCGAAAACGATGCCTTACGCCTGGAAGTCACCGACTTCTCCGACCACGACCACTGGCGCTGGTGGCTGACCGATGCCGCCGGCAAATTCCTGGCCGACCATGAAGTGGCCCTGGATCCGGCCGAGGCAGAATACGCGGCTTTCCTGGACCTGGAGGCCTACTTGGACCAGTACGCTGCCCCGGACAAATGGCCCGAGGACGAGGTGCGCCTCATCGAGGAGGTGGGGGCCTGGATCGGCCGGCGGGTGCTGGGACCGGTGGCGACCCGCATTGTGGACTATGGCACGCCGGTCACGGTGCGCGTGGTCGTGCCACCGGAGGCCTCCGGGTTGCTCTACCGGCCGCTGGAGCTGGCCCACGCCCACGGTCAACCCCTGGCGCTGCACGACGTGAGCTTGGTCTTCGAGGTGGCTGGGGAAGCGCCAGCGGTGCGCCCGCGGCCTGTGGGCGACCGGCTGCGCATGCTGGCCGTCTTCAGCCTGCCCACCGACGTCTCGGCCTTGGCCCTGCGCCGCGAGCGCTACGCCCTGAAGCAGCTCATCCAGCGCATCGCCCAGACCCACGGCCTGGCCATCGAGTTGCGCGTCCTGCAATACGGCGTGACCCGCGAGGCGCTGCGCGAGGTCTTGGAGGAGGGCGAGGGCTGGGACATGATGCACTTCTCCGGGCACGGCTTGCGGGCCGGCCTGATGCTGGAGCAGCCCGACGGCAGGCAAGACCTGGTCACGACTGATGAACTGGAGAAACTGCTGCGCCCCGCCCGCAGCCGCCTCAAACTGGTGACCCTCTCCTCCTGCCTCTCAGCGGCGGCCACCGTGGAGGAGACCCTGCGCTGGCTGGGCATCACGCCCCCACCCCTCACCCCTCCCCCGAGTTCGGAGAAGGAGTCAGGGGAGGCGCCGATCCCCGCCGTGGCCCGTGCCCTGGTGCGCGACCTGGACTGCGCCGTGCTGGCCATGCGCTACCCGGTGGGCGACGACTTTGCCATTGCCCTGGCCGCCGAGCTGTACGAGCGGCTGCTGGGCAAACGGCAACAGTTGGCGCGAGCCCTGCAACTGGCCCTGCCTGAGGCCCTGGGCGAGCGACCCCATCCCGGCACCCCGCCTCTCTCCGTGGCCACGCCGGCCCTCTTTGGCCGACGGGCAGTGGGCCTGGCGCTGAAACCGCCCCCATCGGCCGCGACCGACTTTGCCCCGCCGCCCACTGGGTTGGCCTACTTCCCGCCCGAGCCGGAGCGCTTCGTGGGGCGGGTGGGTCCCATGTCGCGGGCCAGCGCAGCCCTGGCACCGCAGAGCGACCAGACGGGCATCCTCTTCCACGGCATGGCCGGGGCAGGCAAGACGGCCTGCGCCCTGGAGCTGGCCTACCGCTACGAGAGAGGGAGCTGATAGACGCAGGTAGGCTGGCCGAAGCGCTGCTCCACGCCGGCCGTGTGTCGGAGGCCGAGGCTATGATGCGGGACATCGTGCGCAAGGCTGCCAAATGGAGGGAGTTTCGCACAGCTTCGACAGCAACGGGCTTCGCCATCAACATTCTCAGGACCACCGGTCGGGCTGAGGAGGCGCTGGCCCTGGTCGAGGAGATGAAGGGTTACACCCGCCGCGCCGGCCTGGGCCCCTGGACACAGCTCAGCGACGAGGCCAGGCGGCTACAGCTCCTGAACGCCCTAGGCCGTTACCAAGAGGTGCTCGCCGCGGTGGAGGGGCTGCGGGAGCAGATGCGCGCCCTGCCGGAGGAGAGCGAGCAGAAGGAGACGGCGCTCCCCTAGAACGTGCGGGAGGGTATCCTCAGCACCGGTCGTGACGCCGCCATATACCTGAAGCGCTGGGAGGCGGTGCTGGCCCTGAACGCCGAGACCATCACCAGCAAGGAAGCGCGGGGCGCGCCGGAACTGGAGGTGGCCCAGACCCGCTCCAACGACTACGGTCCCCTCCTGGGCCTGGGCCGCTACGGAGAGGCCCGCGCCCTGCTCCACGCCTGCCGGGCCGTCTTCGAGGGGGAGGGAAGCGTGGCCAACCTGGGCAAGGTCTTCACCGCCCTGGCCGACTTGGAGGACACACTGGGCCACCGTGGACAGGCGGTGGCCTTCGAGGAGACGGCCCTGCGCTACAGCTACCTGGCGGGCGACCCCAGGGACTGCGCCATCAGCCACCACAACTTGAGCAACTACCTGGAGCGTGCTGGCCAGGAGCGGAAGACCTGCCTGGCACACCGATTGGCGGCTGGGGTGATTGGTTTCCAGACTGGGTCGGGAGGGCTGGCCACAACCCTGCGCAATCTGGCCCTCGACTTCGCTAAATTCGCCCCGGACCCACCGCCGCTGCCGGACTCCTTCGACGAGTTGTGCTGCATGGTGGAGGCGGTGGAGGGGGTGCGCTTCCGGGAGCTTTTCGAGCGCCTGCCCCGCCGCGCCGCCAGCGGCGACGAGGCGCTGCGGGAGGTGCTGAGGTTGGCGCAGGAGGTAGATAGCCAGACCTGACAGGTTTTGGAAACCTGTCAGGTCTAAGGAGGAACCATGACCGACACTCTGATTATCACCACCATCGCCCACGAACTGGGTCTCAAAGCCGGTCAAATCGCCCGCACCGTCCAACTCCTGGACGAGGACAACACCATCCCCTTTATCGCCCGCTACCGCAAGGAGGTCACTGGCGGGCTGGATGAGGAGCAACTCCGGGCCATCCAGACCCGCCTGAACTATCTGCGGCACCTGGAAGAGCGTAAGGAGACGGTGCTGAAGAGCATCGCCGAACAGGGCAAATTGACGCCGGAACTGGAGGCCAGGATACGGGCGGCCATGGTGCTGCAAGAGGTGGAAGACCTCTACCTGCCCTACAAGCCCAAACGGCGCACGCGGGCCACCATCGCCAGGGAGCGCGGGCTGGAGCCGCTGGCTGAGCTCATTCTGGCCCAGGAGATCACCGAGGGGACGCTGGAACAATTTGCCCAGGACTACCTGAGCGAAGAGGTGCCCACTGTGGAGGACGCCTACGCTGGGGCGCGGGACATCGTGGCCGAGGTCGTTTCCGAAGATGCCGACCTGCGCAAAGTGGTGCGAGAGCGTACCTTTGACAAGGGTTTGCTGGTCTGCGCCGTGGCCGATGCCTCTCTCGATCCCCAGGGCAAGTACCAGATGTACTACGAGTACTCCGAGCCACTGAAGGACATCCGGCCCCACCGCCTGCTGGCCATCAACCGTGGTGAGAAAGAAGGCGCGCTCAAGGTCAAAGTGGAAGCGCCGGTGGAGGAAATCATGGCTGTGGTCGAAGGCCGCTACCTGAAGAACGAGCGCTCTATTTTCGCCGCTCAGGCCAGAGAGGCTGCTGCCGATGGCTACCAGCGACTCATGGCCCCCTCCATCGAGCGTGAGTTACGGAACGCTCGCACCGATGAGGCGGATAACCACGCCATCAAGGTCTTTTCCGCCAACCTGCGTAACCTTTTGCTCCAGCCGCCACTGCGGGGTAAGATAGTGATGGGCATTGATCCGGGCTATCGCACCGGCTGCAAAGTGGCCCTGGTGGATGAGACGGGTAAATTCCTGGGCGGCACGACCATCTATCCCCACGAACCACAGAAACAGTGGGACGAGGCCAGGGAGGTTTTGCTGAATCTGGTCACCAAGGGCAACATTGACGTCATCGCCATCGGCAACGGCACTGCCTCCCGTGAGACGGAAGCTCTGGCAGCCGAGGTCATCGCTGAAGCCGGGCGGGGGGCCTACGTCATCGTCAACGAGGCCGGTGCGTCGGTCTATTCCGCTTCCCCCTTGGCCAGGGAGGAACTGCCCGACATGGATGTTTCCATGCGCGGCGCCGTCTCCATCGCCCGCCGCCTGCAAGACCCCCTGGCCGAACTGGTCAAGATCGAGCCCCGTTCTGTCGGTGTGGGCCTCTACCAGCACGACGTGGACCAGAAGAAACTGGCCGAGACCTTGGACGCCGTGGTCGAATCGGCCGTCAACCACGTTGGCGTTGACCTCAACACCGCCTCGCCAGCCCTTTTGCAGTACGTTTCGGGCATCAACAAGCGGGTGGCCAAAGCGATCGTCAGGCATCGAGATGAACACGGGCCTTTCCAATCCCGCCAGGAACTAAAGAAGGTCAAGGGG
>Ga0315310_10001525_pt1 | contig 14713 bp, 16 predicted proteins | sample TDP5_MG_FD_203630 | JGI IMG/M metagenome (GOLD analysis project Ga0315310, IMG submission 203630) | Freshwater sediment microbial communities from Lake Towuti, South Sulawesi, Indonesia - TDP5 | ecosystem: Environmental > Aquatic > Freshwater > Lake > Sediment | place: Indonesia: South Sulawesi... | reverse complement strand
ACGAACTTGCATTCAAGACTTGATGGATAAGTGGAGGTTATTTCACCTTCTCCGGCGTGGGTACAACGCCGAGTTGCTGCATCAAGCCCAAGTTATCATACCTCACCCATGATTCCACGTATTTGCCACCAACAATGCGGTCGATCGTGATCCCCCACCCCGTCACCTTCTTATTGGTAGGGGGACGCCCCATAAATTCACCTTTATGTGTGCCAGTCATAGTCCAGCGCACGGCTACCTTGTCTCCTTCAGCGACCATGTCATCAATGGTGAAATGAACGTCGGGAAACGCGTTGAAGACGTCACTTGTATCTTGTTTGTTATCCTTGAGACCGTGTATATCCGGGCCGGTACCAGCGTGAAGCACGTAGTCAGTGGCGCATATATTGTCCATTACGTCCAAGGCAGCAGCCCTCCCCTTGTTCCACCGCTCATACCAACGACGCGCAAGCGCCTTAATTTCTTTTGCTGACATGACAAATCACCCGCTAACAGCTAAGCTATTTCTATTATATAATTCTAATCCCAAACCCAAACGAACCTTTCCAGAAAAAGATGGAAGATGTTCTTGGTGATGGTTCTCGGATGCAGTCCAACAGTTTATTTACCGCGCCGGATAGGCTCGGGAATGAGCGGCGAAGGCCCCCAGATCTCGAACTTTACGTTGGTCGCGAATTTAAGGAGTTCAGACTGAAACGCTTGCCGTTCGGCGCCCTCAACCCACCTGGCCCAATCGGCCAGAGTCTGCCACACAACAGTTAACCGCACTTGCGGTGAGCCTAAGACGTTACGGTAAGCGCGGATTTCAGCAATGCCAGGCGTTTTCCTGCCCATCTCCTTCTTGACAAACTCACCGTAGGCTTTCTGGTCTATGCCCGTTAGCAAATCATAAGTTTCGTCCACTTCTATCATCCGTTTCACCTCCTTTTTTCTTGGTCCTTAGCCAATTATTGATGACAAGGCTTTTTCACTTAAACCTTTGCGTAAAAAAAATATTTGGGTGGGATATAATTTTAATCCCAAACCTAACACCCAAAAACGTTCAAGTCTCTTCGCAATTTGAACCTACGTTCTGGCCTTACTCACTTAGTTATCTTAATAGACTTGTAGAAGATGGAAAAGTAGAGCTTGTGGGTGCCCCACGTCGAAATTCCAGGATAGGAACGCCAAACAACTTCTTTATGAACCCTGTTTTTTTCAGTTACGGCGTTTCCAGATATAGAAGCCCTTCAGAAGCATATCAAATAAGGTTTTGCTTAATCATGCTACCAATAAATGTAATTATAAAAAAAGGGAGAGGAGGAGAAACCGTTAAACTATTTCAGTTTTGCCGTGGCTCGGCATCCGTTTTCTTCAAGCTCCCAAGTTACGTCTGCTCCAAACTCCTTGAGTAGTCCTGGGAAATATTCTGCGTCAATCTCACACTGGAATTTTGGGTCGATGTCGAGACCTGCTTTCTTGACCAAATCTCTCGCTCTTTTGAGGAGAACACAGTTCTTGATTCTGATAACTGCTTCACGGTCTGAGACTTTGGTTTCTTCGAGGGTTGATAATGGATGGAAAGTTTGACCCCAATAGAGAAAACTGTCAGTAATCTGCTCAAACGCTTTACCAGGGGTAATAGTCTTCAGCACCTTCAATGCTATACCTAAAGCGCTTGGAGTCATCTTCTTCTGCACCTTTACGTACAAATCCATAAACTTGTCTACCGCTCCCAGTTCTTTATGGATAACATAGTGTGTAGCGGCGTCCAATAGGTATTCGTTCAGGAGCTTGTCATATTTTTCTTCAAGGGGCATCTCCTTAATCGCCAAATCTATCACCTGTTGATTCTTTATTGTTACCTCTATTTAAGGTTAAGGCAAAATAAGCATAATGATCGATCCTTCCTTCAAGCTGGCTGATATGCGAGCGTCTATGTCCAAAGCTTATTCTTCAATCGTCAATAATCATTCTTTTGGGAAGAATCAACGTCTCTGAATGCCTCTGAACAATTCATAGGCTTATATTAAATAGGCCCTAAGCCTACGTTTCTCTTTGATGCGTGATAAAATGCCTAAGAAAGGTATGATCGGCATAACACTTAGGAAAGAAGTTGCAGAGCTGCTTAGAGAAAGGGCTAAAGTGGCACGCATGGGTCTAAACGAGTTTCTCGAAGTCATGCTGATAGGACCGTCCCAGGACAGTCCCAACAGACTTAACGCAACCACAACTATACCGCGCAGGAATGCACCAAACAGAGCCAATTTTAAACTCTATTCTTAAAACAGAGCCTGAAAGTGTTGATGGAGGCCGCCGCCGGGATTTGAACCCGGCCTTTGCCCAAGCATCGGTTTCCGATGCTTTCCAGGCTCCACAGGCTTTCACTGCCTTTCCACGGGCATCTGTACGCTTCCAGGTTTCGCGAAGTTTTCCTCTCTACGTTACGGCGGCCGTGTCATTCTGTGAGATTTTTATGTTAGCCTTTAATATCTCTATCGCTTATTTAATTCTGGCTGATGCTTTATGTCTAGAGATTCAAGGCCCGATCTGGACGTGATTGAGTCTCAATTGAAGGGGAAGACGCTTCTAGTCTACTGGTTTATCTTGAAGTCTCCCGGTTCAAACATTGGCGTTAGGGAGATTCAGCGTTCTCTCGGATTCTCAAGCCCAAGTGTAGCAGCCCACCATTTGGAGAAGCTCCTGTCTTTAGGTCTCGTGGATAAGAGTCTTAGAGGAGAATACATCCTAAAAGAAGAGGTTAAAGTCGGCGTCTTAAGATTCTTCACTAGGCTCGGTCGCTTTCTGATTCCTCGCTACCTCTTCTATTCTGTCTGGTTCTCAACGATGCTCATCGTTTATCTTACCCTTTACGGTCATAGTGGGGGAATCCACAATGTTGTGGCAATCATATTCGGTGTTTTAGCGTGTTCAGTACTCTGGTATGAAACCTTGAGGTTGTGGAAGGAAAAGCCAGCTTAGTTACGGATGTTTCTCTTTACTGCTCTTACTTCTAGCATGGCACTTGGATTAAAAGCTTAAATATTTTTGGAGACACTATTCATCGAATCTTTTGGAGGGTTAGATGAGATGAAATTATCGGTCCAAGAAAACTTGGTACCTGGAGAGACATTTCTGGACAAACTTCAGAATATAGAAAGATATGGGTTTGAAGGTGTTGAGGTTTGGGGGAGCGACATAGTCCAAAGAGCAGAAATGATAAAGTCATCGCTTTCAATTTCCAAAGTTAAACTCTCCACGATTTGTGCTGGTTATTCAGGAGACCTTCTAGGTGCAGATGGAAAAACAAGAGAGAATGCCATTCAAGGTCTGAAGGATAGGCTAAAAGTATGCGCGGAATTGGGCGGAGTGGGAGTCGTAACTGTCCCAACGTTTGGGGAACCCAAGATTTCAGATCTGTATCCTTGGCGCACGGACGTCCAAGAGGTTGAGAAAGAAATCTTGATCGAGGAGTGCAAAATCCTTGGAAAGTACGCTGATGACGTAGGCGCTCATGTAATCTTGGAGCCCTTAAACCGTTATGAAACTCACTTCATGCGTAGGCTTGAGCAGGCTGTCGAGGTATGTAAGGCCGTCGGGAGGGAACACGTCAAGATCATGGCGGACTTCTTCCACATGAACATTGAGGAGTCTAATATACCCTCCAGCCTAGTAAAAGCAGCAGACTTTCTCGTGCACGTTCACTTGGCTGACAGCAACCGACTCCTACCCGGATATGGACACACAGACTTCAAAAGCGGCTTCGCCGCACTCAAGAAGGCGGGATACAAGCACTTTATGGCTTTGGAGTGCGGAGTCCCAGGCGACGCTGAGATAGAGCTCCCGAAATGCGTGAAGTATCTGAAAAAACTCATCTAGCGAGGGGATAACGCTAATGGCAGATAAGGTTCGATTGGGATTTGTTGGTTGCGGAGGAATAGCCGAAGCCCACATGAAGGAGATAGTAAAGAACCCCGATGCTGAGATCGTCGCGTTTTGTGACATAAATCTGAGACGCGCTGAGAAGATGTCCAAGGAGTACGGAGGAGCTGACGCACAGATTTTCGGTGACGCAAAGAGTATGCTTGATAAGGTTAGCCTAGATGCCGTATACTTCTGTTTGCCGCCATCTGCTCATGGAGCTGAATTTGAATCCGTGAAACGTGGGATTCCATTCTTCGTAGAGAAACCGATAAATCTCTATCTGGATCAGGCAACAAAAATAGCGGAAGCTGTGGAAAATAGGAATCTTCTAACAAGCGTTGGATACATGAACCGATACCGCAAAGGCATAAACAAAGTCCGAGAGCTCTTAAAGGAAGATGCGCCCATATTGTTTTTGGGAGGTTGGATAGGAGGAACACCTCACCCAGAACCGGGTGGAGGCATAATAACTTGGTGGATTGTCAAAGAGAAGAGCGGAGGCCAGTTCCATGAGCAAGTTACCCACACAGTGGACCTGGCACGGTTCCTGTGTGGCGAAGTCTCAGAAGTACACGCATACTCCGCGGTGAACATCAACAAGACGGTTCCACCCAGTTACAACATCGAGGACGCATCCGTGGTGAACCTCAAGTTCATTAACGGCGTCATTGGGAATCTGTGGGCTTCGTGCTCAGCGGACGGTGGCGGTGGAGGAGTTAGCTTAGCCGTTTACGCCAACCGAATGACGGCGCTATTCACTGGTTGGGAGCATTCCTTGCGTCTGCTGCGAAAGGGCGCTAAACCTGAAAAGGTTCCGGGCGAGCTAGATATCTTCAATATCGAAGATACGGCGTTCATCGAGGGTGTCAGAGAAGGTGATCCTTCAAAAGTGATGTGTCCATATTCCGACGGAGTTAAGACACTTCGGGTTACGTTGGCAGCCAACGAGTCGATGAGAACGGGAAAACCTGTTAATATTCGTCGTTGACCATGAAGTTTGGGCCAATAGAAGATTGTTCTAAACTATAGTATTATATAAGTAATCTTTCATCTACTAATGCGGAGATAAGCGTTGAAGAGATTAATCTCTGTAGTCTTAGCAGTGGTCTTGGGAATAACAGTAATGGTTCTCCCAATCTTATTGGTCACCCCGAGTTATCAATACGGTGAGGCTGCCACCTCAACGGAAAAGCTCTCAGTTGAACCAAAGGAGGAGACGAGAGCTGCACAAGCTGTAGGGGGATCGAACGTGGTGGCTACAGTTTTTCCAACCTTCACTCAGGCAGGACTAGTAGTGATCGCCGGTTTGATCATCGCATTCGGCATATCTTTATACGTCAAGAAAAAAGTGCTGCCACCGTTTTAGTGCCGATCTGTTCTCGTTTATTTGTGTCTTTCGGGTTCCAATTGTCGTACCCGCGTCTTGACCCATTCTGCCACCTTCTCTTCAGTTATCTTCTCAGCTTTGCTCTGTTCTCCCAGTTTCTCGTCTATGAGGGCTAACAGTTTCTCAGGTTTGACGGCTTTCATGATGTATGCGTCTGCTCCTAGGTTTACGGCTTTAAGCGCGTTTTCTAGCGAGGGTACCCGGTGATCATGATTTTCACCATTTTGGGCACGTTCTCCTACATCAGAGTGAGAAGTTTTGCGCCTTCCATGTCAGGTAGATTGATGTCTAACAACGCCAAGTCGAAGAACTTAGCCTTTCTTATGGCTTCTTTTCCGTCCTTTGGCAGTATCCGTTTTGCTGAGATATAGTGTTTAGGTTCCACCAGTCGCTGGAGGTCGAACGTTTAGGGCCTCTATGTTCACCAGATTCGGCGGCACCCTCCCTTCAAGTGTCGCTGTAAGGTTTTCAGCCGCCATGACAGCCATCTTTGTTCTAGTCTCGTAGCTTGCGCTGGCTATGTGTGGCGCCGCTGTCACGTTTTCCAAACTAAGCAGCGGATTGTCAGAATCCACAGGTTCTCTCTCCCAGACATCCAAGCCGGCTGCCCAGATCCACTTTTCCTTTAAAGCCTTGTAAAGGGCTTTCTCGTCAACAACGGGCCCACGGGACGTGTTGATCAGGCAGGCTGTCCTCTTCATCATTTTTAGGTGTTCTTCATTCATGAGGTGATGGGTTAAGGGCGATAATGAAACATGAATGGAGACAAAGTCAGATTCCTTTAACAAAGTCCCCAAATCTACGTACTCTGCTCCCAGTTCTCTCTCAGCTTCTTCGTTTCTGACCACATCATGGTAGAGTATCTTCATGTTCATGCCCATGGCTCTCTTAGCCACAGCTGAACCTATCCTTCCCATACCGATGATCCCAATGGTTTTGCCCCAGACATCTTGGCCAAGCATCATCGTGAGACCCCAAGGAATCTTCCACTTACCGTTTCTAACGTACCTGTCAGCTTCAGCTATCCTTCTAGCCGTAGCCACCAAGAGGGCGAATGCGAGATCAGCCGTCGTATCGGTCAGGACTCCAGGCGTGTTGGTCACGTATATCCCTCTCTTTGTGGCTGCTTCAACATTGATGTTGTCGTAGCCCACGGCTACTTGGCTTATTCCTCGAAGCTGCTCGCCTGCGGCTTCAATGATTTCTTCATCAATCTTGTCGGTCAAAAGGCAGTATAGCCCATCAATGACCTTGACTTTCTCGATGAGAAGGCTCTTCGGAGGAGGCTCTTCTCCCGGCCAAATCTCGACCTCGAATCTCGACCTCAGAAGATTCAAAGCCTCTTCGGGCAACATTCTTGTTACAAAAACTTTCTTGCGACGACTTTCCATCATTCCCGCCTCACGAATCTGATAGAGGTTTATGCTTCTGGCTTTTAAAGCAGTTAGATAAGTCGTGCATGACATCCATTAAGATCTTTCTCTTTTGTTAGTCGCGCACAATCTTCTCAGATGGCTAGGAGCTCGGAAACCACTTCTTGATATGCGGATACTAAGACCCCTTTTGACGTTGTGATGATGCCTCGAGCGCTTTGCTGCTCCTCAGGCTTCACTTCGAAGCTTATCATGCCGTTGTAACCTATCTCTAGCAACTTCTTCAGTAGCATCGCAACTTCTTCTACACCATTTATGGCTCCTTCTCCATAGAATACGGGGTGAGTATCTAGATATCTGTCTCCAATCCTTTTCGTGCAGCCTATGTGGACATGACCTAGGACCTCTTTTGCAGTGTCCAACTCTCTTGGTGTCTCATTCAACATAGGTGCATGGCTTAGGTCCCACATTATGCTTAGGTTTGAGCATTCTCTCCGAACCCTTTCTGTGACGTCTACAGATTCACTCGTAGGCCCGATTAGAAGCTTTCTATCCCAATCCCTATCGAAATTCTCCATGAAAATCCTGACGCTTGCTTCAGCTCCATATTTGCAGATCTCTATTAGGGATTCGACCAGAAGATCCTTCTCCCTAGATCTTCTTTCAGGTCCCGGGTCTGGTCCTGAGCAGACTGCTAGGCTTTCGATCCCGCGTTGGGCAACCAAGTTGATCTCGTTCTTTACCAGTTCAATTGCTTTTCTTCTTTCATCGCTCTTGGTCGAGTTCAGACTGATTCTGCCTGAAAGTATGTCTGGTTGCATACCTCTGGCCACTATCTTCGATCCTATGGGAGATTTAGCGGCACTCCATTGTTCTTCTGTTAATCCGCAGACTTCGATGCCGTCAAAGAAAGGATCTTGAACGATGGTTTTGATGTTGTTTACGATGTCTCCCTTCCCAGTCGTCATGTCCGGATATGCCATAAAACTGACAATTCCCACCTTCCAAGGGAAACGGTTTGAGAACACCAGTCCTTTATATGGAATATCTACCGTAAACATTCACATCTACACTCAGACTGTTAGATCATTTGCATCCTATTGGGAATACGCAAAATATTTAAACTTTTCATTGATTCTGGTCCTACTGCTCCCAGCATTAGTTGTTCTTTTGAGTAACAAGGGGGAAAGGAAATCCTATTATCTTCTTCTAGCATCTTCTAATGAGGATTGGCCCATGCTAAGAAGATTCAGGGTCCCCTATGGTGATTCTGAGAAAAGCTTTCAGCTGGATGAGGAACACTTACTCTATCATGTTGAGCCTAGGCTTCCACCTAGACCAAGCCAAAAAGAGGAGGAGGCAAGAGTTACGGCCGCCCTTGAGAATCCCGTCGGTGCATATAAGCTCTCCGACCTCTTAAATCCCAAAGATAAGGTTGTTCTATTGACTGACGACTGGACTAGGACGACGCCCGTATACAAGATTGCACCTATAGTTCTTGAGGAGGTTCTGAATGCGGGGGTGAGCGAGAAAGATATTATGGTGATAGTTGCTAGGGGCACGCATGCAAGGCTGAGCAAAGCGCAACTAAAAAGGAAGTTGGGAGCAGAGATCGTTGACAGGTTCACCGTTGAAAACCACGACCCAGAAAGCGACCTCGTAAATGTCGGAACCTCAAAGATGGGAACCCCCGCGATGATAAATAGAAGAGTTGTAGAGGCGGATAGGAAGGTCGCTATTGGGGGAATCGTAGCACATCCACTGATGGGTTACGGAGGTGGCGCCAAGATCATTGTTCCAGGAGTTGCAGGCACAGAAACCATCAACATTAACCACTCCATGGGGGATCATCCGAAAGCAGCGATCGGAATAGCCAACGGGAACCCCGTTAGGGAAGACGCTGAGGACATAGCCAGGATGGTTGGATTGGACTTCATAGTCAACGTGATCATGAACCCCAAAAATGAGATAGTCGGAGCCATCGCTGGTGACGTAGTGAAAGCTCATAGAGAAGGCGTTAAAATTTATGACGCCATGTACGGCGCAAGGGTTGTCAAGAAGGCGGATATAGTCGTCTTGGGGGCTAGTCCGAGGGACGCCACCTTATACCACGGAACCTTCGCTCTCCCAAGCGCTGTCCCCTTTGTAAAGGAGGGGGGAACCGTAGCCTGGGTCGCTCCGTGCCTGAGCGGAGGCGGAAGCAGAGAGGACAGGTTAAGCTTCAAAGAACTATTATTGTTGCCTCCGGAGGAGCTTATGAAATCCATAAAGGAGAGTGCGAGGAACAGGTTGCCACCTTCAGGCTCAATCTTCGATTGGCACACCAACAAAGTAGTCCATAGGAATAAGGTGGTTCTGGTCTCGGACAACATCTCCCAGAAAGAAACAGAAGAGTTCGGGTTCAACTATGGGAAGTCTATTCAGGCGGCTTTGGATAGAGCTATGAGGTCAGAGGGAGAAGAAGCAAAAGTCACCGTGATTCCTGTCGGCGGCTTGACAGTCCCAATACGTGAATAGGGTCTAAAGAAAGACCTACTCGTAGAAACTGGTAAGAAGTCCGCTCAAGACTTGCTTGCCCTCAACCCTGAGAAACTGCTTAAATTGAAGAGGTCTTTTCGCGTCAATACTCGAGGTAGTACAATCTTGAATGGTTTCTCTTAGAGAGAAAGGCGAAACTGCACAACATGACTGTCCCCATGCATGCTGACGAAGGAGACATTTACACGGTGAGAAAGCCAACTTTGGGGGCTGGTTACATGGTGACCTACGTCTCATTCTTAAGACTTGAGTTCATGACCGAGTCTATCTGGCATTACTTAAGTCATTTCACATCGAGACCATTACTACTTGAATGCTTTTCGAGCGAAAGTTATGTATCCAGTATGTCCGGTCATAAGAGTTTCGGGTCTCGTTTTTCCCCTTTCTGTCTGCATTCTTCTCATAAGGCACTCGACCGTTTCGATGTCCACGAAGCCCTGTTCCTCTAACGCTTCAACCGTCTTGACCACCTGATCGATCGTTGGGCTAAACGAGACGAATGTGCCGCTTCCCTTTAACGCAGGGCAAGCATGCGGAACAACCAGCCAAGGCGTGGCCATATCCAAGATGACCGTGTCCACATCTTGCTCGTCGATGCCTTGGGTAATGTCCTTCTTTTTTATGTCCACGTACTCCGACACTTCGGCTCTTTGGAGATTTCTAAGTGCCGTTTGGATGAATTCTTCTCGAATCTCATAGCTGTAAACGTGTCCAGACGGTTTGACGTAGAATGCGAGGGCGGTTGTAAGGGCGCCGGTTCCGGTTCCGGCCTCGACGACTCTGCTTCCGGGTCCGATGCCGCTGAAAATGATTATGAGTGCAGCATCTTTGGGATAGACGATCTGGGTTCTCCTGAGAGCCTTAAAGATGTAGTCGCGTATCATCGGTTTGAGCGCTACAAACTCAGTGCCAGTGCTACTTTTTATCCTACTTCCATATTCTTTCCCGACCAAGTCCTTCAACTGAATGAAGCCTTTGTGCGTATGGAAAGCTTTCTCCCCTTCAACCTCGACCAGGTAGGTTCTCCTCTTTTCGAGGAGTAAAAGAACTCGATCACCCTCTTCTATCATATTCAAGGTTCAACCGCTAGCTAGTAAGTTCATCTAACAATAAAAACCATTTCATAAATAACAGTCGATTGCCTGATTGCATGGTTCCGATCGTTTCTTTCCGTTAGGTTAATTGTCTCCATCTTGATATTATCAGAAAACTATATGTACGCAAAAATTGCTTCAAGAATGCAGATAGGAATGTCTGGTTTGAAAGAAGTCTTGTGCTATGGAGACTCAAATACGTGGGGGTATAATCCAATCACAAAGGAGAGGTATGAGAAAGATGAAAGGTGGACTGGAGTCCTCCAGAACGCTCTTGGAAATGATTATCACGTGATTGAAGAAGGTCTTAACGGCAGAACTACAGTCTGGGACGACCCGATCGAGGGCTTCAAAAACGGGAAAACCTATCTGATACCTTGCCTCGAAACCCATAAACCTCTCGATCTCGTGATCATCATGCTTGGGACAAATGATCTGAAGAAGCGGTTTTCTCTTTCCGCTTATGATATTGCCCAAGGGGCAGGCGTCCTAGTTGACATCGTACACAAGAGTGATTGCGGCAAAATGGGAAAACCTCCAAAGGTATTACTCCTTGCACCGCCGCCTATAGGGATACTTACAGAATTCGCGGAGATGTTTGAGGGAGGAACAGAGAAATCAAAGAGATTTTCACAACACTATAAGAATGTAGCGAAGGAACATAGATGCGAATTCTTCGATACCTCTACAGTGATTCGGTCAAGTGATATTGACGGGATACACCTTGAAAAAAAGGACCACGAAACCCTTGGGAAAGCAGTCGCTGAAATCGTCAAGAAGATCTTGAACCCTTAGTATCGCCAAGCCTATCTACATAGCGACTCATCCGTTTGTTGCGAATGATTGCTCGACACAAAATCGTGTGATTGCCCGCCCGACCTCTTCAGTGACTTTATATCTTGGTACACGTCTGCAAACTCACAGTTCATATTGCTTCTCTTTTCTAACGATCTCTACGTTCTTGTTTACCGCCGTGAAAAGCTGAGCATTTTCTGTGTGTATTGGAAACAGCTTCTTCGGATTGATTCGTTCAACCATATCTGTTAGTTCTTCTCTGTTGAGGTGTCCGGATGCGTGAAGCTGATGAAGCCTGATCTTGAAGTGGTTCAGCCAGTTGCGCATCACCTGATCTTCTATGTCTTCCTCGCTGAAGGGCTCACTCATGCTGTGAATGAAGTGGCTCCCCTCATCAGGCTTGATGTCTATGAGTTCGCCAAACTGATAGAAGTCTAAGTCCATTACCAAACGGCTCTGATTCTCTTGAATATACTCGCTGGTCACCTTCTTCTCCATGAACGACCTCTCCCAAGTGTAATAGTCCTCTTCAGCGAAGGTTCCAGATTTCTTCCTCTTGTAATAAACAAGGATATTATCATCCTTCAGCGGGTCAGGAAGGTCTAGGTGCTCGTCGCTCACTAGCTTATTCAGGAGATACGCTATCCTTGGGAAGATGACTATCTTCCTATCGTTCTCTTTTGCCACCTCATACATAGTTCTAAATCTGTCAGTGTCACGTCCGTAATGTGTAACAAAGACAATATTGTCAGTGTTAGCAACGATCTCGTTACTCTTTTCCTTCACCTCAGATTCTGAGTAGTTCGTCCGATGCTCCTCCTCAACCATCCTAGTTCCCTCAGTTATCATAGCGATCGGCTCGCAGCTGCATGCTTTCTCAATGAATTCTTCTGTCATCTCCTTCTTGGGTCCATGCGCCCTAAGGTCTCCGGTATATATGATTTCTCCTTTACTGGTGTGGATTGCAAACCCGTAAGCTGACGGTATAGAATGATCAACATGGATAGGCTCTACCTCTAATGAACCAATCTCTATCTTGTCTCCAGTTCTAAAAGTCTGGTAACTGCGTTCTCCGAAATATAACTGGTTCGTTTCTTCAAACGACTCTATAAAAAGCTTAGCACACGAGCCACAGAATACTAGGATCTTCTCGTCTACGAATGGTACGTGTCCTATATGATCGAAGTGAGCGTGAGACAGAAACACGGCATCAATCTCAGGCTTCGAATAGAGGAGGTCAGTAAACCGAAGTTGCCTGTCGCTGTACAAGCCCTTAATCCTAGGCAGGAGGTCAAACTCAAAGAAATCCTTTAAACCATACAATCCCCTTGGAGTCAGCCATTCAGTGAAATAGTCCGCTCCCATCTTGAAGGATTGACCAAAATCAAAGAACAGTCTCGTCTTCCCATCTTCTAAGAGGATCTTGTTGCCCCCGATCTCGTTGACGCCACCGTAGAAAGTAAGGCTTGTTCCATCCATCTATTCTGATCCCTCATTCACTTGATCACTAGGGCTAAGTTGACCTGTTCTACCTTTCAGTATCTTCCTAGATGCGTTCAGGATCGCGATGAGAACGTGCGGCGGCGTGAAGATACTGAAAACTTTTACATATCGTGCAGAACCGGCCTTTCTCACATTTTCGGGGTTTCCTCTGGTTTCTAAATAGCCTTCGACAAACTCGTTAGAAATGGTCACAGGTGCTTCTAGAGGGGAGAACAATGGAAAATAGTGTCCGGCGTAGAAAAGAAATTCAGCGATGTCCCACGCTTGGTCTCCACCCCTCGATGCCTGCTCAAGATCGAGGAGATAGATGTCGCCTTGAGGCGAAACGACCATGTTTTCTGGTTTACAGTCTCCTAAGGCAACGCCTATATTATGAATCCTAGCAATCGTTCTTCCCGTATCCCTGATGATTTTTCTCACTTCATCAGAACCTATTTCTTGAGAAGCAAACCTTCTCAGAATGTCTGCGAGAATCCAGCCCTCCACAAACTCTTCAAATATCAACCGTTCTTTAGGACTCACATAGAGAATCCCTGGAACGCGAATCCCCTGACTAGACAACAGCCGATTTATCGCGTATTCTTTCTCCAACCTTGACTTCCCAAGAACCGAAAAATCTTGGGTACCTAACGCCCACAACGCGAGGGGGAACCACTTCAACCCATACCAATCCTTGAACAGTTTCACGACAACCCTGTGCTTCTGGTTTTCGCCCTGATATCTGAGTAGATAGACGGAGTTCAAGACTCCGCCAATTTTCTTAGCATCAATTTCCACAGCTGCCCCTTTCGAGACTGTTCTCTTCACAAAATCCTCGATCGTAGTCTTGTCGGAAAGAGTCACAAGCCCAAAGGGCGTTGGCACATAGAGATACCTTTTTGAATCCTCAAATTTCAGTAGCGGATCCTCAATGATTCTCTTAAGACTTATTGGGAACTTGGAGTATGTTCTCTGGCTCCTCTGGAGCGGAGGCATCACCTTTGGGAAGACTCTTAAGATCTGACGAAGAGCCTCTTTCCTAATGGTTTTGAAAAGATCCTTGAGGTGCGGTCTCTTCTTCTTTATCGCGTCAATGTAATCCTTTTGAATCTTCACATAGCCGTTGCAGAAACCTATCTCGCGCTCTTCAGCCAGTTCATCTAGAGCTACCTTGAACCCTTTCATCATCGATTCCATGTTCTTCTCTTTCAGATCTTTTCCAAGCATGTCCATAAAGCTGTATACCAAAGGCGGGAACAGTGAAGCCCTACGTGCCATCGTCTCAAAGATGAAGTACTCAGGCTTTATCTGGATGTCATACGAAAGCTCAGGGAACTCCAAAACGAGATTGCTGATGAGTTCAGAGGCTATCCGCTTCTTTGCCTTCACCTCTTGATCCCAAAGATATTCCTCATTGACCAGAGCCACGTACGGCGTGCTCAGACTCTCAACCATGAGCTCCCCAAGCCAACCACTTTCCACATCTTTCTCAAAGGTTCTCTGATCAACGATCAAAAATGACACTTCTGTATCGTTCACCTGTCTCTTATGACTCTTCAAGAAAGTTCGATGTGATCTAGCCACAAGCAAGACATTGGCGCGGCTGCCCTCATCAACATACCCGTATGCTTTCGAACCGTAGAAACAGGCAGCGACAATCTCCTCAGAGCTGGCCAACTCTTCACAAGCATCCAGAATCTTCTCCTTATCTCTCACGGTCAGAAAATCCTTTATCATAGCTTCGTCTCTTGGTCCTATCTACCATAGAGTAAGCCTCGGATTTATTAAGGTCTTTTCTTCCTAAAATACCCCCCTTTACGATAAGGATTCTTTAGACTCCTATAACCTAAGAGAGGTCGCTCCGCGGTGTTCTTGGAGTTCTGCAATCGTTTAGGATGAAAATGAGGAGATTTTTGATGTAGACATTGGTAAAAATATCTTTATATGCGGAAGGAAATACTTCTTTAACTGTTTAAGGAGATGGACAGCGGATAGATGTACAAGAGACTGGGGACTTCTGAGATACTCTGGATCGGGATTATCCTTTTCGTAGCTTCCATCGCAGTGTCTGTTTATGGAACCAATGTTTGGCTTAACTGGTCGATCCTGCAAACCCTGTATCTGCAGAAGGCAGACATCGA
>Ga0315310_10001523_pt1 | contig 14723 bp, 22 predicted proteins | sample TDP5_MG_FD_203630 | JGI IMG/M metagenome (GOLD analysis project Ga0315310, IMG submission 203630) | Freshwater sediment microbial communities from Lake Towuti, South Sulawesi, Indonesia - TDP5 | ecosystem: Environmental > Aquatic > Freshwater > Lake > Sediment | place: Indonesia: South Sulawesi... | reverse complement strand
AACTAGAATTTTACTTTACAGTTTCACTAATATATTATCAAAGATTTTTGGGTTGAGTTCTGCAACTTACATTAAACTGTCTATCTTACTAATTCACAACAAACTTCTTAGGCAAGCCACACAAACGGAAAAACTTTCTTTAAAGTACTCCACGCCTGATCATTTTCATTGTTTTTCAGCTAAGAAATTAACAGGACTTTGTACTCAAATTGGGCTTACGCCGTTAAGAATAGATTATTCTATGCATCATCAGATAATTTCACCTATAGCTTATTTAACGAATAGATTTCCACAACTCATGATATTGTGCTTTAAGATAGGTAAAATTATCCCTAAGGAAACTGCTACAGTATTTGCCCTAATCTGCACTAAAATCGATCAAGAATCATGTTATAGATAAAGATTCATATGATAAACCACGTTATAACAAAAACCTTAACAAAAATTGGACTCATCGTCTGTTTTCTTCTGGGTTTCCTCATTAGATTAATACCTGAGGTTTTGTCATTTCCTCATCCGATTGGTTTTGACACGATAGATTATGCAGCGAGAATACAAAAGGGAGTAATACTCTACCACTGGTCTTTCTTGTTATACGCTATTTTAGTGCCAATTTACAAAATTGCGAATTGTGACCCATTCCTATTGTTGAAGTTGACAGCACCCGTATTGTACGGATTAAACGTAAGTGGATTCTACTACTTCGCTAGAAAAGCGTTAAGTTGGGATACGAGAAAGAGCCTGATGGCGGGAGCCTTCTTCGCGTTTCAGCTTAGCTCCCTAAGGATCTCATGGGATCTATACAGAAACGCCCTCGGATTAGGAGTCCTCCTCTTCACTTTACCATTACTCCGAGAGTTAGAAACGAGCAAGAAAGAATTCATGTTGTTCATTTCTCTATCTATACTTGTTGTTCTTGGCCATGAATATGCCGCTGTAATCATGTTCGCAGTGGTTTTAGGGATCACCATGGAGAAGTTTCTCAAAGGCACGAAAGATAAAGCACTAAGAGTTTTAGCCAGTATTTTACCAGCCTTGGCCGTATTCTTAATAGGTGTTTACTTCTATCTCAACATTTTTCCACTAGCCTTCATAGAAGCAAATTTCATAGATGCCCATGACACTTTTGAACCGAAACCGGGAGGTTTATTCTTCTTAACGGATTACCTTAAACTTGTGTCAACAGATCAACATTATCTATCTTACTGGGACCTCGCTCTTCACATATTCTCACTTTTCATCCTCCTTTATTTGCTCTGCATCCCCTTCATCTCAATCGGCTTCTTTAGAGATAGCGTCCTCGACTATTGGACAATTATACTATTGATCGGATCGTTAGACGCTCTTTTAACCCCATTTTGTGCACTATACGCGTGGTATAGATACATGTTAATGCTAGTTTATCCATTTACCTTCTACTTGGTAAATGGAATTTGGAAGGTTCTTAACTCACAAAGTGGTGGCGTAAAGGGGAATCTTAAGCTGGCAAATATATGGAGGAAGGCGACGTATGGAATCTTATTGTCCATGATCCTTCTCGGCTCGCTTTTCATGGCGGCGAGAATCGGTGATGGCGGAATATTTTACATGCCCACTACAACCTCATATTTTCCATCAACTATGTTGCATAACACGATCCCCCTACGGGATGTGGAGGAATCTGTAAAGGCGATAGAATGGTTAAATACGCGTATGAATAATGGCTCGGTGGTGCTTGTACATTGCGCCTTCACTTCATGGATGCGCTTACATTTAAATAGCGAAAACCTTATGATTGTCTATGGGAAGGACGCTGAAGATGCTTTGAAAGCAGCATTAGAAAACAATTTTCATACCATATATTTGATATGGTGGAACGAGAGTATAGGCTGGTACGGTATCACGATCCCGAAAAACTTCACATCCATCTTCAAAAGTGGAAGAATCTCCATCTTTAAATACTCGCAATAACCCCCATTAGTTACAAATCATGCATACCAAAGAAAAGTTTATCTCTATAATAATTCCATCGAAGAACTCTGAAAAAACAGTGAGACAGGTATTAACAGCCATTTTCAATCAGAGAATCAACAATTTCGAAGTTATAGTTATAGATTCGGGCTCTAAAGATAATACTCTGACTATCCTAAAAGAATTCCCAATCAGGTTACACCAAATACAGCCCCATGAGTTTGGTCATGGGAAAACTAGAAACCTTGGAGCAGAACTAGCCTCCGGAGACATACTTGTTTTCTTAAATTCTGACGCTATACCTGTGAATAAGTTATGGCTCGAACTTTTGATAGAACCATTAAATGACCCTGAGATTGCAGCCAGTTTCTCTCGTCATATTCCATATGCACGATGCAACCCCGCGGAAAAACTCTTTATTGTGAAGTCCTTCCCTCCATTTTCTAAAACGTTGAGTTGCGAAGATTTGAAAAACGATTTATTATCGAGGCTTATTAGCTTTTCATCAGTTTCTGGAGCTTTAAAAAAGGGCATCTGGAAAGAAATTAGATTTCGTGAAGATGTGGTAGGAGCGGAGGATAATGATATTGGATTACGGACATTAAATGGTGGTCGAAAAATAAGATACTGCGCGGAATCCAAAGTTATGCATAGTCATAACTTCACGATCAAAACAGTATTTAAAAAATACCTTGAGTATGGATTTACTTATAGAGAAGAAAAAATCATATTATCCCGCTCTTCAGCTTTCTTGTGGAAAACAATTCGTTATTTTAACTCTCTTGTAAGTGAAACATTAAAGTATGTTGTTAAAGTAGATGGAGCTAGCAAATCTTTCTCCGCTCTCCTTTATACGTTTGCTAAGGCACTCGGATTCCTTATTGGTTATTCTTCACTAAACATGCCTAAGTGCATTAGAACTTATTTGATGGCACAAACATGGACAACGTCCCGGAAAAAATGCTAAAGGTTACATAAAATTATAACCAGAAATCAATACGACATAGATTGATGAGCATATATGACTAAAACTGCCATGGTTCTAGGCGGCTCTGGTAATCTAGGTTACTATTTAGCCAACGAATTAGCTGAAAAAAGCAATAATATAGTTATAGCCGACATCTCGAATCCCAAGTATGCCCTACCCAAGAAAGCAACTTATGAACCAGTAAATGCCTTAAACGCAGACTCCATAAAGGCTACACTCAAAAAATACCGAGTCAAAGAAGTGATCCACCTGGTAGGGTTACCTGTAACTCCTATTTGCTTAACGGTCTCGCTTTTACCACTGCGAGTTATCCCGGCTACAACCATGTGATTAACATTTATGTCGACCGGATCACCGGATTCCTCCTCAAAACCTTCCCTAGTCATGAAAGGGTGAGAACATAACTACTTGCAAAGAAAGCCAACCGTCAAAGCTAAGTATAATAAAGGTTAAGAGTTACAAAAAGAAGTAAACATTAGTACAGAGGATGAAACCATCATAAAAGAAGGTTTGAAAATTGCAGAAGGCTAAAGTGAATCATCCTCACATTGAGGCTAACAAGAAGATCTGCGGCGGCTCCCCGGTGATAAAGGGGACTAGGACGAGGGTTGTTGATATAGCAATAGAATACGAGTACCTCAATCGCACACCCGACGAGATAATCAGCGCCCACCCCCATCTTAAACTAGAGCAAGTACACGACGCCCTATCCTATTACTACGAAAACAGAACCGAGCTGGACGAAAAGATAAAAAAGGACAAACAGTTCGTTCAAGAGCTTTCAAAGACCCTAGGGATGGGATAGACAGTATCCCAACGCATCAAAATTTACGTCCAAAACTCAAAAAAAAAACTCTATTCACTACATATTTGAAGCCAAATAGAGGTAATATTATCTGTGCCATTAACGAAGTTCTGAAAAGTATAGAGCTTGAACAAGTCATCAACGTTCTCACAGCCATCGCATCAATACCCCATACACCTTTGCCAGTTACCCCCGCAATAGCAATAAGCGCCCTAACGCTATACATGCGCCACGGAGGACCAAGAAAAATCCATTACTTCGACACGTTCCATGTGGCAACGGCTAGGCTCCACGAACTGCGAATCATAACCAGCGACACCTACATAAACGAACAACAGAAGAATCTAGGTGTAACAACATTCAATCTAAAGGAGCTATGAAATCATGTCCAGATAAGCCTAGGCTGCCGAAAAATTAAGCAAAAGGATAAAATTTAAATGCATGTATAAATACACATACTTTCTTGTGCTGAATTCATGCCTCATAAAACGATAACCATTTCAGAGGAAGCATATAATATGCTGGCTAGTCTGAAGGGTGAAGGCGAAAGCTTCACCGAGGTTATTAAGAGAACTGTTAGGAAACTAAAGGAGAAGCCCCTCTCAAATTTCGCCGGCAAGTGGGCGGGTAGCCCGGAGGAGCTCGACACCATATCGGCTGGAATTAAGAGAATGTGGGCAAAGTACGACGAAAGACTGGGGCTGAGGGAGTAACCCTTGGTCTGTCTCGACACCGATTTTTTGGTCGCCCTCATACGGGGGCAGGCAGATGCTGTAAAAAGAGCCGAGGAGATTGATTCAGAAGGACTGAGGAAGACTACCACCCCCATAAACGCCTTTGAGCTTTATCTCGGAGCACACCTATCGGAGAAAAGAGAAGAAAACCTTGAGCTAGTTAGGGACTTACTCCTATCCATGCAACTAATGGAGTTTGACGAGAGAGGCTGCGACACAGCGGGGGCCATCGCCGCTGACCTAACGAAGATTGGCAAGCCCATAGGAGCCCGCGACTCCATGATTGCCGGCATAGCCTTAAGGTTTGAACAAACCCTACTCACTAGAAACATAGAACACTTTTCAAGGGTAAAGGGACTAAAAGTTAGGATGTGGTGAGTTTTAAAGAGATGACGTAGGATTTGTTAAACGAAAAGACCTAAAATGAACAATCGAATCCTAATAGTAAGTTACTCTTGAATAGATAAAATAAATAGAATTGAAGGTTGTTAAGTACTGGGCTTGAAGGGTGTCGTTTTGCATGGTGGTGCTGGTACTAGGCTTAGGCCTCTTACTCATACTGGTCCAAAGCAGCTTATACCAGTAGCGAATAAGCCCATATCTCAGTATGTTTTAGAAGACATGCTTGAATCAGGCATAAAAGAGACGGCCATAATTTTAGGCAATACATACGCAGAAAAAGTCAAAGAACACTGGCGACGGAAGCAGATTCAACGCAAAGATAACATATGTGCATCAAGGAGAACCGAAAGGGATCGCCCACTCAGTCGGCCTATACAAAGAATTTGTAGGAAATAGTCCATTTGTAGTCTATTTGGGAGACAAACTCATAAAAGGCGGAATCAAAAAATTCGTCGCTCTATTCAGCAATTCAGATTTCGACGCAATGATCCTTCTCTGCGAAGTAAAGGAACCTCAAAGATTCGGTGTCGCCAAATTCACGAGAACAATAAGTTGGTTAGGCTTGTAGAAAAACCTAAGATTCCACCGAGCAACTACGCCTTAACCGGCATATACTTCTTTAAACCCGTAATCTTCGATATGATTCGGGAGCTAAAGCCCTCTTGGCGTGGGGAACTCGAGATAACCGACGCCATTCAGATGCTATTATCCAAGGCTATAAAGTCGAATACGATTTCGTTACTGGCTAGTGGAAAGATACAGGAACACCAGAAGATATACTTGAAGCAAACAGGCTAGTTTTAGACGAACTGAAAACTGAAATAAAAGGCAAATTTGAAGATGAAGCCTCAATACAGGGAAGAGTTTCGATAGGTGAAAACTCAATAATAGAACGTGGATCACTAATAAGAGGACCAGCGGTAATTGGAGAGGACACAAAGATAGAAAAGGGAGTATACGTGGGACCGTATACCAGCATAGGAAACCACGTAATAATCAAGAGAGGCGAGATAGAAAACTCAGTCATAATGGACAACTGCACAATAGAAGCCGACGAAAGAATAGTGGACAGCCTAATAGCTTCACACTCGAAGATAGCATCAAATGCAATAAATAAGCCTAGAGGCAGAAGATTCGTGCTAGGCGAAAGAAGCCAAGTGAACTATAAAATAGATAGATGATCAATGAGAGAAAGAGAATTGCGGATGAAAATTAAAAACGTGACAAAACTCAAGACATGTAAACAAATGGTTATGTTTATCAAGCATGATCCTAATCTCATAAGAATATATAGGCTTATCAAAAACTACTTGAAAACAGGAATGTTTAATAGACATGTAATATTTACATTTTCAATGTGAATGGATTGGCCAAAGGAAAAACTGTTCAGACCGAGCTTGCTGAAAGAGAATACGAGTTTCTCGTGAAAGTTGCGAAGAAGAAGAAGCTGACTATAAAGCAAGGGCTACGGGAAGCTGTTCAACATTGGATCAGTACACAAATCGCCATTGATGAGGATCCTTTATTCAGTATAGAACCAGTAGAGACTAGGGTGAAGACGGATTCGTCGAGACTTGACAAAACCCTTTACGGGGAAAGGGACATATGAAGATTTTCTTAGACACCTCCGCTCTAGTAGCCTACTACAATATTAATGATAAGTATCATGTGGAAGCCTCTGAGGTTATGGAGAGTATAAAACGAAGCGAAATCCCTTTGACACGCTTCTACGTAACCGACTATATCTTCGACGAAACAGTTACCTTTATAGAATGCGTACTAGGAAATCATGAATTCGCCGTAAAGATAGGTGAAGCACTACAAACATCGCCCTTAACCACAATAATTCAGGTTGATGAAGATCTGTTTACAGAATCTTGGGGATTCTTCAGACAGAACGAAGGCTACAGCTTCACAGACTGCACATCCTTCCAAGTCATAAAGAGACATGGCATAGACTCTGCTTTCACCTTCGATGAACACTTCAAAAAAATAGGCATAAAAACTATTCCGTAACCCTGCAAATGACACCCCCTGGATCATTTCAAGAGGGGGCGAATTGAGCAGCAGGAGATTCCATGTTAAGCTGTGATCTAAATGCTTGAAGGAATTAAGATAAAACCCCTAAAGAGAAACTTCGACGAGAGAGGATCATTCACAGAGCTAATGAGAAAGGACTGGAAAGAGATCCCGGAAGAAGGCGAATTCGTGCAAGCGAATCTTTCTGTAAGTTATCCCGCAATAATGAATAATAAGAGCACAGCACCGACACTTAAGAAAAACAAAAATAGTAAAGGTTCCAGGAAAATATTGGCACGGCTTTAAGGTAATAGGAGATAAACCCGCCTAGCCTACTCCGTAAATAGGCTCTACGACTATACAAACCCACACGAAAAGAGAAGTCCGTGTAACGATCAAACAATCATACCGAGCTCAATCAATGGCAAGAAAGACAATCCTAGAGTTGGCAAACAACGGGACTGACTCGCCGTACCCTAGAGACAACGATGAAATAGATTCTAGGAATGGATTTAAATACGCACAATATTAAAGTTCGATACGCTCACAAAATAAGTGAGGACCTTAAGATGAAGAAAGGCATACCAGAAAATGCTTTTGAATCTGAACTGAAGCGCATCATAGCAAAATATAGACCATATCATGAAGTTAAATGCGCGGTACTATATGGGAGCCGTGTCTCCGGAGAATCTGCTGAAGAAAGCGACATAGACGTCTTGTTAGTTATAGGCGGCGAAGGCCTAAATGCGATCCACGAGTTTATGGGAGACAAAATCGTCGAGTTCGTGTCAGTTGGCGAAGAAACGCTAAACAAAATGGTTAGCGAGTCCAATCCATACATAGCAAGCGTTTTTCTAAGCGGCAAACCCCTCTACAAAAGATATGTAGAGAGGATTAATAACAAAATAAACAGGGACGGTCTTTACAAGTCGGCTAAAAAATACTACTCAGATGGCTTAAAGACGTTAGGAAAAAGCGCGGATAAGGGAGACGTGATAAACGCCGTCACCCTTCTTCTAAACGCGTACCTACTGGCTAAAGGCAAGTTGAACCTCTCCTACTCAATTGATAAGCTCAATAAAAGAACTGATAACGATGAATTGATAAAGCTTCTAAACAGCTTGCTAGAGTCCAGCGAAAACGACGCAGCCGCATACGCTAAGGAGATAGCTGACCTCGTGGGGTTAACAGTTCTTGGAAAGACTTAAGGAAACCTCAAGGCTTTTCCTCACAGACGCCGAAAAAGACCTTATAAATAAAAAGTACGCGACATGCATAGTTCACCTTCACATGGCAATGGAACATATCATGAAGAATACCTACCCAATGGACATGAAGCTTCTGTGACACTTCGCAATATTAAAAAAGTGATTACAAAGATCCTTAACAAGATTTGAATATATAATCTTAGAAGTCCAAAAAGGGGTTTTTACAATGACGATTTTAGTGACCGGCGGCACAGGCTTTATAGGCTGTAACTTCATACGGTACATGCTCTCAGAACACCCCGACACAGAAATTATTAACATAGACAAAATTGGTTTAGGTGCAAACCCAGAGAACCTTAAAGACGTGGAAAATCTAGAGAACTATCAGTTCGTCAAAGGAGACATATCAAACCGGCGAGTAAATAACAAACTTGTTAAAAAAGTCGATGCCATCGTCAACTTTGCAGCCGAGACTCATGTTGATAGAAGCATAGCTGAACCAGATCCATTTATAAAAAGCAACATCCTAGGTACATTTACACTTTTAGAAGCTATCAGAAAATTCAATGACCCCACTAAATATGTCCAAATTTCAACAGATGAAATCTATGGGGACATACTTGAAGGCTCTTTCAACGAGCTTGACAGGCTTAATCCATCAAATCCATATTCCGCAACGAAAGCATCTGCACATATGCTGTGCTTGGCATACCATAGAACATACGGATTAAACATAAGTATAACCAGAGGTACTAACAACTTCGGCCCATATCAGTTCCCAGAGAAACTTATACCGAAGACCATAATCAGAGCTTTGAAAGATCTCCAAATACCCATTTACGGAACTGGAAGAAATATTAGAGATTGGATATACGTATTAGACCACTGTAAGGCCGTATCGCTAGTTCTGAGTGAAGGCAGATCAGGAGAAATTTATAACATATCGTCAGACAACGAAGTTTCAAACATCCAAATCGTCAAAGAGATCCTAACAATCTTAAACAAACCAGAGGACTTGATAACGTTCGTTGAAGATAGGCCCGGACACGACCTCCGGTATAGCCTAGACTCATCGAAAATACGGTCAGAGCTAGGATGGAAACCCAAATACACCCTTTCATCGGCGCTAGAAGAAACAGTAAAATGGTACGTTGAAAACGAATTATGGTGGAAAAACTTAGAAACTGAGCATGTTCTCCACCCAACGCCATGGAAGATTGGGTGACGCATTCCTAAGAATCCTAATTACCGGCGGAAGCGGACTGCTAGGCTCAAAGATATCCCAAAAAGCCATAGAAGAAGGGCACGAAGTCTACTCAGGCTATAATACGCATGAAGCAAATTTTGGCATTCCAGTAAAGCCGGACATTATGTGATGGCGGTAACTCAGCTTTTCATTTTCTTCTCTTCACTATAGACTGAGCTTCCTCTAACGCTTTGTTATATACGTCCACAGTCAGCCAAAAACCGAAGGCCACAAGACGATCTAAACATTCTTTAAACTCGCTAATGGTTAGTTGGTTCTTAGCTAAGGCAAGCAATAAAACCGCTATTGTGCCTATTGGTCTAACTCCAAACATTTGAGCCGTTACAGATGCTTCTTTTTCATCAATTATTAACTCAGCTCCCAATTTTTGAGCTAGAAGAATGGCTTCAGCCTCACCCAAATGTATGCCGGAGACGTCTGCTAACACCTGAGCTCCCTCTATCTGTTCCTCTGAAACTTTTATCCAACTCTCCTTCACGGCTTCCCCAATTAAAATAGAATCTGCAGATTGCTTCTCCAAAGTGATTTCAATGTGTACTTTCCTTGGGATACTGACCTCTCCAAAAAGGATCTTGAGGAGCGTCAGCTTACCAATTTTGGCCAGCCATATTAGCGGGCTGCTATTACTCACCACCAATTCTCCGCCGAACATAGTCTACGTCACGCTTGAGATCATCCAACGTATAGGACACAGGTATCTTCTTTTCCCTTGCAATCTCCATCATTCCTCGAAGAGACAGCCCAGCCATCTCAGCAGCTTTCCAAAGGGTCACTCTGCCCTCCCGATAAGCTTGGATAGCTTCCTCAATTCTTTTTTGCTGAAGCGCAAAATCCAGCAAACGTCTAATCAGCTCAGAGCGGTCAACTTTTTCCTTTTGCGCTAACCTCTCAATCTCAGTCAATATTTCTCTGGGAAGTCTTGCTGTAACAGCTTCAAGAGACAGTCCAGTCACCGTGTACAATAGAAACTATTGCACACATATAAATCTTTTTATTAAAGTTAGGAGAGACGGTGAAGTATATGTTGAAAACGAATCACGGTGGAAGCCTCTAGCAACCTAGAAGATTCTCCACCCAACTCCTCGGAAGATTAAGTGATACATCCTTGAAAATCCTAATCACTGGCGGAAGCGGACTGCTAGGCTCAAAGATATCCGAAAAAACAATCGAAAAAGGATACAAAGTTTACTCAGGCTTTAATACGCACGAATCAAGGTTCGGCACTCCAATAAGGCTGGACATATGTGACAAAATTCTTTTGCACAAAATCTTCAAAGATGTAAGTCCTGGAGTCGTGATCCACACGGCGGCACTGACAAACGTTGACAAATGTGAAGAAGATGAGGAACTCGCATGGAAAGTGAACGCTGAGGGAACAAGAAATATCGCTGAACTCTCAAAAAAACATAAAGCTTTTCTGGTCTATATCTCAACGGACTACGTCTTCTCAGGCGAGAAAGGAATGTACAAGGAAACAGACGAAACCAACCCAATAAACCACTATGGAGTCACAAAACTTGAGGGAGAAATGACAGTTAAGGCTATAGCGGATGAGTGGTGTGTAGCCAGACCAAGCGTCATATACGGATCAACTCCTGCAGCCGGAAAGGTAAACTTCGCCTTATGGGTTCTGGAAAAACTCGAGAAAGGAGAGCCCATAAGTATTATCACAGATCAGTATGTCTCTCCTACCTTGAACACAAATTTGGCTGAGATGATTCTGGAAATCGTAGAGAAAAGATTGACTGGCGTTTATCATCTAGCAGGAGCCACGCCCATAAATCGATACGATTTCGCCAGTTTCCTAGCCGAAAAATTCAAATTGGACAAAAACTTGATTAGACCAGTTAAATCCGAAGATATGAAATGGAAAGCTAAAAGACCAAAGAACACTTCTCTAAACGTGGAAAAAGCGTCAGAAACGCTGAACAAAAAACCATTAAAAATAGAAGATGCATTAAACACATTGAAAGAAGAGACTGTTAAACAGTTTAAATAGATTTTGCTATTACAGTTAGGAAGATGCCGTCGTGACCAAAGCAATCGAGATGGCCAAGATTTCAGCTAAGGGGGGATTTAACCTTTTCTGGGGCTTGGCAACTTCAACAATCATATCAGCTGTAGGCGTCATACTCGTTGCGAGGCTTCTGTCCCCGTCTGAATACGGCCTGGTTGCAATCGCCTTGACGGCTCCAAACCTCATCGCAATATTCCGAGATTGGGGCGTAAACTCAGCTATGATAAAATACATAGCCCAATACAATTCAGAAAACGAAACAGCAAACGTGAAAAGCATCATAGATGCCGGGCTACTCTTTGAGCTGGCTCTAGGTTTCTCGCTCTCCTTCATCTCTTTTGAGCTCTCAGGATTCTTAGCGACAAACATTTTCCGCCGACCAGACATAAGCCCACTAATCCAGATAGCATCCTTCACTATCTTCGCGGGAGCCGCTCTAACAGTCGCTCAATCCACCTTCATAGGCTTCGAAAAAATGGGGCTCAACAGCATCACAATGATATGCCAATCCCCCTAAAGGCCGTTTTATCGCCTCTCTTGGTAATCTTAGGTTTAGGAGCTTTAGGAGTAATCCTTGGATACACAATAACTTTCTCGGCTGTTGGACTAATCGGCATCTTGATGTGCAATAAATAAATCAGACATACAAAACCTAAGACAAATACTGAAAGAACTAGGACTGCTTTCGCAGCTATTAGACCCGATACTTAAAATCACTGAAAAACTTATACTTATTTAATCAAGACAAAGAGAGTCTTCTCTCTTTCTTTCCTTCGGCTTCTTAATTAGATTGCTGCCGGAGTCTTTATCTTATCCTTACTTCATCGGCTTTTATTCAGTGTATGCGCAGCTAGACTCAAAGGCATGACCCATAATTTATAAATCTATTAAAAAGAACAATCTTCCTCAACGCTTCAAGTGCATTAGAACTTATTTGATGGCACAAACGTGGACAGCGTCCCGAAAAAAATCCTGAAGGTTTCAATAAAATTATAACCAGAAACCAATATGACATACATTGATGAGCATATATGTCTAAAACTGCGATGGTTCTAGGCGGTTCTGGTAATCTGGGTTACTATTTAGTTAACGAGTTAGCTAAAAAAAGTAACAATCTAATCATAGCTGACATTTCGAATCCTTGGTATGTCATGCCTGAGAAAACAACTTATGAAATGGTAGACGCTTTGAACATAAACTCCATAGAGGATGCGCTCAAAAAATATCGAGTAAAAGAGGTGATCCATTTGATAGGATTGCCTATAACTTCTGTTTGTCAAAATGACCCCGAAAAGAGTTTCAAGTTAAACGTGCTAACTGTTCAAGCCACGCTGGAAGCCATGAGGAAAACTGGCGTGAACAGAATAATTTTCGCCTCCGCAGGTATTGCCTATGGTATACCGAAGAAAATACCCGTAACAGAGGAGACTCCGCTAAATCCTCACACAGTTTACGGAGCTCACAAGGCAGCTGCTGAATACCTCATAAAGGCATACTCAACGCTTGGAATAGAATATGTAATCCTAAGGCTGTTCAGCGTAATAAGCGACGACATAGAAAGAGGCCACACAGTCGTAACAACATTCATAGAAAAAGCCGCAAAAAAAGAACCCCTAACAGTAGAAGGAGAAAAACAGGCAAGAGACTTCATATACGCAGGAGACGCAGCAAAAGCATTCGCCAAAGCAACAGAAATAACAGACCTAGAAAACCAAGTCATAAACATATCATCCGGAAAACCAACACGCATAATAGAAATAGCCCAAACAATAAAGAAACAATTCCCAGAAACAGAGATCCAAATAAAAAAAACAAACCAAGAATACACAATCTACGCAGACAACACAAAAATGAAGACCCTGCTAGGAATAGAACCAGAAGACCCACTAAAAGCAATCGAAAGAATAGCCAAAAAATACAGAGAAAAAGCCTATAGAAGAAGAACCAAAGAAAACTTCCCCATTAGAAAAACCAATTAAAGAATAACCTAAATGTAAGGAGACCAGATCATGATTCTCTCTAGAACGCCTTTCCGGGTTAGTTTCTTCGGTGGAGGAACAGACCTCAGATCATATTACAGCCACGGATATGGAGCAGTACTAAGCACAACCATACAAAAATACGTTTACGCACTCGTGAATGAGAGGTTTGACGGAAAACTCCGCGTAACATACTCAATAATGGAACTAGTCGAAAACGCAGAGGAACTACAACACGAACTCGTAAAGGAAGCCCTGAAACTGATAGGTATAAACAACGGCGTAGAGATAACGACAATGGCAGACGTACCGGGGAGAGGAACAGGAATAGGCTCCTCATCAAGCACAACGATAGGCGTACTAAACGCACTATGGGCATACAAAGGAATCGGCAAATCCGCAGAATCCCTAGCCAAAGAAGCCTGCAGAATTGAGATAGACATGCTAGGAAAACCGATTGGAAAACAAGATCAATACGCAGCTGCATACGGAGGACTAAACTACATCCAATTCAACAGAGACGAAACAGTCCGTGTCTACCCTATCCGGATGCCGGAAGAAGCAAAAAAGGAACTGGAAGAAAACCTTATGCTTTTCTACACTGGAATAGCGAGAAAATCTGAAACTATACTGAAGGAACAGAATGAAAGTACGCCGAACAAACTTGAGTTTCTAGACCAGATGAGGGAACAAGCGGGAAGAATGAGGAGGTGCCTGGAACACGGAAGCCCTGACGACTTGGACGAGTTCGGAGAAGAACTCCACAGAGGATGGCAACTGAAGAAACGGCTAGCAAGCGGAATAACACTAGATGTAATAGATAGATACTACGAGGCGGCAGTTAGAGAAGGAGCCATAGGAGGAAAAATATGCGGTGCGGGCGGAGGAGGTTTCCTACTCCTATACTGCCACAAGGAAAGACAAAACAGCGTCAGAAAAGCCCTAGAGGAACTGAAAGAAGTAGAATTCAAATTTAGTCAAGAAGGAAGCAAGATAATATATAAAGACTAAATATTGACTCCAAAGATTTTGACGCTTATGCTATGCTTTTTTCTTGAATTGTTTCTGGTTTGATCCGCGTCAATCCTGATACTTTGTCATAGGTTTGGTCGAACGAGATTATCTTTCTATCAGAGATAGCGCTGTAGCGGCATAGTGCGAATCGAAGAATGTCAAGTTTGCTATCTGTCTTAGATATACGCTTGCAACCGCTACATCCGGTGTCAACGCAAAATAATTCACGTTAGGTAAGGCTGCTATAGCTGATAAATCTCCCAAAAGTTTATCCTCCATTTTTTCGCTTTTATAGATTAGGTACATCTCAATCAGGCTTACGCTAGAGGTTTCCACCCCT